>ENA-OPYV01000156-OPYV01000156.1-human-gut-metagenome-genome-assembly--contig:-NODE-156-length-21319-cov-2.231408_pt1 | contig 21319 bp, 21 predicted proteins | sample MGYA00242474_ERZ504485 | MGnify/ENA primary metagenome ERZ504485 (study PRJEB26092, sample SAMD00036263) | human gut metagenome | host: Homo sapiens | study: EMG produced TPA metagenomics assembly of...
GATCAATGCCACCATTCGAGGGGTATGCAAGACAGACATCAACCGATTACGGATGGAGGTTTATGGAATCCATAGTGGGTTTCGGGGACTGCTGGACAATGACATTGTTCCACTGGACGAAGCTCACTGACAGGACTTCTGAACCTGGGAGGAACCATCCTTGGTACTTCACGCGAAAAACCGTTCAAAAGAAAAGCGGGTGCCGTATCGGAAACAAACCTGCCATCATGCTTCAGACCATCCGCGAGCGCGGCCTGGACTGCATCGTGTGCATCGGAGGAAACGGTACGCAGAAAACAGCTGCGAAACTGGCCGAAGCGGGAGTAAATGTGGTAAGCATTCCCAAACCATCGACAATGACGTGTGGGGAACCGATGTTTCTTTTGGTTTCGATTCGGCCGTAACAATAGCCACCGACGCTATTGACCGCCTGCATTCCACTGCCAGTGCCCACCAGCGTGTCATGGTCATTGAAGTCATGGGCCACAAGCTGGATGGATTGCCCTTCACTCCGGTATGGCGGGAGGAGGCGATATTATCCTGCTTCCTGAAATTCCTTTCGACATTCACCGTATCGGCGATGCCATTATCAACCGCCTGAAAAAAGGAAAGCCCTACTCTATTGTAGTGGTAGCAGAAGGAATTCCTACAATCGGAGGTAAAAAAGCTGCGCAATACATTGCCGAGGAAATAGAATACGAAACAGGATTCGAAACCCGCGAAACTGTATTGGGATACATCCAGCGCGGAGGAAGTCCTACAGCCTACGACCGCAACCTGGCTACCCGCATGGGAGGACATGCTACCGAACTGATAGCCCAGGGTATGTTTGGCCGGATGGTAGCACTGAAAGGCAATACCATCGAGTCTGTTCCACTGAGTGAAGTGGCCGGCAAGTTGAAACTAGTTACGGAAGACCATGACCTGATTGTGCAGGGCCGCCGCATGGGTATTTGCTTCGGATAAATATACATTTTATACACATAAAATCATCCCCAAAAACGCACTTGCGTTTCAACTAAAACGTCCTTGTGTTTGAAGTAAAACGCACTTGCGTTTGAAGTGAAATGCACTTGCGTTTCATATCAAATGCACTTGCGTTTCATATCAAATGCACTTGCGTTTTGAAAAGGGCCAAAAAGCACTGAAAAAAGGGAGTACCAACCCAGTTGATACCCCCTCATATACAAAACTGTATCCAATTACTTATTTAATTTCCAAGTGAAGCCATCCTTGGTGTCTTTCACTTCAAATCCCAAGGCAGCCAGGTTGTCACGAATCTTATCGCTTGTAGCCCAATCTTTGTTGGCTTTAGCCTGCATACGCTGCTCTAACAGCATGTCGACTACTTTTCCGTAAGCTTCTTCACGTGCTGCATTGTTTTCAGCTTCCGCTTTCAGACCAAGAATATCGAACACAAACAGATGGAACACGCTCTTCAGTTCTTCCAAATCTTCGGCGCTGATAGTTGCTTTCTTGTCAATCACCGTATTAATCATACGGGTTGCATCAAACAGATGAGAAATGACAATCGGTGTATTCAAGTCGTCGTTCATGGCCTCGTAGCATTTCTCACGCAAACCTTTCGGTTCGATGCCTGAAGTAGCTTTCGCCGGAGTGATACGGTCCAAATTCTTCACACCTTCCAACAGACGTTCCAATCCCTTTTCAGCAGCTTGCAATGCTTCGTTACTGAAGTCCACCGTACTGCGATAGTGTGCCTGAAGGATGAAGAAACGAATAGTCATCGGTGAATAAGCCTGTGTCAGCAACTTGTTAGAGCCTGTGAAGAACTCATCCAGCGTGATAAAGTTACCTAATGACTTACCCATTTTCTGTCCGTTGATGGTAATCATGTTATTGTGCATCCAATAACGTACCATCTGATGACCTTCTGAAGCCACAGCCTGTGCAATTTCACATTCATGATGCGGGAACACCAAGTCCATTCCTCCTCCGTGAATATCGAAAGTTTCACCTAAATATTTGCGTCCCATAGCGGTACACTCGCAATGCCAGCCCGGGAAACCGGTTACTCCACGGTGACGGCCAGCGCATGATGTGTTCCGGCTGTGCACACTTCCACAAAGCAAAGTCGGCCGGATTGTGCTTTTCATCCTGTCCGTCGAGTTCACGGGTTGTATTCAGCACATCATCCAGATTACGTCCTGACAACACACCATAGTGATGATCTTTGTTGTACTTCGCTACATCAAAATACACAGAGCCCTTGCTTTCGTATGCATATCCGTTTTTCAGAATCTCTTCCACCAGCTTAATCTGCTCGATGATGTGTCCGGATGCATGCGGCTCAATGCTGGGCGGCAACACGTTCAATGCTTCCATTGCCTTGTGGTAACGCAACAGATAATACTGCACCACTTCCATCGGCTCCAGCTGTTCCAGACGTGCTTTTTTTTGGCAATCTTGTCTTCACCATCGTCTGCATCATGCTCCAGATGGCCCACATCTGTAATGTTACGCACATAACGTACCTTGTAGCCCAAATGAGTCAGGTAGCGGAACACAATATCAAACGTAATGGCAGGACGCGCATGTCCCAGGTGTCCGTCACCGTATACGGTAGGACCACACACATACATGCCCACATGAGGAGCATGCAAAGGCACGAACAGTTCCTTCTTGCGGGTCAGTGTATTGTAATAAAAGTTGATTATTCTCCATAATTCAATGAGTTAGGATGCAAAGTTATAAATTAAAAAGAGAAAAGCGTGATTTCCACTAAAAAATCACGCTTTTCTCTTTTGAAAACTCCTCAAATTATTTTGTCAGAATAATACCTCCATCCGGTTGGATTACCACTTTTACCTCTGTCGGATTCTTGATTTTCAATACTTCTAATTGCGGCTGACGTTTCTTGTCGTCCAGATAATAGGAAACCGTTTCGCCTTTCTCCCACATCGGCAGGTTCAAGCTCAACTTCAAAGGCTCTTTCTGTGCATTTACGCCTACCACATACCAGCGGTCGCCATGACGGCGGGCCAGCACACAGTATTTGCCGGGGTAACCGTCAAGGAACACCGTTTCATCCCAGGTGGTCGGTACCTGCTTCATGAAATCGATGGCCAGTGCCGGTGCATCCGTCAGGTTGTTCGGAGCCAGGGCAAAGTTCTGAATCGGATTCTGATACAACACCGCCGTAGCCAGCTGGAACACGTCCGTCGTCTTGCGGATGGTACCTCCGTCATTCGTACGGTTGTGACGCTTGTTCAGCAGCGTACCGCCAAACTCCATACAGCCGATGGTATTGCGGATAAACGGATGCAGACAGGCGTTGTAAGCCTCCATGTCATCGAAGTGCTGGTTGAATATCAGGTTCTCAGAAGCAAGTACCGCCTCACTGCCCACATAGTTGGGATACATGCGTTCCCAGCCGCGTGGGATGGTACAGCCATGGAAGATTATCATCAGGCCGTATTCGTTGGCATCAGTCAGAATATCTTCATACAAGCCCATCATCTGCTGCTTGTCACTGCCGAAGAAGTCCACCTTCAAGCCCTTCACACCGCACTTCTGCAGCCATTTCATCTCTTTCTTACGGGCAACTGAATTGCTCATGCACTGCTTGGCATCCTGCGGAGCGTCGTTCCAATAACCGTTGGAATTATACCACACGAATACATCCACGTTTCTTCTGGTGAGCGTACTTGAACAGCTCTTCCATGCGGTCACGTCCGATGTTCTTTTCCCAGCCTCCGTCAATCAGCGTATATTCATAACCCATTTCACTGGCCAAGTCAATGAAACGAATCTGGTCATCGTAGTTGATGCTAGGGTCCTGCCACATAATCCAGCTCCAGGTAGAACGACCGAACTTGTATTCCTGTGAAGGATCATACAGCGGTTCCACCACATCAAACGGAACAGTAGTCTCCACAATCGGCTTCAGCCCGCTGCCCACCGTAATCGTACGCCAGGGAGTGACACCCGGAAGAGCCAATCCCGGAGTAGAAGAACCCAGACCGTTCATCTCGCCCGGATTCGGGAAAGCAATACTATAAAGACCGTCTTTAGTAGCATCACTCAGGTGAGAAGCACAATACAGACTGCGTACACCGGTCTCCGATACCAGCGCCCAGTTGTCACCCACATGAAACAGTGCCGGGAAAGTATAGCCTTCACCGTACTTGGAAGGAGTAGCCACCGGTTCATCGGGTACATATTCCTCTTCGTAGCTCGGTTTCGTACGCATCCAGCCAATCATCGGGTCACTCTGCGGAGAAAGGAACGTGGTAGTGGTAGAAGGAAAGTCAAAGCCGGTCGCTTCCTTTTCAATCACCATACAGGCCGTTTCGCCATACTGAGGCATCTCATAGCGAAAAGCTATGTCGTTATTACTCAACTGGAACACGATGTCCAGCTTCTTCTTGTCAGCATTTTCAAGGGTTACAGTCAGCTTGTTAGCAGAATAATTTACCGTAGAACACTTGATACGGTCCTGCGTGTACGTCTTTTCCACCTTGTCTGCCTGCTGACCGACAAAGCTCATCTGACGGCTGAAGTCGCCGATATTGGATACAAAGCCGAGAGGAGAGTTCTCCAGCACGGTCTTTCCGTCGTATGTCACCGAATAGACAGGCTTGCCGTCCTGCAACTGAAAGTCGAGTTTCAAACGAGAATCAGGACCGGTAACCGCTGCCTGCTGGGCAAATGCCTGAGAGGCCAATACGCCAATGTGCCAAAAAAATACTTGTTTTTTTCATAGGTGTTTTTCCAAATAATTACTAATCAAGGCAAAAATAGGGATTAGGTGTGAAATCAACAATAAAATTTTTCGCTAAAAAGCTATCACAAATCATGCAATATCGACATAAAAAAGATGCCGCTCAGGAGAAAAATACTCCCTGCGGCATCCCTGCAAGCATCACTTTTAGAAGTTAACAACCGGCCATTCGTCAGGTGTCCAGGTCATTTCACGAATTATCAATTTGGGGGCTCCTTCTTCTGCCACAGAGTAGGCATGAGAGATAAAATAGTCCTTCCCGTCCAGATGATAGGCTGCATTATGGCCTACTCCGGCATAGTCCTTGTTGCCCTGAATCACTAATGAACCACCTCCCTTGTTCATAGCTTTTCCGTCTTTGTCTAAATAAGGTCCTGTGACAGTCTTCGAACGTCCAACCATGACTTTATAATCACTTTTCAAGCCCTTACAGCAATAGTCAAATGACACAAACAAGTAATAATAATCACCGTGCTTCATGATAAACGGCGCTTCAACTGCTCCATCACCTGCATTCTCTTCATCCAGATTAAAGGTACGTTGACGGCGAGAAAGTGAATACCACTCTTCCGGCTGAGCCACTCCATTCATATCAGGAGTCAGCTTTACCATCTTGATGCCATCCCAGAATGAGCCGAAATTCATCCAGGGTGTACCATTTTCATCAATAATGATATTGGGATCAATAGCATTCCACATATCCCGGTTAGGTACCGACTGAATTACTTTTCCATGGTCTGTCCATTTGAAATCAGACTGGAAGGGTCGAGCGTAGGATTGGTTGCGTGACCAATAGCCGAAGTATTCTTTCCAAATGCCGAACATGAATAAAAACAAATGATAAAGTCCATTGTGGAAAATAATATCCGGTGCCCACGTGTGCCCGTTATAGCCTTTCACAGTTTCCACTGCCCATTGAGGCGCTTTCTCAAATACCGGTTTTTCAAACTTCCAGTTCTTCAAGTCCTTTGAGGACATCACGGAAATTCCATGTCCGGTAGCGAAGAGATAATAAGTGTCACCCTGCTTAGCCAGCACTGGGTCATGGGTCATAACTTTACTGGTTGGGATGACCGACGACTTCTTAGGAGAAGAAGCGTAAGCTGCGCTTGCTGCAGCCAGGAAGATAAATGAGAAAATGATGTGTTTCATAATCCTAATCACGATATTATACACAAAAGAAACGCCTTGCAAACAAGAATTCCTTATCTACAAGGCGTCCAAACTAACATATTATAAGTCACTGTACTTTCTTTCCCCAATCTGTACGCCAAACACCGTTACTTTGATGATATCCAGCAAATACAATAGTCGGTGTACGAGGAATCATTTCCCAGTCTACTTCACGCTGTAAATACAGTTTTACGCCATTAGCTGTTAAAACCTGATTCTCTGCATCATAACTCCAGCTACCACCTTTCCAAGTACCCTCTGTAATTTTATGATCTGCAGAAAAGAGTCATAATTGCAGAAGCATATTGCTGCCCCGGATGATTAGAAGACATTTGAATCATTTCCCAATCACCAATAACTCTCCTTCTGTAATAGGAACCTGAGGAACAGCTCCATAGCGCTCAGGCATAACTAAAGGCCAGCCGTCTTCCGTCCAACGGATGCTACGTACATGTCCCATCATTACCGCATTAGATTCATTAACTCCCGGTACATTTTCGGGTAAACGTCCTTGTGAAGAATAGAACCAGTTTCCATTGCCATCATTAAACACTGCACAGTGAGAAATACCCACCCATCCATAGCTATTACTGAATTTATAAGGATGAGTTACTATAGGTTCTGCTTGTATACCGTACGCTGCATCATTATTATTTATATCCAACCAAGGTCCATTCATACTCCGAGCACGTACTACTCGAGTGTTATATTCTACCGCTAATGACCCATAAGCAAGGAACATATAATAATAACCTGTTTCTGGGTTATACACAACTTCCGGACCTTCCGAGCCCTGCCAGCGAGAGGTACCACGGCGTGCTATCAACTTTCCGTAAGTATTTGTATTCCAATTAGAAATTCCCCAAGGCTTTCCTAAACTTGTTTTAGGCAAACCCGTCTCTGGATTTAATTCCACTTCTGCAATACCACTATGCCAAGAACCATAAATCAACCAATGGGTGCCATCCTTATCAACTAAATAAGTAGGGTCAATAGCATTAAAATAGAAATACGCATTCCAGTTATCCAAATCAGGCCGACTCCAATCATTCATTCCCCGGTCTGAAGATGAACAGATTACCATACCTTTGTCTTCCCATACATTAGAAGCCGGATCTGAAGTTTCCATCAAACCAATAAAAGCACGTTCTGTCCAAGAACCGTCAAAATTATCTGTTGTATTTGTTTTTCCAGTTTGAATATAATTATCTACAACAATACTATAATACATACGATACAGACCTGTTTTTACCTTACGTACTACAGGAGCCCAATAGCCATAAGAAGGAGACTCTATTGGCTCCAAACCCATTTCTGTCACGATATGCATTCAGGTTTTCTTTTACCCATGCCGGAGCCTCCTGCATAGTAGCTCCCATGTACTCCCAATTGACCAAATCTTTAGAACGACGACAATGGAAATGCCCATGTCCATCATGTGCATTACCATACGAAGCGTCAGTCTGATACATATAATAATAGCCGTCATCAGCCAACACGACAGAAGGGTCATGTACATTAGCCAGGTTCCACTCATTCCGCTTATCCCATCCTGCAATAGAAGTATAATCGTCTTCATAATCAGGCGCTACATAATCTGCAAGTTTATCATCCAAGGTAGCCGCAAGAGTAGTCACTTGTACCTCCTCCGAATACATGGGTTCATTATCAAGCACAGTTACAAAAGCACGTACATAATAAGTCGTACTTTTCCGTCAATCCACTTAAGACAACATTGATATCACTACCGCTTCCTTCCACTTCTACAATTTGATTTTCAATGGTGGGAGAAGCTTCTGTTCCATAACATATTCCTCGTTTCAATATATAAGAGGAAGGATCTTTTACTTGAGCTGAAACATCTACCGACTTATATGTCACATTTTGAAACAGAAGGCTTCTCTAAAGACATATTGCCAATGCTCACTCCATTTTCTTCGTCGCTACATGCACTCAATACACAAGCTAGTCCGACGAAAACATATTTCAATGCATTTTTTATATTCATATAACCATTCTTTTTATTAAAATCTTCATGCTGATTATTCTCCGGTTATTTCCCAGCCTGGGTTTTGCTTCAAGTTAGGAGCCATTTTGACATCAGAATCAGGTATCGGGAACAGATAATTTTTCGGGATATTGAACACACGTGTCTCTATTACCCCTCCATTCTGTGCAGAACGCGCTGGTCCATACTGGTAAACAGGAGCAGCTTCCGTTCCTGAGATTTCTACGCCATACAAATTCAACAATTGTTCATAATAAGGCTTAGACTGTTCTTCTGAAGCCGTTACATTATCGTATGCCCGCCAGCGGCGCAAGTCCCACATACGATGATCCTCAAAACTTAATTCAATACGACGTTCATTACGAATACGTTTTAGTAATTCTGTCTGGTCTGTATATTCATAATGAGGCATACCGGCACGATCACGAATTTCATTAATATATTGTTTTGCCTTGTCCAGATTACCAGCTTCACAATAAGCTTCAGCAGCATTTAACAGAACCTCTCCATAACGGAAAATAATCCATGAATGAGGATAGTTGGTAGGATTCTGGCAAGAAATATTATTTACAAATTTCTTCAAATAGTATCCTGTACAAGTTCCTCCCATAGAGGCTGAATAATCTTTCCCTCCATCCGTACGCATGTCCAATTTACGTTGTTCATTATCTTTTGCACTACCCCATGTCATACCTTGATAGAAAACAATCTGAGCCAAACGTGGATCACGATTCACATACGGATTCTGTGCATTATAAGCATAATCACCACCTCCTTCATCAATTCGTTTCCCATCTAACATCTCAAAACAATCTACAAAGTTCTGAGTTGGACTTGTACGACCTGCAGCCGAAAATTTTCCAGTGAAACCAACAGGTAAGAAGACTTGCTCCACTTTGTTTGTATTCCACACTGAACGAGACAAAATGATTTCATTATTATATACCGGATTGGTAGTAAAACATTCATAATAATCATTTTCAGGATTTCCTGTAGTATATAACTGATAAGGATTAGACTGTTGCGCATTTTTATCAATAAAATCCTGCGCAGCTTGTGCGGCAGCCTGCCACCAAGACTGCTCTCCTGTAGGGTTATTGAGAGCTGAAGCCTTATAAAGTAAAGCACGAGCTTTTAAAGCATAAGCTGTTGCTCCATTCACACGCCCCCAGTTTGTCGTTTCATTAGAGTACCGGAATGGGTAAAGCATCTTTTACCTTGTCGCATTCATCCGCTACCCATTGCAAGACATCTGCCGCAGGAGTACGAGCCTGATTCATTTGTTCAGGATTTTCCATACTGAAAACAATATTCGTACCATCTTCATTCTCTCCAACAATCAGCATATCACCAAACCAACACACCAAATCAAAATGGAACAATGCACGTAACAATCTTGCTTCATTGCAATAACGTTCGTATAACTTATTATCATCACCCGACTTTTCAGCGTTACCAACAACAGAAGCCTGAGCATTTATTTAAAAAGATATTGCATTTACGGATTCCTGCGAAATCTGTATTCCATTGCCCCAATAAAGGATGGTCTTTTGCTGTATACGAATCGGTAGCTACTTTCGTGTAATAATGTAACCCCCAATAGGAGGTTGCATTATCTGTCATACAATCACGAGAAGCACCTGTAAACTGATCATCATTTAAAGGAGCCAATCCATCAGGCAGATTTGTATAGATGTCTGTCAGGAACTCACGCGTCATAGTCTGATTAGTAAACACCTTTTCATCTGAAAGGGTTGCATCATATTCTTTATCCAAAAAGTCACTGCAAGCCGTACCAGAAAATAATAATACGGCTAACATTATATAAGTATATTTCTTTATCTTCATAATATTGCTTTATTTAAAATCCTACATTGATACCAAATGTAAACGATTTTGTTTTAGGATAATTCCAGATATAGTTCAATGGATTTTCAGGGTCAAAACCTTTCGGCAAATGACTCCAGTTACATAAGTTATAACCACTAAAATAAATACGTACTTTTGTCATATTGGCTTTTGCAATCCATTTTTTAGGTAAAGAATAACCCACTTCCACATTACGCAAAGAAAGGAAATCCCCCGTTTACTACCCAGATAGTAGATTCATTATATGGATAGTTACGGTCGATATTACTAAATGAATTAGACAAACGAGGATATTTTGCATTGATATTACGCGGGTCGGTCGGATCGTCTGTATAATATCCCCATGTATTAACTACTTCGTGAGTAGAGGTACCTCCCCATCCAAAACCATAGTCCATATTCTCACGACAGCCTACCGTACGGTTCAAATAAGCAGTCAAAACTGCACGGGCATCCAATCCTTTCCACTCAAAACCGATATTTACAGTCGGAATCAACTCTGGAATCTTAGTATATCCCATCGGTTCTTTATCATAAGCATCTATAATACGGTCACCGTTTGTATCCTTAAAAATGGCATTACCCAACTGATATTTTCCCGCCGAATGCCAAGGATATTTTTCCGGATGGTCAATAGCATCCTGATGAGATTCAGGAATTAAGGCAGGATCACTTGCCCATTGTACCCATGTTAACAACTGGCTTTGGTTTATACGATTACCAGTTTTTGACTGGTATGCATAATCAGGTGCAACCTCATCCATTTCTGTAATCTTATTGGTATTGTAAGTCAACATACCCTGAATATGATAAGTAAAATCACCAATCTTATTCATGTGTCCCAATGTCACTTCAAAGCCTTTTGTTTCCGCTTTTCCATAAGAATCCAAAGGTACAGCTGCCCCAAACATTCCTGTCGGTATGGTAGAACGAGTCACAAGTATATTTGAAACGCCATTCTTTAAATAAATCAATCTGTCCATACAATTTCTTATTCCAAAAAATCAAAATCCATACCCACATTCACCATGTCGGAAATTTCCCACTTTAATATTTCTATTTCCTACAGTAGATTCATAAATACCAGTGTAAGCAGACTGAGACGTTCCAAAATTATAACGGCCACCCGTTTCTGTATAAGCCCCTTGATAAGGATAACGAACAGAAGGAACTCCATCAGAAGTAGTATAAATATCAGACATACCGGCACGACCATAAGAAGCACGAATCTTCAGCAACTGGGTAGCCTTATTTTTAAACCAAGGTTCTTCTGATAAGACCCATCCCACAGAACCACCTGGGAATAATCCATAACGTTCTCCCGGTGCAAAATTATCATTCCCCATATAAGACAAATTACCCGATACAATATAACGGCTGTCATATACATAGGTAGCTTGTGCATTATAAGAAAGATAGCGATTTGAAGAATATTGTCCGCGTACTACATTCTGATATGAACGCATGAATGCTTTAGCATCTAACCAATGTTTTTTATTAAATGTATGGTTATAAGAAAGACCTCCGTTTATGTTGATATTATAATAATAATCACGAGGAGAAGTACTTGGATTAGGCAAAGAAGCTGCTGTACGCATACGTTTGTATGTATACTGAGACACATCGCTCACATCATCACGGAAATTATAATAATATCCATCTATGTCTGCTACCTGAGTCTGACGGAAAGTTTCATAAGAGTCAAAACTAAAAGTCAGATTTGCTTTCAAGCCAGGCAGCAATGAACCTAAATCCCCCGTTAGCAGTCAATGTTGTATATAGGTTACGACGACGATTCTTCTCAATACCTCTTCCCGCAATCTGAGCCGCGCCATTCTTACTGTCGCTATCAGAAGGAAAGAACCAATTACCGTTAGGTGTAAAAACAGGGTAATAGGAAGATTTTCACCAGCTCCCCAAGTAAAAATATTCCACGTATCAATACCGGGCTGACTAATATTATCAATACGACCACCTAAATCCAAAGATACGTTCAAGAATTTTATTGACATCAAATATCAAATGTTCGAACGCAAATTATAACGATTCAACGTATGCTGTGTACTATATCCTTCATTATAATCAGTCCATTCTGTATTATACAAACCTTCCTGACGCAAATAAGAGAAAGAAACATAATAACGAGCACGTGCATTACCTCCACTAATCTGCAAATTAGTACGATACTGAGGGGCTAAGTCTCTTAACATTGTATCATGCCAGTTCGTATTAAAAATACTTATACCGATCCATTCCCGTCAGCTGCTCGCCATTACATACACGACGATACATTTCAATATCATAGTCACTAAATTCAGGTTCTTTTTCCATCCAGATAATTTGCCTGATTTTTCGTTAAGGCATAATTATATGAATTTTGACTTTCAGGAATACCAGATACAGTCTGGAAACCTACTTCTTGTGTAAAATCAATCTTTGTTCTACCAGCCTGACCACGCTTTGTAGTGACAATAATAGCTCCGTTTGCACCACGCATACCATAAATAGCGCAAGCAGCAGCATCTTTTAAAATTGTAATGCTTTCTATTGGATATGCATCCAAGAAGGACAAATCTCGTTCCACATTATCAACGATAACCAAAGGTTTCTCCGCAATCTGTCCATCATTTGCCAAATTATTATTCATAGTACGTAAACCACGAATATAGAATAGGGTCTCACTCCATCCAGGTTCTGAGTTCTTTTCGTATGTTTCCACACCTGTTACTGTAGAAGTAAAAGCATTCTGTAACACAGTAACCGGATGTTTCTCTAATTCCTCACCAGTTACCACAGATGTAGCTTCTGTCATATATTTCATGGGCTTACGACCGAAAGGCACAGGTGCGGTATGCATATACACATCTGTATCTTCTTTCAATACAATCGTAAAACCACCATCAAGTTCAGAAGCAACTTCTGTAGCAGGAAGATATCCCACGCATGTAGCATAAATTTCATCATTGGGTACTACCTTCTTCAATTGGAAATATCCGTTTTCATCGCTCAAGGCAATTCGGCTACCCTCAAGCACATTTACGACAGCACCTGGAATTGGATTACCCTCTACATCCACCACACGACCTTTTAATATGCCTTCTTGTGCCCACACAGAAAGAGATGCAGAGCTTAATACAGTAGCTAATAAGACCTTATTCAGCCCTGTACGTATTTTATTTTTCTTATTTATCTTATACATAACCATTGAATCTTTTATTAATTCCATCCTGGATTATTCTCAATATTGGTTTTCCAAACCTCGCCTTCCGGTATCGGATACAGATACATCTTATCTTCAAACACACGGGGCTGAGCAATTTTACGCACATATTTAGTCTGTCCATTTTCGCGTACTACATCTACCCCATAAATATCACGGGCTAATGCTTCTTTTGGCCACACCCCAACGACGAACATCCCACGCACGATGATCTTCGAATGCCAATTCTATTGTGCGCTCACGGCGAATAAATTTGCGGGCAGCATCCTGAGATTGAAGATCTGCACGGTTTTCCAATTGCAATGTCATTCCTACGCGATCACGAATCGGTTGGATAACCGCCAATGCTTCTTTATAATTATTTGGACTCACTTCATTTATTGCCTCCGCATAATCAAGCAGGATCTCTGCATACCGAATAAAAATCCAGTTTCTGAAAGCTGTACCCCCATGATTATTAGCCAAAATTTCTTCTGGCATATATTTACGAAGATAATACCCTGTAGGAGTTACATTCGCATTACCAATAGGATTATCACGTTGCCCCTTAATTACGTTTATTGTTCCATCATTCCAATCTACTCCATGATACAAAATAGAGGCAGCCAAACGTGGATCACGATTATAACACGGATTGGCATCGTTATAACGCACTCCTGATTTCACTGTCGGAGCTGGCACTCCATTAGATGTAGTTGAGTTATATACAGGAGCTCCGGTATCATCATATTCTGTAAATGGAGATGTTCCATCTGCTAAATCATACATATCCACTAAATTCTGTGAAGGACACATACCTCCCTTTCCTCCTTCTCCTACAGGAGTATCATTCTCCACTTGCACTCCAGCCAAACGTACCATCATTCCGCCAAAGATTATTTCCGGATTCTTACCGTTATCTGTTGCAGGTTTCAAAATCGCATTCGCATAATTAGCCTCCGCTGTAGCATTATCTTCTTGCCAAAGTTTAAAACTTCCTGTATCACCAAAACTGTAATAAAAAAACTTTTTGGTGCATCAGCAGCATCTTGCCAAGTAATATCAGTCTGTCCAGCAAAGCGCGGACTAGCCATGTATAACTTTATACGACATGCTAAAGCACGTGCTGCAGGCTGCCATACACGACCGGAAGTTTATCCAACTCAGCCTGTACTTCTTCAACTGTCAATAAATCACTTTCACATTCTGCCAATTCCTTCAGTATAAACTCTTGCACATAAGCTTTTGTCGTTGGACGTTCCTTGTAATCAGAAATCAAATCGCCATCTGGATCAAGTACTTTTGTCACTAAAGGTACCGGGCCATATCTCAAAAACAATTCCCAATAAAAATAGGCTCTGAAAAACGGGCTTCTGCTTTATAAACAGCCTTATCACGGAGATACACATCGTATGTATCTTCTTCCGCTTGAGGTACCTCATCTATTTTTCCAGCAACATATTACACTTACGGATGGCACGATAATAATTTTCCCATACATCGGTCAGTTCGTTTGCAGCTTCTGCACTATAATAATTTCCAATATTGAAGCTTACACGAGTTCCTGCATTTGAATAGCTGGTTTCCCCTAAATCAGTGGCAGAATCCATCCAGGAATTGTTAATCGTCCTATACCATGGCGTAGAAAATTATAAGTATCATAATGAAACTCTTCCATGTTCGTCCATAAACTGAAGGTTTCCTCCTCTGTCAGTTCATTACTTGGCTGCTTATCCAGAAAGTCACCGAACATTTCTTCACAAGAAGTCAAGGACGTTCCTGAAAGTGTTGCAGCTAACAAGGTATATATTAATGTTCTATTTATTTTCATACTGATTATTTTTAGAATTGAATATTTACACCAAAGTTTACGGTTTTCATAATTGGATAACGGTTCGAGCCATTACTTTCCGGGTCTGTCAAACCTCCCAAATGATCCCAAGTAACCAAGTTGCTAGCATTCACATATATTCTACATTCTTTCATAGCTGCTTTCTTAATCCAGCTCTGCGGCAAAGAATAACTAAGTTCAATATTCTTTAAGCGCAAGAACGCACCATCTTCAGGAAGAATGAGTTCTGCCGCTGATTATGGTTTCCATAAGAATCATAATGTAATAGAGGATAAGTAGCATTTGCCAAGTTATATTCTTCGCTCATGGCCGGATTCCAACGTCCCAAATGATGCTCCTTTACCTTACCACCATTTACAAAGGCAAACATAGCTTCTGCATCATAAAAACGAGAAACATGATCTACTCCTTGGAACATAACACTGAAACCAATTCCTTTCCACTGAGCTCCGAGAGTCAATGCATACGTATTTTCTGGAATATCACTATAACCAATAAATGTTTCATCACGGTCGTCAATGAAGCCATCACCATTCATATCCCGATATTTCAAGTCACCTACTTGCACATTTCCATAAGTAGACTTCGGGAAATTCGGATTGTCTAAGTCTGCCTGAGTAACAAAACCATCACAAATCAATCCAAAATACTGATTAATCGGATGTCCTTCTTGTTTACGATAACCTGTTTTTGCATCAGGTTCATCCATATCAAGAATTTCATTACGTGCATGTGAGAAAGTAAATCCTACATTGTAATAAAAATCTTTACCAATCCGATTGTTATGTTTCAATTCAAGTTCAACACCCTGATTCTTTGTCTTTCCCAAATTTCCTGCAGCCATTACAACACCAACCCATTGTGGACGAGTCAAATATTGAGTCAGAATATCTGTACGGCTCTCATAGAAAATAATCAAAATTACCAGTTAACAATCCATTCCACAAACCGAATTCCAAACCTACATTATATTTACGCGCACGTTCCCAAGTTACATCATAGTTAGGATACTGACTTTCGTAAATACCCGTTACCGTTTGATTGCTACCAAAACGATATGCATTTGCCAATTGTGTCCATACCGGTTCATACAAGAAACGTTGCTGTACGCCATTTACCATATATACATCATTACCAACTTCACCATAAGATGCACGCAATTTAAGATTGTTCAACCAACTGGAAACAGGCTGCATAAAATTTTTCGTTAGATATACGCCATCCCAAAGAGAATGAAGGAAAGAAACCAAATCGTTTACCCTTACGGAAGTTTTCAGAACCATTGAAACCAAAGTTCACTTCTGCCAGATAACGATCATCATATCCATAAGTCGCACGACCAACTAATCCCTGATAGCGCTTAGCCAGGTCAGCCTGATAACGATAATCATTCTGGTTATACAACATCATAGCGGTCACATCATGCTTTCCAAACTTACGAGCGTAATTTAACTGCAATTCCATGTAAAGTTTATAGGTCGTAGTCTGATCATTGCCAGCATAAGCCAACTCCGTATCATTGTTAAACTGGGTATATCCGTCAATAGAGTTATAATTATTACGGTCTGTCAATTCATAAGTAGCAAAATCAGCTGTAAATTTTCGGTTATAATATGCATCATAATCAAAAGATGCCATACCTTTTACAGAAAGTCCCGGAGTAATCTTATGCAAATCATAATTCACAATAAAGTTTGTTTCATTAATTGTATTGGTAGCACGTGTAAATCCAGCTTCTGCCAAACGACCTACAATATTATTCTGGTTCTGAGAGTTACCACCATACAAAGTCTGTTTTGCTTCTCCTTCTTCACCAATATTATAACTTACAGGGAAAAGCCATCCCGGAGTATGATTCAACTCATAAAAGACTTCACTATATGAACCATCCAGACGTTCGTCAGAGTTCGGGCCACGACGTTCCTCAAAGCGAGTTCCAAAGTTTACAGAAACCGTCAAATCATCTGTCACCAAAAAGTCCAGATTTCCACGGAAAGCATAACGGCGATAGCTCGAATTCGAACTATTTCCATACTGGTCTGTACTAAAGTTCTTAAACAGACCCTGCTGATTATAATATTCTGCGGAAGCAAAGTAACGAACACGTTTTTGTACCTCCTTGTACATTTACATTATAACGTTGAGCAGGAGCTGTACTGCGAAGCACTGTATCATACCAGTCGACATTCGGATAAAGCATGGCATCCAATCCCGACAACTGACCATTACGAGATTTTTTATACATCTCAATATCATAAGCTGAATATTGAGAACCCAGTCCATCATTGGCACGTGCTTCTTCCAATAAAAACAACAGAATCATAAGAATCCAAATAGGTGTCTTTACGAGTCGGAGACTGAACCTGCCAGTTAGCAGTCAGACTCACGGTTGGTTTCTGATCCTTTCCTCGTTTTGTCGTAATCAACATAACACCATTTGCACCACGTACACCATATACAGCAGTAGCTGAAGCATCCTTTAACACAGATATAGACTCTATATCATCAGGTGAAATCTGTGAAAATTCGCGTTCCACGCCATCCACTAAGATAAGGGGCTGATTGTCTCCTGCAAAAGAGGCACGACCACGAATGTAGATTTGTGCATCATCCGCACCCGGAGCACCAGACGTCTGAGAAGTAATCACACCAGAAATCTTACCAGCCAAAGCCTGAGACACGTTTCCAGAAGGCGATTTTAATAATTCTTTTGAGGACACCTGAGAGATTGCACCTACTACACTCTCCTTTTTCTGTGCACCATAACCAACAACTACAACTTCTTCCAGGACTTCTGTATCTTCTTTCAAAGTTACAACTAAATTCTTCTTTCCTTTTACACTAATTTCCTGTGTCTGATAGCCGATATAACTGATTTGAAGCACTGCATTTTCTGACACAGTCAGCACAAAATTTCCATCAAAATCTGTAATAGTACCATTAGTGGTTCCTTTTTCCAATACACTGGCTCCAATTACAGTTTCTCCTGTTGGATCTTTTACTACTCCTTTTACTTCTCTGGTAGATTGGGCAAAAAGGCCCAGAGTCCACAACATGCAAAAGAAGATCATAAATAACCGAGGGAAATATCCCTCCGTTATTTTTAGATTTGTTTGTATGTCTTTCATATATTATTATTTAATGTTAGCAATAAACGGATAAGTTACTACAGATATAATATCAAGCCAGCAGTTATCTACAGTAAAAAATACAGCCCATTTCTCCTGATTATCAGGGAAGTTAGAGGCTATATAGGTATAAGGAGTGATTATTGTACCATTATAATCAAAAGAAGCACTATAAGCTATCTCTGTCCCTTTTCTAGTAAAAGAAACAGTAACTAAAGCTCCATCAGCTTTTTCTACATCCATTCCATCAATAACCGTAATCGCTCCCTCATCATAGATTGCTCCCCAACCATATGGATCGGCACGTAAAATCAATAATTCATCAGTTGCACCATTATATCCAGATTCTGTAGGATGTGTTCCAGTTGTTAAGATAAAGACATAACTATTCCAGATATTTGTTTTACTTGTATGGTTATAAAGTTGGTATACGACCTTACCATCACCCTCCATTAAAACTTTCGAAGAATGAGCCCCCCACCATCCTGTAGAATTATCCTGACTGCCAACCATATTATAACCTTGAGAGTAAGTATTTCCTACATAAGCCTCTTCCAAATCTATTTCAAGATATGAGCCATCCACTGTTAAAAAGACTCCTAATTCACCATTAGGAATTGCGCCATACGTCCAGCTATATGTCCAATTCAGTTTAGACTTAGTCACAATGTCTGCATTCATCGTTAATGTAGAGCCTTTACGTTGAACAGTTAAATCAACAACTGCACCTTCCATTTCCTGACAGAATAGAGTCCAACCATTTGTTAAATCATAAGTATTTGACAAAGGATAACCTGATTTGTCTATAGTATTATCACCATTTCCATTCAACCAGCCCCAATTATCGGCACCGAACAATCGCATATTCTTGATAACCTTCTTCATTAGGGAGTTTACCATTGGATATTCCTAAAAACCCAGTTATTCCAAGCATTAAGCCCATTCGTATGGTTCACAAAACGATGATGGAAAATACAATCTCCATCAGCTTTCATAATAGGTGAAAACTCACTCCACCAACCTGTAGAACAATCGGGAGCTCCCAAAACATAAATATTCTCATTTCCTGGATTATCACCATCACCGCTATCACCTCCTTCACCAATTTCCGGCAACTCTGGTTTAGCTATTTCCTTATCTGTTATCAAGTTTTATAAACAGACACTTCATCAATCCACATTTTTACAGGCTTTTCTTTTGAGCCATAACCAAAATATAATTTTGAAGCCTCTGTCATAAAGTTCATAACTTCTCCCGATGCTACAGCACGAGATACTGTTGCTACAGACTCATCATTCGTTATCGTTCCGTCAACTGCAACTCCATCTATATAAATAGCATAGCTATCAGGTTTTACAGCAACTGAAAACCAATGCCACTCTCCAGCAGTAAGTAATAAAGAATTTGTATTTAGTTTTTCTTCATTATAATACAAATCTGAATTTGCAGTAAACATCAATTTGCTTCCCCTCTCATCAGAAAACAAAATCGGGGGTATCTTCATCCGACTCATTTAATTTCACCCAGCCAGTTATGAAGCTGCCTCTTGCAATGTATAAACTGACAAAGGATTAGAATCAAGACACATATCCCCATCCAATTCTAATACCACTTCCAATTGTTTATCAACAACTAATTTTGGAGCTTTTCCTCCTTGATAAACACCAATAGACACATCTGATCCCAAATCGTCAAAAGTGTACGATGCCAGTTCTTTTAAGGTTGGCTTCTGCTGATTACCTGCCGGTGGATCCATCTCTCCCCCAATCCTGACAAGACCACAGCAAAAAAACAGACGAACAATGCAAACTTAAAATTTAGTCCTCATAATACTGATTTTTTTGGTTATTTAATTTTTATAGTTTATTTAGTAAGGCAAATGTAATGTTTATTAAATATCTTAGGGTAGATAAAAAGATTCAAAAGAGTGGATAAAAGTGTTTTCCACTAAAAAATCATTTATCCTCCAATAAGAGAAAAAACATTTAACTTACTTATAAACAACTATATACCAAATTATCAGTATTAACCTTCTAACAAGCTACTCGGAGTTACATTAAAATGCTTTGTAAAACAACGAGTAAAATATTTCGGGTCATTAAATCCGACTTCGTATGCAATCTCAGAAATATTCATTGTACGGGTTACCTTATTCTTCAGCAGAAGTTCACGAGCCAGATTCAAACGATAATTACGAATGAACTGGCCGGCAGATTGTCCTGTCAGGCTCTGCATTTTTTTTATTCAACAAACTCTTGCTGATGCCAACTGCCTCTATAAAATCACTCACCTCAAGTCCGGATTCTTATAATTTTCTTTTACAACTGACATTGCTTTGTTCAGGAACTTCTTATCGCCGGAATTCTCATCCACCTCCAACGAATCAGTATTCATATCAATAGAGAACTTTTTGCTGGAAAACGTCTTCGATTCTCCAATATATTGGAAATACGGGCCAACAACATGTTCTCATCGAAAGGTTTCAGTAAGAATGCGTCTGCACCCATTTTATAACTTTCCAAACGTGCTTCGTCAGAAGTTTTGGCTGTCAACATCAAGAAAGGAATATGAGATATGGAGAAGTCATTCTTTACACGACGAGATAATTCCATACCATCCATAACCGGCATCATCAGGTCACTAATAATAAAGTCCACATTATTAGAATGCAATATATTCAGGGCCTCTTCTCCCTGAGCGGCCTCCAACACATTATAATATTCGGCTAAGATAGAACGGATATAATCGCGCATATCTTTATTGTCTTCTACTACCAGTACAACCATCTTTCCATTACGAGGTACATCTATCACGGTATCTTCTTTTTCTATCTCAGAAGAATCCGGCTGGGATTGAGTCTCACCATATAAAGCTGGCAAGAGAATGCGGAATGAGGCTCCTTTCACCGGATTATTCTTTGCATAAAATCTTACCGTCTAACATATCTATCAACTTCCGGCATAAAATACAAACCTATGCCGGTACACTCTGACCACTGACCGACTCAAGGCTTCGGTTATCGGATTGATAGAACTGCATGAAAATACGCTCCATATCATTCTCAGGAATACCCTTTCCCGTATCACGAACACTAATGAACAGCTTCTTCTCATTTTCTTTGCCAATAACTCCTACATATATGCCTACCTTCCCTCCCTTTGGAGTAAACTTCAGAGCATTACTGATTAAATTGTCATAATCTTACGCATCACATCCTCATCGAACATCAGAATCGGATCGGCAAGGCGAAGATACAGCTGAAGGTCAATGCCACGATTCTTCGCATAATCTGCAAAAGGTGGCACAAATCTCGGCCATAAATTCTCTCAGATTCCCATAATTAGTG
>ENA-OPYV01000157-OPYV01000157.1-human-gut-metagenome-genome-assembly--contig:-NODE-157-length-21247-cov-1.696638_pt1 | contig 21247 bp, 36 predicted proteins | sample MGYA00242474_ERZ504485 | MGnify/ENA primary metagenome ERZ504485 (study PRJEB26092, sample SAMD00036263) | human gut metagenome | host: Homo sapiens | study: EMG produced TPA metagenomics assembly of...
ATAAAAAAGAGTTAAAATTATGAGCGAAGAAGAAAAAATTATTCCACAAAACACAATAATGAATTATTGAAATATTTGGAAGAACATAAAAATGAGCATTTAACAGCGTCGCAAATATATAATGATTTGACTGCAAAAGGTATTTCAATAGGATATGCTACTGTCTATAGGCAACTGGAAAAACTTGTTAAGAATTCCAGCGTTGTAAAATATACAATCGACAATACCAGCAGTGCATGCTTTGAATATGTGGGAGAGGATAATCACTCCAAGCAGTCTACATATCACTTAAAATGTGAGCATTGCGGTAAAATCATTCATTTAAGTTGCAATGAAATTGAAGAATTTGAAAATCATATTTCATCGCATCATAATTTTAAGGTTGACCCTGCAAAAACCGTTTTTTACGGCTTATGCGAAAATTGTGCAAAGTAATACTAAGAAAGGAAATCACTGATGAAGCAGGAAGCTATAAGCAAGAAAAAGAGAATAATTACAATGCTTATAGCAGTTTTGTTTGTGATAGCGGCTGTATTTTCTGCTGCCTTTGTTATCAAAGAGGCAAATCATAAGTGCAATCATACTGATTGTCAAATTTGCCAAACAATGCAAGCTTTGCATAAAAACTTAACGGATTTAGGTTCAAAATCGGATGATATTGTAGGTGTAACCGTATTATTTTATTTTGCGTTATTTATCATTCCTTTTGTTACTTATACATTCTCAAAGGAAACGCTTATTGATTTAAAAACTAAAATTATCCAATTAAAATATAATTATCGACAAGGGACAAGTCTGCATTTTTGGACTTGCATATGTTAAAAATAGGTCTGTTTAGCAGGCTTTGTTTTGCTATGCAAAAGTTCCTTGTATTTTTATGCCTATTTTAAGATTATATTTGATTGGAGATACTTTTATGAAAAAATTTTTAGGCGTAATTGCCGCTGTTTTAAGTGTTGCAATTATTTTTGTTGCTTGCTCTAATGGAAGAAGCAACAATGCAAATGCAATAAAAATAATGATGATAATACAAAGCTCAGCATTGTAACAATAATTTTCCCCGAATACGATTGGGTTAGGCAAATACTTGGTGAAAATCAAGCCAATGTAGATTTGACGATGCTTCTTGATAAGGGCGTTGATTTGCACAGCTATCAGCCGAGTGCCGATGATATGGTAAAGGTTTCTAAATGTGACTTGTTTATTTATATTGGCGGTGAATCGGACACATGGTTGATGATGCATTGAAGTCTGCGCAAAACAAAAATATGAAGGTTATCAATCTTCTTGATGTTCTTGGAAATTCTGTAAAGGAAGAAGAACAGGTTGAAGGTATGCAAGCTGAAGAAGAGGAAGAAGAGGGAGAAGAGGAAGGTCCTGAATATGATGAACATGTATGGCTTTCTCTTAAAAGTGCCAAAACTCTTTGTTCTTCCATTGCTGATGCACTTTGCGAGATTGACTCAAAAAATGCAGATGTATATAAAAGAATTTAATGAATACACCAAAAATTTGGACGCACTGGATAAGGAGTATCAGCAAGTAGTAAACGGTGCAAAATATGATACCTTGGTTTTCGGCGACCGTTTTCCATTTAGATATATGGTTGACGATTATTCTTTGAAATATTATGCCGCATTTGTGGGTTGTTCTGCCGAAACAGAGGCAAGTTTTGAAACAATTAAATTCCTTGCAAACAAGGTTGACGAACTCGGTGTAACAACAGTGCTTACTATCGAAGATCCAAAACACAAAATTGCTCAAACGGTAGTTGAAAATACAAAAGAAAAAAATCAAAAAATCCTTGCACTCAATTCTATGCAATCGGTTACAAGCGATGATGTTAAGAATGGCGAAACATATTTGAATGTAATGCAAAGCAATCTTGATGTGCTTAAACAAGCTTTAAATTAAGGAGGACACTATGGCACAGATTGTATGCAAAAATTTAGCTGTCGGCTACGGCAACACAGTTGTAAAAAGCAATATAAATTTTAATGTTGAAAAGGGTGATTACCTTTGCATAATCGGCGAAAACGGTTGCGGAAAAAGTACGCTTATGAAAACAATTTTAGGGTTGGAAAGCGCACTTAACGGGGAAATTGTTTTTCGGATGATATAAAGAAAAACGAAATCGGATATCTGCCTCAACAAACACAGTTGCAACGGGATTTTCCGGCGTCTGTAAGTGAAGTAGTTATGTCAGGCTTTCTCAACAGAAACGGAATGAGACCTTTTTACACAAAAAAGCAAAAAGCCGAGTTTAAGAAGGTTATGAAAAATCTTAATATACAAGAGCTTGAAAAAAGATGTTATCGTGAGCTTTCCGGAGGTCAACAGCAAAAAGTATTACTTGCACGAGCACTCTGTGCCACAGATAAAATTCTTTTACTTGACGAGCCGGTTGCGGCTCTTGACCCAAAGGCAAGCGAGGACTTTTATAATTTGCTTGCTCAAATAAATTCAAATGGCACAACCGTAATTATGATTTCGCACGATGTTAATGAGGCTGTGAAATATGCAACAAAGATATTGTGTCTTAACTCGCCTTGCTTTTTCGGCAGCCAAAAGAAATATTTGAATTTATCAAGGAGGTGAGCAAATGCTTGAAAACTTATGGTTTATTTTGAATATCCGTTTGTAAGATATGCACTTATCGCCGCAGTTCTTATTGCTCTTTGCTCATCTCTCTTAGGTGTTACGCTCGTGCTTAAAAGATTTTCATTTATCGGCGACGGACTTTCCCATGTGGCTTTCGGTGCAATGGCAGTAGCAACGGTATTAAAGCTAACAAACAATATGCTTTTAATAATGCCGGTTACAATTATTGCGGCAATTATTCTTTTAATCGGTGGTAAGAAAAAAATTAAAGGTGATGCTGCAATAGCTGTTATTTCCGTAGGAGCACTTGCAATAGGCTATTTGGTTATGAATTTGTTTTCAACCTCTGGCAATGTTTCGGGTGATGTTTGTTCAACGCTTTTCGGTTCAACATCAATATTGACCCTTACAATAAAGGATGTTTACCTATGTGTTGCACTGTCGATAGCCGTAATAATTATTTTCTGCGTGTTTTATAACAAGATTTTGCCGTTACTTTTGATGAAAGCTTTGCCAAAGCAACGGGGAATAAAAAGTGGGGGCATATAACTTCTTGATAGCAGTTATCATTGCGGTTATCATTGTGCTTGCAATGAACCTTGTAGGTTCACTTCTTATTTCTGCATTGATTATTTTCCTGCACTTTCGGCAATGCGACTTTTTAAAAGCTTTAAATCTGTAATTATCTTTTCTGCAGCCTTTTCCGTTGTATGTACGGTTGTGGGACTTCTTGCCTCAATTCTTGCAGGAACGCCGGTAGGCTCAACCATTGTTGCAAGCGATATAGCCGGATTTATAATTTGCTTGGCCTTATCAAGCGTTAAGAGAGGTGTAAGAGTATGAAAAAATAATTGCAATTATATTAGCTTTAGTGTTGGCTTTGAGTTTTGTCGCTTGTTCAAAAAACAGTGATAAAAACGAGAATTCTAATTCAAAGACCACAACAAAAGCAACTGAAACAACAACCGAGGCGAAGTCCGTTGATTTGGACTTGACGGAACTAAGCAGCACGGTAGTCTACTCTGAAGTTTATAATATGCTTATTACGCCTGATGATTATAAAGGCAAGATTATAAAAATGAAAGGTCAATTTAATCAATACACGGATGAAGAAACAGGCAAAATACACAATGCCGTGATTATTCCTGATGCAACTGCTTGTTGTCAACAAGGATTGGAATTTGAACTTTCAGATAAAAACTAATCCTAACTTTGAACAAAATACGGAAATAACGGTTGTCGGCACATTCGATACTTATTCAGATGGCAAGTTTTTATATTGCCATTTAAAAAATGCAAAAATAATTGACGAATAGTAGATTGGATAATTGAAATTAATTAACGAAAAGGGTTTTACTATTATTTGTCACTATTTCTTGCAGTGGGGTGCATTATATTCGAGTTATAAATATGTTTCATTTTTCAAGAGCATCAAAAAAGCATCATTTTCAACAAAAACTATAATGACAAAAATGAACAGCACTTTCAAATCCTGAAAGTGCTGTTTTTATGCGGATTTTGTGGTGGGACTGTATTTTAACACGCGGCTTAACTGAAGCGTGCTTTTCGCTCCAAACCGCGTGCCGGGCTTCGTCGCCGAGCGCTGCCTGTGGCAGATGCAGCGAGGCGAGGATGGCGCAGTGGTCAAAATAATGGCGTAACACCGCCGTATTTTGGGCACCGCAAGAGGGGTTGCGAAGCACTTCAAGTCCCGTTTGTATATCATAGGCAATCTTGTGGGGAAACTATCGCTTTTGTTTTACAGCGATTTTACTTGCTTTTTCCATATAGATAAAACTACGGCGCACGGTTTTTCCGTACGCCACTTTTTCTTTATCGCACAGTTTTTTGTTCACTTTGTGCCGCACAATCCACGCAATCCGTTTGGTGCATCATCAAAAAACATCAATTTTTCTAAATTGTGTTTATTAATTATAGCTTCAAATTTATTAATGTGCTTTGATTGATTGAAAACAATAATTTAACTATTTCTGTTTCGTCAACAGAATAGTCACTGCGCATCCATTGAATGATAATTCCTGTATTTCCGTTGAGTATATATGAAAAAATGTATTGTTCAAACTCCTTTGGAAGCTCAATTCGCAAATTGTCAACAAACTGAATGAGCGATTGTTGCATAAAGCGAGAGCGAAAATCGGGGTCGGCAGAGTCTATCAACAGTGTGCGAAAGATTTTGTCGTTTTCTCTGATGTATTTCAAAAACGAATGCAGATATTTGTGCGCGCCTGCATCATTTTCTTCACCGATTTTACGCAAGTGTTCTTCGGTGGATTGCAAAATTTATTTTCTATTTCGGTTAGCAAATCGTTCGGCTCGTTATAATGTGCATAAAAAGGTCGAGCGGTTAAGCTCGGCTCGGTCGCAAAGCTCTCTGACAGAGATTTTTGCCACTGAGCCTTTTTCCTTTAGCAGGTCCATCAACGCATTTTTAAAAAGTAATTTTGAAAGTCTTGTTCGCTGGTTATTTTTAGTGTTCATTATTATTCCACCACTATTGAATTGATTTGTTGGTCTTATAGCCACTATTAGGTAACTGATGATTGTTAATACAACATTGTGTTGGTATAATGAAAGTGTAATATAAATTCAAGAAAATGTCAAGGCAGGTGTTTTATGAAAAAACAGGTTTATAATCCTTTTTTACCTTTGGATGTTTACATTCCCGATGGTGAGCCGCATGTATTCGGTGACAGAATATACTTATTCGGCAGTCACGATAAGGAGGGTGGAGATACCTTTTGTATGCTTGATTATGAGTTTTGGAGTGCTCCTATTTATGATTTATCGGATTGGAGCAGTAAAGGTATCAATTACAGGGCTGAGCAGGATGCGTTATATTCCAAGGAAAGACCGTATATGTATGCACCTGATGTTGTGAGAGGCAATGACGGAAAATATTATTTATATTACGGTCTTTCAGGCTTTAAGGGAAAGGGCGGATATTTTGGACCGATCAGTGTGCAGTCTGTGATACACCCGATGGGAAGTACGAATATTTGGGTTATATAAAAAATAAGGATGGTACGCCGTTTAATAAAATTCGTGTGCTTTGACCCTTCGGTTATCAATGATGACGGTATTATACGCCTTTATTACGGAACATCAATGCCCATGGGTATGTATCTACCAAAACCGTTAAAAAATTATATCTGCACCTATTTTAAAAATATTTACGGCAAAAGTAAAGAAGAAATAGCTGAATTTCCAAGCGTTTGGGGTGCAAATATGATTACGCTTTGCGATGATATGCTAACTGTTAAAACAGATGCGGTTCGTATTATTCCGGAAAAGGTAAAGGGAACTACCTTTGAGGGGCATGGCTTCTTTGAGGGTTCGTCAATAAGGAAAATAAAAGATACATATTATTTTTATATATTCCTCACAAAAAAAATCATGAGCTGTGCTACGCCACGAGTAAATATCCCGACAGAAATTTCAAATACGGCGGAACAATTGTTTCAAACGGTGATGTAGGGTATAACGGCAGAAAGAAAAAGACAGGCTTAATGCCACAGGAACGGCACATGGTAGCATTGAAAATATTAACGGACAATGGTATGTGTTTTATCACAGACTTACGCATGGCTCCGATTACAGTAGGCAGGCATGTGCCGAACCGATTCAAATTGAACCTGACGGCAGTATTCATCAAGTGGAAATCAGTTCTGGCGGACTAAACAGAGTGCCGTTGATTGCAAAAGGCAAATATCCGAGTGTAATAGCCTGCAATATTACAAACGGTAAAATGCCGCATCTGTCAAATCAGAAAAGTAAAAAATCGATACCTATGGTCACACACAAAGGTAATGAAAGATTTATTTCAAATATAGACAATAAAACAACCATTACCTATAAGTGGTTTGATTTTATAAAAGGGGACGGTGAAATCGGTTTTGATATTGATTCAAATGCACAAGGTAAAATGATTGTTACTGTCGATGATGAAGTTATTGCAAGAATGCCTATAAACAACTTTGGCAGAACAACAGTCAGTACAAAATATCATGTGCAGGGGTTAAAAAGAAAATCGTTGTCCTTTAAATTCATTGGCAAAGGTGCTTTTAATCTTTATTCATTTAAATTTCAATAAAAAAAATTACACAGGAGAAGTAATCATTATGATAAATAAATTAAATTCGCCACTGTTAAACAGCCGTGTTACAAAAGATGATGTAACGGCAAAAGAAAAATGGCTCGGCTATCTTATAGGTCCGGCAGGGGCATTGCTTTAAATGCCGTGCTTGCTACATATCTGAATGTGTATTACACCGATGTACTGAAACTTACACTAATATGGGCGGGTGGCGTTTTTAACCATTTTTCCCATTATTTCAAAGGTTATTGACGCAATCACCAATGTGATTATGGGCTACATAATCGATCACACAAAAACCGTACAGGGCAAGGCTCGTCCGTGGATCTTGCTTTCGGCTCCGCTTCTTTTTAATCAGCGGTGTGTTGCTGTTTGTTGTGCCACAAGGCAACGAAACCGTACAGGTCATTTGGGTTATGCTGTCCTATAATCTGTTCTATTCGTTTGCATACACAATTTACAATATGAGCCATAATCTTATGGTGCCTTTGTCAACAAGAAACACCGAACAAAGAGGCTCTCTTTCTGTATTTAATCAGATTTCAACAATTATGATGAGCGGTATTATAGTTGCTCTCATCTTCCCTATGCTCATTATGCCACAGCTCGGCGTTGACAAATCCAAATGGATTGTTACTATGAGCATTTTGTCCTGCCTTGCTTTACCGCTGACTTTGATGGAATATTATTTCACCAAAGAGCGTGTCACAATGGAGGACATCAACAAGAAAGAGGAGGAGAAAATCCCGTATAAAAATCTTCTCAAGGCAATTTTTACAGACAAATATATGGTGCTGATTTTGCTCTATTTTTTGATTTACACAGTCGGCACACAGTTCAAAAACCTTGGTCTTGTATATTTCTGCAACTATGTTCTCGGCACTTACAATGACGGCAAAACGCAAACAATGATTTCCGTTATCGGCGGTATTCCTATGGGTATCGGTATCTTTGCCGTTTGGCCTCTTGCAAAGAAATTCGGCAAGCGTAATCTCACTATGGCAGGCTTTGTTCTTTATGCAATCGGCAGTGCCATTTGCTGGATTTGCCCAACAAATATGGTGGTTGTGCTTATTGGTCAGTTCATCAAAAATATTGGCGGACTTCCTTGCGCTTATGTATTTATGGCGCTGTTTGCAGATGTTCTTGACCATTTGGAGTGGAAAAACAACTTTAGATGTGACGGAATTGCAATGTCGATTTATAACATCATTGCGGTTACAAGCGTCGGCATTGTTACAGGTCTTTTCAATATGCTCCTTTCAAAAAGCGGATATGTTGCACCATCATTCATCAACGGCGAAACCGTAGCTGTCGCTCAAAGCGTTGCGACGAAGAATGCAATCACTTTTTCATTCGTCGGTCTTGAAACTATAACGGCAATTATTCTTATTGTGATTCTTGCATTTATAAATGTTGAAAAGCATATCGACAAAGAACAAGAAGAAATTAAGGCGAGAAAAGAAGAGGAAGATCAAAATGAAAGCAATTAATTTAAAAACGGAATATCTTAAAAAATCCTTTAGGTATTGATATTGAAAATCCAAGGCTCAATGTGGAACTGTGAAGGTGGTGTAACTCAAACTGCATATCAAATCGTTACAGATGATTGGGACAGCGGAAAAGTTGAGTCAGGATCAATGTGTGCCGTTATCCCTGTAAAATTTGAAAAAGGTAAAAGGGTTACTTTCAAAATCAAGCTTTGGGACGAAAACGGCACCGAGGGCGAATTCAGTGAAGAAAACTTTTTTGAATACGGCATCAAAAATTGGTCGGCAAAGTGGATTACCGGCAACTATGAGGTAGACAAAAAGGAGTATGAAAAAGAGAAAAAACTTGAAAAATCATTCTTCCTTTCGGGCATAAATTATCTTGCTACTTCAAACAAGCCTGAGCCTATGCGCTTCCCTGTTGACTGCTTCAAAAAGGAATTCGTGGCAAAAAAAGAAATAAAACCGCAAGACTTTACGCAACTGCCTGCGGTATTTTATTCGGCTTACATCAACGGCAAAAAAGTTTCTATGCCTCTTGCACCCGGTGTAACCGATTATCGTAAGCGAGTACAATATCAAACTTATGATGTAACTGCTTTAATTAAAGAAAACAACATTATCAACATTGACCTTGCGGACGGCTGGTACAGAGGTTCGTGCGGTGCTTGGGGACTTAAAAATCAATACGGATGCGAAACAAAAATACTTGCACAGCTTGAAATTCAGTATGCAGACGGCACAAAGGACACAATCGCAACAGACAGCTCATGGCTTTGGTCGAATGACGGCGCAATTTCTTTTGCAGATAACAAGGACGGCGAAATTGTTGACGCAAACAAAGTTCCAACCTATTACACAAGGGCAAAACTCACATCGCACAATGTTGTGCCGAGCGCTTCAAACAATGTGCCGATTGCAGAAAAAGAAACCTTTAAGGGCGAAATGACAACTGCGCCGAGCGGAAAGAAATTGATCAATTTCAAGCAGAATATGGCAGGCTATGTTTCGTTCAAAATCAATGCAAAAAGGGACAGAAAATCACCCTTCGTTTTGGAGAATGCTTGACGAAACGGAGAGCTGACGCTGAAGAACATTCAATGCTCAAACAAAAAATCACCACACCTTTGCAAACAATCAAATACACTTGCAAGGACGGTGTAAACGAATACAAGCCGAACTTTGCAATTTTCGGTTTTACTTATATGGAAATTGACACGGATATTGATATATCTGCCGATGATTTCACAGCGATTGCGGTTTATTCGGATATGGAAGAAACAGGCTTTTTTGACTCCTCCAACGAATTGCTCAACAAATTTGTAAACGCAACAAAGTGGTCCACAAAATCCAACAGTGCGGATTTGCCTACCGACTGCCCCACAAGAGAGCGACACGGTTGGACAGGCGACGCACAAATTTTCTTTAACACGGCAGCTTATCTTTTTGACTATGCCACATTCAGCAAAAAAAAATACATTCGTGATGTATTTGATTGGCAACAAAAGGATGGCAAACTGCCTCAAATCGTTCCATACGGTGGTGTTGATTTTTTCATGTCGTGGATGAACGGCTCTGTTGGTTGGTCTGATGTGGGTGTACTTCTTCCCTATCGTTTTTGGAAAATTTACAACGACGATTGCTTAATCAAAAGGTATTCGCCGGTATGGTGAAATATGCGAAATTTATGATTTCCCGCTGCGGAAAGTGGACACCGCTAAAGCATAACATTCGGCTTTCGAGCGAAAACAGAAAATACTTTGTAAACTTCGGTCAATCCTACGGTGAATGGGCAGAGCCAAAGGATGTTTTCCCGAATGATTGGAAAAACACCGTGTTGCCGAATCCGGAGGAGTCAACTGCGTACACTTCATATATTATGTCGTTGATGTGCGAAATTGCAAAATATATGAACGACAGTAAGAATTTGCCGTTATTTGAGGAATACAAAAACGGTTGTGCGCAGGCGTACAGAGAGTTGATTACAAAAAACGGTTATTCAATCGACACCGACCGTCAGGCAAAACTCGTGCGGCCGTTATATATGCGCCTGCTTGATGAAAAAGCAACGGAATTTGCCAAAAAGCGACTTGTCAAGGCGCTTGATAATTACGGTTGGCGACTTGGCACAGGCTTTTTGTCAACGCCGTTCATCCTTGATGTTTTGGCAGATATTAACATTGAATATGCTTATAAACTACTTGAAAATGAAGAAATGCCCGGTTGGCTCTTTATGACTAAAATGGACGCAACAACCATTTGGGAGAGCTGGGAAGGCACAAAGGCACAGGGCGGTATAGCATCTCTCAATCACTACTCAAAGGGTGCTGTTTGTGAATGGTTGTTCAGAGCAATGTGCGGAATAAATGTAAGCGGTGAAAATCACTTTGTCATCAAGCCACGGCCGGGCGGACATTTTGATTTTGCCAAAGCAGAATACAAAAGCATATTTGGTACGGTAAAATCAGGCTGGAAAAAACAGAATGATAAATATATTTAATGAAATTGAAATCCCTGCAAACTGCACGGCTGAAATAATTTTGCAAAACGGCGAAAAGCGAACGGTTACAGCAGGTAAACATATATTTTAAGAGGACAGAATTATGAAAATTTGTATGATCGGAGGCACGGGACTGCTTGGTAGTCAGGGTGCGGCAGAATTGATTTCAAGAGGGCACGAGGTTAGAGCCATTGCTCTGCCTCCGCTTCCGCAGGGTGCAGTTTTGCCGCCTGAAATGGAAATTTCCTACGGCAATTATCTTGAAATGAACGATGATGAAATAAAAGAAAATGTTTGAGGGTTGCGAGGGTTTTGTTTTTGCGGCAGGCGTTGACGAAAAGAGTCGAGGGACCTGCGCCGATTTATGACCTTTACAAAAAATACAACATTGACCCTGTAAAGCGTTTGCTCAAAATTGCAAAGGAATGCGGAGTGAAGCATTGCGTTATTCTCGGTTCGTACTTTTCATATTTTGCGAAGGCAAGACCGCAAATGCACCTTACCGAATATCATCCGTATATCCGTTCCCGTATTGACCAAGAAAAGGTTGCCATGAGTTTTGCGGATGACAACTTTGATGTGGCTGTGCTTGAGCTTCCGTATATTTTCGGCACACAGCCGGGCAGAAAGCCGGTTTGGGTGTTCCTTGTGGAGAGTATTCGCAAAATGCCGGGCGTGACTATGTGGCCAAAGGGCGGTTCAACTATGGTAACGGTAAAGCAGGTCGGTCAGGCAATCGCAGGGGCGATTGAACGCAACAAGGGCGGCAACTGCTATCCTATCGGCTACTACAATCTTACTTGGAAAGAAATGCTTGCTATTTGCCATAAACACCTTGGTTGTCCGAATAAAAAAGATTATTACTATTCCCGATTGGATGTACGGTATGGCAGGCAAAAGCATTGTGAAGCAGCAGAAAAAAGACGGCATTCAAGGCGGACTTGATATGATTAAGTTTACAGAGCTTCAATGTTCCAATCAGTTTATCGACAAAAGCTTGGTTGTGTTTTGCTTGGCGTTGAAGATGACGATATAGATTCCGCAATCGGCGACAGTGTAAAGCTTTGCGTGGATATTTTGGACGGCAAGGCAAAAAACATTGTAGCAATGAAGGGTGAATAATATGGAAAAGAAAACTGTATTTTTAACAGGCGCTTGCGGTGGTATGGGCTTTCAGGGGCTTACAAGAATGTTAAAGGACGGCGACAGCTACAGCACCCTTGTGCTTGTTCGTGACAGCGAAAAAACAGAAAAATGCTTGAGCCTTATATGGCACAAGAAAACTTAGAAATTGTTTGGGGCGACCTTAACGATTATGATACGGTATATAAATGCGTTGAAAAATCGGATTTAATTTTGCATGTGGCAGCATTTGTTTCTCCGCAGGCAGACTATAATCCGAAAAAGGCAATGCAGGTAAACTACGGCTCAACAAAATCTGATTACAGCAATCAAAGAGCAGAAAAGAGAAAACGAGGTCAAGTTTGTGTATATCGGAACGGTTGCCGAAACAGGCGACCGTATGCCGCCTATCCATTGGGGCAGAGTCGGCGACCCGATTAAACCGAGTATGTTTGATTACTATGCTGTTTTCAAAGGTTGCAAGTGAGCGATATGTGATTGAAAGCGGACTTAAATATTGGGTATCTCTTCGTCAAACAGGAATTATCGGTCCGGCTATGAGCAAAATCCGTGACGCAATTATGTTCCACAACTGCTATGACAATGTGCTTGAATATGTATCGGACAGAGGCAGCGGTGTGCTTCTTCGCAATCTATCTTATCAAGATGCAACAGACACAATGGATATGGCTTTTTGGGGACATATCTACAATATCGGCGGCGGTGAAAAGTGCCGTGTATCAACAGCCGAAATGTTTGAAAGACTTTACGGCGACATAGGAATTAAAAATTTGTCGCTCATTCTAAAGCCAAAAATGCAGGCAACACGCAATTTCCACGGTCACTACTATTTGGACAGCGACAAGCTGGAACATTTTGTTCACTTTCAGCGTGACAGTATGGAATATTACTATGATTGCTACATCAAGGATTTGGGTGCAACAGCACCTATGGCAAAGGTAATGTGTAAGGTGCCGGGCGGCGAAAAACTGATGGCAACCGTTATGGGCAATATGTTCAACAAGCTTGCAGACGGCGAACACGGCACAAAGCATTTTATAGATTGCGATATGGAGGACAGAATTGAGGCATATTGGGGCAGTCGCAAAGCTTGGGAGCTCTGCCGGAAAACTACAACGACTTCAACCACTTCTTTGATTGGGATAAGCAGATTATTCTCGACCACGCTATGACGAATCAAAGCCGGAAAGCGAGCTTACGCTTGACGATATGAAAAAAGCCGCAGAGTTCCGTGGCGGTGAATGTCTTTCAACAAAGATGAAAAAGGGCGATTGGTCAACACAGCTTGAATTCAAGTGTGCATTTGGTCACACATTCAAGGCAAGCCCACGACTTGTTTTTAGAGGGCGGTCATTGGTGTGATGAATGTGAGCGTAAAAGTTGGAATTACGGTCAGCGTGCAAGGTCGACCCGTTCTTTGCACAGGTTTGGAAACCTCTTCACGAGGATAACGAAATCAGAGAATATCCAAAAGAAGTATCGGAGCTTGATGTAAAATGACATATTATTTAGCCATAGACATCGGAGCATCAAGCGGACGGCATATACTTGCACATATCGAAAACGGAAAACTTGTGCTTGAGGAGATTTATCGTTTTGACAATAATCTTACGCAAAGCAAAGACGGACTTGTTTGGGATATAGACAGCCTTTTTGCCGAGGTGCTTTGCGGCATTAAAAGTGCAAGGAAATCGGTAAAATTCCTAAAAGTATTGCAATAGACACTTGGGGCGTCGACTATGTTTTACTTGATGAAAATCAAGAAGAAATCAAGCCTTGCTACTGCTATCGTGATAACAGAACAAGCAATGTGATTGACGAGGTTGAAAGCCTTGTTTCGTCAGCAGAACTATATGCAAAAACGGGTATTCAAAAGCAAAATTTCAACACGATTTATCAGCTTTATGCAGACAAGAAAAACGGCAGACTTCAAAATGCAAAATACTTTTTGATGATGCCTGAATATCTTTCGTTCAAGTTAACAGGTGTTTGCAAAAACGAATATACCAACGCAACCACAACAGGCTTGGTCAACGCAAATGAAAAGATTTGGGACACTCAAATCATTCATGCCCTAGGTTTAACGGAAGAATTATTCAAGCCCCTGTTTCTTCCATCAAGTTTTGTGGGTGATTTAAGCGCAGAAGTTCAAAAGATAGTCGGCTTTAATTCAACCGTGATTTTTGCACCGAGCCACGATACCGCAAGTGCCGTTTGTGCTTGCCCAATGGATAATGATGATTTATATATATCGTCGGGAACTTGGTCGCTAATCGGAACGGAAATTACTGAGCCGAATTTGAGTGATTTTGCAAGAATACTCAATTTCACAAACGAGGGCGGTATTGACTATCGTTTTCGTTTCTTAAAAAAACTATATGGGGTATGTGGCTGTTTCAAAAACATCAGGCGAAATCTTGATAAAAAAGTTGAGCTATGACGATATGATGGAACTTGCAAAAAATTGCGGTGAGTACAAATATTTTGATGTAAACGACAGTGCGCTTGTTGCACCAAAAAATATGATTGAAGCAATCGGAAAATTGATTGGCAGTGATGATTTGGGATTATTCTTAATTCTGCTTATCATTCCCTTGCGAAATCGTATGACGAAGCGGTAAAGGAAATCGAAAATGTTACGGGAAAGCAATTTAATACAATTCATATTGTAGGCGGTGGCTGTCAAGATGAGTATTTGAACAGGCTCACTCGTGATTATACAGGCAAAGATGTAACAGCCAGACCAATTGAGGCAACCGCAACAGGCAACATTATTTCACAGATTATAACGCGAACAAAAAATATCTCTTGCCACAGCAAGAAAATAGTTAAAAATCATTTGACATAAAGGAGATTTGACAATGTCTTATCTTGAAGCAAAAGAAAAATATGCCAAAATCGGTGTTGATACCGACAAGGCGATTAAAACACTTAAAAATGTGCCTATTTCACTTCATTGTTGGCAGGGTGATGATGTGATAGGCTTCGACCAAAAAGGTGCGCTTTCGGGCGGTATTCAAACCACAGGAAATTATCTTGGCAGAGCAAGAACACCTGATGAACTTATGGCAGATATTGACAAGGTCATCAGCCTTGTGCCGGGCAAAATGAAGTTGAATTTACACGCTTGCTATGCAATTTTTGACGAGGGCGAATTTGCCGACAGAAACGTGCTTGGGCCAAAGCATTTTGCAAAGTGGGTGCAGTTTGCAAAGGAAAGAAATATGGGTATTGACTTCAACCCGACTTTCTTTTCTCACCCTATGGTAAAGGACAATTTAACTCTTTCTTCTCCGGATGAAAATGTGAGAGCCTTTTGGGTTGAACACGGCAAAAGGTGCCTTAAAATAGCGGAATACTTTGCAAATGAAACAAATACACCTTGCATTATGAACATTTGGATACCCGACGGCTACAAGGATATTCCTGCCGACAGACTTGCACCAAGAGCGAGGTTTAAGAAATCACTTGATGAAATTTTGTCTGTACCGTATGATAAGAATAAAGTCTATGTTACGCTTGAATCAAAGGTGTTCGGTATCGGACTTGAAAGCTACACGGTCGGCTCTGCTGAGTTTTGTATGAATTATGTTGCCAATAACAGCATTACTCCGCTTATGGACAACGGTCATTATCACCCGACCGAGCTTGTCAGCGACAAAATATCTTCAATGCTTTTGTTCAACGAAAAATTGGCTTTGCATATTACTCGTGGTGTTCGTTGGGACAGCGACCATGTCGTTATTTTGATGATGAAACAAAAGAGATTGCGAAGGAGATTGTAAGAACAAACGCACTTAACAGAGTGTTTATCGCAACGGATTATTTTGACGCAAGCATAAACAGAATTTCCGCTTGGGTTACAGGTATCAGAAGCGTTGAAAAAGCTCTGCTTTATGCACTTTTAGAGCCGAGCGACACAATGAAAGAATTGCAAAACAAGGCAGATTTTACTTCTCTTATGGTTATGCACGAGAAACTGAAAACGATGCCGTTTGGCGATGTGTGGGAAGAATATTTGGAAAAAACAAACACCCCTGCCGATTATTTGACAGAGGCTAAAAAATATGAAAAAGAAGTATTGGAGAATAGACAATGAAAGACATTTTAACAGCACCGTTCGTCAAGGAAATGTGCGACACAACAGCAAATATGTACCGTCTTGGTTGGGATGAGCGAAACGGAGGCAACATCAGCTACTTGCTTGATGAAAACGAGGTTGCAGAGTATCTCGACCTGAACCATGTAATCAGAACAATTCCCACAGGTTTTGACGCACCGGAGCTTATCGGCAAGATTTTTATTGTTACAGGCACAGGCAAGTATTTCAAAAATGTGGAGAAAGACCCGGAAAACAATCTTGGCATTATCCGCATTGCGCAGGACGGCACAACAGCAGAACTTCTTTGGGGTTACAGCGACGGCGGTAAATTCACAAGCGAATTGCCCGCACACCTGATGAGCCACAGAGCAAGGCTTAAGGTCGATCCCAAAACCGAGTTGTTATGCACTCTCACCCAACAAACACCCTTGCCATGAACTATGTGCATCCGCTTGACGAGAAGAAGCTAACGCACACCCTTTGGGAAATGTGCACCGAGTGCATTGTTGTGTTCCCTGACGGTGTCGGTGTTCTTCCGTGGATGCTTTGCGGAACAAATGAAATCGGCGAAGCAACCGCAGAAAAGATGAAAGAGTTTCGCCTTGTCATCTGGGGTATGCACGGCATTTACGGTGCAGGCAAAACCATGGACGAAACCTTCGGGCTTATCGAAACCGTTGAAAAAGCGGCGCAGATTTATATGCTCACCTGCAATATGCCGAGAGTGAACACAATAAAGGACAGCGAAATGCAACAGCTCGCAGAATTCTTTGGCGTTGATTATCGTAAGGACTTTTTGAATTTATAACATACGCTTGTGCAGAATTCAAAAGTGCTTGCACTTTTGACAGTAAACAGTCCGGTGGACTGGTTACGCATTGAGTTGATTATAAAGCCCCTGCCAAAAAAAGCACCGATTCTTCGGTGCTTTTTTTCCTTTTATGTACGCTGTTTTACGGCGATTTTTACTTGCTTTTCCCCATATAGATAAAATTACGGCACACGGTCTTTTCCGTGCGCCCGCAGGAACAGGGGAGGGTTCTTTGTAAAGTGAAGATGTTTTTTTGTTTGCTTTACAATTTAGAGCGCACCTGTTTTGATGAAATAAGAATTTTTAAGCCAAAGTATCCTTAGGCCAGGATTTTCTTAGTGCCACATAAGAAATGACAAAGTTTGCAAGCCAGCCTGCCGGTACAGCAAGCCAGACAAAGGCAATACCAAAAACGCGGTGCACAAATCAATGCTACGGACAAGCGAATGGCAAGGTTAACCATATTTGCAATTAAAACGGGGGCATATTCCCAAGTCCGCGAAGAACACCGTCTGTTGCCATTTTGATACCCATAAATATGAAAAAGTAGCCGATCCATCGCATATAATCGCCGGATACCTGATATGCGAAAGCCGTTCCGTCTTTGCCTAAGAAAAGCGAAGAAATTTGCGTATGCATAGTTTCGATGATGATAAGTGCAAATACGGCAAAGCATACATCTAACAGCAAAGCGGCACGGTAACCTTTTTTAATACGGTCAATTTTGCCTGCGCCGAGATTTTGGGCAACAAAAGGGGACACAGCATTCCCGATAGATACAAATATCAGCGAAAAAAACATTCTCCACTCTCATCGTTGCCGCATAGCCGGCCAGTGCTTGCGTACCGAATGGATTTACAACCGCTTGCACAATCATCATACCGATGGACACGGTGGACTGTTGAAGAACTGATGGAACGGCGATTTTTAGCATGGAACGCAGTTCGCTTTTGTCAAACCAATGAAAGGGACTTGCGTATTTTCGCATACGATAAAGGAATATCAAAAGAGATAGAACGGCAGAGATGCCCTGTGCAATGAGTGTGGCCAGAGCTGCGCCAAACACGCCCAGTTTAAGACCGCCCACCATCCAAAGGTCCATGATGATGTTCAAAACCGACGAAAATATTTAAAAGCCATAACGGAATTTTTGATTCGCCGATGGATGTAAACATGGTAGACAGAATGTTATACATAAATAAAAACGGGAAGCCTGCAAAATAGATGCGCAAATACAGCACGGCTTCCTCCATGATATCCGCAGGTGTTTGCAGTGTGCGCATCATCCAGTGTGCACTGCAAACACCGAAAATACCGAGAAATATGCTTAAAAGCAAAAAACTGATTAACGAAGTAGAAACGATTGTTTTCATCTTGCCGTAATTTTGGGCGCCAAAATTACGGCGTGACCCAGTACACCTGCCCCTACGCCTGCACCGAGTGCTATGCAAATAAAAAACATTTGTCAGCGCGGCACAAGCACCGACGGCCGCAAGCGCAGAAGAACCGACAAATTGACCGACGATGATTGAATCAGCCATATTGTACACTTGCTGAAAGAAACTGCCTAAAATCATAGGCATTGCAAAAACAGTCAACGCCTTGAGGGGTGGGTCTGTTATTAAATATTCGTCCTTTTTCATTTTTATATTCTCCTGCAATTTACATGCTTTAGAACAGGGTAGAACAGGTGACGGTTTCTTGTCACAGAACAGGTAAACACATTGTTTTCAGAAAAAAAAAAGACTTTCGCATTTCTGCAAAGTCAAATGGTGAAGACGAGTGGACTTGAACCACCGACCCCTTGCATGTCAAGCAAGTACTCTAACCAACTGAGCTACGCCTTCATTTCCTATCGGTGCAATTATTATAACCGTTTTGCGTGTGTTTGTAAAGAGTCTTTTTGTCTTTTTATCTTATCTTGCAACGGTATGCGCATTGTGTTATACTGAAATCAGTGCAGGCGGGTCTTGTCTGCATAGAAAATAGGAGAGAAGTAAATGAAAAAATACAAATTCAAAGCGCCGAATCGTGCCTTTCAGTTATTGTTGCCGTTTCTTTGTGCGGCAGATAATTTCGCCATTGTTTTTCTGCTGTGTCGATTAGGCCTGGGTATATTGGGCCGCATTGGCTTGGCGGATTTCTTGTTACAGGATCCTGTCTTAGATTACATAACAAAAAGCTGTTTTGATTTTGTCGGTTTGTTTTATTCGCTTTTGCCGTTTGGTTATGCCCAAGGGCTGCTTTTTGTACGACGACCAAGTGGTGCTTGCCCGCTATACCATTACCGCTTTGAACTGGAAGAACAAGATCGCTGTACCGTACTATATGATCGAGAACGCCTATGTGCAGTACAGCAGTATCTATTGGACTAAGGATATGTTTTCTGAATTGGTGCCCTATGGCGACTTTAACTATAATGTGGTGCTGCAACTGCGCGATGGCAAGAAATACATTTTCTCAGTCCAAGACGCAGAGGATTGCTGTGCGGAAATTATGGCAAAGGTGGAGCAGTGTGCAAACAAGTGATAGAACAGGGGACGGTTCCTTGTTTTTATAATGGTCATTTGTGGGGTTATGATGAGAAAAAAGCTAAATTCTTTCTCTTTTCAGAGGAATCAAAATTTCAAAAGATTGCCGATAAGCGTGTTGGATTCGGTTATGCCATTTTTGGCTTTATGGTATATATTGTCCTCGTTTTTTCAGTATTTCCGCGACTACATGTGCCGACGACAATGCCGGTAAAACTCATTTTCGGTATCATTGTCGCTACGGTTGTGATCATTGCAACCTATCGCTATTATGAATTACCGAAAGGGGTTACGCTGTATAACGACTATATGCAGTTTGATGTTCACGGCGTTCCGGATTCTTGGCATAGAGAAAAATCAAATCCAAAGGTGCCGTATGCCTGTATTCAGAAAATTCAGATCTGCGAGGGTAAGCGCCCGCCAAAATCCTTTTTCAATTCAAAAGACGATGGATGGTTTCTTATAGGCGGTTCCGGAGAGCGATATATACGGATCACAGCAGAGATTTATGAGGAAGAAATATTCGTATTCTATGTGGATGATCCAGAGGCGTTTGTAGAGGCTCTGCGAGATTATATGATCACGCCGGTGCAGGCAAAAATTTGGGGGCAATAAGTAATCACACGCATAGAACAGGGGACGGTTCCTTGTTTTGTAATGCTGTGTGGCATGACGAATATTAAATATACAGAGCAGATCATAGGATCTGCTCTGTTTTTATAAAAAAAGAGGGGAGTAACATTAAAAATGAGCCTTTTGCATTTGCAAAAAAAAGCTATGGTGCGGATGACGGGACTTGAACCCACATGAACTTGCATTCACTAGAACCTGAATCTAGCGCGTCTGCCAATTCCGCCACATCCGCATATTCAATTTGCTCTAAATTTTTACACGCCAAGAGCGGGCGAGGCAGAGCCGAAAGGCTTGATCTGCGGTGCTGTCCGAAACAGCATTGACATAATACCACGAGGGGAGTAAAATGTCAATAAGGAAATTTTGATTTTTTGAGGTTTTATGAAAAAAATTTGGATTTCGCTGATTTCCGCGTTATACTGTGGTTTACATTAGGGTATATGCATTTTGCGGATCCGCGCACCACGCCGGGGCGCTCTCCACCATCGGACTGGACCACCCGGTGCTGTTTGCCCTGTGGGGTGCGGGCACTTACGTGGTGCTTTACCTTTTGCTCTATACCATGTATAATAAGCAAAAAGCGCAGAGGGCTGTGCCACGGTCTGGTACTGCCTGCCGGTGTAGGGATGGTGCTGACGGTGTGCTGTCCTTTTGAATTTTGAGCGGCACACCCTGTGGCTGCTGCACTGCATTGGATCGCTGGCTTTTTCCGTGCTCAGCGGGGTAGCGATCTTTCTGTGCTTTTTGTTTTCATTCAAAAAAGGACGATTTTGGCAGTGCGCCACGGTATTTTGGGCGGCGCTGATGATCGGCGATCTGATTTTGCTGCTAATCTATAAAGAGACCGGCCTGATCGAGGCGATACCTGTGCTCGCCGGTGTGGTGCTGCTGAACATTGCGATTTATCAAAAAGAAAAGGTGACAGCTTATGCGGCTTGATCGAGCGCTGGCGCACTTAGAGCGCTATCCGTTCCATATGCCCGGACACAAGCGCAACCCCGGATTTTGTTTGCCGGGTGCGGAAATTGATATTACGGAAATAGACGGCTACGATGACCTGCACGCCCCCACCGGGGTGTTGGCCCGGCTGCAAGCGGATTTGGCAGCGTTGTATGGTGCGGGGGCATCTATTCTCTCTGTCAACGGTTCTACCTGCTGCATTTTGGCGACCATATCCGCCCTGTGCAGCCGGGGGACGAAATTCTCATTGCCCGCAACTGCCACAAGGCGGTGTATAATGCCTGCTTTTTGAACCGGCTGCAGGTGCACTATGTAGAGGCTGCATTGACCCGACTACCGGTTTTTATACCCGTGTGACCCAG
>ENA-OPYV01000158-OPYV01000158.1-human-gut-metagenome-genome-assembly--contig:-NODE-158-length-21246-cov-2.533785_pt1 | contig 21246 bp, 27 predicted proteins | sample MGYA00242474_ERZ504485 | MGnify/ENA primary metagenome ERZ504485 (study PRJEB26092, sample SAMD00036263) | human gut metagenome | host: Homo sapiens | study: EMG produced TPA metagenomics assembly of...
GCCGGTTTTTTTTCGTCAATATCAAACAGGCAGCCCTCCAGCACGAAGGTCCGTCCGGGTTGGTAAAGCGCACAGGTAGGCCGGTGCGCATTTTTCAATGGCTGCCTGGGGGCTGACCCCAGCACACTGTGTTGGGGCCCGGTCATGCCCAGGTCCGTAATGTAGCCGGTGCCGCCGGGCAGCACCTGTTCGTCTGCCGTCTGCACATGGGTGTGGGTGCCGAAAAGGGCAGACACACGGCCGTCTAAATAGTAGCCAAGGGCGCGCTTTTCCGCGGTGGCCTCGGCGTGGAAGTCAATGAGAATGATATGTGCTCCCGCTTCTTTCAGGCGGTGTACCTCCCGGTCCGCCGCGTCAAAAGGATTGGCAATGGGCTCCATAAAGGCGGCACCTTGCAGGCTGATGATTCCCACTTGAGCGGCGCCCATATCCAGCAGTACGCTGCCCCCGACCGGGGGCCGAGGGGTGGTAGTTGGCCGGACGAAGCAAAAACTCGTTCTCTTCCAGCATCGGGTAGATCTCCCGCCGGCGCAGGCCGTGGTTGCCCAGGGTAATCACATCGGCGCCGCTGTCAAAAATAAACTGGGCGCTGCCGGGCAGTATGCCGTTGCCCACGGCGGAGTTCTCACCGTTTACAATGGTTAATTTGGCACCCAGCTCTCGCTTTAAGCCGGGCAGTATATGGCGCAGGCAGTCACAGCCTTGCCGGGCGACTACATCGCCAATGGTTAAAATCTTCACTTGTACACCGTTTCTATCTGACGCAGGGTCAGGTGTTATAGCAGAAATATTATACTATATCCCCGTTGTAATTACAAGGATGGGGCTTAAATTTAATACTTTCGCAACTTTTGAATACTCGGGTGCATACAGAGTTTTACCGGTTGTATATTCTTTTGACAAATTGTGCGGTGCTTGCGGGGCAATGTGGCATCGTACCCTACATCGTGGGTATGCAAAGTGGGCGGATTTACTTACGCTTTTATCCCCTCAGTCGCGCAAGCGCGCCAGCTCCCCTTAAAAAATAAGGGGAGCCAAGTTGTGTTGATTTGCCGCAGGCAAACGCGGAGGAATTTGGCGGGCGGCAGGTTGCCGCCCCTACCGGGGAAAAACAGAATTGCGGCGGGAGCAAGCCCCCGCCCTACGATTTGCTTTTTTGTCTCCCTTGTGTAAAGGCTTTATCGTAGGGGCGGATAGTATCCGCCCGCGCTTAAATGCCTTTTTAACGCAACAACTCCCCTTGCATATACAAGGGGAGCCGATAGGGTTATTTTACTTTTGAAAAGAGGTGAGCACGCCGTCTGCGTCAAAGGTTACATTGTAGTATGGATTGTTCTTAAAGTCCGTCACTGCAAATTCGCCCAGGTTTTGGTCGCCGGGGAAGGTACAGTCGGAGGCGATCTGTAAATTACACCGGGAGAAGTTCACCGCGTAAGGGGCGTCCGTGTGCTTTAAGGTCTTGATCCCATTGCCGCCGTAGCGGGCGTTAAAAGCAGCGGCCTTTTCCTTATTTCTAAAGAGAAAGCGCACTTGGCTGTCAATATACCAATAGGTGATGTCCTTTTTTCTGTGTAGCTGAAGGCGTGGGTGCCCATACGCACCTGGGCAGTCTCTACGCCGTCCCATTTTTCCACATGGCGCAGAATGTCTACGCTGTCGCCGATCATAGCCTCGTTCGCGTCGGATTTGTTGTAAATCGGCTGGCTGCTTTCCTGGGTTACGCCGTTTTTGTCCGTGGTGTGGGTAAAAGTGCTTGAACCCGCCCTTTTTTTTGTCGTAGTAGTTGGCGCTGACCAGGGTGCAGGTGAGCTTGCCGTCGGCGTAGACCGCCTCGTAGGTACATTCGCTGTTAAAGGTGGCGTTGTCCGCCTCCGGCGAGATCCAAATGGTAAAGCGGTCGGCACCGTAGGAGATGGGTGTTCAGCCCTTGGTCAAAGGTAACACGGTAGCTGCCCTTATCGTCCTCACAGAGAATGGACACGCCGGTGCGCTTGCCATCCGCGTCCGTATAGGTGACGGTCAGGTCGTTGGAGTGGGTGGAGCGCAGGTGGCACTCGGTCATCTGCTTGCCGCCTTTTTCGTATGCGGCGTACACCAGGTCCTCGTTTCTGTAATATTTGGTTACGGTGGTGTCCAGTTTAGTGCTTTTTTTTACCTGTTTTTTGGTGTAGCTGTCGTTGGGCTGCATTTCTTTGTAGAAATCCACCTTACGAATATCGTCCAAAATGTAGCCTACAGTGTGCACATCGTCAAAGATCTTTTTAACATCTTTGTTGGCAACAAAATCAACTTGTGCCGTGGCCTCTGCGCAGGCAGAGAACAGCAGCATGGGCAGCAAACAAAGGCAGAGTATGGTGCCCCATCGTTTCATAACCGAATCCCTCCATCTGTTGGAAAAAGGTGCTGCGTGGCGTTTGCAGCGGTTGTCAAACTCTAATTAAAGCACAATTTCTTTGTTTCGTCAACTAAAATTGCGGATTTCCCGGCTTTGCGTTGCGCATAGGGCAAGAATTTGCTATAATATGCCCGGTATTTGAAGAACGGAGGCGTGTTTATGTCCATCAAACTGATTGCCACAGACTTAGACGGCACCTTAATGTCCGGTGACCACCTGACCGTCAGTCCCCGCACGGTGGCGGCGTTACAGGCGGCCCACGACCGGGGCGTGTGCCTGGCGATTGCCACCGGTCGCACCTTGGATTTTATTGACCATGTAACGGCGCAGGTGCCTTTTGTAGACTATGTGATCTACTCCAACGGCGCGGCGGTGTATGACCGGAAGAACGACGCCCATATTTGCCAGCAGCTGATCCCACCAAAGGCAGTGCAGCGCATTTTGCAAACCTTGGCGCCACAGCCGCTGTATTATAATGTGTATTGGGACGGCGGTATGTATTTGGAAGAAGCCCGCCTACCTTATTACAGCAGTGATAGTTTGCCCCGGGCGTGGAGCAGTATATGGCCAAGGCGCACCGGGTGGAAAATCTACTGGACAAAGCGGACAAAGGTGCAGAGAGTATGGCCGTTTATGATCTGAACCCGGAGCAAGCGGATTGGGTGCGGTCTGTGCTGGAAGGTCAGGGGCTGGAGGTGGTTTCCTCTCTGCCTAATGAATTGGAGTGTACCGCTCCCGGCGCCAACAAGGGTGCGGCATTGGCGGGTATTGCCCGGCAACTGCAGATTGAGCCGGAGCAGGTGATGAGCTTTGGCGACGCAGGCAACGACTGTCCCATGCTCGCCTTTGCGCACTACTCCTTTGCCATGGAGAACGGCGCGCCGGAATGTAAAGCCGCCGCCCGCTACCGGGCAGAGGCCAATACCGCAGACGGCGTAGCCAAGGCCATTGAGCAGTATGTGCTTGCCGATTAAGCATGTGGTGTAAGCAACAGAATAAAAAGATAAAATACACCGCCGGCAGAGCAATCTGCCGGCGGTGGCTTTTGCTTATCACAAAAACGGACTGATATTTGCATTCTTGCAATGATTATAGAGAAAACGAAGCTCCGAAATGACTGGGAATTCAAAAACGAACCGGAACCTCCGCAAATGGTGCCGAAGGGAAAGATCGTTTTTAACCTTCCTTATGAAAAAGCGCAGCCTGTATGTTGTTGGCAAAAGGATCGCGGAGAGGTAAAAAGTGGACAAAGGTACGAAATATGCTATAAATAATTAGCCGCTATCCTGTGACGCAGTATAACAGGATGTGTGCTTTGGATTTTGCGGTGGGAGAGCGGACCGGCTTGAAGAGATGCAATATATAGAAGAGATGCAATATATAAAGGATTGGACAATCTATGAAACAGGAAGAAAAAAAATCGACGCAGTCGAGAATGTATTGAAGAAGCGGCGATTCGCAGCTTTGCCCGACAGGGACCGGACAATGCCAATCTGAACCAGCTGTGTCGGGAGAATGGTATTTCCAAGGGCAAGCTGTACCATTATTACGCTTCCAAGGACGATTTGCTTGTGGCTTGTGTGCAACGCATTGTGGATCGACTGGTTGCAGGTATATGTGCATTTTCGCCGGATCCGCAGCAGGGTGTTGCGGCCAATTTGCATGTGTATTACAAGGAACGTATTGATTTTTGGTGTGATGACCCGGAAGCGCTGTCTCTGATTTGGTATTGCCTGCATTTGACCAACGAAGCATTGCGTAGCCGATTAATGGAACAAAGTCATCGCTTTAATGCGTGTATGAAGGATAAGACGCTGGAGATCATTCATACAGCTCATGAAAGGGTGAATGTGTCTGATGAGGAGCTTTACAGCACCATGCGGGTCATGTATAACCACTTGCTGATCCAGTATATGCACCGGGTGGTGGATTTGAAAGCCGAGGCGATACGGCCGGAATGGAGCGGGAGCGGCAAGAACTTTTGCATCGTTACGATCGGTTCATCCAAATTCTGCTTTACGGCATTTTGGCATAAATGCTTTATTTGACTTGACTGCTGGTCAAAAGTGGATATACTTATAGGTGCAAAGCAGGAAATCGGGAGGTACGGCAAGTGTTTTACCAATACAGCGACGAACTGACCACCATTGAGCCGCAGGATCGAGACCCCAATTTGGTGTGTGCGGCATACATTACCTTGGCGGAGCTGGACGCCCATTATGAGAAGTTCGGCTTTAGTCCCTCTACTGTACAGCAGTGCAAGGAGGAGAACCGCTATTTTCGCTCCAATATTGAGGTGTACGACGATTACAGCTTTGGCACCTTAAAGATTACGGACGCGGCCAATGCCCGTGCCCGGGAGGACTGCCTGGCATTTTATGTTAAAAGAATTTTTTGCTGCTGGTGGATATTAACGACGCGGACTGCTCCACCCGCAACAAATTTATCAGCGCGCTTCACCGGTTCAGTTGTGCCAATATTACGCTGGAAAAGCTGATCTATGCGTTCCTGGAAAGTTTGGTGTCCGGTGACAATAAGGCGCTGGAGGACACGGAATTTGAGATCAACCGGATGGAGGAGTATGTGCTTCAGGATAAGGCCGGTTCGGACTTCAACATGGAGTTGCTGCATAAGAAAAAGGAACTGTCTGTCTTGCGCAACTACTATGAGCAGCTAATCGACATCGGCGAGGCGCTGGAGGAGAACGAGAACGAGATCTTTGAGCGGGAGGATCTGCGGTACTTTAAGATCTTTACGGACAAGGCTGTGCGTCTGCGGGAGAATGTGGACCTGCTGCGAGATAGTATCGTTCATTTGCGAGATGCTTACCAGGCCTATCTGGACTTAAAGCTGAACGAGACTATGAAGCTGTTTACCGTGTTGACGGCAGTGTTTCTGCCGCTTACGGTGATCGTGGGCTGGTACGGAATGAATTTTCGCAATATGCCGGAGTTGACCTGGAAATATGGATATTTCAGTGTGATTGTGCTTTCTGCGCTTGTGGTTGGCGTGCTTGTAGCAGTCTTTAAGCGCAAAAAGTGGATGTAAATAAAAAGTGAGCATTAAAAAGCAGAAAGCGTGTATCTTATGGGAGAAAAGACGTTGAAAAGCGAGTGGTTACGCCGGCCATGCTGCTGGTAACCATTGGGGTTGTGTATGGCGATATCGGCACATCGCCTATGTATGTGCTGAAGTCTATTATCGAAAATAACGGCGGTTTGCAAACGGTGAACCGTGCATTTATCATCGGGTCGTTATCCTTGATTATTTGGACAGTAACCCTGATTACCACCGTGAAGTATGTGGTGGTTGCCATGAAGGCGGATAATAATGGTGAGGGCGGTATTTTTGCACTTTACAGCTTGGTCAAGAACTATGGCAAGTACTTAGTCATTCCGGCCATGTTAGGCGGTGCGGCGCTGCTGGCAGACGGTGTGCTCACGCCGGCCGTTACCATTACTACGGCCATTGAGGGCTTGCACAGCATTTCTGTTTTTGACCAACTGCTGAATAATGACCAAAATCGTGTCATCCTGATTACATTGATTATTATTTCTGTTTTGTTTGCCTGCCAAAAGCCGGTACCAGTTTGCTGGGCAAAGCATTCGGCCCGATTATGTTGGTTTGGTTTCTGTTTTTAGGCATAACCGGCGTGGCACATATCAGCGGTAACTTGTATATTTTGCAGGCGCTGAATCCCATTTATGCGGTGCGCATCTTGTTTAGTCCTTACAACAAAGCCGGCTTTATGATTCTGGGCAGCGTATTTTTGGCAACGACCGGTGCAGAAGCGCTATATTCCGATATGGGCCATGTAGGGAAGCAGAATATTTATACCAGCTGGCCGTTCATCAAGGTGTGCTTGCTGCTGAACTATATGGGTCAAGGCGCCTGGATTCTTTCAAACAAAGACAATGCTGCGCTGCAGGCTATGGACGGTATGAATCCGTTCTTTCAAATGCTGCCGCCGCAGTGGCGTCCCTTTGCGGTTATTTTGAGTACCGTTGCTGCCATTATTGCTTCGCAGGCGTTGATTACCGGCTCGTTTTCGCTGGTTTCAGAGGCGATTCGCCTGGATCTGATGCCGCATATGCAAATTACATATCCGTCTCAAACAAAGGGCAGTTGTATATTCCACTTGTGAATTCCGTTATGTGGGTGGGTTGCTGCGCGGTAGTCTTGCTGTTTCGGACGGCGGCGCATATGGAAGCAGCCTACGGTTTGTCCATTACCGTGACCATGTTGATGACCACATTTTTGCTGACGGTTTATTTGTTTAAGAGAAAGAAACGCCGGATTGCCGCTGTGGTTATCGGTTTGGTGTTTGCATTTATAGAGCTGTTCTTCTTTGTCTCCAGTTTAACCAAGTTCTTCAAGGGCGGCTATTTTGCCGTGCTGATTGCGGCAGCGCTGTTTGTTGTTATGTTGTCTTGGTACTTGGGCACGCAGGTGGAGCGTATGCAGGGCGTGCCGTTGAAGATGCGGCAGTACTTGCCGACACTTCAGGCTTTGCGCCAGGATGCGTCTGTGCCGCAAATTTGTGAGAATTTGGTCTATATTACCAACAACAGTGATCCGGAGTATATGGATCGGGATATTCTATATTCCATCTTAGATAAGGGACCGAAGCGTGCCTCCGCTTACTGGTTTATTCACATTCAGGTGACGGATGAGCCGTTTACCTCAGACTATTCGGTGGAATCTTACGGCACCGACTATGTGTTTTTGTCACCATTCGGTTGGGCTTTAAGGTGCCCCAGCGCGTCAATGTGTATCTGCGTCAGATTATTTCAGATTTGGTGGCCACCGGCGCTCTGCCGCAACAGGTGCGGAAATATTCTATTTACAAAAACGCAACCACCGGCAGCTTTCGGTTCTATCACATTCGTAAAACCCTGGCGCCGGAAAGCGACATATCCCATTTGCAAAAGCTGGCTGTGCGCTTAAAGTACAAGATCAGAAAAATGGCAGGCTCGCCGGACAAATGGTACGGCCTGGAAAACTCAAACTTAGTGATTGAATATGTGCCGTTGTTTATTCGCAGCAAGCATTTTAATCCCTTTGTGAAAACAAAATAAACAAATAAGGCAAATAAAAAACGAACACCGTGCGGTGTTCGTCTTTTTATTTGCCTGTGTTTAGTCTTTCAGCAAAGAGCGGTACATACGGATATACTCGTTGGCAGATTTGCCCCAACTCATATCGCAGTTCAGCGCCCGCTGTACCAGCACCTTCCAGTCCTTGGGTTGGTTATAGACTTCCACTGCCCGGTAGATGGCGCCCAGCATATCGTAGGCGTCATAGGTCTTAAAGGTAAAGCCGTTGCCCTCGCCGTCACCGCTGTCGGTGGTGGAGTCTTTCAGCCCGCCGGTCTCCCGCACGATGGGTATGGTGCCGTAGCGCAGCGCCACCATCTGGGACAGGCCGCAGGGCTCGCTTTTGCTGGGCATTAAGAACATATCCGCACCGGCATAGATTTTGTGTGCCAGATCCGGCACAAAGCCCAGGGTCAGGCCCACTTTGTCCGGGTACTTGTCGTGCAACTCACGGAAGAAGCTCTCATACTGCCACTCGCCGCTGCCCAGTATCACATACTGCACATCCCGCTCCCACAGGCTCTTTTCCAGTACTGCCTGCATTAGGTCCACGCCCTTGTGCCCTACCAGGCGGGTAACGATACCGATAACAGGCACATCCGGCCGCACGGCCAAGCCCATTTTCTTTTGCAGCTCTTCTTTATTCTTGGCCTTGTTGGCAAAGTCTGCACTGCTGTAATTGGCCCAGATCATTTTATCCGTCTCCGGGTTGTACAGCTCGGTGTCAATACCGTTTAAGATGCCGCACAGCTTCCAGCTGCGTTGATTCAAAATGGGATCCAGCCCGTAACTGTACCAGGGATCCAGGATTTCTTTTGGCGTAGGTGGGGGACACGGTGGTCACTTTATTGGCGCACTCAATGCCCGCCTTCATAAAGTTCACCAGTCCGTCGTAGAGAATTAGATTGTTGTCCTCCGGGGCGATGCCCAGCACATCCTCCAGCAGCTCGTCGCCGTACTTGCCCTGGTACTGAATGTTGTGAATGGTGAATACGGTTTTAATGTTTTCATACCCCATTCGGTTGGCATAATAGCAGCTGTAATACAGGGGCGTTAAGGCGCTTTGCCAGTCGTTGCAGTGAATAATGTCCGGTTTCCAGTCAATGGCGGGAATGATCTCCAGTACCGCACGGGCAAAGAACGCAAAGCGCTCTGCATCGTCATAATGGCCGTAAATACCGTCCCGCTTAAAGTAATACTGGTTATCCAGCAGATAGTAGATCACGCCGTTGTGCTTGGCCTCAAAAATACCGCAATACTGGCGGCGCCAGGCCACCGGCACGGAGATGGAGGTGATGAACTGCATTTGGTCCTTCAACTCCTGAGGAATGCTGTCATACAGGGGCATAACGACCCGGCAGCCGATCAGCCGCTTGCGCAGGGCGGCGGGCAGCGAGCCGGCCACATCGCCCAGCCCACCGGAGCCATAAACGGCAGTGCCTCCGAGGCAACAAAAAGAACTTTCATAATATTTGCCTCCTTAAATTCTGGTTTTTTTGCTCAGGTACACCGGGGAAGTTGGGCGCGCCGCTCAGCTCTACCGAGTGCTTAATGGATACATCTTTGTCTGCGATTACGCAGTTTACCTTAGCGTTGTCGCCGATCACCGTGTCCTGCATTAGGATGGAGTCCTTGACCACGGCGCCCTTGCCGATCTTGACGCCCTTAAAGATAATGCAGTTCTCTACCGTGCCGTCAATGATGCAGCCGTCGGCCACCAAGAGTTCTTGGTGGCGGAATCCGGGCCGTACAGGGAGGGCATATCGTCCCGCTCCTTGGTGGAAATGGGCTTGTTCGGATTGAACAGACGGCGGCGGCTCTCCTTTTCCAGCACCCGCATGGAGATGTCGTAATAGCTTTGCAGGGACTGAATGGTGCCCACAAAGCAGTCGCTGGCGTCGTAAGCGTGGATTTTTAAGTGATCTACATTCTTCAGCAGCACATTGCGCTGGAAAGAAATTTCGTTTTTGCTGTGGGCGGCAGTGACCAAAGACTCAAACAGCGCCTTTTGCATCAGCACGATGTTGCAGCTGTAAAAGACTTCGCCCCGGCCCTCCGGGCACAGGCTCATGCCGGTAATGCGGCCGTCCTCTGCCACCTGGTCAAACACCAAAACAGAGCCGACATGCGTGGGCATTTCATCGTGCACGCCGACAATGGTCACATCGGCGCCGCTTTGCTCGTGGGCGTCAAACAGCTTTTCGTAGTCCATGTTCAGCACTTGGTTGCAGTCGCTCATCAGCACATAGTCCTGGTTGGACTGGTTCAGGAACTGAATATTGCCGAAAATGGCGTCAATTCGGTTCCCCCACATGGTAGCGGAGTTAACGGAGAACGGTGGCAGCAGATACAGTCCGTCGTTCTTGCGGCTCAGGTCCCAGGGCTTGCCGGTGCCTACATGATCCATCAGAGAGCGAAAGTTGGCATTGGTGATCACGCCGATCTTGGTAATGCCGCTCTCCACCATGTTGGACAGGGGAAAGTCAATGAGCCGGTAGCGGGAGCAGAAGGGCACGGAGCCCATGGTGCGCTGTGCCGTTAGGGTATCCAGCGCCTCCTCATGAATATTGGCAAAGATAATGCCCAGTACAGATTTTCCGTTCATGCTTATACCTCCTCGCCGCTTTTGATCATTTCACCGGGTGCAATGTCCCTCTTGCCGGTGACGGTAGCGCCTGCACCGATAACGGCAATGCCCCAGTCTGCCGGGTTTTGCAGCTGCTCTGGAATTTCGCCGACCTTGGCGTCCGCCTGAATGACCGCGTTCTCGGCCACGATGGAATAATACACCTTGGCACCCTTTTCAATATGTGCGCCGGGCATCACCACGCTGTAACGCACATCGGCACCGGCCTCAATGGTCACATTGGAGGAGACCACGCTGTAATCCACGTTGCCCTCGATCTCGCAGCCCTCGCTGATGGAACTGTTCTCCACCACCGCGCTTTTACCGATATAGTGGGGCGGCGCCATGGGGTTGCGGCTGTAAATGCGCCAGCTTTTGTCGGACAGATCCAAATCTACATTGGGATTGATAATATCCAGGTTGGCCTCCCACAGGCTGTCAATGGTGCCCACATCTTTCCAGTAGCCGGAGAAGGGATAGGCAAACAGCCGCTCGCCGGCATTCAGCATGGCGGGAATCACATTCTTGCCAAAGTCGTTGGCAGAGTTGGGGTCCGCCTCGTCCAGCTCCAAGTACTGGCGCAGCTTGCTCCAGCTGAATACATACACGCCCATAGAGGCTTTGTTGCTCTTGGGCTGGGCCGGCTTCTCGGCAAATTCGTAAATACGGTCGTCCTCGTCGGTAGCCAGAATACCAAAGCGGGAGGCCTCCTCCCATGGCACCTCCAGCACAGCGATGGTACAGTCCGCATTGTGCTTCTTGTGGAAGTCGATCATCTTGGCGTAGTTCATCTTGTAGATGTGGTCGCCGGAGAGCACCACTACATATTCCGGGTCGTACTTCTCAATAAAATTGATGTTTTGGTAAATGGCGTTTCGCCGTGCCCTTATACCACTCGGCGCCGCCGATGGCCTCATAAGGGGAGAGAATATGTACGCCGCCGTTTTGGCGGTCCAGATCCCAGGGCTGACCGTTGCCCAAATAGTCGTTCAATTCCAGCGGCTGATATTGGGTCAGGACGCCAACGGTGTAAATACCGCTGTTGACGCAGTTGGATAGCGGAAAGTCGATGATGCGGTAGTTGCCGCCGTAGGGTACGGCAGGGCTTGGCAATGTTTTGGTGAGCACGCCCAGTCTGCTGCCCTGGCCGCCGGCCAGCAGCATTGCAACAACATTTGTTTGTGTGCCATAGTGGTTCTCCTTACTTTATTTTTTCAAGATACAAGGCAGACAGTCCGCTGAGTTTCAGGCTGATGCTTTGCTCCATATTGTGCATAGGTATTTTTTTGTTTTGTAGGTGCCGCACAGCCGGGGTTTGGTGCCGCCGTATTTTTCAGCGCCGTGTCCATGACCACTTTATAAGTGCCCTTTTCCGGCACACCGATGCGGTAGTCCTCGTGATCGTTGGGGGTGAAGTTGAATACCGTGATCAGATCCTTGCCGTCTCGGTCTATGCGGCGGAAGGCGATCACCGAGTTGCTGTTGTCGTCGGAGCTGATCCACTGGAATCCCTCCCAGCTGTAATCAATCTGCCACAGCGCCGGGTGAGCGGTATAAAAGTGGTTCAGTTCCTTAGAGAAGGCTTGCAACTGGCGGTGCTTTTCGTAATCCAGCAGCAGCCAGTCCAGTCCCTCTTTGTACGCCCATTCCTTGAATTGGCCGAATTCGCTGCCCATAAACAGCAGCTTCTTGCCCGGGTGGGCCATCATATAAGCAAAGAACAGACGCATACTGCTGAATTTATCGTCGTATTCGCCGGGCATTTTGCCGATTAGGGAGCACTTGCCGTGCACCACCTCGTCGTGGCTGATGGGCAGCACAAAGTTTTCACTAAAAGCGTAGAAAAAGCTAAAGGTAATGCAGTCATGGTTGCCCTTGCGGAACAGTGGATCCAGGCTCATATACCGGAGCATATCGTTCATCCAGCCCATATTCCACTTAAAGTTAAAGCCCAGGCCGCCTACATCCGGGGGCATGGTGATCATGGGCCAAGCCGTGGACTCCTCGGCGATCATCATCATGGACGGATGGCGGGTGAGCACCGCACTGTTCAGCTGGCGGAAGAAGTCCACCGCCTCATAGTTCTCGTTGCCGCCGTCCTTATTGGGGGTCCATTCTCCCGGCTCTCTGCCGTAATCCAGGTACAGCATACTGGCCACTGCGTCCACCCGAATACCGTCAAAGTGGAACAGATCGGCCCAGTACATGGCAGAGCTGATGAGAAAAGAACGCACTTCATTTTTGCCGTAGTCAAAGACCCGGGTGCCCCATTCCTTGTGCTCGCCTTTTTTCAGGTCGCTGTACTCGTAGGTGCAGTCCCCATCAAATGCGTACAGCCCGTGCGCGTCCTTGGGAAAGTGGGCGGGCACCCAGTCCAGGATCACGCCGATCCCCGCCTTGTGACAGGTGTCCATAAAGTACATTAAGTCCTCCGGTACCCCATAGCGTGAGGTGGGGGCAAAGTACCCGGTAACCTGATAGCCCCAGGAGCCGTCAAAGGGATACTCCATAATGGGCATCATCTCAATATGGGTGTAGCCCATATCCTTTACATAGGGCACCAGCGTGTCTGCCATTTCCCGGTAGGTAAGGAATGTGCCGTCCTCGTGCTGCTTCCAGGAGCCAAAGTGAATTTCATAAATATTCACCGGTTTGTCCAGCACAGAGGTTTCTTTTTGCCGGGCAAACCAGTCGCTGTCCGTCCACTTGTAGCTGGGCAGGTCATAGACCTTGGAGGCGGTGCCCGGTCGGGTCTCTTGGTGCACGGCGTAGGGGTCCGCTTTCATCAGCAGGCGACCGTCCGCCGTTTGAATGGCGTATTTGTAGCAGTCATACTTGGAAACACCGTCCACCACCGCTTCCCAGATCTCCGGTGCAATAAGGGTCATAGGGTTGGCTGTTTCGGACCAATCGTTAAAGTCACCGGCCACAGCCACACCCACGGCGTGGGGCGCCACACGCGAAAAGCGTAGGTGCCTTTTTTTATTTTATGAACACCGAAGAAACGGTATGCTTCATAGTTTTTGCCCTCGTGGAAGAGGTAGACCGGGCAGCTGATATTCTTCTTTAAGTTGTTCCATTCTATCATCTCCCTTTTCAGTTCGGTTGTAGTCATTCTCATTTTACCACATCGGCACCGGTCAATCAAGGGATTTTCGTATAGTTTGTTACAAGAATTTGTAAAATTTGTCGCATTTTTGTGTATATTGTTACAAATCTTTCGGACTGTAAAGAATAGACAAATTTTGTCCACAGGCGCAACTGTGCACATTTTGTATTGAACCGAGGCGTATTTATATGGTATAATAACTTTTTATCTAATGGGGGGAACGGGAGCGGAAGATGAAGGACATCATTATTGCGTACCGAACAAAAGAGGTGGCACTGCGCCTGCGTGCCTTGCTGGTTGGCGAGGGGTTCCGGGTGTCGCATATTTGTGCCCTGGGTTCCAGCGCGTTGGGCGCTGCCGGTGAGAAAGACGCCGGCGTGATCATCTGTGCCTCTTTGCTGCGGGATATGGGTGCCGGTACTTTGGCAGAGCAGTTGCCTGCGGACTTTGATGTGGTGGCATTGTCGAAGAACGGCAAAACAGAATATATGGGCAACCTGATTACCCTGACCCTGCCCTTGGATCGGCAGGAGTTTTTGCAAACGGTGGCGGTGCTGGCCGCCAGCAAAAGCAGCTTTACCCGCCGTAAGGAGGCGGATGAGGATTTGATCTCTAATGCCAAGCTGGTGCTGATGAACACCCAGGATATGACGGAGCTGCAGGCCCACCGTTTTCTCCAAAAGGAGAGTATGCGCACCGGGCTGAAGATTACGGACCTGGCGCAAAAGATCATCAACGATTTTCGCTAACGAAAGGACGGCTTTCTGATGGAATTTACCAAGATGCACGGCTGCGGCAACGACTATATTTACTTTGACTGCACCCGGCAGCCCATGGACCGGGACCTGGCTTCTCAGCTGGCGGTGCGGCTCTCCGACCGGCACTTTGGCATCGGCGGCGACGGCATCATTCTCATTGAGAAGGGGCAGAACGCCGATTTGAAATGGTGATGTACAATGCGGACGGCTCCCGGGGCGCTATGTGCGGCAACGGGATTCGCTGCGTGGCAAAATATGTGTACGACCACAAGCTGACGGACAAGACCACCGTGACATTGCGTCCATGGGTGCGGTTAAGACCATTGACATTCAGGTGCAGGACGGCGTGGCCGTGGGCGCAGTGTGGATATGGGTGCGCCGATTTGGATCCGGCGGCCATTCCGGTGGTGACGGACTGCAAACTGCCGGTGGATGTACCTATTACCGTACACGACACAGTGTATAAAAATGACTTGTGTCTCCATGGGCAACCCACGCGGTGGTGTTTATTGACCACTCGCCCCGGGAGTTCCCGCTGGAGCAGGTAGGACCGCTGTTTGAGCACCATCCCTGCTTCCCGGATCGGACCAACGCGGAGTTTGCCTTTGTACAGGACCGGCAGAACATCGAAATGCGGGTGTGGGAGCGCGGCTCCGGGGAGACTCTGGCCTGCGGCACCGGCGCCTGCGCCACCGCCGTGGCAGCGATTCTGGGCGGTTATGTAGACCACCGGGTGACTGTTCATCTGCTGGGCGGCGACTTGCAGATCAGCTGGAGCGGTAAGGCCGAGGACAGCGTCATGATGACCGGCCCGGCCACCACCGTCTTTAGCGGCAAGATAGATCTATAAACACAGGAGGTTTTTAGAATAATGAAGATCAACCAAAACTTTTTTAAGATTGAAAGCTCTTATCTGTTTTCAACGGTAGCCAGAAAGCAGCGGGAGTACCAGGAGGCGCACCCGGAGGCAGATATTATCCGTCTGTCCATCGGCGATGTGACCCGTCCGCTGGTGCCCAGCGTGATCGACGCCATGCACAAGGCGGTGGATGAGATGGCCAACGAGGCCACTTTCCGCGGCTATCCGCCGGAGCACGGTTACGAATTTATCCTGGATGCCATTCAGCAGCACGATTACGCTGCCCGTGGGGTCAATATTGAGAAAGACGAGATCTTTTTGTCCGACGGCGCCAAGTCCGACTGCGGCAATATCGGCGACCTGTTCAGCGTAGACAACAAGATCGCTGTGTGTGATCCGGTGTACCCGGTGTATGTGGACGCCAACACCATGGACGGCCGCAGCGGCGACAAGAACGCCGACGGCTTTTACAGCAACTTTATCTATATGCCCTGCACAGAGGAGAACGGCTTTATGCCCGATCTGCCGAAGGAGACTCCGGATGTGATCTACCTGTGCTTTCCCAACAACCCCACCGGTATGTGCGCCACCAAAGCGCAGCTGAAGAAGTGGGTAGACTATGCGCTGGCCAATGATGCTTTGATCATCTTTGACAGTGCCTATGAAGCCTTTATTGTAGAGGACGATGTGCCCCATTCCATTTATGAGATTGAGGGCGCCGAGAAGTGCGCCATTGAGCTGCGTTCTTTCTCCAAGACTGCCGGCTTTACCGGCGTGCGCTGCGGTTATACCGTGGTGCCCAAGGCCTGTGTGTTTGAGGGCAAGAGCCTGAATCCCATGTGGGCACGCCGCCAGGCCACCAAGTTTAACGGCGTTAGCTACATTACCCAGCGGGCGGCCGAAGCGGTTTACACGGAGCAGGGGCAAAAGGAGATCAAGGAAACCCTGGCCTATTATCAGAAGAACGCCAAGGTGATCTTTGAGGGTATGCAGGCTGCCGGGTTTACTTGCTACGGCGCGGTGAACTCCCCCTATGTGTGGCTGAAGGTGCCGGAAGGCATGACCAGCTGGGAGTTCTTTGATCTGCTGCTGGACAAGACCCATGTGGTGGGCACCCCCGGTTCCGGCTTCGGTCCTTCCGGTGAGGGCTTTTTCCGGCTCACTGCTTTCGGCAATGCGGACAAGACCGTAGAGGCCGTGGAGCGGATCAAGGCTTACTTTGCCCAAAACAAATAAGAACACACACCCTTTAATTTACCAATCTTTTTGCAGAGGAGAATGCGTTATGAATAAGACAGAACAGCTTTATGAAGGCAAGGCCAAGAAGGTATGGGCTACTGAGGATCCCACCATCGTGATTGTGGACTACAAGGACGATGCCACCGCCTTTAACGGCCTGAAGAAGGGCACCATCGTAGGTAAGGGCGTTGTGAACAACAAAATGTCCAACTACTTAATGCAGCTTTTAGAGAAGCACGGCGTGCCCACCCACTTTGTGGAGGAACTTTCCGATCGGGAGACCGCTGTGAAGAAAGTGACCATCGTGCCGTTGGAAGTGATTATCCGCAACCGGGCTGCCGGCTCTATCTGCAAGCGCCTGGGACTGGAAGAGGGTATGGACTTTACCCAGCCGTCTATTGAGTTCTCTTATAAGGATGATGATCTGGGCGATCCGCTGATCAACGGCTACCACGCAGTCAGCTGCGGCTTTGCCACCCAGGCGGATGTGGACACCATTAAGGCGATGGCCTTTAAGGTGAACGATGTGCTGAAAGAATACTTTGCCTCCATCGGCGTGGAGCTGATTGACTTTAAGCTGGAGTTCGGCAAGACCGCAGACGGCCAGATCGTGCTGGCAGACGAGATTAGCCCGGACACCTGCCGTTTTTGGGACATTAAGACCCATGAGAAGCTGGACAAGGACCGCTTCCGTCGGGACCTGGGCGGCGTTGAGGATGCATACAAAGAGATGATGAAGAGAGTAGGGCTGGACTAATGCAGACAGATACTTATAATTCTCCCTTTAACGCGCGCTATGCCAGCAAGGAAATGCAGTATATCTACTCCCCGGATTTTAAGTTCAAAACTTGGCGGAAGCTGTGGATCGCTCTGGCAGAAGCGGAGCATGAGCTGGGGCTGAATGTGACCCAGGCGCAGATTGACGAGCTGAAAGCCCACGCTGAGGACATCAACTACGATGTGGCTCGGGGAGCGGGAGAAGCAGGTGCGCCACGATGTAATGAGCCATGTATACGCCTATGGGGTGCAGTGCCCCACGCTAAGCCCATTATCCACCTGGGTGCCACCTCTTGCTATGTGGGCGATAATACAGATGTGATCACCATGCGGGAGGCCCTGTTGCTGATCAAGAAAAAGCTGGTGAATGCCATTGCCAGCGTGGCCAAGTTTGCCGACCAGTATAAGGATATGCCCTGCCTGGGCTTTACCCACTTCCAGCCTGCCCAGCCCACCACCGTGGGCAAGCGTGCCACTTTGTGGCTGATGGATCTGGTCATGGATTATGAAGAGGTGTGCCATGTACTGGACACCTTGATGCTGCTGGGCTCTAAGGGCACCACCGGCACCCAGGCCAGTTTCCTGGAGCTGTTTGACGGCGACCACGAGAAGTGCAAGGCGCTGGATCGTAAGATCGCGGAGAAGATGGGCTTCAAGGCCTGCTTCCCGGTCAGCGGCCAAACCTATGCCCGCAAGCTGGACACCATTGTGTGCAACTGCCTGGGGCTGATCGCTCAGAGCTGCTGCAAGTTTTCCAACGACCTGCGGCTGCTGCAAAATCTGAAAGAGATTGAGGAGCCCTTTGAGAAGAACCAGATCGGTTCCTCCGCCATGGCTTATAAGCGCAATCCTATGCGCAGTGAGCGGATCGCTTCTCTGTCCCGCTATGTGATGATCGACGCTTTGAACCCGGCATGGACAGCGTCGGCCCAGTGGTTTGAACGCACATTGGACGACTCCGCCAACAAGCGGGTTAGCGTGGCCGAGGCATTCCTGGCTACGGACGGGATTTTGGACCTGTATATCAACGTGACCTCCGGGTTGGTGGTGTATCCCAAGGTGATCCACGCCCGCCTGATGAGTGAACTTCCCTTTATGGCTACCGAGAACATTATGATGGACGCGGTGAAGAAGGGCGGCGACCGTCAGGAGCTGCACGAGAAAATTCGCCAGCACTCCATGGCCGCCGGTGCGGTGGTGAAGGTTGAGGGCGGCAAGAACGATCTGGTGGATCGCATTGCTGCGGATCCGGCCTTTATGACCACCAAGGAGGAAATTTTGGCCATTCTGAAGCCGGAGAACTTTGTGGGCCGTGCTCCGGAGCAGACCGCCGACTTCTTAAACGAAGTGGTGGGCCCCATTCTGGCTAAGGAAAAAGACCTGCTGGGCGTAGATGTGGAGATCAATGTGTAACTTCTGCGCTGCATGCAAATAAGCAAAACAAAAACGCATCCTAATTACAGGATGCGTTTTTTTCTATGGATTTGGCGGTTCAATGTGGGTATAAAACCCGTCAAACGGAGTTTATTTCTCTTGTGCCAGGACTGCTTTGGCTTGGGGAGAGTTGGGGCCGACGGTGACCAGGTCAATGTCCGGGTCAATGTGGTAGAACATTTTGTACCGCTCCTCCCAAACAGAGCCGTCCTTAGGGGTGCTGCCTCGAATATAATCGCCTGTATAGGCTGGGTACATGGGCAGGTAAATCTTTTTTTCGCCCCGGTCAATCTGTGCCTGCACATAGGCCTCTCGACCGACGGAATAGTCCTTGATCTGCACAAAGACGGTGGCATAGAACACGCCCAGCGCAATCAGACAGGCGGCAAATACGGCGCCTGCGGTGCGGGTGGCCTTTGTCTTGTCAGCAGTATCTCGATAGATCAGGTCAAACAGCAGTGCTGCCAGCAGCATAAACATGGCATAGCAGGGGAGAAAGCAGCGAGCGGTCAGGGGGGTTACGATAAACAGTGGCGTGCAGAACACATACACGCTGACCAGCGCAAAGAGCATCTGTCCCTTGCGGCGACGGCTTTGGATGCCTAAGAGAATGCACAGCAGTAGCGCAATGGAAAACAACAGTGTAAAGGTAAAGCGCCACGCAGGGTCGATGGCATCCCGGGCGACATTGGTGCCTGCGATCTTGGCCCATACGGTAAGCACGCAGCTATAAGCAGCATAGGCTACCAATATTCCTGCACTGACGATGAGCCACACCCGGCGCCCCTTGGTGACGCCGCCCTTCTTAAACAGGCGGTGCAGCACAATGCAAAACAGCGCAGCCAGCAGCACATTCATCAGAGCGTTGCACTCGGTCAGGTAGTTGGAAATACGAATGATATTGCCGCCGATGGTGTCAAAATACCGCTGTACGGTGCCGCCTACCGCCATGGAGCGATAGGTGAATTGGTCTTTACCGGAAGAAATAAAGCCATAGGCGCTGTTGGTAAACATAATTCCGGCACCGATGACAGCGCCGGCCAGGAAGCACCAGTGGGTGGCATAGGTCTTGTGGTGCTTGACCTTGGAAAAGATCAGCACCGCCACTGCCAGCGCCAGGTTGTATAGAGTCACATGCTCCATAAACAGCGCACCGCACCCGCCGATGAGCAAGGCACAGAACGGCGACCATTTGCTTTGTACCGGTGCTGTGTCATCCCACAGATCCCATACCAGCAGCAGATAGCACAGGGTGAGCAGCACCGGCGGCATATAGTTGGAAAAACCGCTGGCCCACACCACCGTTTGGCGGAACAGATCGGCGGGCATCACAGCTACACCCAGTAGGCTTAGAGGGAACAATAAAACAGCTTTTTGTTGGCCAAGCGGCTGACCAGCAACGGCAGCGCCAGAACCCCGGCGGCATCAAAATGATTTCACCGGCAGGGAGCGGGTGAGGACCATGACCAGCAGATTGCCCAGATACCGGCCGTTGTAACCTGTGAAGTGGCTTTGCAGTCGATCCGGTCCCACTTGGCTGCCCCAGGCCCAATCGTCCTTAAAGTACGGCGCGCACCACAACATGGCAGCTACGGCCGCCACAGACAGCAGCACCGTCAGCAGGCGCAGGGGCTTGCTCTTTTTTGTTTCTTCCATCATCGTTATTCTCCACTTGGCGATTCTCGCCGTTTTTTCTTTCTATAATAAGTATAACAAATATACAACGCCTAAGTAAAATAGTCAATACTTTTTTATTTTTGCCGTAGGGTGGAAATGGAACGCCGGCTTGTGTATAATAGGTATGGAGAACATACTGCGGAGGAAGATTATGAGAAAGTTTTTGCGGCGCTTTTTTTGCGCCCTGCTGTCGCTGGTTCTGGTGGCAGCAGTGAGTACGGCTATTGCCGTGCCGGCGGTGATTCGCAGCCGAGGTGATCTGTCGGATTATATGGTTAGCGAGGAGTTTCAGGAGAGCATCGGCAAGGCGAACGCCAAGCGTGCCAAGAATACATCCGCCCGCATTATGAGTGCCAATTTGCTGGTGCATTATGAGAGCTGGGGCGGCACGGACGCGCACAGCGGGCCAAAATGTTTTTGCAGGTGCTGGACACCTACCGGCCGGATGTGGTGGCAGTGCAGGAGATGAGCGACCAGTGGTACTGTTGTTTGATGCAGAACCGGGGCAGTTATAAGCTGCTGTACCCGGTGCGTACCGGTGCGCTGGTACGCATGACCGGTCTGCTGTATGACAGCGATCGGGTAACCTTGCTGGAGCAAGGCGATGTGGCCTATGACCGGGGGGATAATGCACGCTTGCGCCGCATTGTGTGGGGACTGTTCCAGAACAATCAGTCCGGCGAAAAATATATTGTATCTTCCACCCATCTGGACCTGATCCGCAGCGGAGAGGAAAAGGCAGAGCTGGCGGTGATGGTAAGCCAGGCAGACCAGGCCGCAGCGCTTGCCAAGTCTCTGGCGGCACAGTACAAGTGTCCGGTGTTTGCCTGCGGTGACTTTAACGCCATGGACGGCGGCGGGTATGACCCGGTGTATGATGCGCCGGAGATTTACAGCCGCCTGTCAAAAATGATGCAGGACACCAAAGCCTTGGCCGCCAAGACCAAAAGCGGCAACAACAAAAAAAGCCTCTGCCCCTACCTACGACCACATTTTTTTTTTGACTGGCACCGCCAAGGTGCGATGCTACGGGATTCTCTCAGATGGGGCGATGGACGCCATGTCCGACCACTATCCCATCTATGCTGATGTGAAAATCTAAAACAGAAATCGAAAAAAGCCCCGACGAAACGCAAATTCCGTCGGGGCTTTTTTATTTGTTTGGTAATCTTTTTGTTTGGCTGGGAGGTTTGCTCGCCGTTGCTCACATAGATCTCCGGATACCATTTGTTAAATGGGACGGCATAAGGTTCTTTTTCCCTTTCTCGGTCAAAGT
>ENA-OPYV01000159-OPYV01000159.1-human-gut-metagenome-genome-assembly--contig:-NODE-159-length-21238-cov-2.861352_pt1 | contig 21238 bp, 26 predicted proteins | sample MGYA00242474_ERZ504485 | MGnify/ENA primary metagenome ERZ504485 (study PRJEB26092, sample SAMD00036263) | human gut metagenome | host: Homo sapiens | study: EMG produced TPA metagenomics assembly of...
AACCGGAAAAATTAAGGAAGCCTATATCGGACGTTACCTGAGCCACTGTGTAGAGTATATCGAAAAGCTAGACCAATACCGCCGGTCACTCGTAAAACTGGCAATGGCTTCAAAAATAGAAGAATTGTTCAAAACACTGCGTTCCGAAAAATTCATCAAAGAAGAACGTGAAAACTTTTACAAAGAATTCGACCGTTCGTTCCTGGATTTATTTCCCAATTTCGTGAACGACTTCAACCAATTGCTGCCGGAAGACCAACGCACCTATCCCAAACCGGATGAATTACTGAACACGGAACTTCGAGTCTTCACTCTGATACGGCTTGGAGTGACCGAAACTGCCAACATCGCCTATTTTCTGGGATATTCCTTGTCTACAGTCTATAATTACCGGAGTCGTTTCCGCTTGAAAGCCCTTCACGGGAAAGACCTGTTCGAACAAGAAGTGATGGCGTTGTAAATAAAAAAAAATTCCCCGGCAGTGAGAAATTCTTTTCGTACTACCGGGAATTCTTGTCAAGGCTGAAAGCTTGTAGCCAATAAAAGTCCATGAGCCGGAACAGACACCGTTCCTTCCAACTCTCTGCCAGTCATATAATCATATTTTATCCCGTCTGGCAAGAGAAGCGGTCCGGTTTCCTTATCTCCAAAGTTACCAACCACATACATTACCTCAGCCCCATTCTTCAATGTCAGGCTACGAGGAGTAGTACTCCAGTAGTTCTCCGTTACATTCCATGAAAATATCGCATCATTCTGAAACAAGTCCTTATGCGTTACCCGTAAGTTCAGTAACCTTGCATACACATCATATAAACCTTTTCTTTCCGGTTCCGTATAATATTCCCAATGTAAAGGTTTCTTTTCCATTTTATTGTCTTCTGTTCCCCGCGTCACATCATAGCCCAGTTCTCCAAACTGCCAGATCATTTTCGGCCCCGGCACAGTAAAGCAAAAAGCTGCATTGACAGCCAACTGACTCATCCGGACAGACAAATTCTTCGCAATTGCTCCATTTCCATAGGTTAACGCCTTATAGGCCACCCGTTCTACATCATGACTTTCCATGAAACCCACATAACCTCCGTACTTCATTGAATTAGTTCCGGTGTAAAGACAGCTGAAATCACTGTATTCCTTCCCATCCCCATTCCCCGACTGACAATAAGCATTATTGGATCCCGCCACAACTTCATTCCATATCCGGCCAGCTCCTTTTTCTTCTTCATCACAACAAAAAAATGTTCCAGAATCACTACAGCCTCTGGTTTAACAGAAGCCACAACATCATAATACTCTTTCAGGATTCTGATACGTCCGGCATCATAATCAGCCACCGTAGCCTCAGTACATTCCCTTTGTGTCAATCCTTTAGTAAGGTCAAAACGAAAACCGTCAATATGGTATTCGTCCAGAAGGAACTCCAGATTCCGCTTGACAAACGACCTTACCAGCTCCGATTCATGATTAAAATCATGGAACACGCTATAAGGATGAGGAGCATCCACATTAAACCATGGGTTGTTTTCCGCTGTCTTATTATCTGTCCGGTTCCAGTAGAGTTTAGCAAATGGCATGCTTCCCGTGGCATGATTATATACAACATCAAAGATCACAGCCAATCCTCTGGCATGACATTCATCAATAAACCTCTTATACATATTTTTTGTCCCATACGCTTTATCCAGAGCAAAAATAGAAACAAGGATTGTATCCCCAACTGTCATTCCCATCAAATTCCTGTACAGGCATAAGTTCAATGGCATTCACCCCTAACGACTTGAGATAATCAAGTTTACCTAAAGCGCCACTAATATCAGATGTCTCCGTAAAGTCCCTTAAAAGCAACTCATAGATAATCAGATTATCCTTATCTTTCAGACTAAATTCATTCCTCCACGAATAAGGTTCTTGATTAATCTTGAAGGCAGAAACAATACCTCTTCCCCCCTCCGGATAGACTCTTTCAGAAGACGGATATACTGATTCGGGAATATACTTGTCATTATCGGGGTCGAGAATTTTCTCTGAATAAGCGTCTGCTATACGGATAATCTCTCCATCCCGCATGCCCGTATAATACTGAAAGCGATATTCCTTATCAGAATCAAGACCTGTCAGTGTAATCCACCAGCACCCATTCGCATTATCCCTATACATTTGGGAAGTTTCATCATTGGCTGGTGTCCAATCATTGAAATCTCCCACAATGTGCGCAAAATCCTTATGCTTACCATTCTTATCTTTGTCATAAAACGCAAAAGTAACGCTGTAATCTGCATTGACATTGATGCCCTCTCTGGTTCCTGCCGGCATGGCCTTCTCCTTTATGGGCGCAGGCTGAAACATATGATACTTGTTGTCCGTTACCTTTATATAAAAGTCCGTATCCGTTCCCTTCTTGGTTCCGTCTTCATTGCGTATCACAATTCCAAGCTCATTGACAGGCGTTTCCCCCCGAAGCAAACCATTCACGTATGGAAGGAGACAACGAAAATTGACCAGCAATTGTTGCCTTCCGATGTCATTTTGCATTTATCAATATTTTCATTCCATTCGGCAGGTACGAACAACCATGCCTCCTCGTTCACAATTCCAATATGCAGGTATACATCCCCTTTATATCCGTAAAGGTCAGACGACTTCGCGGCTTTAAAGGTTATAGTCAGAGGCTGATCTGCATCAGGCCGCTCAGAAGAAAAACTTAATCCTTCGGGCACATCTACCGGAGCAGTTTGCGCTACACTTTCTGTATCCGAACAAGACAGCCCCCAAAAGACACAAGAAAAAAGCAATAAATATATAACTTGAATTTTCATAAGTACCAGTATTAACAATATGGAACAAAAAGGGGTATACCTGAAAAATTCTCCTGGCACACCCCTTAAAGTTCACTAATTCTGTTTATTGAGCAATCATTTCATAACTGTAATCGGGAGTTGAAAGATCCACTACAATCTGATAGGTTCCGGCAGAAACTGCAATATTGCCAGCTCCGGCAGCCAATTTGCCTTCTTCTTCACCAGCTCCGAAATCACCATTGGGCACATTCCATTCATCATTGGCACGAAATTTAATCTCGCCATCCGTCAATGTGATAGTAACTTTCAGTTTCAAATCAGTCTCATCGTATACCAAATCGGTATCTTCATCCCACTGTCCGGGAGTTGCACTGCCTATGACACCAAAGTTCACGCGTCTGCACTCCAGGTTAAATCATTGATATTACACTTTACATAATAATACCCCGGTTCACTTACAGTTAAGTTGTTCAATCCGTCACCTACAGTCATTGAACCAGCCGGAGTGTCATCTCCCACTCCATAAGCTCCGTCCCAACTGGCATTAGGACAAATCTTGAATTGACTGTTCAGGTGCACATATCCGGCATAGTCACCCGCCATTTCTCCCTCATCATTCTTAACAGGATACAGTTTCCCAATCACCTCAGCCTCGGGATTCCATCCCTGCTGGTCACCGGCAATTCTAAGTTCTGCAGGTCCTTCCAAGGGTGCCTCTGGCTCTGGTTCATAAGGAATAATGCGCCAGTTTTCATTGTCCTGAACAACTTACGGTCAACAAGCAAAAAAGAAAGTGCCGTCAATATATAATTAAAATTCTTCTTCATGATTCTTAAAACTAAAAGTTAGACAATATTTTTATTTAGCATAGCCCGGATTCTGAGTCAGATTCTTGTTCACAGCCAGTGTGTTGGCATGAATCGGGAATACCTGCAGGTACTTTTCAGTTTTCGGGCGATAGGTAATGGCATCATTGAAGCGTCCGAAACGAACCAGATCCTGACGTCTCCATCCTTCCCATGCCAGCTCGAGCAAACGCTCTTTCAACAAATTATCAAGAGTAGCTTCTGCAAAAGATGCACCGACGCGGTTACGTACTTCATCCAGATCAGCTTGCCCGCTCTGTCCGTTGCGTACCAGAGCTTCTGCACGCATCAATACTACATCGGAGTAACGGAATAAAACCCAGTCATTATGCGGACATTGACCGTCTTCGGTAGCTGTGGCATCATCAGCATATTTATACATACGTGCTCCCGCTGTCTTCATGTTTGTATCTCCTTTGTCAAACTGAAGCTTAACCGCCATAGGCTTATACTCCAAAGGTTCTCCCGTATCGCTGTTGATTACTTCTTCACCATTCACAATCACCTTGCCAGTATAATAAGTCAGTTCCAGGCGTGGATCAGGATTAGCACTTCCATATCCAAACGCATTCATCGCTTCAATAGTGGCAGTCGATCCGTTCCATCCTCCATTACCAATCCTAATGCCTTACCCACGTCATAATGCCGTGAACGTACCAGATACCATATTGCCGGGCCTTATACAATGAGGGGTCCATTGGGATTACAAAATTATTTTCTTTTGATCCTTCATTATTGACCACAAATTTGACAAGAATCCGTTCGTACCTAAATTCAACGCATAGCCACAAGCTTTCACTTTATCGCAATAAGCTACAGTAGCCTCCCAACAATTCATTTCTTGACCATCCACCGTAAACTTAATATTCTTTCCATCCGGACGAACATTGTCTGTCCAGTCATTGTCGGTGTAAACCTCCGCATTCAAAGCCAACTTAGCCATAAGGAAATAAGCAGCAGCTTTCGTCATACGTCCGTAAACTCTCCATTTCCGCACTCTTGGCATCTTCCAGCAGTGGAATAGATTCTTCCAGTTCCTTTTTTACAAAGTTGAACACATCAGTTCTTTCTGACTGTTTTACATCTGCCATCTGAGTAAGTGAAGATTCCACTATAGGTACACGTGCAAACATATCCAGCAAGTAATAATAATACATGGCACGAATGGCACGCACTTCTGAACGGTAAATTTCGTAATATTCGTTCTCCGGGTCTTGTTCTTTCAAGCTAACCAGCTTATCGATAGACTGATTACATTGCACGATTACACCATATAAATAATCCCATGTTCCGATAATCAGGTCATTATTCGTACCCCAGTTATGCGTAAAAAGGTTTCTCCACAATCCGCCGTCATCCCAGTCACCGCCACGAGTTGGCAAGATAGCCTCATCAGCTGTAAAAGTATTCAAATCATACAATCCGCGGTCAGTTCCAGCTAATCCAGCACCTCCTCCATCTGCTCCAATCTTGGTATAAAGATTAGCTACTGTATTCAAATAAATCATTTGCGGATTCTTGTATGCCTCTTCTTCCGGCATTTGATCTACAGGATTCTCTTCCAAAAATGACGAGCATCCGCTCATACTCATTGCCGTAGCAATAATAAAAAGTATATAATATGTTACGTTTCATAATATTTTCGAGTTAAAAGTTAAGACTAAGACCCAATGAATAAGTACGTGTAAGCGGATAGAACCGTTTGTCATCTATACCCAGATCACTACCCACAGTAGCACTATTGATCATCGGCGACAAACCTGAGTAATTGGTAATGGTTGCCACGTTATTTACAGAGAAAGTAATTCGTAATGCATTGATGTTCTTCAGGTTTTGGTATTCAAGTTCCATCCCAAAGTGATATAATCAATGTGCACATAATCACCTCTCTCCAGCCAGTAATCAGTTACAGTCTGGTCATGAATATTCTTTTCCGGAGCTCCTTCCATAACATTGTAAGTCGGGAACAGACTCATATTCATGTATGACAATGAAGTACCATTGTAAATTTTATGTCCAAAAGCACCGCTGAACTGTGTCTGAATGTCAAACTGTTTATAGCGAAAATTAATGTTACCTCCCAGATAGAACTTCGGCATAGCCTGACCAGCGATGTAACGGTCTTTTCCGTCAGAGCGATCTACACCTTCTTCTCCATCAATATCAAGAATATGATATGTGTGCTCACCGTTTCCTTTCATATCTATCAAACCGTCACATTTAGGAAGATAGAACACTCCTACCGGTTGTCCAACCATCTGGTAGATAATCTGATTGTTACCACCGATAAACCCTGCACCATTCATTCCACCCAGATTCATATATTCTTTAGCACTCAATGATTGTCCCATGTAAGTTCCATCCAGTGAAAGCAGTTTGTTCTTCTGCCAGGAGAAATTAGCAGAAATGGTCAGCTCCATATCTTTTGTTCTCAAAGGTACTCCAGTTATGGCTACTTCCACACCACTGTTTTCCATTTCACCCAAGTTAGCCAACAACGTACTGAATGCAAATGGAGGCACAGGAACAGCATAATTGTAAAGCAAATCACTGGTCTTTGAGTAGTAATAATCCACTGAACCACTTAAACGGTCATCAAAGAATCCCCAGTCAAGTCCGACATCGAACATTCGTTTTACCTCCCATTTAAGATCCGGATTTTCATTACGGTTAATACCGTATGTCACTACAGGTTTTCCGTTGATAGTCGTCACACCAGTCGGGCTCATCAGTTTCAACGAATTATAGGCACCAATAGCGTCCTGATTACCAGTCAAACCATATCCTGCACGCAGTTTCAAAATTGGTCAGGAAATCCACGTTCTTCAAGAAAGCTTCTTCTTTCAGCACCCCATGCAAGAGAGGCAGAAGGAAAGAATCCCCCATTTTATTGTTTGCACCCAGTTTAGAAGAACCGTCTGCACGCATATTGACAGTGGCAATATACTTGTCTGCATAACTGTAATTGAAAACGTCCCATGAATGAGGCGATAGAATAATCGTTAGAATAAGAACTTACATCTCCATATTTCACTTCCGCTCCTGCACCCAGGTTATTGAACCCAAAGAAGTTCGTACCAAACTGCTTAGCTTGTGCACCGAAACCTGTATATCTATAATCCTGAAGTTCGGCCAACCCTAAAACATCAATGAAATGACTTCCAAATGCTTTCTTATAGTTTGCGGTAAAATTTCCTAACAAGACACCACTCTTGTTATCATTTTTACTACCTAACCCATTCGTTCCGATACCAGCCTTGATATTAGTCGGAATATATACTGAATTTTCTTTTACATTATACGTATATGAACCAAATGCGCTCAGTTTCAAACCATCAATTACAGTCCATGTCAAACGGGCATTTGCATTAATGTAACTATTAGATTCTACATCCTTGATAGTCAATCTTCCCAATGGATTCTGTGTTTCATTAGCACTTGGATCTTCAGGCCATGTGCCATCCTCATTAGGAAAATCAGGAAAAGTAGGATTGAATGACGCTGCCGAATAGAATGTTTTCTGGTAATCGTTCAGATAACGTTTGTCTACTTTTGAAGCAAACATACCAAAATCAATCTTCAGTTTATTATTGAACATAGTTTGAGAAGCATCCAGTTTGGCAGTGTAATTGCGCATATAGTTATCCTTAATAATACCCTTCTGATCAATCACACCGATAGAAGCACGGTAGTTTGAAGATTCCGTTCCACCTCCGAAAGAGATACGATGATTCTGAGTATACCCTGTTTGCTGCATGGCTTCAATGAAATTGGTATTATATCCCATATCCATGGCATTAGCATAGCCGCGGTCGGCTACTACCTGACGATATGCTGAAGCATCTAACATGCTCAAGTTTTTATACACTGTTTCTACACCAAACTCCATCGTAACTCAACGATTTTGTTCCGTTCTTGCCTTTGATTGTAGTTACCACAATCACACCACTTGCACCACGTGAACCATACTGTGCCGTTTCAGATGCATCCTTTAATATTGTAAAGCTTTCAATATCAGCTGGTGAAATAGCATTCAGCATATTCAGGTCGCCAAACACACCGTCAACAATAACCAGCGGGTCATTACCCCCAGACAAAGAAGTAGTACCACGCACACGGATTGAAGCAGAAGCTGTTGGGTCACCACCTGTTTTCTGGATATTTACCCCGGCCACCTTACCTTTGATAGCTTGTAACGGGTTAGTTACGACGCCAACGTTCATGTCTTCACGTCCAACCCGTTGAATAGCTCCAGAAACCGTACGCTGACTACCTGTAGCATAACCAATAACAATTACATCATCCAGAATTTCAGCATCCTCAACTAAAGTTATTTTCATATCAGATGCCGCTGGCAATTCCTGGTTACGAAAACCGATATATGAAATAACCAAAATATCGCCTTTTTTTGCATCCAGCGCAAAATTACCATTAAATCCGTAATGGTACCGTTAGTAGTACCTTTCACTAAAACATTTGGCGCCAATAATAGCCTCCCCCTGTTTTATCTTTCACACTACCTTTGACTATTATAGCCTGTGCTACACCTTTCACAGCCATCAGCATTCCTACTAAACACAATAGCAGAATCCTGACCTTCCGATTTAAGATTTTTTCCATTTGATAAATTATTAGAATGTTAATAATAGCCTAAAAAATACCTATTGAAAACCACTACAATCGTTACCCTATTACAATCCTGTTCAGTTACTTAATTTCTTTAATTGAGATGGCATATCCACCTCCACAGCGGCCTTCAGATTCAACTTCGTTTTGTTCGTTACTTTCTTCTTAGTGATAGTATAAGCCTGCGGATTCTTATCCCAGCTTGCACCTTTGGCATCTGCATAAATCACGGCTTCATATTTCTTTCCCGGTTCCAGGAATCAAGAGCCAGCTTCGATTCATGACCGTTATATCCTGCCGTACATCCTACGTACCAGTTAGTAGTACCTTTGGCACGACGGGCAATCGTCACATACTCACCCGGTTCTGCTTCCAGATACTTCGTTTCATCCCAGTCGACAGCCACATCCTTAATGAACTGGAACGCGTCCATGAAACGTTCATAATTTTCCGGTACATCGGCAGCCATCTGCAACGGGCTGTACATCGTGACATAAAGTGCCAGCTGACGTGCCAGGGTAGTACGTGCATGCGATTTGTTATTCGGATTCATCTTGCTGCAGTCCGGTTCAAAAATACCAGGAGTATAATCCATCGGACCACCAATCAAACGTGTAAACGGAAGAATAGTCGTATGGTTCACATTATTTCCGCCAAACGATTCGTATTCTGTACCACGTGCTGACTCATTACCAATCAGGTTCGGATAAGTACGACACAATCCAGTCGGGCGAACAGCTTCATGCGCATTTACCATAATCTTATAATCAGCAGCTTTCTTCACAGCATACAGATAGTGGTTTACCATCCACTGTCCATAGTGATGTTCACCACGAGGAATGATGTCACCCACATAACCACTCTTCACTGAATTATACCCATTGTCCACCATAAACTGATAAGCTTTATCCAAATGACGTTCGTAATTACGGACAGAAGCCGAAGTTTCATGATGCATCATCATTTCAATACCTTTACTTGCTGCATAACGATGAATTTCCTGCACATCAAAGTCTGGATAAGGAGTCACAAAATCAAACACATAGTCTTTGCTCTTGCCAAACCAGTCTTCCCAACCCTGGTTCCATCCTTCTACGAGTACCGCATTAAAACCATGTTTTGCCGCAAAATCGATGTAACGTTTCACATTGGCTGTATTGGCTGAGTGCTTACCATTCGGCTTTGTCTGTGAATAATCAGTCACCCCAAGCTTCACACTGGGCAACTCATCAGTATAAGCCCAAGTTCCTTTGTTGGTAATCATATCCCACCATACACCCACATATTTTACCGGATGAATCCAGGAAGTATCCTCAATTTTACATGGTTCATTCAGGTTCAGCGTAATACGTGAAGCCAAGATATTACGTGCATCGTCACTCACGATTACGGTACGCCAAGGCGAGTTGCAAGGAGTTTGCATATAACCTTTATCTCCCTTTGCATCCGGCGTCAGCCATGATTCAAATACCATATTCTTATCATCCAGATTCAGGCTCATACAAGCATAGTCTACCAAAGCTGCTTCATGCAGATTGATATAAAGGCCATCATCCGTCTTCATCATCAAAGCTGTCTGTACTCCCGTAGGTGAGAACACAAACTGTGAAGAATTTTCCGTCACCGCCGTTTTCATTTTCTCACGAATCTCAGAAAGACGGGAAGTTGTATAGTCATATTCCTGCGTGTCATAATCTCCCGGAATCCAGAATGCCGTATGGTCACCGGTCATAGCAAACTGAGTATGTTCTTCCTTAATGACGAAATAATTCAAATTAGGTTGCTGAGGGAACTCATAGCGGAAACCCAGTCCGTCGTTGAACAAGCGGAAACGAATCACGATGTAACGGTCATTTTCCGGCTGATCAAGTGTCACTTCCAGTTCATTGTAATGATTGCGTATTTCACTTTCTTCACCCCATACCGGACGCCAAGTTTCATCAAAAGTAGAAGTATGCGTTTCTCTGACTTTAAAACCAGTCATCAGATTCATTTTCTCATCTACCCCGTTCTTTTATCTTTGCGTTCTGTCCATTCAAAGCCAATCCGCTTTTCCGGATCTTCCCGTTTTAATTCCAGTCCCAATGTACTGGGTTTTATCACAGGCTTGTTCTTAAAAGTTAACTCATAAACAGGAGCACCTTTTTGATTCAAGCTAAAGTCCATTACCAGATTCCCATCCGGTGAAGTCAATTTCTGTGCATTCGCCCACAATGCACAACAACACAAAGCTACAAAGGCAAAAGTTTTTCTTGTTTTCATAAGTTCTTCGTGGTATTAATATTGATTAGATTTTATGTTTTTCAATTATCGAGAGCAAAATTATGCGTCACTTTTTCATCTTATTTTCACAAAAAGGAAAATATAAATCAGCATAAATGGTAATCATCTTTATAATAAAGCCGATTAATCAAGTTTTTACATAGCCTAAAAAATAGAAACGTTTTTAGAAGTTAGAATGAGATTTTCTCTTCCATCCAAACAAAGTTTCCCGCTTAAATTCACATTTTTTCCGGTCAATACGTCGAGTGCATTTTTCTCGTGGAAGGATTTCCTGGTAAGGAGCCAGGTCCAGTTCTTTTTGAGTCATCCGTTCCGTTCATGATAATTACCACCGATTTACCGTTAAACTCACGCTGATACACATACACTCCGTTTGAATTAGAATAATGTTTCAGGCTTCCTTTACCTATCACCTGATTCCCTTTTCTCCAATTCAGCAATTGACGGGTAAACTCAAATGCTTCGTTTTCCAATGCCGTCCGCCCATTCTTTGCAAAGCAGTTGCGCGTATCTCCTTGCCAGCCTCCTGGAAAATCCTTACGCAAATCTCCATCACCCTTGCCTTTATCACCGGTCATCAGTATTTCCGTACCATAATAAATCTGCGGAATGCCTCTGGTAGTGAGCAGAAAGACCATAGCCTGCTTATAACGTTTTCAGGTTCTTCGCCATTTCATCGGTCTGTGCAAAGCGGGAAGTATCATGATTATCTAAAAAAAGTCAGCAGATTCATCGGATTGGCATATACCAAATCCTGTGTCTGATAATCATAAAGCTTATATAATCCTCCTCCCCACTCACCGGTTTCTTCATCAAATGCCTGATTTATCAAAGCCTGTAAAGGAAAATCCATCACTGTAGGCAAGTTAGAATTCAGCGGCGCAGCCAGTTTACTGTCCTTCTGCCAATAGGAAACCAGCACATTACTATTCAACCAGGTTTCTCCTACAATATTGAAATAAGGATATTCATCCAACACCTCTTTACACCACTGACTCATAAAATCAAAATCCGCATAGGGATGTGTATCCTGTCGGATACCGTTAATGCCAGCATACTCAATCCACCAGATACTGCTTTGTATCAGATAACGAACCACATGGCGGTTACGTTGGTTAAAATCAGGCATTACAGAAGTAAACCACCCGTCAGTGGCAATCTTCTTTTCGAATGCACTGGCGTGAATATCCATTACACTGGCCGTTTTAAATGAAGTTTGCACGTAATTGGAATGGTAATTAAACCATTCTTTGGAAGGTTTGTCTTTAAACAGGTAATTTTCGCTTCCGCAATGATTAAAAATCATATCCATCACTACTTCCAGATTCTTTTCATGCGCTTTCTCTACCAGTGCACAGAAATCTTCATTACTTCCAAACCGTCTGTCAATCTGATAATAGTCTGTAATGGCATATCCATGATAGGAACCGCTTTCCATATCATTTTCCTGAGTAGGATTCAGCCAGATTGCTGTCACTCCTAAATCAGCAATATAATCCAAATGACTCGATATACCTTGAATATCACCACCATGACGTGCAAACGCATCAGCACGGTCTACCTTCTTTTCACGCATCCCGTCTACCACGTCATTTTCAGGATTACCGTTGGCGAAACGATCGGGCATAATCAGGTAAAGCACATCTTCTGAAGTAAAACCTTTTACATCTTCTCCTCTCCGCACACGCGATTTCAGTTCGTATGGAATCTGCAATTTCTTTTTTCCGTTTTTCAACATGGATTTGAAAAGTCTGTGCCTTTGCTTCCGATAAATCAAGGTAGAGCAACAAATAATTCGGATTGTCCTGCCTAACTGTTTCTTTCAGAAAAATTCCTTCGCCGGATACACTCACATCCGACAAAGCCAAATTCTCTCCATACAACAAAATCTGGAGTTCTGGATTTTTCATTCCTGCCCACCAGAAAGAAGGAGCCACTTTCTTTATCTCCATTGCCTGAGCAGCCTGTCCTCCTCCCCACGAGAAAAGGAACACAATCAATAAAATTAATGCATGTTTCATGATATTGAGGTTGAAATGTTTTTCAACGCAAAAGTAGATTCATGATAAAAGATTTCTTATCTTTGGAAATAAAAATATAAAATACATAAAAGAAGTAAACAGAAGGTTTACAAGAAGTTAACAAAATTTGAAGCAACTAAAATATAAATGATATAACATCAGATATTCAACCTTAAAACTATGAGATCTATACTTTTCCTTATATTGTTTATTGCAGAAGGCTGGTTCATCTCCATTTCCGCACAAGACTCCGAGCAACGAATCTTAGAGCAATTAGATAAAGCAATTTCCCAAAAAGAGAAATTTAAAAACGACAGAGAAGCTGTCATATCTCAAATCAAACAACGACTGAACTATGCCACAGACAATACCGAGCGTTATAAACTCTGTGGAGAACTATTTAATTTGTATCTACATTATCAGGCTGACTCTGCCTGCCACTATATTCGTCGTAAAGAATACTACAACTCTCTCCAGCCTCAACCGGAGAGAGACATCGAAATCTCTATCAATCGGGCAGAAGTAAGAGGTGTCATGGGCATGTACAATGAGGCCTTGACAGAATTACAAACAATTCACCCTCATGAGCTGTCTTCCCCCAACTTAGAATATTATTATTTCACCATAAGAGCCTGTTATGGATGGATGGCAGATAATACAGTAGACCTACACGTAAAACAAACGTATCTGAAAAAGACGGAACTGTATCGTGACTCCCTGTTGAAAATACTTCCTCAAGGAAGCAACCGTAACATTGTATTGGCAGAAAAAATGATATTAAGCGGGCAGGCAGACCAGGCTATTCCCATTTTGAACAAAGTGCTTACTTCTCCTTTAGACATACAGGAAAAAGCATACGCATACTATACCCTTTCATTGGCATACGAAGCCAAGAAAGACACAGACATGGAAATCTATTACCTTGCTCAGACAGCCCTCATTGACCTCAATGCATCGGTTCGCGAATACGCGGCCCTTCAAAAGCTTGCTCGCCTGGTGTACCAGCAAGGCGACCCGGAAAGAGCTTATAATTATGTAAGCTGTTCCATGAAAGACGCTGTAGCCTGCAATGCACGCCTGCGTTTTTTAGAAGTCACAGAATTCTATCCCATCATCGATAAGGCTTATTCCGACAAAAAGGCGCAAGAAAAACGGTTAGGAAGAATCCTGACTCTTAGCATTACCGGATTGGCTGTATATCTCATCCTACTGGCCTTTTACCTATACCATGGACTGAGAAAACTTTCTCTCATGCGAAAGAATCTCTCAAAAAGCAACAAAGAACTGGTAGCTCTCAACCAGCAATTGCAGCAGACTGGAAAAATCAAAGAAGTGTACATCGCCCGTTATCTGGACCGTTGTGTCAGCTACCTGGACAAACTGGAACAATACAGACGCTCACTTGAGAAATTAGCGATGGCTTCCCGCATAGAAGATTTGTTTAAAGCTATCCGTTCGGCAGACTTTCTGCGTGAAGAACGTAAAAACTTTTATAACGAGTTGATAAATCGTTTTTGGAACTATTCCCCAACTTCATCCATGATTTCAACAACCTGTTGAATGAAGATGGAAAAATTGAGCCCAAACCTGGAGAAATCTTAAACACTGAGTTACGTATTTTCGCCTTGATTCGCCTGGGAGTGACCGACGCCAACCGAATTGCCCATTTCTTGGGATACTCATTAGCTACGGTATATAACTATAGAAGTAAAATACGTAACAGGGCTAAAGGTGACAAGGATAACTTTGAACAGGAGGTGATGAGATTATAACAACATTATTTCTTCCGATTTCCCTACCAAATTCTTGCTTTTCCCCTTGAATATAATTACCTTCACCTAAGAGAATTCTCTGTTTCACACTGTGGGATACAAAAACCACAGTGTGGGATACATATTTCACACTGTGAAATACAAATCCCGCACTGTGAAACAGAGAATGCTTCAGCGCATTTAAAAGAATTGTTCTAACCCTTTAAATTTATTGATTCAAATGGCAGCTACTTACACCATGCAGGAAATGAAAGACCTGCACAACGAAAAACGAGACCATCCTCTATCCAAGAATGATTATCAAGGGACAATGTTCTACAGAGGAGCTGATTGAAGACATCGCACATCACACCACCTACAACACCGGAGAGCTCCGGGGCATGATTATGGCCCTGAAAGATGCCATGGCCCGCGAAAATGAGCCGGGGATATTCGGTCAAGCTCGATGAAATCGGCACATTTACTCCTTCGTTAGGAATAACGGAAGGAAAAGAGGCCGAACAACCCGCAGGAGAAACCCGTCGCAATGCCAGAAGCATCAAAATACGCAACATCAACTTCCGTGCCGACAAAGAACTGATTCGCAAGACGGAAGGGCACTGCACGCTGGAAAGAGAAAGCGGTACCAGCAAGCTGAAAACTTCACACCACTCCAGCGAAAAGAGATTGAAAATGGCCCTGGATTTTCTGACCACACACCCGTACATGACGGTGGCGGATTACATGGCCCTCACCGGCTTGAGCCATACTACCGCAGCCAGGGAACTTCAGAAGTGGGGAACAACACCAGAAACAGGCATACTCCCCAAGGGGCAGCGCACACACAGAGTCTATGTGGCCGTCACCGCATAAAAAGGAAAAAAGGCTGAGTGGCTACAATGATAAAGCAGCAGATAAAGAGTTTTTTTTGTACCTTTGCAAAACCAACTTTCTTCACATGAAAAAATTATCTATTTTTATTCACATTGATGGCCTGCTGCCTGATGGCATGCACGGGCGGTCAGAAAAAGACAACCAATATGGAAACTGGAAACGAAACACTTGTACGTCTGGAAACGACCATGGGAAACATCACGGTCAAACTGTATAATGAAACTCCCAAGCATCGGGACAATTTTATCAAACTGGCGAAAGAGGGTACTTATGACAGTACGCTCTTCCACCGCGTAATCAAGAATTTCATGATTCAGGCAGGCGACCCGCAGAGCAAGACTGCTACCGATACCACTACATTGGGGAACGGAGATGTAGGTTACACACTGCCGGCTGAGTTCAACCCGAAATTCTTCCACAAGAAAGGTGCACTGGCTGCTGCCCGCTTGGGTGACGAAGTAAACCCGAACAAGGAATCTTCCGGCTGTCAGTTCTACATTGTGACCGGACGTAAATTCTCTGAAGCACAGATGATCAGCATGGAGAACCAGTTGAATGAGGCACGTTTGGAAACGGTGTTCAACGAACTGGCCCGCAAGCACATGAAAGAAATCTACAAGATGCGCAAAGCCGGCGACAACGACGGCCTGTTGGAATTGCAGGACAGTCTGGAAGCCCAGGCACGTGGCATCGTAGCCAAGGAACCGGCCCTGAAGTTCAGCCGTGAACAGATTGCAGCCTATACTACCGTAGGAGGTGCGCCTCACCTGGACGGAGCGTATACCGTATTCGGAGAGGTGACAGAAGGTATGGAAGTTATCGACAAGATTCAGGCTGTAAAGACCAACCGCGCCGACCGTCCGGAAACAGACGTACGCATTCTGAAAGCAACCGTGATTGAATAATCTGATTTCCGCATGATTCAAGTAAACCGTTATACACTGGCTAACGGGCTGCGGATTGTACACAATGAGGACGACTCTACACAAATGGTCGCCCTCAACTTGTTGTACGACGTGGGAGCCCGCGATGAAGACCCGTCGCACACGGGATTTGCCCATCTGTTCGAGCACCTGATGTTCGGAGGTTCCCTCCACATCCCCGACTACGACACTCCCGTGCAGAATGCCGGAGGAGAGAACAATGCCTGGACCAACAACGACATTACAAATTATTACATCACCCTGCCGCACCAGAACGTGGAAACGGGATTCTGGCTGGAAAGCGACCGCATGTTCAGTCTGGATTTCAGCCCGAAGAGTCTGGAGGTGCAGCGCCAGGTGGTGATTGAGGAATTCAAGCAGCGCAACCTGAACCAGCCCTACGGGGATGCGTCGCATCTGCTGCGTGAACTGGCATACGAATCGCATCCGTACCGCTGGCCGACCATCGGGAAGGAAATCGCACACATCGCTCAGGCTACACTGGAGGAAGTGAAAGACTTTTTCTACCGTTTTTATGCACCGAACAATGCCATTCTGGCCGTAACGGGACATATCTCATTCGAAGAAACAATCCGGCTGGCAGAGAAATGGTTCGGCCCCATTCCAGCCACGGAACCATTTCCCCCCGACAGCTTCCGACTGAAAAGCCCCAGACGGCTGTACGCCGCAAGACGGTGGAACGGAAGGTACCGGTAGATGCCATCTACATGGCTTTCCACATGTCCAACCGCATGCATCCGGATTATTACGTGTACGACATGATTACCGACATTCTGTCGAACGGTCGTTCTTCACGGTTCATCCAATCGTTGGTGCAGGAACAGAAACTGTTTACTTCCATCGATGCCTATATTTCAGGCAGCCTGGATGAAGGGCTGCTTCATGTCACCGGTAAACCGGTAGAAGGTGTTTCTCTGGAACAGGCAGAAGAGGCCATCTGGAAGGAACTAGAGAAAATGAAGACCGTACCAGTGAGCGAACAGGAACTGGAAAAGGTAAAGAACCGCTACGAAAGCGAACAGATTTTCAACAACATCAACTACCTGAACGTGGCAACTAATCTGGCTTTCTTTGAACTGACAGGAAAAGCAGAAGACATCAACGAGGAGGTAGGAAAATACCGTGCCGTAACTGCCGAACAGATTCAGACGACTTCGACCCGTTGCTTCGTTCCCGAAAATTGCAGCATACTCTACTATAAGGCTATTTCATGAGACATTCAAATTACCGTGCACTCCTCTGGCTGGGCATTCCCATTGTCATCGGACAGATTGGAGTCATCATCTTAGGCTTTGCCGACACATTGATGATTGGGCATCACAGTACGCATGAACTGGCGGCAGCCAGCTTTGTGAACAACATGTTCAATTTAGCGATTATTTTCAGTACGGGTTTCAGTTACGGACTAACCCCTATCGTGGGCAGCCTGTTCGGACAAAACCGTTGTGAAGAAGTCGGGCGTACCCTGAAAACAGTCTGGCAGCCAATACGCTGCTGGCCGCAATCGTGTGTCTGGTCATGGCGGTGCTTTATTGGAACATTGATAAATTAGGACAACCGAAAGAACTGCTTCCCACCATGCGGCCGTATTACCTCGTATTGCTGGCTTCACTTCCTTTCGTGCTGTGGTTCAACGGTTTCAAGCAATTTACCGACGGAATTACCGACACACGTATCTCCATGTGGATTCTGCTAGGAGGCAACGTGCTGAATATCATAGGAAACTACCTTCTGATCTACGGAAAGGCCGGATTTCCGGAATTAGGATTGTTGGGAGCCGGAATTGCCACCCTGACTTCACGCATCCTGATGGTTATCACCTACCTGATTCTCTTTTCGGAACCTCACGTTATGCCACCTTCCGAAAAGGATTTGCACAGGGCAGCCTCAACAAGTCCGATTTCGGCTTGCTGAACAAATTAGGATGGCCCATCGCCGGACAAATGGGAATGGAAACGGCCTCTTTCAGCCTCAGTGCTATCATGGTGGGCTGGCTGGGAAGTACCGCACTTGCCTCGTATCAAATCATGATGGCAGTATCGCAGGTCTGCTTCATGATGTACTACGGCATGGGCTCGGCCGTATCGGTACGCATCAGCTATTTCTTCGGGCAGACGACCTGGAGAATGTACGCCACACGGCCAAAAGCGGATTCCATATCATCCTAGCCATGATTGTCATCACAGGTATACCTATCTTCTTGCTCCGCCACTACATCGGCGGCTGGTTTACCAACGACGAAGCTGTCAGTCTGATGGTGGCACAACTGATTATCCCCTTCCTGCTGTATCAGTTTGGCGACGGGTTGCAAATCAATTTTGCCAATGCGCTGCGAGGTATTGCCGACGTACGTCCCATGATGCTGTTCTCGTTCATCGCCTATTTCCTGATTTCCTTGCCTGCAGGCTATCTCTTCGGATTTGTCTGTGGCTGGGGAGCCATCGGTATCTGGGCAGCTTTTCCTTTCGGACTTACCAGTGCCGGAATCATGTATTACCTGCGATTCAGATATAAAACGAAATCTATCCGCTAAACCATGTCCTCCACTTCTTTCAAAATCGTTATCGGCTACATATTGCTGGTGGGGCTTCTGATAGGAGCTTTCACCTATACCATGCAGCAGATGAACCTGCTGACTACTCCTACCAGCCTGAGAGACCAGCTCGACCATCGGCGCCACATCACTCACCGCATCATCAGCCAGCTGTATGACGCGGAAAGTATCGGGCAGACACTCCGTACTGGAAAGCTGAACGAGTATTATCACTACCTGAAAGCGATGAAAGAAGTGAACGCTTCGATTGATACACTGGAAACGATTCTGACGGACACTCTGCAGCAAGCCCGTCTGGACACCGTAAGAACCTTGTTACAGAACAAGCAATGGAATATGTATGCGGTGCTGGAAGCCATGCGGAATACGCCGACCGACCAGATATATCAGGAACAGCTCGACAGCCTGATAGCTCAACAGGATTCTTTGCTCAGTACGCCACACATACGCAGAAAAGTCATTACGCACCATAACTCCTACACCATTCATCACAAGAAGAAAGGATTCTTCAAGAGGCTGGCTGACGTATTCGCACCTGGAAAAGAAGATTCCACCCAGGTGAGCAACGTGATTCAGGAGGAATACACGGATACCCTGGATGAAGTGTACAGTCCGATAGATACCATCAGCAGCATGATTACAGGCATTCAGCACAAGGTATTTCAGACCCGACAAAAGGAAACCGAGATGCTAAACACTCGCATCAGCAGCCTGCGCGTCATTGGAAGCGGACTGAGCCAGCGTGTCAACCAGTTGCTGGAAAACATTGAACACGATGAACAGGAAGCCGCCCGCACCAAACTGATGCAGGAGGAAGAGATACGGAAAGAAGCCGCTGAAACCATGGCCAAGATTGCCATTGCCGCCTTTGTACTGGTACTGGTATTCTCCATTGTCATTGCACGCGACATCACCCGCAACAACCATTACCGACGGGAACTGGAAAAAGCGAAGTCGTATGCCGAGAACTTGCTGGTAGCCCGTGAAAAGTTGATGCTGACCATCACCCATGACATCAAGGCCCCGCAGGTTCCATCATCGGCTACATCGATCTACTCATCCGCCTGGTGAACGACCGGCGACAGCAGTTTTATTTGTCGAACATGAAAAGTTCGGCACAACACCTACTGGCACTCGTCACTTCCCTGCTGGATTACCACCGCCTGGAAGCAGGTAAGATGGACTTACATCCGGTAGCTTTCAATCCGCACGAATTGCTGACAGATATTTATAACAGTTTCCTGCCCTTAGCAGAAAAGAAGCAACTGCAACTGGATTTCAAGGAAAAACTTCCGGAAACTCTCACCCTGGAAGGTGATCCGTTCCGCATACGCCAGATTGTGGAAAATCTGCTGTCGAATGCCCTGAAATTTACAGCCGCAGGAGGTATTACCCTACAGGCAGAATACCACGGTAATCAGTTTGTGTTCTGCGTATCCGATACCGGATGCGGCATGACAGCCAGTGAACAGGAACGCATATTCAAAGAATTCACCCGCCTGAGCAGTGCACAAGGACAGGAAGGATTCGGACTGGGATTATCTATCACCCGCAAGCTGGTAGAGCTTCTGTTAGGAAGAATAGACATCGAAAGTGCTCCCGGAAAAGGTAGTACGTTCAAGGTATCCATGCCTTTACCTTCCATTTCACCCAAACCAGCTCCCGGCTCAAAGGAACCGGCCATTACTCTTCCTAAAATCCATCTGAGAATTGCCATTATCGATGATGACCGGATACAAATGCATTTGACGGAAGCCATGCTACATAATGCCGCAGAAGAAGTGAAAGGCTTCAAAGTAGAAGCGGTATGCTGCGAACAACCAGAGGAACTTATCGAACAACTCAGAACCGCACGTTCGATCTAGTATTTACGGACATTCAGATGCCTGCCATGAACGGATTTGAACTGCTTCATCACCTTCGTAACCAGAATTTTGCCCAGGCCCAGTCCATTCCGGTCATTGCCATCACAGCCCGAGGGGATATGAATGAGAATGACTTCCTGCAGAAAGGGTTTGCCGGCATGTTGCAGAAACCTTTCAACCAGTCGGAACTGAAGAAGGTGGTAAAAAATGCACTGCCCCACCTCACCGTATCGGACAATATACCTGACACCTCGCCGGTTCAAAAGGACACCCACGAAACTTCGCCACACACAGACCAGCCTTATAACTTTTCTCCGCTGACGGCTTTCTCGGAGGATGACCCGGAAGCTGCCAAAGAGATTCTGCGCACCTTTGCACAGGAAACACAAAAATATGAAAGTTACAACTGCCATCAGCAACAAAGATATGGAAGCCTTGTGTGCCACCGCCCACAAAATGCTGCCTACCTTCCTGATGATTGAAGCACAAAAAGGCCATTCCTATGTTGAAATGGCTGGAGCAGCAACGCGGCACACAGACTATACCCCGGAAGCAGAACAAGCGGCAGAAGCCGTTATTGCAGAAACAAAGCAGGTGCTTGCATGCAAAATATTAAAAAGACATAAGAAGGGG
>ENA-OPYV01000160-OPYV01000160.1-human-gut-metagenome-genome-assembly--contig:-NODE-160-length-21221-cov-4.183749_pt1 | contig 21221 bp, 23 predicted proteins | sample MGYA00242474_ERZ504485 | MGnify/ENA primary metagenome ERZ504485 (study PRJEB26092, sample SAMD00036263) | human gut metagenome | host: Homo sapiens | study: EMG produced TPA metagenomics assembly of...
TCCGGAACAGAAATGTAACCTTTCAGACACTAAGGTGTCACTTTTTACAAACACCTAATACGACTCTTTTTAAAGAATAATAAAAAAGAGATGCCGAAGCACCTCAATTATACATTCTATTATTAACATTCAATGCAATCATTGCTATGACCTTTTCTATCGGCGGCTCTTTTCCGTCCGGTGCAACTGCTTTCCAAAAAGCTATTGCTTCCGGTTCAGCACTTTTCATTGCTTCCCGAATGGCAAACTGCATTTCCTCTTTTACTGCTTTTTCGGTTGTTCCATTTTCTTTTTGCTATTTGTCTGAAAATGTCGTTCACTTCTACTTCCTCCTATGTCTATTAGTATGTGTCTATCACTGACAGTTGTTGTTATAGCATATTCTCTCTGTCGAAGTCCCGAAAAATTTGTCGATAGCTGAAATTTTTTTTTTATACTGAAAAAAAGAAAGCTCGCCGATTAGGACGAACTTCTGTGTTTTATGGAAGTATTTGCTTTGACTGCTTCACAAGTGTATCTATGACTTCATAAATTCTGTTTCTATCTTCAGGGGCAAGTTTTTCAAGCTTCTCATTCAGCATTGAGTTCTTGACTGTATATCCCGTTTCCAGAACATCTGTAAGAACCATATCCGATGATACACCTAAAGCATTTACTATCTTTATGAAAGTTTCGAGTGACGGAATTTTCTCTCCACGCTCAACCATACCAATATAATTTGTTGTCAAATCTGTTTTCTCAGCCAAATCTTCTTGGCGTAATTTCCTTGCAAGTCGGAACTTTCTTATATTCTTGCCGATTGTATCGAGCTTCATCACATCACCTCCCTTAGTGTGTTTCCATAACTAATAGTATAGGTTAAGTCGATTTCAAATCACACGCACCCAAAGGAAGTCAAACCAACTATTAGTGATGATTCCCAACTATTTTTATGTTATACTATAAAAGTAGTAATTCAGATTGTTAATGGCGAAAGACAAATCACAACCCAAGAGCCAAGTTAAACAATCTCCATAGAATAAACTTAGGGGTAAAAGGAATGGACGAACAAAAGATAATATTCAGTAATCGGTTTGAAAAAGAGAAATTTGAGGATTACAAAACAGATTTGGGAACTGACAGCTCAGTCACTCCCGACTTTACGGAAGCTGATGATTTTTTAAAATTTATACAGAAGAACCGCAGAAGTGTTCCAAGTAAAGAGCGAATTGCTGACAAGGATAAATTTATCAAACCGTTTACGAACTATCCAATAGCTTTGAAATTGACGCTGACCTGATAGAATTTGCCGAGGGATATATCGCCAACATCTATGTAGATTATGCCTGCTACACTGGATATATCAAGAAGCTGTTAGCAATTCTTTTTATCCTTGCCGATGATATTTCCTTTTTAGACGGCAGTAAAGAAAATGCCGATATGCTTTTCAGCTTCACTTATCACACACACCATATTTTCCTGAATAACAGAGAAACAACTGATTTCTCATAATGTACCCGATGGCTACTCAACTGAGCAGCCATCTTTTCAATTTTCCAGACACCGTCTGGAATTTTTAATATGCCGGAATACCGTATCCATAGATATTGCTGCTTCCGACTGCGTACTGTCTTTGCTTGCAGGCGTCGCCTGAGTTGCCCTCTACGGTATAAACTGTGCCATTCTCACACTTCTCTACGATACCAACGTGGTCTGTTGTACCGTCGCCTTCCCAATCAAAGAAGATAATATCTCCTACCTTTGGTTCATAAGTGCGGTCTTGCCATTTTCCATTTGACTTAAACCAGTTTGCACCATCCACGCAACCTGCAAATTTCGGAACAAGTCCGCTTTCAATATACCCGCATTGGTCAGCACACCAAGATACGAAGCAGGCACACCATTCCACTCGACTATTAAAGCCGTACCAGCTCCAGTAAGGTTGTCCGCCCTGATTGCCTAGCTGTGTCAAGGCAACCTCAACAATCGCCTGATTACCTCCGGCAGTAAAGGCTCGCCCATACGGATAGTATCTCAGAACGTGAGCCGGATATTGGGTATCTCCATAACTGTCCCAACCAAGCCTTTGTGCCTGCTGAGTGGAAAACTCCACTGCATTGGCATAAGAATAACCGCCATACTTTGTTTTGCCCAAGAAATATACCCATTACCGAAGTTGTAGCCTTGCAAGGCAAGTTTGATATGCTCCATATCTATCGGACTTTCCACTTCTGCCGAAGTAAGAGCCGCTTTCAATTCCTGAACTCCACACTGGATAGAATATTCAGGGTCTTTAATTCCATTAGGTTCGTGCGGATACCTTGTATTGAAACTTCCCTCTGCTGCCTGCATAGGGTCAAGTCCTCTGCCACCGCTTTCCTGCATCATAACCGCCTTGATAAGTTCTACATACTCAGGAATGCCGTACTCTTTGGCATACTTCTGTATGATGGGTTCATAGGCTTCTACCTCTGCACTTACCGGAGTATAGGAATTACTGTCACTTCCTCCTCCAAACATTGCTACGGCAGCACCAAACAATACGACAATCATAATAATCAACACCGCTATCCAACCGCCTGCTGCGATTGCTGCTACAAGTGCTTTTGTCCCTGCAATAATCGCTTTGACTGTCGCAACGGTAGCTTTCGCTGTCGCTTTGACGGTATCTGCTGTGGCTTTCGCCGCTTTCTTTGCCGTCTGAGCTGCTTTCTGTGTTGCTTTGGCTGTTGTTTTTGCTGTTTTCTGTGCTATAATGGCAGCTTCTTTTGTGGTCTTAATAGAAGTCTTTGCCGTTTGTTCTGCGGTCTTAACCGACCTTTGAACAGTATTGGTCGCACCTTTCGATACGGTCTTGACTGTCGTATTTCCTGCCGACCTTGCAGACTGTTTAATTGTTTTCTCCGTACGCTCCAGAGTTCGGATGCTCTGTTTTCCGACAGGATTGACCGATTGTTTCTGAAGCTGTTTCTCTGCACGCTTGGTCTTGAAATTCTCAATTCCCGTTTGGCTTTCTGATAATTCTGCCTTGTTTCACGCACACCCCATCTGCCGACTTTATCCGCACGGTATGCAGTTTCGTGAACAGCCCTATCCGTTGCCGCTTCGATTTTATCGGAAGCATATTCCTCTGCGGAATTTTCCGAAGCATTGGTGGAATGTTCTGCCTTATCTTTCGTCATCACATAGGCTTTCTTCATTCGCTCCGTGGCAACTGCTGCCTTATTTATGGTCTTGATTGTACCTTTGCTTGTATCTCTTGTTTTTATATCAGCCATCGGTTTCCTCCTTTCTCGAAAATAATAGAGAGTGGGGTTTAATCCACTCTCTTAGCGACAACAACAAGCCTGCCATTGTTTCTTGAATATTCACAAGTAGAAAGAGAAATCAGCTTGTCGCCATATTCTGCCGATACTCCGGTATCATACAAAGAAAGTTCCTTGCACTTAGCAACATACGCATCAAACTCTGCCGCATTTTCTGCGTCCGTAAACTCATAATACTTAAAGCTATCGGAGCTGTCTGTATAAACGACTGTCTTAAAGACTGCAATCACTTCATACCGGTGTCTGTCCGTCAGTGTATCAAAGGTAATCGTCTTATGACCTTCCCAAAAGCTCTTGTTTCTGTACTTCATCAGTCCCGTAAACATCGAGCCGTCATTCATATGGTGTCCGTATATAATGATGTTGTCTGAAGGTTTCTGCACATCACAATTTTCCTGCACATATGGACAGCCATAAGCGGAATAGGTCTTATCAAACTTGTGCTTCAGGTAGAAGTTCGGCTCATTTACAGACTGCACGACCGGATAGTTGATATTGGTATCCTCAACCTTTATCCAACCCACCATATCCTCATTCTGCCGATAGAGTTCAAGATATTCCGCAAGATAGTCCTTATCTTCCGAAAACGTCACGCCCTCATTTTCCTTTGGCGGCTCGTCCTCCACAATCTCCGCAAGGTTATCATAGACTTCATTCTGCTTGGCAGAGTCAATGTGATTACGGATAATAAAGAAGGTGCTTACAGACAACACTACCATAAACACCATCGCAATAATAATATAGATTTTTCTGCTCATTTTCTCTTACCTTTCCATATCGTTTCTCTTAGGTGGAGTCAAATCTCTGCAATACTCCGGATACCTCAACTTGATACCCTCCATAAAATACGGAGCATATCCGCAACAGAACAGTTCCTCCGGTGTATAGAGATTTTCCCTGCCTTCTTCCGTAAATCCATTCCAGAGATTAAAGGCAAGGTGGCAGACCTTGACTGTGCCACTTGTCTGCCAACCGCCGTGCATACCTTCCGGTATGATGCAATCCCTCTTAAAATCAAACATCTTTCCGATGTTCATTCTTGTTTCTTCTGAAATACCCATCACATAGAAAAATGCTCTGTGATAGCAGTCGTTGACTTTGCACTTATCCAGATTTTCCAATACAAAATCTCTGTGTGCAGCATTGCGAAATTGAATCTTAGACATTGTAAATCCCTCCTTATGCTTCGCCTGGTTTGGTTGTCATCAGTTTTATAAAGTTTCGTGTTCTTAGGGAATTTGTTTGCAAACGGTACAAGCGAACTTCCCACCTTGATAAGTCCGTGTCCTGCTTCCACATTCGTGATATAGGACATCTGGAGGTCAGAAATATTCAGAAGTTTTGCAAGCTCAAGCCTGTCTGTGGAAGCCTGATTCAGCATAATGATGAACTCTGAGTTTGCAAGCATTGTTCTCGCTGTGTGGCTCTGCAAAAGGTCATCGACATTCTGAGTGATTCCACTTGCGTATGCACCGTATTTTCTCACACGCTTCCACAAGGTAAAGAGGAAGTTTGCAGAGTATTCGTGCTGGAACAGAAGATAAATCTCATCAATGAAGATAAAGGTGTTCTTACCCTTTGCACGGTTCTGTGTGATACGGTTCAGGATAGAGTCAAGGACAACGAGCATACCAATCGGCATAAGCTGTTTACCCAAATCAAGAATGTCATAGCAGATAAGGCGATTATTGGTATCCACATTCGTCTGCTTTGCAAAGGTATTCAGAGAACCGTGTGTGAAAAGTTCAATGGCAAGTGCCAGTTCCTTTGCTTCCGGTTCGTCCTGCTGCAAAAGTTCTGCCCTGAAATCCTGCAAGGTCGGTATATGTCCCTGATAGTCATTCTGCTGATAACTGCGATACACGCTTGCCGTGCAACGGTCAATGATAGACTTCTGCTTCGCTCCGAGATTTGTTCCTCCGATAAGCTGTTCACAAAGGGACATAATAAACTCGGATTTCAAAATGACAGGGTTTGCACCGTCGCCGTAATCCTTATTCATATCCATTGCATTGATGTGATTGTCGGAAGTAGCAGAAATATTGATTACCTCTCCGCCCATTGCATTGACAAGCTGTGAATACTCTCGCTCAGGGTCGATGATGATAATATCTGCGTCTGAAGAAAGCACCTGATTGATGATTTCTCCCTTTGCCGCAAATGACTTACCGCCACCAGATACACCGAGAATAAAGGAGTTACCATTCAAAAGCTGCTTACGGTCTGCGATAATCATATTTTTGCTGATAACATTCTGACCGTAATAGATACCGTTCTCGTGGAAAATATCCTGCACCCTGAATGGGATAAATACCGAAAGGCTCTCTGTTGTAAGTGTTCTGAAGGCATCAATCTTTCTTGTTCCAAACGGCATTACCGTGTTGAGTCCATCTACCTGCTGAAATCTCAGTGTTGCAAACTGGCAAAGATGTTTTCTTGCTGTGGTAAGCAACGCTTCCGTATCATTCTCAAGCTGTTCCTTACTGTCTGCTGTAATAACCATTGTGATAACAGCGAACATCATTCTCTGGTCACGGGTCGTAAGGTCATCGAGGAACTCTTTCATTTCTTTCTTCTGCTGCTCCATATCATACGGAACAGTTGCAGAGAAGTTGTTATTGGCATTCTGCCTACGCTGCCAGTTTGTGATATTGGTTTCCACACCAAGCAGACGGTTCTCTGCTTCCTTTACTGCTTCATCCGTTGGAACGGGAACAATATCAATGGACATCATCAGATTTCTGTTCATATCCGTAAGTTCCGCTACCATACTGTCTTTGATATAGGACGCATATTCACGAAGAAAAAGGACTCTTCCATAACGGTTTCCCATCTTGAAATAGTCCTTTTCAAATTCCATTGTGTCGGGGCAGATATAATCCTTAAAATCGTGTCCCTTTTTTCTTGTTTCCTTAATATCAAAGTGGAAAGAGCTTTCTTCTCCCACACGATAGAAGTCGTGGAAAATACGAAGTCTTTCGTCTGTTTCCAGTTCCACACACTTACTTCCAAGCCTGCCGAAGTGAGCAATCAAATCTGCACCGACACGGGCAAAATAAGTTCTTGCGTCCTCCACACTCTTTTTGTTGATGGAAATGGTAATATACTTATCCTGAACAATAGAGTTTGCCCCCGTTGCCTTATCAAGAAGCATTTTGTTATATTCCTCTCGATATTCGTCCAAATTATCTCCGGTTGTCGGAATAAGGATTGTCTGCTCAAAATCCAGTCTGTTGAGCCGACGGTTATTGATTGTGATTTTTGTCGTTGCACCACTATCAAGGGAGTTCAGAAGTTCGGAATATTCAAGGAACATCGCTTCCTTATCCTCACGACTTGCCACTGCATAGTTAATATCCGTAAAGCGGTAGGTCTTTGAATATTTATCCTTTCCCACTTTGAAAATGCCATCATCAAAGATAGCTGCCACGGGAATCACGTCCTGCACCCCTTTCGGTACAACAAATTTTTCTTTATCCTGCTTAAACAGGTTCGTAAGAGTCTTAATCATTTGACTTCAATACCTCCTTCTGTTTCTGTTCAATGCTTGGCTTCATCAGTTCGTAATAAACATTGGTGGAGTGAAATACCAACTTCTTCGGCATTAAAAACTCCGATTTTATCCACGCATAGATTGCTTTCTCTGCGGTCATACCGTTGTACTTCACAAAGCCAAGTGCCGCAAACGGAGCAGCACCCAAAATGCACACCCACGATACGGTTTCCGTGCCAACATACGGTCTGAGCAAGAAATACAGTCCTACCGCAACGCCACAAGCGAGAACAGAAAAAATGAACTGTCTGAGCGACAGTCCAAAAAACATTGACTCTGTATAATTTCTGATTTCTCGGTTAATTTTTACTTCCATATCTGTTTCCTTTCCTGCGGTTTCGGTCTTTCTCCCTCACGCATTTATCATTCAGGCAAAAGACTTTGCCCTTCCGTTTACCGCCATAGTAAACACATTTCTTACAATCTCTTTGGTTCATCTCAAAATCTCTCCTTAAAGTCCCATCATTTCTCGGATAATACGGTCAGACATTTTCACTGCACCGACAAGAACGAGCATATTAAATACCAGTTCCCCGATATATGCCCACACCTGCGTAACTGCTGCTGCATCAGGATTAACCACTGGCGGCGATGAAGCAAATACGGAGAAAATAATACAAGCAAGTACAATGACTGCTCCCTCAAGCAGAACGGCACAATAGCTCTTGATAAAACTCTTGCCTACATTCTGTGTCGGTTCTCCTGCAAATGTGGAAAGCGGTATCGGTGCAAGTGCTGTGTACATATAAAGTTTAAAAAATCGTCCATACACTGTCATTATCAGAATGAACGACAGCACCGTGATAAATAATCCTCCGATAAGCGTTACCGCCCACAAAGGGATACTCTCAAAAAATCCGCAATCCTCTATGGTCGTTACCATCTCTGCGGGTAAGGTCGTCTGTTCCGGAGTTCCAAATCCGGCAGCATTCATAATGGTTGAAATCGTCCCTTGCACGATATTAAATAATGCAAGCATAAGCTCCATTCCGTATGTGATAACACCTTTCGCCAATGCAAAACGGACAAAGAGTTTTAAAGCGTGTTCCGGTTTCTTCACATCTGTAAAAACTTCCGCAGGTCTTTACCATACCTATCACAAAAAACAATACAAGTAAGGCAAGCCCGATAGCCTGAACTGCACCGTTGATGTCAACAATAACCTTCCAGATATTCCCGCCCTTAAAGTTCTGCGGTGTAGTTGTGATGAGTGTCCATATTTCCGACAGTTTTTCATTCCAAGTTTCAAGGGCATTTTCAAGATTTTGAACTACCCAGTTATCACTCATTCAAAGCACCTCCTTACAATTAAGGGGTGTCCCTTAACTTGGCACACCCCTCGATAACTGTGTAACTCTTATCTTAGCCTGTGATAAGAGTAAGGATTTCTTTCGCAAAAGTGATAATGACACCGCCCGCAAGAGTCAGGAAGCCATTGGCTCTCTGAGAAGGGTCGTGAGATTTGAGTGAAAGACCGACCTGCACGATACCAAAGCCAAGCAAAATCATACCGATGGCACGGATAAGTCCGAAGATAAAGTCGGACAGATTATTGACTACGGTAAGCGGGTCATTCGCTGCAAATGCAGTCGTTGTCATTCCAAGTGCCAACGCACCGACAATGACCATTGTGCAGTAAGCACGGAAGCCTTTCTTAACCTTTCCGGTCATAGGCAGTTTCTTTGTTTCCTGAATGTCAGTTGCTTTTTTCTTAAAAATAGTCATAGTTGAATACCTCCAAAATTTAATTTGTTTGATTGTTTATGAACAGAGCTTCCATCTCCTCATCGGAAAGAAGTTCCCAGTTCGTTTCTTCCATTTCCTTTTCAGGAAGTGTTGCAGGGTCAATGTCCCAAATGGCAATCGAAGCAATATCTTTTGTGACTTCTCCGTGCTTATAAGGACTCGCCTTTCCGTCTGTGGTAAGTGCCACATTCGGGTGTTTCATAATGTCATATTTGAAATCCATAATGGGTCTTTCCCCACGGATAAACAAAATAGCGTACTGATTATCGAGCATACGCACCTCATCAGGGGTAAGTAACTCTCTGCCGCTAATCTGATAGTTGGTGGAATAATTACCGCTTCTTCCGGTACTCTTTCCGAACGTGTTGGTATCAATGGTTTCCTTGCCCAACAGCTCCGACACATATTTATGGGTTGACTGCTCATTTCCACCAAGGTAAAGAAATTCATCGCAGTTACCCACAATGCTCTCCCACTGTTTTTCAAACAAGGCTTTAAGCTGTGCCAAGTTCTGTAAGATGATACTTACCGATACCCCACGGGAACGCATAACCGACAGTATCTTGTCGAAGTCGTCCGGCAGTGAAACATTGGCAAATTCGTCCATCATAAAATGAACAGGCATCGGCAGACAACCGCCGTGGATATGGTCGGCTGCATAAAATAACTGCTGAAAAAGCTGTGTGTAAAGAATGGATACCAAGAAGTTGAAACTAGAGTCGTTATCCGGTATCAGTGCAAACAGTGCCACCTTTTTCTCTCCGAGTGACTGCAAATCCAGTTCATCGGCAGAAGTAAGAGCAGCAAGACTTTCCAAGTTAAACTTTTCAAGCCTTGCTGCAAGGGTTATCTGTATGGATTTTAATGTTTTGGAAGAACCGGAATGATAAGAGTGGTAATACTTCAAAGCAATGTGGTCAGGATTATCTATCATCAAATCCGAAAACAGATTATCAAGCGGAGAAGGACTTGGGTCGTCCTCGTCCTCAATCGCCCCGGCTCTGAGCATTTCCATTACCATCGCAAAATTCTGTTCTTCCGGCGGTGCTTCATAATGCAGATAAAATACAAGTGCAAGCAGAAGCATTGACGCTGCCGTATCCCAAAATGGGTCATTGCTCTGTGAACCTTTCGGAGTGGTACTCTTAAAAAGATTGGTTACGAGCTTCTGCACATCATTGTCATTCTGCAAATAAACAAAAGGATTGTAACAATGGCTTTTCTCCATTGAAATCAAATCAAGCACACGCACTTCGTAACCTTTCTTCTCAAGAAGATGTCCCGTATCTCGCAGGATTTCCCCTTTCGGGTCTAATATCACATAGCTGTTTCTTGCAGCGTTCATAATATTAGGCTTTGCATAAAATCTTGTCTTACCTGCACCGGAGCCACCGCACACAAGCGTATTCAGATTTCGTCTGTGCTTCTTGGCATTAAGTCCAATGCACACATTCTGAGTCATCAGCTTATTTTCTGACAGCGGCTTTTGTCGGTACTTTTTATCAATGGCTCTGACATTGCCCCATTTGGCAGAACCGTGTTCCTCTCGTCTGCGGTAATTCTTTCTTGTTGAGAAATAAATCCCGATACCCATTCCATAGCATAAAAGTAAAATGAGGACAGTTTTCAGGCTGTCCCCACATAATTTTATGGAAAATGGATTATCAAAGAGTGTCGCAAGATTGGCTGCTATCTCCGGCAATCCTCCGCTTATGGAAGGTGCAATCAGAAGTGCCAACCATATGACCGGAACGATACCGACAATGGATAAAATAATGGCAGTCTGCCTGTCATTATCTCGCTTCATCTGAGCGTTTCCTTTCAATCACTTTGAACTTTTTCAATGGGGCATTTCCGACTTTTACAAGCAGGTCGTCTACTGCGTCTGCGGACTTGCCTTCCTCCATCAACTTTGTTTTCTCATCGTTTAAGGAGCGAATGACAACACCGTGTTCATAATCGTCCAAAGCAATGTGGTAGAGTTTTTCTTTTTCCATATCTGCCCTCCGTTATCTCTCATAGTCCTTTGAACGCTCCTGCTTCTTGCGGAACATTTCATCAGAGATATGACTGTGAATTTCTGCCATTGCATTTCGTGTCTTGGAAAGCTCCGCACGGATTTCTTTCGGCTCTTTGGAAGCCAGTCCTCCGGAATACGGTTAATTGCAAAATTCTGTGTATCTACGCCATACTTCTTGCAAATCATATATCCGATACACACTGCCTGAAAGCCCATATCCCTGCGGCTGTAACTTTCGCTGTTGATGGAAAGCTGTGCGTGTCCAAGTTCCTGAGCGACACACTGAGCAACTGCTACGCTGTCGCCCACATTACGCTTCACATACAAGGTCTGCTTTTCATTATTATAGAAAGCTGCCATATTCGGATACGGAAGTTCATCGGTTGCCGCAACCTCCACCGGAGATACATCAAGCATTGTCGTGATAAGTGCTTTCGGGTCACGGTTTGCTGATACTGCCGGAGCTTTTCTTCCATTTGTCTGCGTAACATCAAATACCTTTTTGACATTGTAGGAAATACCCGGAGAACCATCTGCTCTTGTGTATTCCACTGGTTCAAGGATAGAAATACTCTTTGCCCCTTTGGTAATCTTCACATTGTCCTTACCCCAATCATCAAAATCTTTAAGCTGTGTCGCCTGCGGATACTGACTGTAAATAAGGAGAGCATTTGCTGCGGAATATCTGTCCATTCGACTCTGCGTATCAAGAAAGTTCTTGAACTTCTCAGGGTCACTCACAATCTCACGGGCAGCATCATCAATCATCTGATAGACTTTTTCTTTTTCTGCTCGCTTCTTTTCTGCATACTCCTCTTTGGATAATCTTGGCTGATTACCGCCAGCCTTTGCGGGTTTGAAATCATTTGTCATAGTGAATTACCTCTCTTTTGTTTTGGGTTTCTTCTTCGGCTGACGGTGTAACGTCTGACCGTTTTTCTGCTGCGGCTTCTTGCCGTCTTTCTTAACCTCCGGCTCTTTACGCTCTGCTTCTTTTTGCTGTTTTGCCTGTGCCTTGTAACGGTCAAGTTTCTCTTTGACCGATGGCTTTTCCACTGGCTTTGCAACACCCTTATCAGATTGCGTTTCTACCGGCTCTAAGTTTTGCCTTGACAGAGGGCTTTTGTCTGTTTTGGCGACTGAGGGGTTTGCTTTTGCTCGCTCCTCTTTCTGCATTGGATTTCTGACCGCTTCTTCCATAATGATTTCACTCTTGGATTTAGTCGGCTTTTCTTTTTCAACCGCTTCACGGTCTGCGATAGCTTTCTCTGCTTCACTGACAATCGAAGCCTTATCCACTTTGCCAAGTTCAAATCTTTCAACGATACGCTGAATTTTAGAAGCGTCCTCTGCTCTTGCGATAATATCTACCGGAGCGTTCTCTCCCTTTGTGTTCTTATCTCTGAGGACACAATAAAGAACGCCATAGCGTTTTGCCTGTTCGGTAAACTTCTTCAAATCCTTTTGCGGAATGGAAAAGACTTTCAGCTCCTTGCCTGACTTAATCATATTGGTAAGCCTTGCTTTACCCTTCGTCTTTTTGTTCCTGCTTCAGAACCGATACCAAAAGCAATGCGATATTCTTCGCCGCCGAACCGCTTAATCTTGCAGCGACTTCAAATCCTTCAAGCGAAAGCCTAACGACCTGCTCTGCTGCGTCACCACCGTTGTTCATAGCGTGATTTCTCCTTTCTCTGCTGTTTTTGTTCCTCTGTTTCGATATGCTCAAGGTTTTCTTCCATAACCTTTGACCTCTCCGCAATATCCTCGCAGAGTTTTACTTCCCGTCGGAGTTTTTTCAATTCTCCATTGATAGAAGCGATTTCATCTTTTGCCGCCTGAAGCTGACCATCATCAATATTTTGTTCTTATCTTTTTTCGGAGATGTGTTCTTCCGGCAATCAGATTTTTCATCTGCTCCTCTAAGGAAGTCTTATATGAAAAAAGCTGTTCGTCCGTGGAAATATTTTCTCGTCCGAGCAGCCTTACTTCATCAGTAATCTTATCGAGCTTCATCAAATCATCTTTCAAAAGATAATGAAGCCTTGCGTTATTCTGTTTCTTATACTTGGGCAGATAACCGAGTCTGTAACAGTAATACAGATACAACCCATAAAGTCCGCCTTTCTTTTTCAGCTTCTGCCCTCTGGTCTGCATACGGTACTGTCTTGGTTTATAAGTTGCCCTCTGGAACGGCTCAATCTCTGCCCATCTGTCACGATTTTCTTTGATACGCTCTACAATCCGGTCATTGGTATAATCTGCTCCGAGATTTTTCAGTCGTATCGGCTTATCGTATCCCTTTGGAATGACCGTCCAGTATTTTCGGCTTGGACTTAGGTTATAGGCATATCCCATTTCCTTGAGAGCAAACTGAAATTCTTTCAAGGTCTTGCTGTGGTCGATAGCATAATCAATGGCTTCCTTTGCAACCGAGTAGCGTGTCGGCATACCTGCCTTTTCTTTCATCGTCAGATACTCCGACTGCTTACTGCGGTTCGGATTCGGGTCATAGTAAAGTCCGTACTTCTCACAAATTCTGTCTGCAACTTTTTCGGAATTTGAACCACGCCTTTTCCTCTCCCCACAAAATGTTTGCCATCGACAAAAAGAAATAGAGTTGATGACAAAATGACAGTGCAGGTGCTTTGTGTTCAGATGGGTTGTCACAACAACCTGAAATCTTTTCCCCCACACTTCATTTGCAAATTCCATTCCGATTTTCTGTGCCATCTCAGGAGATATATCTGTTTCCTTGAAACTCAAATATCCGTGATAGGCTTGGATACCGTCTGTCTTTTGGTACTGTTCCTTAACCGTTATGAACTGGTCACGGGCAATCGCCACATTACAGTTGATACCCTCAACATAAAATTCTCGCTCTGTTTTTTCTTCATCCTTTGCATAAGCAATAACATCAGCAAGAGCCTGATACTGTTCCGGTGAAAACTCCCTTTTGATATTTGCAGAAGTCTTTTCGGGATTGGTTGCATAGTCAATGACCTGACCGAGCCTTTCTGTTACCGACCACAACTTTGTTACTGCCATTTCATTTCGCTCTGATTTGGACGAAGATATGTCCTCTCAATCTCTGACTGGAACTTATTCCACTTTGCAGCTTCATTCTTCAGCATAGGTGCGTCAATGAAACCAAGTGTATTCGCTTTGGCAGCAAGCTGATTGATGTTATTACCGATAGAGGAAAGTTCCCTCATCACATCATAGAAACGGTCATCGGGTTTCTCTTTCGGTTCGTAACCTCTGATAAGTAAACGGATAAGTCCTGCTTCGGAAAGACAAGCCTTCTTTGCCTTTGCTGCCAAATCCTGTGCTTCCTTGCGGTTAAAGCGTACAATCTTCTGAATGTTTCTCTTTCTCATAATCGGTATCTTCCTTTCTCTTTACTCTGCAATCTTTGTTAATCTGGAATAAGCACATCATCGTAACGCCAAGACAACTGCCGAGCAGTGTTCCGGCGGCAATAAGTAATAACTCTCTCAAATCAAGTTCTCCTTTCTCACGGGGTATTAGGGGCAACCCCTAACGAGCCTTTTACCGTTTGGGAAACTGTGTTTATCCAAATGGTCTGCTCGCTAAGAATAAACATCTCCTCCGGGTTGCCCCGTTCTCAGTCTACTATCTCTCATAATCCTTTGATTTCGGCTTAAAAGGTTCAGCCACGATATTGCCGCCCACTTCCTTAGAAAAGCGTTCGGGATACTTGAACTGTTCCTTGTATTTCTTCATCATATCGTCCGGCAAGCTCTGAAAACTCTCACTTTCAGGCGGTGCATAACAGATAAAGAATTTGCCGCAGATAATATCTACCATCTCTTTCTTATCATTGTCCTGCACATAAACTGCACGGTTAAGCGGAAGTCCTCTCATCTTTCCTTCCTCATTACAGATGATTGCAACATCATCGTCATAGGGCATATATTCCTCAATATCCCCGCCGACAACCTCCTGCATTGCTTCCAGGCTGTCGTCGATTACAATTTCCTTCGGGTACTTTTCCGGTTCTACCAAGAGAACTTTAATCTTAGAATCATTCATCGTTCTTCATTCCTTTCGTGTGTTTTTTTATTGTAAATTCCCATCCGCATACAAAGAAAATCGTTGAAGTCCTTACCTGCTTTTGGTGGCTCATCAACGATTTCATACTTATCCGGCAGAATAGTTTTTAAGGTCTGTGCTGCCTTTCTGCCCGCTATATCATTGTCAAAATGGATACGGATTTTCCTGACAGATGGGTTACTGCCAAGATACTTTTCCAGTGCAATCGGCACTTTACTGTCCTCAATTTTCTTTGCCGGAGAATACACCCCGGACAGCGAAACAAAGCTCATTTCTTTCCAATCCTGCCCGTTCAGCTTCGCAAGCGTGGCATAGGATAACAGGTCTATGGCACACTCAAAGAGGTGTACTTCCTCCAAGTTTTCCTTACCAAGCTGAAAAGAATAATCTTTTTTACTGCCACTGCAATCGCCCATAATCCTACGCTTATTCGTGGAACGGTAGGCTGCATATTTCGGCTCTTTCTTCTCGTCATAGCCTACAAACACAACATTGTGATACGGCAGGCTCTCAAAGATAAGGTCATTAGAGATACAGTAATTGATGATTTCAAAATCTATTCCTCTCCCGAAAAGATACTCTGTAATCACTCTGTTGGAAGCACATTTTTCAGGGAGAAGAAGCGGTTTATTTTCCTCTTTTGGCTGTGGCTTTTCATAGACCGGAGCCTGAATCGCTGTGTGTCCGATAATGGTTTCCACCGCTTCAAGGAAGCTGTAACCTTTGACCTTAATCAGATAATCCAAAGCACTCCTGCCACCGATACCTCTCGACCACCATATCCATTTCCCGTTTGAAATCTTCAAACTATCGTGGGTTCTGGTGCAATAGGTGTTACCTGAAAACTTAACCAGCTCATACGGTTCATAATTTCTCAGGTAGGTTAATAAATCCATCTGCTTCGCCTGAATGATTAACTCAGGTGCGATAAATGGCATATCGACCACCACCTTCCTGTTTATCTCTCATACGATTTCTCCTTTCTGCCGCCGACTGCTTCGCCCTCATCAGGCTCTCCGCCGACAATCTCATTTTCCTTTTTATCCATATTGAGCAGGATATTCAGCTCATCAAGTCGGGTAGTTTTTGCCCTCAATTCTTCCTCCTTTGCAAACGGCTTTTCGATTTCCTGCTTCGCTGTTTCAAACTGCTTCTCCGTATTTTCAAGGCTGTTTTTCGTATCAGCAAGTGCTTCCTCAAAGCGTTCTATGCCGTTATCTATTCTCACGATATTACCGTGAGAATCATCGCCAAGCGGTACATCTCTGCTCGTTTCGCCTTTCAATTTCACAACATAATTACGCTGCACCGTATCAAAATACAGTTCCATTTGAAAGCCACGGTACTCGCCAAGTGGTATCGCATCAGGACTGTTCATTGACTTGCAGGTATTGATGATTGCCTGACCTGCTTCGGCTTTTTCGGAATAAGAAACACCCGATACCGTCATTCCAAGCGGCTGCTCGTCTATCGGTTTCGGGTGTAATTTTGCTGTTTCAACATCTTTTGTAAGTCCCTCTACACGGGATTTTAAGTAAGCAATTTGTTGTGGGTAGAACTTGATGACCTTATCCTCTAGTCCATATTTCTCCGATAAAAAAATTGGATTTTAACATCTTTAGCTTCTGTACCTGAATGTCTAAGTCCATCTTTTCTTTGATATATGGATTACCTGTTGCAAGCATTTTTATCTCCGCATAGGACAGTGCTGTTTCATCAATATCCTCTGCCGACCTGACCGGAGATTTGCTCGTCATAATCTGACTTGCGAACTTCTGCTTACCTTCCACAAGCTGATAGAGGTATGCATCAAAAGTCTGCTCTGTTACATAACGGTAAATATCTACCTGCGGATTTTCATTGCCCTGACGGACAATTCTACCGGAACGCTGCTCCAAATCTGAAGGTCGCCACGGACAATCCACGTCGTGAAGTGCGATAAGTTTGTCTTGCACATTCGTTCCTGCTCCCATCTTCTGAGTAGAGCCAAGAAGCACCCTGACTTCTCCCTTGCGGGTCTTTTGGAACAGTTCCTTTTTCTTCATATCCGTGTCGGCTTCGTGTATAAATTTTACTTCACTTTCAGGAATACCTCTCTCAATCAACTTCTTCCTGATGTCGTTATAGACGGAAAATGTGCCATCATTCTTCGGCGTGGAAAGGTCACAAAACACAAGCTGTGCTGATTTCTTGTCGGCATTTTCTTTCCATATCCGATAGATGTTATCGACGCAGGCATTGATTTTACTGCCCTCAAAATCAGGCAGCATATCGTTTAGCATACGCTGGTCAAGAGCCAGTTTTCTTCCGTCATTCGTGATTTTCAGCATATTATCTACGCTTGAATCCACACCGCCGCCACGCACCTGCTCGGCTCTCTCTGCAAGGGAAGCAACCATCTCCTTCTGCATTTCCGATGGCTTTACTGCAATGTTATGATACTTTGCTTCCGGTACTGGCAGGTTCAACATATCTGCTGTTTTAATGTCCGCTATCTCCTTGAACATCGCCATTAGTTCAGGCAAGTTATAGAATTTTGCGAACCTTGTCTTTGCTCTGTATCCTGTTCCTTCCGGTGTAAGTTCCACTGCCGTAATGGTTTCTCCGAAAGTGGAAGCCCAGGCATCAAAGTGCTGCAACCCATTTTTCACAAGCGTGTTGTACTGCAAATATCGCTGTATCGTGTAGAGTTCCACCATACTGTTTGAGATAGGTGTACCCGTTGCGAATACAGTTCCTCGACCTCCGGTAATCTCGTCAAGGTAACGACACTTCATAAAGAGGTCGGAAGATTTCTGTGCTTCCGTCTGTGCGATACCGCCCACATTACGCATTTTTGTATAAAGATAAAGGTTCTTGTAATAATGGCTTTCATCAACAAAAAGCCTGTCTACACCAAGTTCCTCAAAGGTTACAACATCATCTTTTTTCGTCTGGTCATTGAGTTTATCAAGTTTCTGCCTAATAGATTTCTTTGACTTTTCAAGCTGCTTTATGGAGAAGTTTTCCCCTCGGTTTCGCTTGAGTTCCGCAATTCCTCCGGTTATCTCCTCAAGCTGCTGTTCTAAGATTGCCCTCTGTCTTTCAATGGACATCGGGATTTTTTCAAACTGTGAATGTCCGATGATAACTGCGTCATAATCTCCAGTTGCAATCCTGCCGCAGAATTTTTTACGGTTCTTGGTTTCAAAATCTTTCTTTGTTGCGACAAGGATATTCGCCGCCGGATAGAGCTGCAAATACTCAGCCGCCCATTGTTCGGTCAAGTGATTTGGTACAACAAACAGTGACTTGTTACAAAGCCCAAGCCTTTTCGACTCCTGTGCTGCCGCTACCATTTCAAAAGTTTTTCCAGCTCCGACTGCGTGTGCAAGAAGCGTATTTCCTCCGTAAAGGATATGGGCAACCGCATTTTTCTGATGTTCCCTGAGTTCAATTTCAGGGTTCATACCATTGAAGATGATATGACTTCCATCATACTCACGAGGTCTGACGCTATTGAATTTCTCATTGTAGGATTTGCAAAGCCTTTCCCTGCGTTCAGGGTCAGACCATATCCAGTCCTGAAATTCCTGCTTAATCATTTCCTGCTTCGACTGAGCAATCGCTGTTTCCTTTTTATTCAGGACAGCCTTTTTCCTGCCTTCATCATCTTCGATATAATCAAAGATACGCACATCTTTTAAGTTCAGCGTTTCCTCGATAATCTTATAGGCATTGATGCGGGAAGTTCCGTAAGTGTTATATGCCCTTACATTTCCTTTGTCATAGGATTTGCCCTCAATATTCCACTCACTCGTAAATGGAGAGAAGTGAACTTTGATATTCCACTGTGCATAGCGTGGTGTTTCAAGCAAATGAAAGATAAACTCCTGCACATCGTCCGGTGGCAACCAAGTTGCACCAAGTCGCACGGAAATTTCACTTGCAGTCAGGTCTTTCGGCTGCACCTTTTGAAGTGCTTCTACATTGACCTTATAATCTTCCGGATAGAGTTCTGCCGAGTTCTTTGCAATCCTCAGCTTTTCCCTGACATTACCCGAAAGGTATTCATCAGCCATCAGATACTTCGGTTCGTAAGAATTTCCATACTCATAAAGCGGATTTAAGAAAATAACGCCCTTTAAGTCCTCAAAGATTTCATTCTCCGATTTACCGGAAAGCTCCATCATATAGTCCATATCAATCGTGGCTTTTTCTCCAAGAGATACCGCCAATGCTTCGCTTGCCGTATCAACAGAAGTAACCGGAGTATGCGACTTAATTGTCCTCTTAGAAAACATATCAGCCTTACGTTCCAGTTCTCCGTCCTCTCCGATTATCTCCAATGCGGAAAGCAAAGAGAATGAACTGTCCTGCGAAAAAGCAGAGGTATTTGCACGGCTGTTAATGAGTCCGTACTTACCTGAAAAGGTATCATAAAGTCTGTTTAATCGCTCCTGCTCCGCTTTGATTTCGCTGTCAGGGTAATCTTCTGTCTGCAATTCAATCAGCGTTCTGACGGAATTTCTAATAGCAATCATACCCTTAATTCGGTTCTCTGCGGTTGCCGACACTTCCACCGGAGTCATACGGGAATTTTCACGATAGTAGATTTTATCGTCTACCACCGTATAAGAAAAGTTTCTCACTGTCGGGTCTGCCGGAATAGAATTATCTTCCCCCTCCAGTTCTTCCTCAGTTTCATATTCCGTGATTTCTCCGTGAATGTTTGCTACTGCTTCATCAAGCTGTGCTGCAAGGTCTGCATTTTCATACGGCACACAAGTTGCTTCCATACCGAAAACGCCCCGATACCATTTTCATTTCTCCAAGTATCATTTCGGGGTGCTGCACAAAATAAGAGTTCATCTTAATTCCGTTCTCATCGGTATCAAGATGAACCCAATCCGGCTCAATATCTATCAGTCTGTCACGCTTTTGCAGGATAAGAATATCCGAAACGACTTCCGTTCCTGCATTACCCTTAAAGGTGTTATTTGGCAATCGGATTGCTCCAAGAAGCTCTACCCTCTGTGCAATATACTTTCGTACTGCTAAAGTTTCCTTATCCATTGTGCCTTTGCTCGTTACAAGAGCCATTACACCGCCGGGTCTTAACTTATCAAGTGACTTGGCAAAAAGTAATCGTGTATCAGGAACTTATGCTTGTCATACCTTTTATCCGATACCTTAAATCTCCAAAGGTACATTTCCAACCACTCCATCAAAGAAGCTGTCCGGCAGATTGGTTTCTTCAAATCCTTGTGCCGCAATGGTTGTTTTCTGGTAAAGCTGCTGTGCAATCCCTGCGGAAATCGTATCAAGTTCCACACCATAAATCTTACTATCCTGCATTGCGTCCGGCAGCATACCGATGAAATTACCGATACCGCAGGACGGCTCTAACAAGTTGCCTTCCTTAAAGCCCATCTGCTCCATTGCCTTATAAATGGCTGTGATAACTTCAGGCGGCGTGTAGAACGCAGTCAACGTGCTTTCTCTTGCCGAAGCATATTCCTCCGGTGTTAATACCGAAGATAGTTCCAGATATTCCGTTGCCCACGCTGAATTATTTTCATCAAAGGCTTCTGAAAGCCCACCCCAACCAACATACTTTGATAAGATAATCTGTTCTTCAGGAGTGGCAAATCTGTTTTCTTCCTGACATTTTTTAAGAAGCTGTATCGCCATAATATTTCTGCGGAAGCGTTCCTTTTTACCAACCGTTTCAACCTCATTTTCTCTGAGATTAAAGGTATGACGGTCTGCCATAGGCACATCAGGGTGCAGGTCAAATCCTTTGACCTTTTTCTTCTGCTCCCAAGCGGGAACTAACGGCTCAGGCTCTTTTTCATTTCTTTCTTCGGCAGGTTCTTCCTTTACAATCAAATGCTCATTCATCGGATTCTCTCGCACTTTTCTGTCAAACTCTGTGCGTGAAAATTCCTTATTGAACAGTGGCACATCATAATCATAGAGCATTACTCTCTCATCATCAACAGATAAGATTTCGTACTCAGAAGCACCGATATACACCTTATCGCCAAGATGATATTCATATTTCACATCTTGCGATATTTCCGCTTCTTCAGGTTCTTTTTCGGCTAGTTCGACCTCCTGCTCCGGTGGTGCATTAGAGAGTATCTCACGGTTTCTTTTCGTTTCCTCGATTTTGACTCTGCGTTCCTCTTGACTTTCAAGCCACTGAGGATAGCGTTCTTTTTCCTTTGGATTTAAGTATCTGCCATTCGGATAAGTTCCCCGATACGCTTCTCCACCTGCGACCACGAAAGCGTGATATGTGGATTTTCTTTACCGATGCCTTTCGTAATCGTAATACCTTTTCCGTCGTGACTCTCATCAATGCCTGCCCCGATTATGACGGGATAAGAACCGCCCCAACCGTATTCATTTTTTCAAGAAGTCGGCATTTTTCTTTTGCAGAAAAGGCTTTTTTTCAAAACTGCTCATAGATACGCATTTTTTTTCCCTCAGAAAATCCGCTCCATTCGCAAGAAACAGCGTCGATAATCTCCTG
>ENA-OPYV01000161-OPYV01000161.1-human-gut-metagenome-genome-assembly--contig:-NODE-161-length-21214-cov-2.273012_pt1 | contig 21214 bp, 39 predicted proteins | sample MGYA00242474_ERZ504485 | MGnify/ENA primary metagenome ERZ504485 (study PRJEB26092, sample SAMD00036263) | human gut metagenome | host: Homo sapiens | study: EMG produced TPA metagenomics assembly of...
ATGGCGGCGAGAGCAAGCCCCCGCCCTACGAAATTCACAAAGGCAGGGAAAAATGGTCAAATCTATTGGTAATAAAGTTTTAGCTTTCTTGTGTGTTGTATTTCCTATCATAATTTATCTCTTATTTTAATTATGAAATCGGTTTTATGATTACGACCATAGTCATTTCAGCAGCATATTTTCTCATGCTGGTATTGATTGCAAAATACTGGCAAAATTTAATGATAAAATCTTCTGCCTGATTTTGTGGTCGGAATTGTTATATTTACTGGAAGCCTCTGGCTGCAAACATAGTTTTTTGATTTCAATATTTCTGTTACTTCTGCTATTGATATTTGCTGTTACTGTTAAAAATTAACATAGAACAGGGGACGGTTCACTGTTCAACAATAGATAAAATCATTCGCCCCAACCGTGAGGTAAACCATGATCGTAAAACTCTATGACCAAGTGGAAGATGAAAAGCTGAAATTTGCCGTGATCGCCGCCCGCGCAGAGGGCAAGTGGGTCTTTTGCAAGCATAAGGCCCGCACCACCTTTGAGATGCCCGGCGGTCATCGGGAGCCGGGTGAGCCGATCCTGGACACGGCCCGGCGGGAATTGCAGGAAGAGACCGGCGCTACCGCCTTTGACCTGCAACCGGTGTGCGTGTATTCCGTGACGGACCCGGACAATTTTGATGGTGCGGAGACCTACGGCCTGCTTTGCACCGCCCGGGTGCACGCCTTTGGCCCCATAGACAGCGAAATGGAAAAGATCGTCCTCACCGCCGATCTGCCCACCCAATAGACCTGTCCGCAGATCCAGCCCAAGCTGCTGGCGGAATTAGAGCGCCGCGGAGTCATTCAATGAACCGACTGCTACTTTTTGATTTAGACGGCACCCTGCTGCGCCCGGACAAGACCATTTCTCCCGTCAATTTGCAGGCGCTGGACGATTGCCGCCGGGCAGGCTGCGGCATTGGCATTGCCACCGCTCGCTACGCAGGCAGCGCACAGGCGTACGCCCGCCAAGTGCAGCCTGAAGTGCTGGTAACCAGCTGCGGCGCCTTGGCCCAGGTGCAGGGCAAAACGGTCTATCAAGACGGGTTTGCCCCGGTTGAAGTCCAGCGGGTATTCGCCTGTATTCGCCGCATTTGCGGGGCAGAAATGGAGATGACCGTAGATACCCTGCAAGGCCATTTTTGGAACTATGACCGCAACCAGCGGCCCCCGGACCCGGCCTGGGCGAAAAGCATTTGGTCGGATTTCCGGGACTTTTCCCTGTATGCGCTGAAGATCTGTGCCCAAGTACCCACCGATAAGCAAGTCAAAGCGCTGCAAGCGGCTTTGCCGGACTGTGATATTCGCTGCTTTTCCGGTGAAGAAAAACTGGCACAAGATCACCAAATCCACTGCCACCAAGGCCAATGCCCTGGCGCCCATCTGCGCCGTCTGCGGCCTGACCATAGACCGGATCACCGCCTTTGGCGATGATTTTGCAGACCTGGAAATGCTCCGGCTGGCCGCACCGGCGTAGCTATGGGCAATGGCGTCCCGGCCGTGCAAGCCGTAGCCGATGTAACCATCGGCCCCAACGATACCGATGCCATCGCCGCTTATCTCCACACTCACATTCTGCACGCGGAATAAGCACTTGCACAAATGCAAAGCGAAGAAAATCAAGGTCTGTCCCTTATTCTATAAAAAGGTGTTCCAATGAATTTTGATATCATCCAATTATCACCTGCCGAATTTGAAAAATGCGGCAATATCTGGAATATGAAACGACAAGAAAAGTTGGCTACTCAATTCTACGGCGAACTTATTTCAGGCAACCGTGTCACCTATGTATATAAAGAAGAGGATGAATTTATCGGAGAGATTTCTTTAGTCTTTGATACGAACGATTCAGACTATACAATAGATAAGCAGCGTGTCTATCTTTTTCATCTGATTGTTAAACCCGAGAAAAGACGAAATGGAATTGGCAAAAGGTTAGTGGAATACGCCACCGATAAGGTAAAAGAAATGGGGTATTCCGAAATGTCAATCGGTGTGGATTTAGATAACTATTCGGCGTTAAAACTGTATGCGGATTCCGGATTTGACAAAATACTATTGATAGGTGAAGATCACCAAGGAAAATATTTAAAGTTGTTAAAGAAAATATAAAGAGAAAGGGCCATTGGAAAGGTAAACATAGAACAGGGGACGGTTCCTTGTTTTGTGGTGTAGCTCTACCTACCCCCAACTGCATACGCATAGCAAAAAGGCACAGCCGTATGGCTGTGCCTTGCTTTGTATGCCTATCGTTTTTCTAATGGCGGGCCGATAAATGCACTCGCTACGCGCAATACACTCATCCGGCCCCTACAAGTTTTTTGGCTTCCTTACAGCAATCACCGTATGGTGAACCTCATCAACCGCTTATTTCTTCACAATGGCGCGGCAGATTTTGGCGGTATACATATCCGCCTGGCCGTAGCACTCACCAACGATTGTGACCATCTTGCCCTCGGTCACTTTCTTCAGGTCGTCCATATCCTCAAAGCAGATCTGCACATCGCAATCCCAGTCCCACACATCCGCATTGGACGGCTCCACCACGGCGTACTCATCTGCCACATGGGTCACCTTGGCGGTAAACTGCACGGTCTTGCCCTTGTACTTTTCGTCGGCTTTCACCTGGTTTTCCTTGTAGCGCTTTACAAAATCGTTGATTTTCACCTTTTGGGCGCCGTCATAGTCCGGCACGGTGGCAAACTGGTCGGCGATCACGCACTTTTTCACATCCACATCGCCAAACAGGTCCGTATCGTCACACACACCCTCAATGGTCACCGTGTCGCCTACCTTAACTTCTTCAGATCCTGGTTGTTCTCCATGTAGACATTCACATTATACAGCCACAGGTCGTCATCATAAGCCCGCAGGTCACATATTCGTCCTGAATGGTGCCCACCTGACCGGTAACGGCGATCACCTTGTCCGAGTATTTTTCGCTGGCGTTGGCGGCGTCGTTTTTGAAGTCCGTCATTACCGTATCCACCGTTACTCGTGCTGCCGGTTGGTCAAAGTTGTAGTCCTTTGGCCGATTGGCCACCACGACGATCACCACGATCACCGCCAGGATCACCCCAAAGATAATCAGCTTCTTCTTTCGTTTCTGTTTCTTTTGATCTTTCATTGCCTGGTCAACAGCCAGTTGCACCTCTGCATCGTTTGCCATTTTGCAAACCCCCTTTACTTTGATGGTCTCATTATACAACAGCAAAAAGGGGATTTGGTGTGCTGCCAGCACAACATTCAGGTGGCCGGTGATGCTATAATACAAAGCACAGACAGCACCTGGGCCAGGGCAGACAGGATGATTTGGATCCAAATGCGTTGGGATTTGGTCTTATTTTGCAACCGGGCGATCCGATGGGTCCAGTCCAGGTAGTTGGTCAGGATGGGCACCGGCACGGCATAACCGAAGAAGAAAAACCCAAAGGTGCACAGGGCGTCCAACAGAGAATGCGCAGTCGTCATCGCAACAATCAGGAAAAACAGCAGGGCGATATCGTACAAGACGGCAATCAACTGGTGCCACCAGATCCCCTTGCGAAAGCCGGGGACGGTGCGTAAAAGCCGCTGAAGCTTGCTGCGCCGCTCCAAGTCCAGAATCAGATCGTCCATATTTTTGTACCGATTGGTTTCATCAATCTGGGTGCATTTCAAAACGATCTCAGACAGCCAGCCGTTCACCAATTGCACACCCGGCAGGCAGCCGGTAGCCATCACATTGATCAACACGCCCATGGAGTAAATATCCGCTTTTGGTCCGGTTTGGTGAAAGCCGAATTGCTCCGGTGCGGTAAAGCCCTGGGTGCCCAGGATCTCCGTATCGCAGCTTTGATTGCGCTTGACGGTGCGGCTGATGCCGAAGTCGATGATCTTCACCGTGCCGTCCGCCGCCAGCATAATATTATTGGGGTTTATATCCCGGTGAACAATACCCAGCTTGTGCACCTGCTTCAGCCCATTACAGATCTGGAGCGCTATATTTTTGGTTTCCAAATCACTTAGCGGACCCCGGCGCTCCATATACTCCCGCAGGGTACTGCCGCCGTTGATGAATTCCTCTACTGCATAAAAGCGTCCGTCCTGTGCCACTGTATCGTAAAAGCGCACAATGTTCTTGCAATCCAGGCGGATCAGTTTTTTGATACATTTCTGTATCTTCCAGCCCGATTTCCTTCAGCACATACAAACTGCCGTCGGCTATGGCCAGCCTCATGCGCGGGTTCATTTCTTTTTAAAAATTTCATACTGCATAAAAATTACCTTGCTTTTAAAGTGTTACTATTATATCATAAATGCAAGAGCATTTGGCGATTTTTGCCAAAATAAGGAGAAGATGATGAAAAAAACCACCGAAGAGTTAATGGAGATCCTAAAACAGAAAAAGTCCATACATGCGTATTTTACGGAAGAAATCGACGAACTGGAATTCGCGTCCCTAGCTGAATACCTGGAACTGCTGCTTAACGAAAAGGATTGCGCAAAGCGATGTAATCAAGCGCAGCAATATGGACAAAACTATGCCTATCAGATTTTCAACGGCAACAAACCCACCCGTCCCGAGACAAGATGATTGCCCTTGCCATCGGTATGGGACTGAATGTATTGGAAACCCGCAAGTTGTTGAAGATCGCCGGCGCTTGTGACCTGTATGCCCGCAACCCGCGGGACAGCGTACTCATCTATTGCCTACATAAAGGGGCCGGCTTAATGGAAGTCAACGAACTCCTAAGCGATTATAACCTGGATATTTTGGAATAAATGTAGCAGAAGTAGGCGCAGTTGACAACCAACCGTCCGGATTATGGTACTGTTGGCAGAAGAATTATGTTTCTATAACTTTCGGGCGGCAGATTGCCGCCCCTACAGAGGACTTTCCTGTGAAGCACCACCAATAAATTGTTCCTGTACCCGTAGGGGCGGATATTATCCGCCCGCGGGCGGCAAAATTGCCGCCCCTACGGGTTCCTTTTGGTACAATTGTAGGGTGCGTTATACTTTCATCACGCCCCGAAAATCAGACCCATGGCCTTGTGCCACTCAGCGGGGAGCAGGCAATAATCCGCACCGGTAATGTCCGTATGCCGGTCTACCCATACCAGTTCGTCGATCTCCTCCGCCTGGTAGCGCAGAGTGGTCAGGGGAACAGTGGGATTCAGCAGATACACCCGGCAGTGCTCGTTACTGACAAAGCGGCCGTGACCAAAGTCTGCATCCACCTCTAACTTTTGGGTAAACAGGTAGCGCAGGTCATCGGCACCGGCGGCTAAGTTTAGTTCCTCTTGCAGTTCTCGCCGGGCGGCGGTCTGGTAGTCCTCGCCGGCGTCCACATGGCCGGTGCAGGCCAGATCCAGCTTGCCGGGAAAAGACTCTTTGTCCCACTTTCGTCGTTGAAGCAGTACCCGGTCACCCTGTATCACAAAGATATGCACGCTGGGGTGCCAGTCTCCGTCCCGGTGGACGGCGTTTCGCTCTTTTGGTGATCCCCACGGGGTTCCCCGGGTGGGGGACAGCAGGTCAAAATACTCGGCCATATCAGTTTTGTTTCCTTACAATGCCGTACTCGCCTACATCGGGACGGAAGTATTTGCACCCGGCGGAGGTGTCACTCTCCAGCATGCGGGCGTACTCGTCCTCGTCCAGCATCAGGTCGCAGAAGCCCTCTTCGGCGTCCTCGCCCTCGCCGTCGCACACAAAGTACCAGCAGTTCTCACACAGTCTGTCCATATCAGTTCAGGGGCGACTGGTCCGGGCCGCCAACGGTCACGGTGTCTTTGTTCAGCCGCATAATTGGGATCATCAGCCCGGGCACGCCGCAGTGGCCGGCCATTTGGCTGACGATCTGGCGCAGGAAGGGATAGATCTGCTCAAAAGACTGGGTGTGAATGTCCGCCTTGTCATCCCCTTCATCATAGGTGAACTCCGCCACCATGTCGATCTGCACCTCAAAGGGGTTCATATTCCCGTCGGTAATGCGAAAGGACAGGATCCCCACGCACTTGTGCACATCGTCCATGTAGTTTACATTGTATTTTACTTGGTTTTGCAGCTGCAATTCGGTGCCGTTTGCTACGGTATTTTCCATGTGCAGCTTGTTCACCTTGTAGCCTTGTATTTGTACCATACTTTTACTCCTTTATTTTACCAGCCGCACATGGCGCAGCTTTAGGTCGTCCTCTGCCGGGTCGGCGGCATGGCCGGTTAGGCGTATCAGCTCCAGATTGTCCACATAGGCGGCGTCTACCGCGCAGCTGTAATCCGGGCACAGGTTGCCCCAGTCGGTCTTGGTTTTTCAATGGTAATGTCCTTGGCGTGGCGTAGGAAGAAGGCGGCGTTTTGGTACTTTTCCACCCCGTAGTCCAAGCAGGGGCGCAGGTCATACAGCCCGCAGGGCCACTTGCTGGTTTTGGTCAGGGTAATGCGGCAGTTCTCAAAGCGCACATCTTCAATGGGATTCTCCGCTGTGCCGTGAAGGAGCACGCCATTCTCGCCCTTGGCGGTAATGTTAAAGAAGCGAATGTTCTTTACCTTACCGCAGCGGGTATTCTGGTCCCGGTCAAAGGCGGTGATGGTGATGGGCTCAGCCGTGCCCCACCAGTCCGGGCAAAAGCGCCGGGTCTCTATGATAATATTGGAATAGCTAACATTCTCTACCGAACCGCCGTCTCGAATTTGAATGGACAGCCCCCGGTTGCTGCGGGAGATCACGCAGTTTTGTACCAACACATTGCGAAAATCGCCCACTCCCTCGGTGCCGATCTTAATGGCAGCGGAGGTAGATACCAGGGTGCAGCCGTCAATGATGATATTTTCGCAGGGGCCGTACTCGGCGTTGCCCTTGCTGGCCTTGAGGCAAATGCAGTCGTCGGCGCACTCCACATGGCAGCCCAAAATGCGCACATTGGAGCAGTGATCCGGGTCAATGCCGTCGCTGTTGGCCACATCCAGATCATTGAGAATGCGAATACGGTCAATAAGCACATCGTCGCACCGGCCGGGTGCAGGGTCCAGAACGGTGCGTCCACAATGGTAATGTCCTTAAAGGTGATATGGTTGGACTTCTCCACATAGATCACCGTAGGGCGGGGGTAGAAGTCGCCGGTCACATAGTATTGATCCTTGCGCTGCACAAAGGCATGGCCGTTAGCGTCAATGGTGCCCTCCCCGCTGATGGTGCAGCCGTCTGCCTCATAACCGTAGAGAAAGACAAAGCTGGGCTTGCCGGTAACCGGGTTGCCGATCACGCCGTTTTCGGGTCGTTGATGAGCTTGTTGGGGCGGATATAGCCGTCAATATTGCCGGTGGCTTTCAGCCGAGCGCCTTTTTGAATATGCAGGTCCACATTGGATCGCAGGCGAATGGAGTCGCTGTAAAACACATAGCCGCTTTGCAGCACCACCCGGCCGCCGCCGTTTTTGGCGCAGTCGTCAATGGCGTGCTGAATGGCAAAGGCGTCGTTGGTGGCGCCGTCGCCGACGGCACCGTACTGGAGAACATTGTATTCCTTCAACTTTTTTGCTCCTTATAACAGAATATCTATTTTATCTAATATAGCATATTTTATACGCCATTTCAACTCATTGACAAAAGACAGTAAGTATGGTATAGTTACAACGCAAAACTGCCGTCACATTCCTCAGTCCAACGGATGGAGGACGGTTCTTTTTTTTATGCCTGTGGCAAGTGAGATAAATGAGGTGCAAAAACAGATGAAGTATGATGTAGTCATCGTAGGCGCCGGCCCTGCCGGGATCTTTACCGCTATTGAGATGCTGCGCCACGGCAGCAAAAAAAAAGATCTTGATTATTGAGAAAGGCAAGGCCATTGAGAACCGTGCCTGCCCCAAGACCAAACCAAGAAGTGCATGAACTGCCAGCCCTATTGCCACATTACCACCGGTTTTTCCGGTGCGGGTGCCTTCTCGGACGGCAAGCTGTCCCTGAGCTATGAGGTAGGCGGCGATCTGCCCTCCCTGATCGGTGCGGACCTGGCGCAGGATACCATTGATTATACGGACAAGATCTACCTGGAGTTCGGTGCAGATACCCACATCGAGGGTCTGGAGAATACGGACGAAGTGAAGGCCATTCGCAAGCGGGCCATTCAAGCCGGGCTAAAGCTGGTGGATTGCCCCATTCGCCACCTGGGCACGGAAAAGGCAAGAGAGATCTACTACGCCATGGAGCAGTATTTGCTGGAGAATGGGGTAGAGATCATCTTTGGCGTGGAGTGCAACAATATTATCCTCTCCGGCACCAAGTGCGAGGGTGTGATCCTGACGGAAAACGGCACCCAGCGGGAGATCCGGGCGGATCATACCATTGTGGCCACCGGCCGTCGCGGCGCTGAGTGGCTGGAGAAGATCTGTGCCGAGCACAACATTGCCCACCAGCCGGGCACCGTAGATATCGGTGTGCGCGTGGAGTGCCGCAATGAGGTGATGGAAAAGGTCAACGAGGCCCTGTACGAAAGCAAGCTCATTGGCTATCCCAAGCCCTTTAAGAACAAGGTGCGCACCTTCTGCCAGAACCCGGGCGGCTTTGTGGCCCAGGAGAATTACGACAACGACCTGGCGGTGGTCAACGGCCATTCCTATAAGGAATTGAAGTCGGACAATACCAACTTGGCGATCCTGTGCTCCCACAATTTCAGCTATCCCTTTAACCAGCCCATTGCCTATGCGCAAAAGGTGGGCGAGCTGACCAATATGCTGGCAGCGGGTCACATTTTGGTGCAGCGCTTTGGCGATATCCTGGACGGCAAGCGTACCTGGGAAAAGGAGCTGGCCCAGTCCAATGTGCGCCCCACTTTGCCGGACGCTGTGGCCGGCGACATTACCGCCGCCATGCCTTACCGGGCTATGACCAATATTATCAACTTTATCCAGGCGATGGACCATGTGGTGCCGGGCTTTGCCTCTTATGAAACGCTGTTGTATTCCCCGGAGTTGAAGTTCTATTCCAACCGGATTAAGATGGACACGGACTTTAACACCAGCGTAGAGGGCCTGCACTGCCTGGGCGACTCCAGCGGCTGGACCCGCGGGTTGATGATGGCCTCTGTGATGGGCGTCATTATGGGCCGCAAACTGCTGTAAACGAAAAAGAATTCCCTGCAAAAAACAAACCTTTTTGCAGGGTTTCGTTGCTTTTCTTTATGGAATTTAGTATAATACATTTGTATGGCCCCTGCGGGGGCACTTTGGAGTGAAAGAGGTACACCACTATGATTAGAGCGATCGTTGGCGCCAACTGGGGCGACGAGGGTAAAGGCAAGATCACGGATATGTTTGCTGCCAAGAGCGATATTGTTATTCGCTTTCAGGGCGGCGCAAATGCAGGACACACCATCATTAACGAGCATGGGCGCTTTGCATTCCACCTGATGCCCTCCGGCGTGTGCTACGACCACACCACCTGCATCATCGGCAACGGCGTGGCGCTGGATATTAACAAGTTCTTAACGGAGCTGGAGGATGTAAAGGCTGCCGGGCTGAACCCGCACCTGTTGGTCAGCGAGCGCTGCCAGATTCTCATGCCCTATCACATTTTGCTGGATACTTATGAGGAGGAGCGCTTGGGCAAGAACGCCTTTGGCTCCACCAAGAGCGGCATTGCCCCGTTCTTTAGCGACAAGTTCTCCAAGATCGGTATTCAGGTTAACGAGCTGTTTGACGAGGAAGTGCTGCGTGCCAAGCTGGAAAAATATCTGCACCTTAAAGAACTTGGTGCTGGAGCATGTGTATCACAAACCGCTGTTGAATGTGGACGATCTGTTCGCCACCTGCATGGAGTATAGAGACAAGATCGCTCCCTATGTGTGCGACACCCACGCCTACCTGCAAAAGGCGGTGCAAGAAGGTAAAAATATTTTGCTGGAGGGCCAGCTGGGCACTTTGAAGGACCCGGATTTCGGCATTTATCCCATGGTTACCTCCTCCTCCACTTTGGCCGGTTACGGTGCCGTCGCGCCGGGCTGCCGCCTCACAAGATCGAGGATATTGTGGTGGTCACCAAGGCCTATTCCTCCGCCGTTGGCGCCGGGGAATTTGTGTCTGAGATCTTGGATGAGGACAAGGCCCAGGAACTGCGGGTCCACGGCGGCGACAAGGGCGAGTTCGGCGCCACCACCGGCAGACCTCGCCGGGTCGGCTGGTTTGACTGTGTGGCTACCCGCTACGGTGTAGAGTGTCAGGGCGCCACCCAGGTGGTGATGACTGCGCTGGACTGCCTGTCTTATTTGGAAGAGATCCCTGTTTGCGTAGGCTATGAGATCGACGGCAAGGTCATTAAGGACTTCCCGGTCACCCATATCCTCAAGGACTGCAAACCGGTGCTGAAGACCTTAAAGGGTTGGCACTGCAACATTCGCGGGATCCAGAATTTTTGAGGACCTGCCCCAGGAGGCCAAGGACTATGTTGCCTTCATCGAGCAGGAGATCGGCCATAAGATTACCATGGTATCTAACGGCCCGGAGCGTGAGGCGATCCTGCCCAGAGCATAATATATTGCATGAACACAGCAAACCGGCACCCTTGTGTAAAGGGTGCCGGTTTTTCCGTATTACAAACAAAAAGGCACCGCATTGCAAAATGCGGTGCCTTCTGTATGCCATATTATAACAAATTTGGATTTTGCCGGTGGGGGGTGCGTCCCAGCAGGTAATCGGCGGACACATCGTAATACTCGCACAGGGTCAGCAAGTGGCGTAGAGGCAGGGCATTGGCGCCCCGCTCATAGCGGGCGTACATGGTCTGGGAGGTGCCCAGCACCTCTGCCAATTCGGCCTGACTTTTTATGCGCCTCTGTACGCAGCTGGCGTAGCAGCTTTGGATAACGCAGGCTCATTTGTTCTGTGCCTTGCTGAGAAAGGCTTGCAACGCCGGGCTTTTTGGGATGATTGAACAGATCTTCCGGGGTGCCGCTTTCGGCAATCACGCCGTCTGCCATAAAGAGCACCTGGTCCGCCACATGGCGGGCAAATTCCATCTCATGGGTCACCACGATCATGGTGCTGTTGCCGGTTTTAGGCTGCGGATTACATTCAGCACCTCGCCGGTCAGCTCCGGATCCAGGGCGGAAGTGGGCTCGTCAAAGCACAGAATATCCGGCGACATGGCCAGCGCCCGGGCAATGGCAACCCGCTGCTGCTGCCCGCCGCTAAGCTGGCAGGGATAGGCGTCGGCTTTGTCTGCCAGACCCACCCGCTCCAGCAGGCTCTTGGCGTTCTGCTCCAGTGCCTGTTCTTGCGCCTGCTTAAAGGCTTTGGCATTTTGACCGGCCTTTTTGGCGGCTTTCACCTGCTCGTGCAGCGCCAACTTTGGTGCCAGGGTCAGGTTGTCCATCACCTTGTACTGGGGAAACAGGTTGAACTGCTGGAATACCAGGCCAAAGTGCAGGCGGTTTTTGCGAATCTCTTTATCGGACAGGGTGGCGGCATCGTTTGCGTCCAGCAGCGTTTGTCCATCCACGGCGATGGAGCCGCCGCTGGGGGTCTCCAAAAAGTTCAGGCACCGCAGCAAGGTGGTCTTGCCGCTGCCGGAAGAGCCGATGATCACCAGCACATCGCCCTTTTCCAGTGAAAAGTCAATGCCTTTGAGCACCTCGGTATTGCCAAAGCGCTTTTGCAAATTCTTAACTTCTAAAAATGCCATACCATCACCCCTTGTAGTAGTCCAGCTTCTTCTCCAGCCGGTTAAAGAGCACCGTGAGAATGCCGCAGAAGATCAGGTAGAACACACCGGTGTAGAACAGCGGCCACAGCAGGCCGTCCAGCTTCATAAAACTTTTTCGCCTGCCCAAATGATCTCGTAAACGGAGATGACGCGGGCCAGGGAAGTGTCCTTCACCAGAGTGATAATCTCGTTGCTCATAGGCGGAATGATCCGCTTGACCACCTGCATAAAGACAACTTTACGGAAGATCTGGTTGCGGGTCATGCCCAGCACCTGACCGGCCTCGTACTGACCCTTGGGAATGGCCTCGATGCCGCCGCGAAAGATCTCTGAAAAATAGCAGGCGTAGTTGATGATAAACGCTACGGATACCGCCACAAAGCGGTCAAACACCGTCCACCCGGCCAGCCAGGTGATGAAAGCGTTTGGATTTTCTAAATTTTTGCGCCAGTTGCTACCAGTCCCGGGCCGTAATAAACAATAATCATCTGGAGCACCAGGGGCGTACCTCTGATGATCCAGATGAGTGTTTTGCACAGCCACTTTAAGGGACGGAATTTGCTCATGGAGCCAAAGCTGATGATCAGCCCCAGGGGCAGCGCGGCAACCAGCGTGATGCAAAAGAGCTTTAAGGTGGACTCAAAGCCCTCCAGCAGTTGCTGTGTAACTTGCCAGAACATGGTATTCCCTCTCGTGTTTTATGTGTTATTATTTGTTGTCTGCGTCCTTGATGAGTACGATCTGGTACTTCTTGGCCAGCTTGTCCAGGGTGCCGTCCTTCATCATACCGGCCATCAACTCGTTGGTCTTGGCGGTCATGTCGGAGCCTTTGCGGAAAGCAATGCCGTACTCCTCAGCCTCCAGCTTGATGCTGTAAGTCAGGTTCTTGTTGCCGGTGCCCTCGCCGGTCATGGCGTTGGCCATGGTCAGATCAATGATGCAGGCGTCTGCAGAGCCGGAGGTCACCTCGGTCAGAGCCAGTGCCTGGCTGTCGGATACCACGGTATTGGTGAGACCGGCGGCCTGGGCAGCCTTTTCACCGGCGGAACCGCCCTCTATGGCAATGGACTTCAAGTTCTTCAAATCATCGGTGGTCTTGTATTTGCCCACTTCGGACTGCTTCATTACGACCACCTGCGCGTTCTCTGCATAGGCGTTGGTAATGCTGGCGGCCTTTTTGCCTCGTCGGTAATGGTCATACCGTTCCACAGGCAGTCCACTGCACCGGAGGACAGCTCGTTATACTTGTTGTTCCAGTTGATCTCTACGAACTGAACCTTCACGCCCAGCTTCTCGCCCAGCGCCTGGGCAAACTCGGTGTCAAAGCCGGTCCACTCGTTGTTTTGTCCTTGTAGTTCATGGGCTCGTACTCGGTGATGCCCACTTTCAGCACACCGGCAGCCTGGATCTTGGCCAGATCGGACTGGGCGGTGGTGTCTTCCTTTTTGTTGTTCTCTTTTTTCCTTGTTGCCGGAGCAGGCGGCGAAGCCGGCCACAATGCCGCACACCAGTACCAGGCTCAGCACCAGGGAAAGCACTTTTTTCATCTTGCGCATACGATTTTCTCCTTATAACCTCTAATGATTTTGCAAAGGACGCAATTTTGTGTAGTAGCAAGGTAGCGATTTACCACGCTAAATTCCTTTGCCGATGTGCGCATTATACCACGATTTATGACAAATGTAAATAGGAAATCCGAACAGAGTGTGAAATTTCTGCCGTTTTTGTTGCCAAAGTCCCGTCGGGTGGTAAAATAGACCGCAAAGGAGATGTTCGTATGAACTGGAATTTTCACCTGCCGGTGGAGCTGGTTTTCGGCAGCGGCACCCGGCATGAAATCAAGTCGTATATAGAGAAGATCGGCGGCACGCGTGGCGTGCTGGTGTGCGGCAAGAGTTTTTTGCGAAATGGCACCGCAGACGCCTTTTTGCAGGCGGCGGATGGCGCTTTAGTGTCCGTATTCAGCGATATTCGCCCCAATCCCACTACGGAGAATGTGAACGCCTGTGCAGCAGAAATGCGGCGGGTCGAGGCGGACTTTGCGGTGGCGCTGGGCGGCGGCTCGCCCATGGACTGTTGCAAGGCTGCCTGTGCCATTGCTCGGGGGACGGACAATATTGAACCGTATCATAACGGCGACAAGCCGGTGACGGCAGAGGAGGCCATTCCCATGATTGCCTTTGCTACCACCGCCGGTACAGCCTCCGAGGTGACCAATATCAGCGTGCTGACCAATGTGGCAGCCGGGGTGAAAAAGCCCATGAACCACCCGGCCATGTACCCCAAGATTGCTGTGGTGGACCCGGAGTTGACCTTAACGGTGCCGCCCCAGGTGACCGCCTCTACCGGGCTGGATGTGCTGTGCCATGCAGTGGAGAGTTATTGGAGCGTGAACCACCAGCCGGTGTGTTCCGCCTGCTCCGTGCATGCGCGCGACTGGTGTTTGACTGGCTGGAAAAGGCCTATCGGGACGGCAACGACCTGGAGGCTCGGGAGAAGATGGCGGAGGCGTCTATTGTGGCCGGTGTGGCCTTTAGTCATCCCCGCACCACCGGCTCCCACGCCTGCTCCTTCCCGCTGACCAATTTGTATGGTATGCCCCACGGCGAAGCCTGCGCCTTTACCCTGGACTACTTTATCCGCTTTAACGCGGAACACGCAGACGGGGACGGCCGGATTACCGCCCTTGCCCGGGACTGCGGGTTTGACAGCCCGGCAGCCATGGCGGACGCTGTGCACGACATGAAAAACAGAATGGGCATGCGCACCAATCTGTGCGAGCTGGGGGTAGAGAGCGATGCGGAGATCCGCGCCCTGGCCCACCAGAGTATGTCCATGCTGATGACCTTAAACCCGGTGCCTTTGACAGAAGAGAATATTTACCAAATGTTCTGTGCCTTAAAGTAACAGGCATTGACAAACGGCGACGAAACTCTATAATAAAAGAACAGACACAGAAAGGAATTTTAGCGTTATGGTTTATGGCGTTGTATTGGCCGGCGGTGTCGGCTCCCGAATGGGCGGGGACAAGCCCAAGCAGTATTTAACGGTAAAGGACAAGCCCATTATCATTTATACCATCGAGAAGTTTATCTCCGTGCCCCAACTGGAGAAGATTTGGTGCTGTGCCCCTCCAAGTGGGTGGAGCACACCAAGAATTTGATTGCCAAGCACATTGCCCCGCAGCCGGACCGTGTGGCGGTGATCGAGGGCGGTTCTACCCGTAACGAGACGATTATGAATGCTATTCGCTACATTGAGAACGAGGGCAATTTGAACGACGATACCATTATCGTCACCCATGACAGCGTGCGTCCCTTTGTGACCTATCGGATCATTGAGGAGAACATTGCGGCGGCGGAGCAGTTCGGCGCCTGCGACACGGTGATTCCTGCTACGGACACCATTGTGGAGAGCCGGGACCACCGGGTGATCTCTGCGATTCCGGATCGATCGTCATGTATCAGGGTCAGACCCCCCAGTCCTTCCGCGCCACCAAGTTGAAGAAGCTGTACGAGACCCTCACCGAGGAGGAGAAGGAAATTCTCACGGACGCTGCCAAAATTTTCGTTATCAAGGGTGAACCGGTGGCGCTGGTGCAGGGCGAGACCTACAATATGAAGATCACTTATCCTTACGATCTGCGGGTGGCAAAATCCCTGTTGGAGGACGAGACCCATGATTAACACCGTCTACCGTTTGGTGGCGCCCCGCCGGTTTGAGATCGCCTTTGAGGACATTGACCTGTTTGGCGACAATGCCATTGTGCGCCCCACCAATCTTTCCATCTGCAACGCAGATATGCGTTATTATTTGGGCACCCGGGACGCCAAGGTGCTGGCCGAGAAGTTGCCTATGGCGCTGATCCATGAGGGCGTGGGCGTCGTTATGCGAGACCCCAGCGGCAAATTCGCTCCCGGCGATCGGGTGGTGATGGTGCCCAATTGTCCCACGGAAACCGATGATTATATCGGCGAGAATTATTTGCGCTCCTCCAAGTTCTGCGGCTCGTCTATGGATGGCTTTTTGCAGGAGTATGTGGAGATTTCGCCCCGGCGGCTGGTGAAGCTGCCCCAGGACATCAATATGAATGTGGCGGCGTTTACGGAGATCGTGTCCGTAGCGGTGCACGCCATTTCTCGGTTTGACAAGATCGCCCATGCCCGGCGGGATGCCATCGGCGTTTTGGGGCGACGGCAATTTTGGCGTATATTGTCTCCCTGTTTTTGAAAAAGACTTTTCCGGACAGCAAGGTGTATGTGTTTGGCCTGAATGACGATAAGCTGGCGGACTTTTACCTTTGCCGACGGGGCGTATAAGACCACGGAGGTACCGGAGGCTTTACCATGGACCACGCCTTTGAGTGTGTAGGCGGCAACGGCTCTCCCATTGCCATTGAGCAGATCATCGGGCTGATCAAGCCGGAGGCCACCCTTTCCATTTTGGGTGTCAGCGAGTACCCGGTGCCCATCAATACCCGCATGATTTTAGAAAAGGGGCTGCGTGTGTTCGGCTCCTCCCGTAGCGGCGTGGCGGATTTTGAAAAGACGGTGCAGATGTACCAGCAGTACCCGGAGATCATTGATTACTTGGGCAACCTGATCAGCTCCGTCAATGTGGTGCGCACCACCACGGACATTAAGCAGGCGTTTGAGAAGGACACGCAAAAGGCCTTTGGCAAAACCATTATGGTTTGGCAGGAATAAAAATTTAGGCGGCGCAAATGATGCGCCGCCTTTTGTTATATACTTTTATTCCCGGCGGGTCAGCCGCGCGCCGGTGAACATTAGGTGCACCAGCAAAATGACGATTAAGAGCGCCAGTGCCAACACCGTCAGGAACGGCACGGACACGATCACCAGCCGTGCAGATAAGTGCCCAGGTTCTCCGGACACACCAGCGGGCCGTTCGCTTTGATCCGGTCCCACTTTTTGGTGATCCCCCGCACAGCGATGAGAAAGAACAGCACAAAGCCGATCACAATGGCAATCTTGGCTCGTGCCGCAATGCTGCTTGCTGTGGCGCTGTCACCGGCGGTTTTGGCCCCCAGAGCTGCGCCGGAGATCATGGACAGGGGAACACAGAGCCCAGGCAGATCAGGAGCGACAGGTAGCTCAGCGCCGCATACAACCGGTGGATCACCGGCAGCGCCCGGTTCCAGCGCTGCACCTTGGTTTCTTCCAAGGTGGGCACTTCGGCTTTTTCCATTTTGTTCACCCGATGCAGGTACGCCAAATTGACGATGTTGTAGACCACCGTTACCAGCAGCACGGCGGCAATGCTGATCAGGGACGCCAGCAGCAGTCCACCGCCAATGCGGCAAAACCGGTCAAAGTCGTAGGCTTTGCCCAGCAGGGCGGCCATGGCCTTGTCGATCTTAAAATTTTGGATCACGGAGCCGATCACGCCGTAGGCGAATTGGTATAGGCTGTAACCGTTTGGCGCAGTCGCGTCCACCCATTGGCTGCCGGTGCGCAGGGTGTGCTGCAAGGCCAAAAGGCCATAGGTGCCTGCTCCGGCCAGTGCGGCGGAGAAAATGAGATTTTGTGTCAAGGCACTGCCCTTGTTGATATAAACCGGCCGTTCCTGACTGTGCAGGACGGCTGTTTGTTCGCTTGCCATAGGGGGTTCTCCTTTGCCTTTTTCTTGCGGATATTTTAGCATTTTTGCCGGGTATCGTCAAGCCGTGGCTTTCGTATATATGGATAGGTATAAAAAGGACTTTGGCCGTTTGGTCAAAGTCCTTTGCTTTTGTATATTGCTTTCGATTTTCGATTTTAAGCCTCTGCGGCTGCCGATTCGCTTTCAAAAATGGTCTCCCAGTGGGTGTAGTATTCCAACTGCTTGACCAGCTTGCGGGCCTGAATGTAATTGTAGGCTTTCTTATGGAAGCGGTCCAGCTCCTTGGACGCCTCCCGCATGGCCTGTGCCTTGGCTTTGGCGGCGGCTTTGGTGCTCTCATCCATGGCTTTGGCGGTGTTGTACCGATCCATGGTGGGCTCGCTGATCCCGTACAGCTCCTCCACCGTGTGGCTCAGCAGTGCTTTTGCCTTTTCCACCCGGCGCTGCATGGCCGGATCGTCAAAGCGGTTCTTCTCATTCTTGATGATCTGCAAGCCCTTGATCATGCGCTGGATCTGCCGCTTCTCTTTGCCGGTGGCAGCGGGCAGCTGTGCTTCCAGCTCTTCCAGTTGGGTCAGGGCGCCGGTGTAGATCTGCTTGGCCTCCTCCAGCTGACCGGCGGATAGGGCGCCGGTGGCGTAGTCCTCCAAGGCGGCGCGGATCTTCAGCACCCCAATGTGGCCCTCGTGATCCTCCTCGGTGAGCGTGTACATGGTGATAAAGGGGATCAGCGACAGTACATAGCCCACGATGGCCAGCAGAATCATGCCTTTGGAGATGGGCTCACGGAAGCTGGCTTTGTACAGATCGTCGTAATTGTTGGTCAGGCCATAGGTGTTTTGCATCAGCACGGTGTTGGTCAGGTAGGTGATGCCCATGCCGATAAAGGTGCCGATAAAGGTGACAAACTGCGCCATCAGCCCCTCCAGCCGCTCACCGGTTTTGTACTGCTGGTAGTCCAGCACATCGGCGTTCATGGCGCCGTCGGTGATCAGCGTAAAGGTGGTAAAGAACCCTCGCAGCCAGGTAAAGGCAAACAGCACCCAAATCTGCTTGATAAAGAGGAACATACCAATCAATGCTCACCGTGGTGCCCAGGATATAGATGATAAAGAGGTTGCGCTTGCCCACCTTGCGGATGAGCAGCGGCGCCAGCAGCATAGCCGGGGTGGCTGCCGCACCCAGAATGGTGGTCAGGGTGCCGTTGAGCACGCCCTGCTGCTGAGTGCTTAGCCCCAGCACATCTTTAATGCCGTAGTAGAAGTACCAGGTGGTCACGCTGCCTATGCCCCCTTGCAGCAGAATCAGCCAGCCGGTAATGGAACGAGCCCACTGGTATTTGTTTGGATCCCGGCGCGATCCCCTTAAAGAACGGCACCTTGGGCGTGTAGTCCTTGGCAACGATAATCCGCTCCTTGGTGCCGGTGTAGCTGAACAGACCGATCAGTGCACCGCCGATGCCAAAGATGGGCATAATGATCCGGTAGGCGTTAATGTGCTCCAGTCCGCCGGTAAAGCCCCCCCAAAAATGGGCACTAAGAATCCCAGAATGGTGGGTGCCAGAGAGTAGACAAAGGTGGAAATGGTGATTACATCGGCCCGCTCGGTGGAGTTTGGGCTCATCACCTGTACCAAGGTGGTGTAGGCCTGGTCGTAGAATGGGTAGCACAGCTGCAACAGCTCATAGGTGATAAACAGCGTCCACAGCTTTTGGTTGTAGCTCATACTCTCAAAGGGCAGGAACGCAAAGCCGGTAAGCAAAATACCGCTGGGTATGCCGGTATAGAGCAGATAGGGCCGGAACTTGCCCTTGCTGGAGCGGGTATTGTCAATGATCATGCCCCGGAGCGGCACCAAGAAGATGCCAATGACGGTGGCGATCATAGTCAGCTTGACCAAATCGCCGTTCTTCAGTCCCAGGGCGGAGCCGGCCAGCAGACTGGTGGCAGACAGCCCAATGTACCAGGCGGTGTAGATCACGAACTTTACGCCGATACCGCCCACGCTGTACGCGGCGATCTCCTTGTACGGTACATAGCGCCCTCCGGCGGCGTGGTCCAGTGGGTTTTAATTCCGCTGACCAAGCCTTTTACCTTGGCGCCCAGCTTCTTTTCTTTCATAATATCTCCCTTCAATGCCGGCAATGCTTTATGCGAATTACACAGATTTATTACAGTATACCATAGATTTTTGGGCAAAGCAACCAATGTTTTGTCGCGACTTTTTGTGCATGTTGAATTATTAAGAAGTGGTAAAGTTCCTTGACAAACGGAAGCGACTGTCATACAATGAAAATGTAAATCAAAGAAAGTATTTTACAGTGACTCATATACACAATAAACTTACGAAATGAGAATTGTCAACTATTTTGTGGTTGAAATAGGCAAAGAGAGGAGGCGAGTACCGTTTATTCTCATTTTGTAAGAATAAATCTGTAAAGATAAAAAAGGAGTAGTATTATGTCAAAGAAAAAATTAGTGTTCGTATTTTGCTTTCAGCTGTTCTGTGCTTTGGTATGCTGGGCGGAACATTTGTTGCCAGTGCAGAAAGTGTGTCTGTTCACTTGACCAAAACCCAAGCCGTAAATTCTTCCTCCAATGTGTACGGTACATTTAAGTATTATTGGGGAAAAAACAGCAAATCCTCAAAACACAGCGTGTACTATATCGCTCGCTACAAAAACAAAGGTATTTGGCACACAGGGGGCAGCGATCTACTTGCTGCCGGAGAGGAGAGGTCAGAAAAGGATCCGTTTGTGACCGAAAAGCTGGATTATAAAACCGATTGGTTTTTGAAGTTGAATCCGAAGGGCGCAGGCACGAAGGATTGTGACGCCTGGGGCTACATGAGAAACGCATAATGGACGCGCAAGGTCGGCGCGTAAGCGCCCGACCTTGTTTATAAGGTGGAATCAAAATGAGTACATTTAAGCTTATGTCCCGGTTGTGGAGCCGGAACAAGTTTTATAAAAATTTAATCCTGGCCGTTATCGTACTGTTTAGTGGTTTTCTGCTATACGTTACGATTGCTTCTATCCGTGAAGAAGCGCCGGCCGATACTTTAACCTATGCATTTTGCACGCTGCGCCCCATGTATCTGATGGTGATTTTTTTCTTTTCTTCTCTTACGAGTGCTTTGTGAAGATCAATCGATATAAAGAGACTTTTTCCACTTGCAAGCAGGGGATCGGTGGGGTCTACCGTGCCCAGTTGCTGCTGCTTTTCAGCCTGATCGGTGTTTTAACCATGGTGTCGTTCCTGCTTATCGTGGTTTTATGCCTGCGTGGCGCACCAGGTTGCCTTGCTGCCCCATGTGCTGTCACGGGTGATCTGTTATCAGGTGCTGTGTCCGGGGGCGGCGGTGTTGATCGGTCTGTTGCTGTCCGGTGTTCGGCAGCGGTATATTGTGTATCCGCTGATGGTGATTTTTGGCTTATCGGAGACCGAGTGGCTCCAAACCACCACCACGCATGTGATGGAGACGACCGGGAAGAATTATGCCAAGCTGATGCAAATTTTCTCCTTGATCCCCAATTCTATGCAGTATGAGCCGAATAATCAAATTGGGATCCCCTGGGATTTGAACAAAATCGCTCAACTGCTGTTTTCATCGCCCTCTCCGCTACGGTGGTGGGTCTTATTTGTGCTCGCACCAAGGCCAAGCGGTGGTGGACCGGCGGCCTGGGGGCTGCTGCTGTCAGCCGTGCTGTTGACCGGGGTATTTTATGCCGGTATCTGTTTCCGGTGATGGACTTGAGCACCTCCGGCGTATTTGCAGATGCCGCCTATTTATCAAACGATCCATGCGGGTGAGCAGCGAAATGTGGCAGCCGATTTCCGGGTAAAAAAATATCAGCTGGACTTTTCCGGTGG
>ENA-OPYV01000162-OPYV01000162.1-human-gut-metagenome-genome-assembly--contig:-NODE-162-length-21109-cov-4.123725_pt1 | contig 21109 bp, 26 predicted proteins | sample MGYA00242474_ERZ504485 | MGnify/ENA primary metagenome ERZ504485 (study PRJEB26092, sample SAMD00036263) | human gut metagenome | host: Homo sapiens | study: EMG produced TPA metagenomics assembly of...
GATTATCGTTACTGGGACTAGTATCTTTTGCATGGCTATTTGCAGGTTTTCGCCTGTATTTGCTTTGCTTGGCTTGATGTTGTTCGGTGTTGGCATTTCATTGGTGAATTTCACTCTTCGAGGGCACATCATTGCAACCACTGCAGATAGCAAGGAGCAAGCATCATTCTTTTTCGCTGGCAACCTTGTCTGCGAACTTAGGAGCTGCTATTTGGTCCTATCACACGTCTATGTACAGTGCAGACTTGGTCTCGCCAACTTTCTCATCATCATTTGTCTGATATATGCCGTCATATCCGTTATCACCGGAATTTGTTTTGATCGACATGTTTATCTACGAACTTCAGATAGTCCTTCAGAGGAAAAAACTTCGATTCTTTCCACCATCGGTACATTATTGAGCAGTCGAAGAATGTTGCCGGTATTGCTGATTGTCGTTACTGGCAGTGTGATGAATGGGCAGCTTTTTTCTGGCATGTCACTCGTATTTCATGGTTTTTCTTCAGATCTGCTGCCGAGTGGACTGTTCTTCACTGTGGATGCCATTGCTGGGATAGTTTTGCAGTTCCCCATCAGCAGGCTGGTGGTACGCATCATGGATACAGGAAAAACATCAACGTATTGCATGGGCTTAAGCCTAGGGTTGTACGGCATCGCTTTTGTGCTGTTCGCAGCGGGAACGTTGATGCAATCGGTATGGTTCATATTTGCTGCTCTGCTGGTATTTGCATCTGCGGAATGCACGTACGCACCGTTGACAAATGTCGCCATGGTGGAATCCGGAGAAAACATGCCTCTTGTCGACATACTCAATTGTCGTCTTATTCTGACAGCCATTGGTGAATCCATCGGATCATTTTGTGGCGGATTTTTCGTGCCTTTTCTCACATCGGCTTTCCATGCAACATGGATGTATTGGCTGGCTTTGTCCATTATTGCAGTTTGTGGCTTTTTTTAATGTATCCGAAAGGAAATGCAGATAAATGAATAAGAAATTTGACGTTGTGTCTCAAATACTACGTAATGCAGAAATTGCTCCTAAAAAATCGCCGTTGAAGATATGTCTGGATGCCTCACATATGAACAACTAGTTCAACAATCGATGAATCTCAAACAGAAGATACTCTCTCGGTATGCTATTCAATAATGATGACTTGTCATTCATAGTCCGATCTCAGGTCTTCTGGCTGCGATGACGGCCTAATGGTCGAGGTCGTTGTGAAATATTGCTGGATAGCACGTACGAAACAATCCGTTATTACACTGGCGGCATTGATAACCCCAAGTAGCCGACTGGAACGGAAAAAGTATGACGTCGAAAGATATCAAGCCAGTAATCGAACAGCCCGATACGGAAATTCCGCTGATGCTCTCCCAAGCGATTATCGTCGCAGGAGTTTTGGCTGTGGGCGAACTGGCTTGTTCTCCGCTGTATTTCTCGTTGTTGAAGGCGTCGTTGGCGTTGATTCCATGGGCTATGGAAGCGGTGTTCATGGCAGTGGCGTTCACGTTCGTTGTGGGCTTTGCGCTGCTGTGGTGCGCCGAATCGTTCACGCTCAAAATGCGTGAACGGTTCCGACCGTTCGCATATGCGATTGTTGGACTTATCGGTTACGGTGCGTGGAGCCTGCTGGTGTTCTCCGCCACCATCAATTCCGTGCTTGCCATGGTGGGGGAGAGTGTGCTCACCAATGGCCAGATTGGTGCGATTGCGTTGAATGGCGCAGCTCTTGGTTTCGTCGCTTTCCTGTTCGCCAAGTTACTGGACGTTAAACTCGGCAATCGTAAAACCACGGCCATTATCATGCTGGTGGTGGAAGTTACGGCCGCCATCATTGGTTTGATCATTATGATTCTCATGTTCCGTGCATTGTATGCAGCCTGAGCAAGGCACCTGAGAAGCAAGGCGACGATTGGTATGTTCAGTATTCTCGAAATGTTCAAGATAGGCGTTGGACCAAGTTCCTCACATACTGTTGGTCCGATGGTGGCGGCATGCAAATTTGTCGAATCGCTTGAACATACGGGAACGCTTGGCCGTGTGAGCCGCGTGCGTACGGTACTGTATGGATCTCTTGCGTTGACGGGTTTGGGGCACGGTACCGATCGCGCGACTGTGGCAGGTCTGGAAGGTAACATGCCGCAAACCGTCGATACGGACCATGTGAACATCATTCGTCATGAATGCGAGTCGAGTGGGGAACTGCTGCTGGCTGGTAAGCATCGCATCGATTTCGACTATGCGCATGATGTGGTGATGGACGTGTGGCATCGTTTGGCCGCGCACCCTAATGGCATGCGTTTTCCAGGCGTTTGACCAGCAGAACAATCTTGTTGATGAACAGGTCTGGTATTCCATCGGTGGAGGCTTCGTACGGCAAGGCAATGCCGAGGATCTGATGATCGGCATTCATGAGCGTCCGCCGGTCGGAACGTCTTTCGCCGATCAGCAGAGTGATTCCTCACTTGATGACGGCTCGGATGTGCCATATCCATTCACGTCATGCGACGAACTCATTGCATTATGCGAGAAGCATCATATGAGTATCGCCGACATTGTGTGGGCCAATGAAACGGCCATGCAGTCGGCGGTGCAGGTTCGCAGCGAACTGGATAACGTGTGGCGGGTGATGCGTCGTTGCGTACAGCACGGATGCCACACGTCGCAGACCGTGTTGCCCGGCGGTTTGAATGCGCCCCGCAGGGCACCGAAAATGTATGCAAGGCTTGCCTCGAACAGTGATGTGCTTGCGCGAGACAAGAAACGCGCGGATGCGGTGCTCGAATCGTCGGATGCGGCATGGGTGGATTTGTTCGCTTTGGCGGTGTCGGAGGAAAACGCCGGCGGTGGGCGAATCGTCACCGCACCGACCAACGGTGCTGCAGGAATCATTCCGGCAGTGCTTCACTATTACTGGCATTTCGTTGACCATGCGAACGAAGAGGGTGTTATTACCTTCCTGCTCACTGCAGCGCGGTAGGGTACTTGTTTAAACGCAATGCCTCCATTTCCGGTGCGGAAGTCGGATGCCAGGGAGAAGTCGGTACGGCATGTTCGATGGCTGCGGCCGGTTTGTGCGCGGTGATGGGCGGTACTCCACAGCAAGTGGAGAACGCTGCGGAAATCGGCATCGAGCATAATCTGGGACTGACCTGTGATCCCGTGGGAGGTTTGGTACAGATTCCATGCATCGAACGCAACGCCATGGCTGCGAACACTGCCATCAACGCGGTTCGTATGGCCATGCTGGGAGATGGAACGCATATCGTGACCCTCGATCAGGCCATTAAAACCATGAAAGACACGGGCGAAGACATGATGTCCAAGTATAAAGAAACCTCAAAAGGTGGTTTGGCGGTCAATGTCGTTGAATGCTAGCGGTGGTTGGTGCTAGTCTAGGTGGCATTGTGCTTTTCAAGGAGGTTCACCATGCATCTCAAATGCCCGTTGTCAATGTTGAGTTCGGCGATCGCCCGACCATCGAATTCCCGTCCGAGACCGCTCCGGCAGGTCTGAAGGTTGTGGAGCTGCTCGAGGGCAATGGCCCGATGGTTCGCCGCGGCGACACCGTCACCGTTAACTATCACGGTGTGGTCTGGGGCAAAGACACCCCGTTCGATCCAGCTTCGACCGTCACCAGCCGGCCAGCTTCGGCATCGGTGTCGGCCAGGTCATCAAGGGTTGGGACCAGACCGTTCCGGGGCACAACGTCGGTTCCCGCTTGGTGGTATCCATTCCGCCGGAGTATGGCTATGGTTCCCGTGGCGTTCCGCAGGCCGGCATCGGCGGCGAAGACACCCTGGTGTTCGTGATCGACATCATCTCCACCCGCTGAAACTAAGCGGCATAGAGTAATTTCCAAGGTCAAGGAGCAACATGGCCGAAGAAAAAACGCTTCTGCTGACGCAGGAAGCTTATGACAAGATGAAAGAAGAGCTCGCTTGGCGCGAAGGTGAGTATCGCGACGAAATCCTTTCCAAGGTTTCCGCGGCACGCGCCGAGGGCGATTTGAGCGAAAACGGCGGCTATCAGGCCGCTCGTGAGGCTCAGCGAGTAAATCAAGGCCGCATCGAGGAACTGACCGTCAAGCTGCGCAACGCGAAGATTCTGACCGCGCCCAAGGCCGGCGAAGTCGGCGACGGTTCTTTGGTGACGCTGGACGTCAACGGACGTGAAATGGTCTACGTGCTTGGCACGCGTGACCTGTCCATCGCCACGGACTACAGCATCATCAGCCCGGAATCCCCGATCGGCGCAGCCATCAACGGCGCTCACGAGGGAGACACGGTGTCGTATACGGCTCCGAACGGACGTGAGATTTCCGTGACCATCAAGGAAGCCAAGCCGCTCGCCTGAGTGATGTTCGTCATAAGCTGAATCTGATATTCCAGCGATATAAATACAAGGCTGGTTCACGAATACAACGGATGAACCAGCCTTTTCGTATATTTCGTCAAACTGCAATCAGATATGATCTGAACTTACGGCCATAGCTGCACGATCACCATGTAGATCGCCACCATATGGCATGCGTAACCGGCGACGGTGCCGCAGTGGAAAATCTCATGGAAGCCGAACACCTTCGGCCATGGATCGGGCTTACGTAGCGCGTATACGATGGCTCCGGCGATATAGCAGGCTCCGCCTGCGGCCAACAGCACCACAACCGCCGGACCGGCATATGGCGAAATCCAGAACAATCCCATGAATGCCACTCCGGAAACACCGAAAATAATATACACAATCACGTAAAGCCAGCGTGGGGCGCTGATCCAGATGACGTGAATGATGAGCGCCACGGTAGTGCAGATCCACATGCCCGCGATGATTGAATTGCGCCAGAACGGTTCGAGTGCAAAGGAGACCGGCGTATAAGTGCCTGCGATCAGCAGGAAGATATTCATATGGTCGATGCGTCGTAGCACATCCGTGACGCGAGGTGACCAATCGCCCAAATGGTAGCAGGCGGAATTGCCGAACAATACCAGCGAACACGTCATGAACACGGCGCAGGCCCACTTCAAACCGGTACCGTGTGCCAGGCAGATCAGCACGATGCCGGCCGCCAATGCCAGAGGAGTGGCCACGGCATGAATCCAGCCGCGCATCGCCGGCTTGGGGCGACCATGCACGTCAAGACGAATCTTACGTTCGATCTCCGTCGGAGTGATGCCTTCTATTTTCGCGGCACGAGCTTCGCCCTTGGCTATAGCCATTTTCGCCTTGCCGTCGGCCTTCTTGCGGATGTTCTCGGCCTTGTTGCGTGCCTTCACGCGAATAATATCGGCCTTGGCTTGAAGGGCCTGTTCGCGTGCCTCGGCGATGATCGCTCGTTTTTCCTCGATCTCTACGTCTGTGGGTTTCGCCATCTGTGTGCCTCCACTGTAAGTTACGGAACCGTAACCTACGTTACCGTAACTCATGGATATGTCAATATTGCTTTTCCTGCAATATGCGTCGTGTCGTGCAAAACCTCTGGTGTGATGCGTATGATGGAGCGCATGGCTGATTTCTCACATATCTTGACGACCCGTCCCGATTTCGATGACGAAGATCGTGAATGGCTGCATCATCTGGTCGCCGACTGGCAGGTGATCGCCGACCTGAGTTTTGCTGATCTGCTGCTCATTCTGCAAAATGGCGAGGGCAAATACATTATTGCCGAACAGTGTCGTCCATCCACGGTGATGAGCCTGAGGGCCGACGATGTGGTCGGCGACGTGTCGAGGAGGAAATGAGCGCTGAATTGGATGCCGCAATGGCTTCCGAATCGGTGTTCCGTTCCACGGTGCTCCGCACTGTGGGCGAGTCCACGGTGTGCAATGTGTACGCGCCGGTGCGTCATAATGGCAAGACGCTGGGCTTGGTGGTACGTGAGACGAATATGGCCACCCGGGAGTCGAACGGACGTTACGAATCCGAAAGCATCAGCGCAGGTAAGCAGCTGTATGAGATGATTCCTCGCGGTCAGTTCCCATATCGTAATCCGATTATGAACCAGCGTCACAATGCGCGTGTGGCGGACGGCTTCATCGTGCTCACCGTCGAAGGTATCGTGCGATATGCTTCGCCGAATGCCATCAGCTGCTTCCGACGTTTGGGATCGGTCAGCACCATGCAGGGGGAGTATCTGAGCGAAATCGGCACCAAATTGCTGCGCGAGAACGATCCCGTGCTGGAAACCTTGCCTCTGGTGCTCAGTGGCAAAGCCGCCGTCGATTCCGAACTCGATGCCAACAAGTCCGCGGTGTCCATGCGTTCGCTGCCGTTGATGGATGCCAATGGCCGCGTTGGCGCTGTTGTGCTATGTCGCGACGTGACTGAGCTTCGCCGTCGTGAAAAGGAACTGCAGACCAAGGATGCGACGATTTCCGAAATCCACCATCGCGTCAAGAACAACCTTCAGGCGGTTTCCGCATTGCTGCGACTGCAGGCACGTAAGACCAAGTCCGAAGAGGTCAAGAAAGAGCTGAAAGAGGCGCAGCGTCGTGTACAAACCATCGCCATGGTCCATGAAGGCTTGAGCCAGACCGCCGATGAAATCGTCGATTACGACAAGGTCATTTCCAGCCTGTTGAAGATGGCGGTGGATTTGGCCACCATGCGTGACCAGCATATCGACATCGACTTCATCGGCAGATTCGGCATGATGCCGGCGCAGGATGCCACGCCGTTGTCATTGGTGCTGACCGAGCTGATCACCAATTCCGTGGAACATGGCTTCGAAGGTCGCAAAGAAGGTCATATCACGATTTCCGTGGGACGCGGTGGCAACAACCTCAATGTTGTGGTCGAAGACGATGGCACGGGCTTGGCCAATGAGGAGCATGATGGTATGGCACGTTCCTCCGGATCCGGTTTGGGAACGCAGATCATCAGCACGTTCGTCAACAACGATTTCGGAGGCACGGTCCGTTGGGAGCCCCGTCGTGGCGGTGGCACCCGAGTAGTACTCGATATGAAGCTGCGTGCGGCGCAGGAACGATAGGAAAGATACGAAAATGTCCGGTTGACCAGGGGAAGTCAACCGGACATTTTCGTTGTAAGTCGCTATTCGCAGAGCGTATGCAATGATGGATCTTTGAAAATTTCAGATCTGCATCTGCATGGCTTGGGAGCGGCGGGCACGCATGGCACGGCGCTTGAGCGCACGACGTTCGTCTTCGCTCAAACCGCCCCAAACACCGTAATCCTGATTGGTGTCAAGCGCGCACTTCAGGCACGCGTCAATCACCTTGCAGGTGCGGCAGACGGCCTTGGCCTCTTCGATCTGCTGATAGGCGGCGCCTGTATTGCCGACCGGGAAAAACAGCTCCGGATCCTTGTCGCGGCATGCGGCCTTGGCGCGCCAGTCAAAAGCACTGCTCATATAATCGCCTTCCTCTTGCCATGTACGGCATGTAAGTCCGTTACTCAGATAACCACGAATCGCGCGACTTTTCAAGAGTCTTCGCGAAAAGAATCCCACGAATCGTTAAAAACCTTGGAATTCCACGCACTGAATAGGGCATGCTTTGGCCTGTTGCATGAGCACGCCACGACCTGGGAGGGTATAGTCGTCGGCTGCGAACCCGTCCAGAATTGCGCCGGGAATGCCGAGCATCAGATCGTTGGAACGTTCTCCGCAGGGGAACGCCACACGAGTCGGACATCGGTCCAGCAGTGCGGAAATAGGTTTTTCCACCGCGGCAATCACTGTGATATTGGGATTGACCAACGCCTCACGCAATTCGTTCGCTTCAGGCGCAGAGGAAAAGGGATTAAGCGCTTCGTCCGCATCATCCACAATCCAGATGGTTCGCTTATGCGACGGTAAGGGTTTGCCGTCATCCGTCACCATGCCATGTTCGGTTTTGCGTGTGAAACGAATATTGGCGCAACCCGTGTCATATAGCCAGCGTGCGCAATGCAACAGTAGATTGGTTTTGCCGCTGCCGTAGGCACCGATGATGGCGATATTCTGTTGGCTCACGTCAAGAATGGCGGTATACACCAATACGCCATCGTCGGCAAGCGCAAAGGGAACGTTATGCCATGACTGGTTTGATGGGATGGAAAGATCGGATTGCGTTGCATGTTGCGTGAGAGGCTCGGAAAACAGGAGATCGGGGCGTTTGCAGGCGTGGAATCGTGCGGCCGTTCCAATATTGCGGACAAGTCGGTTGACATCGCGGACCGCGCTGCATAGGAAAGGTGTGGTGTGTTGTCCGTCATTGCAATAGGCTGCACCGGGAATGCTGGGAGGAATCAGCGCTGCGTCACGTATGCCGATCAATTCGTTCGACTGCATTTGGTCTGTAACCCGTAAGCATATGCTCAGCGAGATATTGGCTTTCATGTCGGCATGGACTTGGCCCATAGGATATTGCGTGCAGACGATCAGATGCATGCCAAGGGAACGGCCAAGTGACGCAAGACGATTCAGCCGTTGCATATAGTCGGGCAGACGGTCTCGAAGCGCATGGAATTCATCGATGACCACAACCAGTCGTGCCGGAGGCCGGACCAATTGGTCGAATCTGGAAACACGTTCGGCGCTGACCAGAGCCTCACGACGCACCAATTCCTGTTCAATGGCATTCAACGCGCGAATCGCGTGGAACAAATCAAGATCGCAGACATTGCCAACGGTGTGGGGAAGATGTTCCAAAGCGTTGAATGTCGATCCTCCTTTGAAATCCAAAAACACAAAATGCAGATCATCAGGGCTGTATTGCATGGCGAGCGACAAGCACCAACTGATGAGCAATTCCGATTTTCCCGAACCCGTGGTGCCTGCTACCATGGCATGCGGTCCTGATCGTTGCAGATCCGTGCGAAACAAGCCATGCTCCGTGACTCCTATAGGGCAGGATGATGTGGAGGAAAGCCATGTTCGTGTGATGGTGCGCCAAGGCAGCGCGTCCTCGTCCAGAGCGTAGAACCGCTCGAAACACATATGGGGCATTGCGGCGAACGGCGAATGGCTGTTTTGCCTTGCGGTCTCCACCACCTTTGCATAGGTGGTGAGACCGGTTCGTCATGCTGCTGCTTCTGATTGGAACGCAACGCCATGGATGCCAGAGACAACGCGCTGCTGATGAGTCCAGGAGCAAGCATGGCCACATATAGCCATTGCCGTTGCGCGATCATTATGACAAGCATGACAAGTTGCGATAATACCGGCGCGGCCCAGCTGATGAGCATCAGCCGATCCTCATTGAATCCATTGGTATGCTTGCGCTTGGTTTTGCTGTTCATGCCGTCATTGTGAACAGCAGTGGCGGATGGACGCAAGCGAGAATCAGGGTTGTGGTCGGAGGATATGGTTATCCACATCCTGACCACAACCCTCAACTTTGCTGTTCGGCGAGCGTGCTACAGTGCCAGCCCGATGGGTGCCCCCTTAGCCAATTCGGAGAACAGTTCGAGGTTCTTACCCTCGTCCAAGAGCACGCTTGAGCCGACACCATCAACGTAGTAGTCGGGATCGGTCCAATAAACGCTTCCTGAAATGCCTTGATCCCCAGAAGCGCTTTTGAACGCCAAAGCCATGCGCATCAGCGATGAGGTCGAAGCCTTTTCATCCACGGTTACGGAGCCCAACGCAGCCTCCGCAACTTTTTTTGACCTTGCCGAAGTTCAGCAGCGTATCCTTGGACGCGCCCTTTTTCACTATGGCGTTGATGACCTGACGTTGACGGGCTGCACGACCGAAATCGCCTTGCGCGTCCGCGTAACGCATACGAGAAAACGCAAGCGCGGTGGTGCCGTCGGCGGTATGGCAGCCGGCAGTCCAGTTCAACTGGGAGTACGGATCGCTTACATCCTGGTCGTAGCACAATTCGACGCCTCCTAAAGCGTCGACCACTTTGACCAGACCCCCGAATTGCACCATTGCCACGTGGTTGATTTTTTGCCCGGTGATGTCTTCGACTTCGTTAACCAGTTGTTTGCCGTTGTACAGTTGGGCGACGGCGTTGATTTCATGTAACTCTGGTCGATTTCCACCAAGGAATCACGCGGAATGGAAATCAGTGAGGAAGGTCCGGATTTCGGTTTGGTGAGTACCAGAATGGTGTCTGTTCTGAAACCGGTCACGTCGCCAGCGTCACCAACGGTGCCTTCGCGTTCGTCGGAACCGAGGATCAGCCAGCTTTCGCCAGCGGTATCGGCTTTGTTCGTCAACCAAGACTGTTTGTTGAGCTGTCCATCCACCCAATTCCATGCGGAGAATATCGACAGTCCCAAGGCGAGAATCATAGCAAGGAAAAACGCGAGAATGACCCGCCCCATATGTCGCTTTCTGTGGGGGAGCACGGCTTTCGCAGTGGATTGGAATCCTGTTGTGCTATTGCCGGACAAAGGTTGTCTAGGCGTGTTCTGTCGCGTTGTTCGTGGCATGCCAGTGGGTATGGAGGAGGATCCTCGTACCTGCTGAGACGCACGGTGATTGTTCGGAGCTGAAGCAGGAGCAAACGATGCAGGAGACGATGATGCCGACTTACGTGGTCTGCTGGTGGAGTTTGCGGCAGGACGGAAACTCTGTGGAGCGCTGGAACCGGATGGAGTTACGGATGATGGTTGCGCTGTACGCCTGCTGGCGTGCGGGGCACTTGAGCGCGCTGGCTGTGCGGCAGGCGAAAACTCGGAATTGACGGAGAGCCGGATTGAGAAGGAATTGTGGATTTGTGAGGCTGTGATTCCGTCTTCTTCCGTCCTGCAGACGGGATGAAGCTCGGTGGTGCGGGCATGGGGTCCTTGCCGCCGTTCTCTTCACTCATACAATATCCTCCAAAAAGAAATCCGTTCCTACACCATTTACACCGTGTAGGAACGGATTCGGTGAAAGCGGTCTAGTTCTTTGCGGGAACGGCACAAACTGTCGCGTTGAGGTAACGATCGGCAAGTCCGATGTACTGCCCGGTAAGAGCGTCATGGATGGAGCCATCTTCCGGATCGACGGTGCCACCGGTGTTCGGATCGATAAGCGTGCCATCGGCTTGCGTGATCAGACCAGTGACCGGATCGGGTGTTGGCGCGGCTTCCTGGGAACCCGTGTTGTCAGTGCCCGTATTATCCGTATTGTCAGTGCCATCCGTCGAATTATCGGAAGAACCGTCGGAATTGCCTGCGGTATTGGCATCCGTGTTCGCGTCGGATTCGTCGGAACCATAAATCGGCTTGTCCGCGCGCATCTTCTCCCATAGCGTCTCCGCCTCATCGGTCCAGACCGAACGATTCGGGTCCGACGGCGCGGATACTACCGGAACGGTCTGCGAATACAGGTTGGACAGATTGAAATCCTTGAGGCTCATGGCAAGACCTGCAAGCGCTGCGGTATCGGCCATGCCTTGCGAGATATAGAGTGATTGCAAGGCTGATTTCGCTAGCTGGTAGAGCTGTGCGGTGTCAGTAAAGAGGTTCTTGCTGAGCGCTTCGTTCATCAACTGTTTGATGAGGTATTGCTGTCTGGTTGTTCGTGATGTGTCGGATCCGTCTCCCAGACCATGGCGGGTTCGTGCGTACTGCGTTGCCTGGTGTCCGTCCAGATGGTGCAGGCCCTTGGTGAGTTGCAGGCTGGTGTAGGGGTCGTCGACGTCCTGTGGGATGCACAGGTCGACTCCGCCTACGGCATTGATCATTTTGACCAGTCCTGCGAAATCCACGACGATGAAGTTTTGAATGTTCAGTCCGGTGAGGCTGTTCACTGCATTCAGGGTGCAGCTTGCGGCTGAAGCGAGATCGCCGCCGGTCTGGTATGCGTTCGCGAAAATCGAGTTGAACATCACATTGTATTGCGCGGGAATCGTGCCGTTGGTCGTTTCGCACTGCGGTATGTCCACTAGGGAGTCGCGCGGAATGGAAACGAGATTGATTTTGGTGCGGTCCGCGGAAATCTGCGCCACCATTGTGGTGTCGGCCTGATGGTTGCCTACCACGTCGTCGAAGTTGCCTCCGACGGACTGGTTCTCTTCGCCATCGCGGGAATCCTGCCCGATGAGTACGAATTCGATGGGTTTGCCGGAGTTGGGATCGATGATCGAGGTGTTGGCGTCAAGTGAGCCTTGTCCGATGATTTCGACCGAATGGTCTTTGATGATGCCATTCACATCCAGCCATGTTGCGGCCGCTGCGGTTCCCGAGAACACCAGCATCGCCGCGATGACCGAAGCGACTATCGTCCTCGCACGATGCTGCACTCGATAGCCAAGGCTGTGACGCGGCTTTGCGTCTCGCAGTCCATTGACGTTAGGAAGCTTATCGCCGGCTGGTGATGTGGTCACGGTATCGCCTTCCTGTTTATACAAAAGATCACGCCATATCTCAACGCGTTCTAGAACATACCACTACTCTGTCATGGGATTATAGAGATGTTCCCCGATTTTCACGGATTCTGCTTCAGGCCCCCGTCGTTCTTGGAGGTACCATGTACCATATTTTTCTCGAATTATAGTGATTGACACGGCGGAAAACTTGACAAAAAGAAATTGCATGTGTGTAATTTAACACGACTAAAAAGTGCGCATACGTATAGCAGGGGAGGACGCATGTGGGGCGTGATCGACGAGTCCTCCGATAATCCGCTTGCGGAACTGTGGGGTCTGTTCAAAAGCGATGATGATGTTTCCTGGCAGCATAGGGCTTTATGTTCTCAGACTGATCCGGAAGCGTTCTTTCCTGAAAAGGGCGGATCAACCAGGGATGCCAAGCGAGTGTGCGCCCAGTGCGAGGTTCGTGAGCAATGCCTGAAATGGGCCATCGAGCATGATGAGCGTTTCGGCATTTGGGGTGGCATGAGCGAACGTGAGCGCCGTCGGTATAAGAAGGAACACAAGGAACGGGCATAACGCACGGCACACCCTGTGCGTACACTTGAAATTATGAATTCTAACGCCAGCAGCGATATCCAGGGAATTGTGACCGATCTGCTCAACAGCAGGCCGTACTCCCATCGGCAGGATGCCGATTCATCCGTGGCTGCGGTGATTACCGCGCAAAGCGATCTACGTTTTTTTCTCATCCACTTTTGCCGCGGTGCTCGCACAGCGTGTGCTTCCAGGCACTATTATCGTTGCGGATTGCACCAATCAGGTTGAGCAGCCTATGCAGATGACGTTTAGCGTTATCCCGTCGCCTGCCGGTGTGCTTACGGAAGTTCCCGAAAGCAAGACCATACGTGTCATTCTCGTAGGAGTGAAGGGTGCCTCTTCATTCATGAATGCCGTGGCTCGTGCAATGCAACAGATCGATCTTGACGACCGGGTCGGTGCTCTGTGGACATTGCATGACGATTCCAGGCCGGCCGATGAGTCATGCCTTGAGGTGTTGCTCGATGCTTGGAAAAACACGCCGACTGCGTCTTTACTTGGCGCGAAACAGTTGGATTGGCAGGCGGAAAGCTGCATAACGTCGGTTTGTATGCGGGGCACCACAATGTCACGTCTCTGGTGGTGGACGGTGAGCCGGATCAGGAACAGTATGATGGCCGGCAGGATGTGTTGGCTGTGTCGCTTTCCGGCGCGCTGGTTCCATTGGCCACCTTGCGTACTTGGAAGGGTGCCGATCCATGGTTCGGCACGTTCGCCGAATCCACGGACCTGTGCAGGCGCATCTGCCTGGGCGGTGGCCGTGTGGTGGTGGTCCCGCAGGCGCGAATCGCCCATAGGAGGGCAAGATTTGAAGGCGTGCGTTCCAAAAACGGCCAACCTGTTGAAGATGAGGAAGGCCGCGTCGATCCGTATCTTGCGGTACGCGAGGCGAATACGAAATACGCGTATACGGATGTGCATCGTTCTTGGTGGCCGCTGCTGTGGATCTGGTCGATACTGAAGGCGTTGGGACTGGCCGTGCTGTGCCTGACGCGCAAACAGCCATACCATGCCTGTTGCGAATTGGCCCTGCCTTGGCGTTCGTTGCTCCACTTGCCGGGCGCATGGAGGGCCCGTGCCCGATTGCGTGAGCAGAGTAGGGTCTCCTTGAAGGCATTGGCCGCATTGCAGACGACTCGTCAGCAGATCGGCCAATGGAACGATCGCAAGCGTGCGTTTCTTGACCAGCGTGGCACTGTGATCCTCAGCCCTCTTGCCAAGGCGCATCTGCGTAAAAGGCTCATGCGCAGGTGGGGGCTTGCCATCGCATCGGCGGTGATCGCGTTCGCATGGATCGTCTTCCTATATTGGAATGTGCTTCGGAGCGTGTTCTCCGGCGCGTCGATATATTCTCAAAACGTTGCTGCCGACCGATGCCAGTTTCAGCCAGTTGGTGCATGCCGCCACCACGTCGTGGGCGTATACCGCGGGAACGGGAATCAGCGCCCCGAGCGCGCCTTGGCTGCTGGTGCTCATGGTGGTTTCCGTATTCACGGCTGGCCATGTTGCGACCGCAGTCGCCGTGGTGTTCTTCTTGTCCGCTCCTTTGATGGTGCTGTCGTTCTGGGCTTTGGCTGGAATCTTTACTCGGTCCGACACGGTGCGTTGCGTGATCGCGTTGGCATGGTTCGCCATCGCATTGTCGATGAACGTGTACAGCGATGCCGACGTGACGATGATGACGGTCATGGTGTTTCTTCCTGCGGCCTTCGCGTTTTCTTTCCGAGCCGTAGGCATGTACCGTACGGAAGATCTGGTCAATCCGCAGGCTTCCGTGCAGGCCGCGGCGCTTGCGGCATTGTGCTTTATTCCCGTCGTCGCGGCCGAACCGCAATTGCTGCTGCCGCTGATGTTGTCGTTCCTTGTGTTCCTGATGCTTGTACGCTCCCATAGAACGACGCTGCTGCTGATTCCGCTGCCGGCCGCTTCCGTATGCGCGCCCACATTGGTCAACACGGTACGTTTCGCAGGAGCAGGTACGTGGCGTCAGATTTTTGGCAGTGTGATATTGCCGTCGTCTGCGCATGATGGGCATCCGATGATCGCAAATCTTTCGGATATTGTTTCCCGTGCGTTCGGCGTTGCCGTATCCGGCGAGATTTGGCAGTATGTGGCTGCTGCAATGTTGGCATTGATTGTGCTTCTTGCCGCGGTATCGCTGTTCCTGCCATTCGTGCTTCGCGTGTCGCGTATGATGTGGGTCGTGGCGATCGCGGGTCTTGCCACGTCGCTGCTTTCCGCCGCGGTTGTGGTTGCGGTCGATGCGGATGGCGCCGTGGCCGGTTCCGTGCTTCCCGGCGTTTCATTCACGATGATGGGACTGCTGTCTTGCGTGTGCATGGTCGCAGGCGGTGCGGTGCAACGTTTCGTCATGCTGTGGCAGAGGCCCACCGGCGATGTCGAAGTTGAGAGGAATGGCGCTTCTACTGGCATTATTGCCGGGCGTGCGGCACGAATCGTGCTGGTCATGCTGATTGCGGCGTCGGTTGTGGCGAGTGCCGGTTTTGATTATGTCGCCAGAGACCATAACACGGTTTCGACCAGTGATTCCGGTTTGCCGATTGTTGCTTCCGACTATCTTGCGCAGGATGAGGCGAGGCGTGTGCTCGCAGTACGCGCGGATAGTGCCGGTTCTATCAGCTACAATGTGATGCGCACCCGCCGAGGTGATTTGATCGACAGCTCTCCGGCACAGCGTGTCGAAGTGGCGTTCGGACGTTCCGATGATGCGAACAAGGCCATCGCCAAGGATTGCGCGCAGCTGTTGTCGAATGCTGATTCCGACGCCGTCGCCGATTTGAGCGAGTTGGGATTCGGAGGCATCTATGTGGTGCGCTCCGGCGAAGATAAGGCGCAAAAGGAGATAACCGATCAGTTGAGTTCCAATATCAGCGCTTCCGATGGCACGCAGAATGTCGTAAGCACTGATGCGGGAACATACTATCGTCTCACCATCCAAGATACGGCCAAGCAGCATATCGACCGCAAGGGATATCGACAGGCTGAATCGAGTGTGTGGCGTCAGGCATGGCTGTGGTGCATGGGTATTGTTCTCGCAGCGTATTGCTTGGTTGCGCTTCCGCGCATGAGGCGTCACGGTCAGGAGGAAGCATGAGCAAACATTCCCGTTCCAAAACGGTTTGGCGTGTAATTCTGGCCATAGTGTCGGTGTTGGTCATTGTCGCACTGGCGACCGTGGCCGTAATCTACCGCCCGACTTGGATTCATGCGGATTCGCCGGTAACGCAGCGTTCATCCGTATCCCGCACCGTCAGTCCGCGTCAGCTGGAAACATATTGTCCAGCACGAATGACGATAGCTGATACTGATGCGTATGGAGACAGCGAATATCAAGCGTCCAACGGCAATATCATGTCGTCGGCGCGTTATGCGTCCTTCGGTTCGGTGTTCCGCTCTTCCGTAGGGCTTCTCGGAGCTGATGAAGCCACTTCGTCATTGGTGTTGAACAAGGATGATGCCGGATCGGATGATGATATTTTCATGGCGTCCGGCACGGTCGATGACGGAGCCCAATTGCAGAATACCCGATTGCTGTCGGCTTCCGATGGAACGGGAGCGGCCTCTTCGGTGATGTCTTGGGCTACTGAGGGAGATTTGAAAGGCGTTTCCGCTGCTTCCTGCGTCGCTCCGGCTTTGAAGCAGTCGCTGATGGTGTCGGGCACCAAAACAGGCATGACCCAGCAGCTGGTCGTGGCCAATCCGTCGGCTAAGGCCACGTCGGTGAACATCAAGGTTTGGGGATCCGACAAGTCGGGTGCTTTGGCATTGTCTACCGGTTCGACGTTGACGGTTGGCGCGGGCAAGGAATCTGTGCTGAACCTTGCCGCAGCAGCTTCCGGGCAGGATGCTTTGTACGTTACCGTGTCCAGCGTGGACACTCCCGTTGCGGCCGTGGTGCGCACCATAGCATGGGTGGTCTGGTTGCAAAGATCGGATTATGCGGTTCCCAATACTGTTGCCGCAAAAACATTGGCGATTGACGGACTCACGGAAGGCGATGCCGTCAACCTGTATGTGTATCCGTCTCGGCAGGCCGACGTCACCGTATCTTGGACGGATGACCAAGGTCTGAAGAAAACCAATCAGCAGACGCTCGAATCGAATCGCGTTTCGGTCATCGACCTGGGTTCGGTTCCCAAGTCGGCGACCGGACTTACCATCAGCGCCAGCGAGCCGGTATCCGTCGCCGCGAAGATCACCAATGATGGCGATGATGACCAGGCTGATTTCGCCTTGGTCAACGCTTCAGTGCCGATGAGCGTCTCCGCCATGGCCGTGCCCGACCATGCCACGGCTCAAGTGGGCATCACCAACATATCGGGCGATGAGCGCACGGCAACATTGACGTCCTACAACAGTGTCGGAGATACTGTTGACCAGCGCGAGATTGCTCTCCACTCCGGCGCTTCGACAACGGTTGATCTGGCGGATATCAACGATGGAGACGTTGCCGCCGTAAGCTTTGCCGATCCGGACCAATCAATGGTGTGGAACATCCGTATCAGCCAAAAAGACGTATCGGATGCGAAACTGGCCGGAGTGTCGATTATCGGCGCAACGGATCTGAAGGAGCCCGCGAGCAGGTACTGGCCAACCAGAACATGACCGTCGTGCGTTGATCACATACCCCAATCGGGGTCGATCTCTTCGGGACGGCGTCCATACAGTTCCGCCAGGCGCAACACCACTTCGTCGCGGATGGCGAATTGCAGGTCCATACGGCTTCGCGCATGCGATTGCAAAGGCATACGGTACAGCACGACGCGCGGCGGAATGCCATGTTCCGCGGGGAAAGACTGCGAGCCCAAGTGCGCAGTGGCCTCCCATGGTGCCGGGTCGGATGGCGGAACATCCTCGACCGCAAACTGTACCGGTGCCACCAGTTCGGGCCATGCATCGTTGAGCCTACGGATCTGAGCCACCAGCATGTCGTCGAACATACCGCTTCTTGTACGATAACGTGGAAGTCTGGTACCGAACATGGGAGTGCGGGTCCACGACATGACGGTTTCTATACACTGTTGATTCCCAAGGCAATTGATACATGGCTTCTACCATATCAGGGCCTTGCGCGAATCATGCGATAGCATATTGTTCATTGCATCGACACAGGAGGAAACGATCATGACGGATATTTCCGTGCCCTGTTGGAACGACGTGGATATCGAGGAATTGTGCAATGGAGTACGCCTTATCGCCTTCGATCTCGACAACACGTTGGCAAGGTCGAAAAAGCCAATGAAGGACGACATGGCCGAATGCTTCTCCGCATTGACATCGTTGATTGATGTCGCGGTGATCACCGGTGGCAAGTATGCATTGCTGAAAAGTCAGGTGGTGGAACGGTTGACAGGTCAAGCCAATCGGTCGCATCTGCATCTTATGCCGACCAGCGGCACCCGATATTACCGTTGGGGCGGATCGGATTGGGTGCCGGTCTTCGCCCATGACCTCAGCGCGGATGATCGTGCGAAAGCTTACGAATCGTTGGAACGCAATGCGCGCGAACAGGGTATATGGCTCACGCACGTTTGGGGTGAACGTATCGAGGATCGTGGCAGCCAGATCACATTCTCCGCATTAGGGCAGCTTGCGCCCATCGAAGCCAAGGAGGCGTGGGATCCAACCAACGAGAAGAAGAATCGTCTGCACGAGCGGTTGCCGCCGATCTACCGCATTTGGAGGTACGGCCGGGCGCGCCAGCAGCGTCGATATCTCCGAAAAAAACGTCGACAAGTCGTTCGCTGTTCGAGAATTGGCCGATATTCTCGGCATTACGGTGGCGCAGATTGTTTTTGTGGGAGACCGTATGGATCCGGACGGTAACGATTATCCCGCGGCAAAGGCAGGCACCAGGGCGGTGAAGGTTACCTGTCCGAACGATACCGTGAAATTGTGCGGTGGAATCATCGCCAGTCTATCGCGATAGAACCTGTTGGGAGGTTTCGCATGAACTCAATGGCGAGGGCATGCTCGATGGTGGTTAATCTGCTGTTTCCCCGGGGCTGCGCCGGGTGCGACAAACCGGATGAAGTGCTATGCGAAGCTTGCAGGGCATTGTTTTCCCAGCCGACCGCACAGTCGTTTGACGGTGTGGCGATGCAACGCTGGTTCGCATGCGGATGGTACCGTGGCACGGTCAGAAGGGCGGTTCTCGCGTGGAAGGATCACGGCGACGAGGAATGTGACCGTGCGTTCGCCGATGCGATATGCGCCCTTGCAAAAGCGTCTGGCGTTATTGACTTCGTTCGTGATAGGCATGGTTCATGCCATGATGTTGTTGTGGTTCCCGCGCCTTCGTCTCCCGCTTCAATACGTCGTCGCGGACGTAAACATATGATGCCGATCGCCAAACATCTGGCAGGTTTTCTACGGGAGGAAACAGGCTGCGAGGTGACGGTGCGTGACGCGTTGGAGAACAGGGGGGTCAAAGGGAAATCAGTGCAGACCAGCGGTGCGGCGCAACGGTCGCAACGTTTGAAGGGGCATGTTTCGGTGTGTCCTTCGGTTTCCTTGCGCAATACGATGGTGATTCTGGTAGACGATATTGTCACGACCGGTGCGACCATGCGCAGTTGCGTCGAAACGATGCGGAAGGAGGGTGCCACGGTCGTGACCGTGCTTGCTTTGGCTCACACTCCGGCGGGAACGCAGAAGGTTGGCCCAACGCAAGCATGGTCACGCACGCAAGTGCAGTGACGTGAGAAATCCTCTATTCGTCATCCGTAACATGGTATTTCGGCAGAATGATTTCAAAATCGGCTCCACGCGGGTCATCGACGACCCTCACCGAACCACCGTGCAACTGGGCGGCCCAACGTGCGATGGACAATCCCAAGCCGGTTCCGCCCGATTCGGTGCCCGGACCTGTTTTTCCTTTGACGAAACGGCGGAAAATGTCGGAACGCGCCTCTTGCGGATCTGCGATCCGAAATTGACGACATTGGTGACGATGGTGCCGAAATCCTTGTTTTCGTGTGCTTCGATAAGCACCGTGGTATTGTCCGCGGAATGCTTGAGCGCGTTCGCGATGATATTGGTGAACAGTTGGCGCAGGCGGTCCTGATCGCCTGCCATCTCGATATCGTCGGGCACATGCATTTCGATGTCATGCGCATGCCCGGCATCGGCGATTTCCAAAGGTTCCACGGTTTCGTCAAGAAAATCGGCGAAATTGAACATTTCGATTTGCAGGCTTGCCGCGCCGGCTTCCATGCGGGAAAGATCAAGAAGGAACGCGATCAGATCGGACAGGCGGTGCGTCTGATTGAGGATGCTTTCCAGATTTGATGGCGTAGGATCGATCACGCCATCCGCCATGTTTTCGACCATGGCTTGAAGCGCTGATACGGGCGTGCGTAATTCGTGGCTTACGTTGGCTACCATGTCCCGGCGCATCTGGTCGGCATGCTGAAGCTCTTCCGCCATTTCGTTGAAGGTGAGGGCGAGCTGGCCGACTTCATCGCGACTATTGGAGTCGACATGGACGCGCACGGTGTAATCGCCTTCCGCCATCGCTTCGGCGGCGTCGCGCATTTGGCGCAGGGGAGAGGTGAGTCCTCTGGAGAAGAAATATGTGATTCCTAAAGCCACGGCGAGGGTAATGGGCATGGCGATCCATACGCTGAGCCCTACTTTGAGCAGGAACCACGCCATGATGAACGCAATGGCGGTGGAGATGGTGATCAGAACGCTCAATTCAATTTTGAGCGATGAGAACAAACCAATAGGACGTTCGGTTTCCAATGGATTCACCGAACGCCCTGGTTTTGTATCGGTAGTACGCATACCACCGAATTTTAGCGCATTAGTCTTGGACTTCTGGCGGTTCGAACGCGTAACCGACGCCATGCACGGTACGAATGGTCTTCGAACCGAGCTTATGGCGCAATGCCTTGACGTGCGAATCGACGGTGCGAGTGCCGGAAGCATCCACCCAATCCCACACTTCCTCGAGCAGTTTCTCGCGAGTGAGCACGGACTTCGGCTTGCGGGCCAGCGTGGCCAGCAAATCGAATTCCGTAGGGGTCAGGTGCACCTGCTTGCCATTGACGGTGACGATACGTTGCGCGGGATCGATGACCAAGGAGCGAAATCGAGAAGCTTCTCGTTTTCGGAGTTTTTGGCGATGACCTTGGCACTGATCTACACGGCGCAGCAACGCCTTGCAACGGGCGATGGAGTTCGCGGCATGGAGAACGGCTTGGTCATGTAGTCATCGGCTCCGGCACCGAGG
>ENA-OPYV01000163-OPYV01000163.1-human-gut-metagenome-genome-assembly--contig:-NODE-163-length-21058-cov-2.230567_pt1 | contig 21058 bp, 32 predicted proteins | sample MGYA00242474_ERZ504485 | MGnify/ENA primary metagenome ERZ504485 (study PRJEB26092, sample SAMD00036263) | human gut metagenome | host: Homo sapiens | study: EMG produced TPA metagenomics assembly of...
GTAAAATAGATTAAAGTATAAGAATTCTCGCTTGCCGGAATTCGGACCGGGAGTGGTTAATTTATGGAAAAGTTATTGTACCTTGTACCTGTGTGCGGTTTGGTGGCGCTGCTGTTCGCCCTGTTCACTGCACGCTACATCGGTAAGAAAGACGCCGGCACGGCAAGGATGAAAGAGATTGCCGACGCCATCGCCACCGGTGCGCGCGCCTTTTTGTTTGCCGAGTATCGAATTCTGATTGTTTTTGCCGTGGTGCTGTTTTTAGTGATCGGCTTGGTGATCAACTGGCTCACCGCCGTTTGCTTTGTGCTAGGCGCTCTGTTCTCTACCTGGCCGGGGTTCTTGGTATGACTGTGGCTACTAAAGCCAACGTGCGCACTGCCAATGCTGCCCGGGAGCGAGGCATGAATAAAGCACTAAAGATTGCCTTTAGCGGCGGTGCGTGATGGGTTTGTCTGTGGTCGGCCTGGGCGTCATCGGCGTGGGTTTAATCTTCCTGTTCTTGAACAGTAAGTACGATCTGGTGAGCAATGCCTCTGCTCTGAATATTCTCACAGGCTTTAGTTTGGGTGCGTCTTCTATCGCTCTGTTTGCCCGTGTCGGCGGCGGTATTTATACCAAGGCTGCGGATGTGGGCGCCGATCTGGTAGGCAAAGTGGAGGCCGGTATTCCGGAGGATGATCCCCGCAACCCGGCAACCATTGCAGACAATGTGGGCGACAATGTGGGCGATGTAGCCGGTATGGGCGCCGATTTGTTTGAAGCTATGTTGGCTCCATTATCTCTGCCATCACCTTGGCATTTGCAGCTACAACCGTCAGCAGTCGGCTGTATGCGGCTATCTTCCCGCTGGTGCTGTGCGGCGTGGGCATTCTCGGTTCCGTAATCGCCACATTCTTTGTACGCGCCAAGGACGGCACGGACCCGCAGCGCGCCTTGAACCGGGGCGAATATACGCAACGGCGCTGGTGATCCTTGCCGCCGGGGTGCTAAGCCACTTTATGCTGGGTACCATGAACGGCTTTTGGTGTGTGCTGTGCGGCCTGATCGTGGGCACTGCCATCGGTAAGCTGACGGAAATTTATACTTCCGATCACTATAAATCTGTAAAAGAAATTGCAGAAAGCTCCAAAACCGGCGCTGCAACCAACATTATCAGCGGTATGAGCGTTGGCATGCGTTCCACAGCCATTCCGGTACTGTTTATCGCTGTGGGTATCCTGCTGTCTTACAAATTCTTAGGTCTTTACGGTATCGCACTTGCTGCCGTAGGTATGCTGTCTACCACCGGGATCACCGTGGCGGTGGACGCTTACGGTCCGATTGCGGACAATGCCGGCGGTATTGCCGAGATGAGTGAACTGGATGGCTCTGTGCGCAAAATCACCGATAAGCTGGACAGCGTAGGCAATACCACAGCCGCAGTAGGCAAAGGCTTTGCCATCGGTTCTGCCGCCTTGACGGCGCTGGCGCTTTTCGCCTCCTTTGCAGAAACGACGAATATCACCAGTGGCGGTATGAGCATTTTGGATGCCAAAGTTGTGGTAGGCTTGTTCCTGGGCGGTATGCTCCCCTTCCTGTTCTCTGCCTTTACCATGAGTTCCGTTGGTAAGGCTGCAAACAAGATGATCGAGGAAGTGCGCCGCCAGTTCCGGGAGAAACCCGGCATCTTAAAGGGCACGGAAAAGCCGGACTACACCAAGTGCGTGTCCATCTCCACCACCGCAGCACTGAAAGAGATGATTCTGCCCGGCATTATGGCAGTGGTGGCTCCCTTACTGGTAGGCTTCCTACTGGGCGTGAGAGCCTGGGTGGTCTGTTGGCAGGTGCACTGGTCAGCGGCGTGATGATGGCAATCTTTATGGCCAACAGCGGCGGTGCCTGGGACAATGCCAAAAAAGTACATTGAGGGTCTGAAAGACGGCGGCAAAGGCTCCGAAGCCCATAAGGCTGCCGTGGTTGGCGACACCGTAGGCGATCCCTTTAAGGACACCTCCGGCCCGTCTATCAACATTCTTATTAAGCTAATGACCATTGTGTCTTTGGTGTTCTCCTCTGCCTTTATGGCAGTCAACGGCGGCGCAGGTCTGCTGAACTTCTAAAACCAAATCAGATACAAAAAGCCCCGGAGTTTGTACTCCGGGGTTCGATTTATTTAGGCTTATTCGGTTTCATCATAACTGTCCAGGAACGAATGAAGCTGACCGTGCTGCTTGTAGCCGATCACTGTGTCAATATTCACATGCTCCACACTGCGGAAAATATTGCTTTCCACCTGCGGACTTTCTGCATGCAGCATTTGGATCAGTTCCTTGGTACGCTTACGCTTGGAAGTATTGTCCGGGGTTGCAAGAGGTGCAGGTGTCCGTAAACTTGCAGGCGCACTGGATAAAGTGCAGGCCGTTATAATCCCGCCAGTGCTCAATGCTGCTTTCCCGCACCAAGTACAGCGGGCGGATCAGTTCCATACCGGCAAAGTTGGTACTGTGCAGCTTGGGCATCATGGTTTGCACCTGACCGCCGTACAGCATGCCCATTAAAATCGTCTCGATTACATCGTCGTAATGGTGACCCAGGGCGATCTTGTTGCAGCCCAGCTCCTTGGCCTTGTTATATAAATGTCCACGGCGCATACGGGCACAGATATAGCAGGGCGACTTTTCAATATGCAAAACGGATGAGAAAATATCTGTCTCAAACACGGTAATGGGCAGTCCTAAGGTGCGGGCGTTGCGCTCAATCACCTCCCGGTTCTTGGGACTGTAACCCGGATCCATCACCAGATACACCACTTCAAAGGGAAAGCGACTGTGCTTTTGCAGTTCCTGGAACAGCAGCGCCATCAGCATACTGTCCTTGCCGCCGCTAATACAAACGGCCACCTTATCACCCGGCTGCAACAGTCTGTATTCGTCCAAAGCAGCAGTAAAGCGGCTCCAAATTTCCTTATGGAACTTCTTGTGAATACTGTGCTGCACTTCTTTCGCTTTATCCGCCTCAAAGTGCAGGCTTTGCATCAGGTAGCCGTAGTAGCCGCCCTGTAAATTCATGGCCTGCACTCCATGGGTGCGCAGCTCCTCTGCCACCGCATCACTAAGGAGACCGCTTTTGCAGCAGATGATGACCGGCATATCCTTTGGCAGGCTGTCCGCCGCTTCCAAGATCGCCGCCTGTTCTTTATGCTCCGCACCGGGAATGGCGCCGTAATCAAAGGAATAGCGGTCCCGCATATCATAAAGCAGGTAGCTGCCCGGTTCCAGTGCCAGCAGCTCCTCTATGGTGATTTGTTCTTTCATATACCCTCGTCCTGTCATAAAACTTCCCCGCTATTATACTACCAAATTCGTCCAATGGCAACTGCCATTTGCCGCCGTTATCAGACGATCATGAATATTTTTGTCTACTTATTTACAAATGAAAAGGTTTGTGTTACTATGAGGGCGTAAGGAAGTAAGAGACAGCGGAGATATTTATAACTTCAAACCGAATCCTACCGGCGCAGTACGGCCCCATCGGTTAGACCAGGATTGCCGCCCGGGCGCTGGGTTGGACCTATTTTTGATCTACTGCAAAAAAATGATAGACACACGATGGAAATGCTAAGGAGCGTGATCAGCTTGAAATAATCTGCATATAAACGTGCTTTGTGTGCCCTTTTCAGCGTTTTTTTGGTGCTAACCATGGTGTTCCCGGGTGAAGTGGCGCTGGCTGGTTCTGCACCCGGCAATGTAGCCAGGTTCTCTATGACCGGCTGCTCTGCAAGCACCGTCAGCCTAAGCTGGAGTAAAGTGAAAGGTGCCAGCGGCTATCGCATTCGCCGGTATGACAGCAAGAGCAAAAAATGGAAAACAGTGCTCACCGCTACAAAAGGCAGTGCGATCAAAGGCACAGCCAAAAAGCTGTCCCCTGCCACGACTTATAAGCTCCAAATCCACGCCTACAAAAAGGCCGGAAAGAAAACATTATATTCCAAAAAAGCGAAATCCCTGACCGTCGCCACCAAGCCGGCAAAAGTTACCTTGCAGTCTGTAAAAGCAAGCGGTGCAAAAATCACCGTCAGCTGGAAAAAGGGCGCTGCCAGCGGCTACCAGGTGATCTACGCCCGCAATAAGCAATTCAAAACGGTGAGAGCATTTTGGTGGGCGGCAGCAACAAGGCGGCCACCTACTATGCGCCATACAGCGGCACTTATTATGTGCACCTGCGGCCTTATAAGAACTTAAACGGAAAGAAGTATTACGGCTCTTGGAGCAATACCAAGGCTATAAAAGTCAATATCCCCAAGCAGGCGTACCACACAGAGACAGTTTGGGCCAAACGGGGCAAGAACCGCATCTACGGTCAGGTCTATGTACCGGACGGCGTCGGTTATCACCGACCCACAGTCATTTTGTCCCATAGCTTTGGGCTGACCTACAAGTCCTTGAACGCTTACTGTTCCATGCTGGCCAAGAACGGCTATGTGGCCTACTGTTTTGACTTTTGCGGCGGCAGCAAGAAGAGCAAGAGCGACGGTAAAACCACGGATATGACTGTCTTTACCGAGATAAAGGACCTGGAGTCCGTATTAAGTAAGGCGCGCACGCTCAAGCGGGTGGACAAGAACAAAATTTTTCTGTTGGGCACCAGTCAAGGCGGTTTGGTGTCGGCACTGACGGCTTCCAAGAACAGCAGCAAGGTGCGTGGGCTGATCCTGATGTACCCGGGACTGAATATGGCGGACGAAATGACCAAGAACTACAAAGGCCATGTGCCCAAGACTGCCAACTTTCTGGTGATGACCGTGGGGCACGATTATATTTCCACCCTGATCGATTATGATATTTACGGCAACATCAAGAACTTTAAAAAAGACGTGATCATCATTCACGGCACGGCAGACAGCCGCGTGCCCATCCGATACTCAGAAAAGGCAGTTGAGACCTATAAGTCCGCTACCCTGTATCGTATTCAAGGGGCAAACCACGGGTTTAACAGTGAGAATTACGCCATGGGTAAAAACTATGACAGCAAGGTCAATCCTCTGATTTTGTCTTATCTGAAAAACCATATCTAAAGTATCGTTATAGAAAAAGCGGCAGCCGAACGGTTGCCGCTTTATTTCATTAAAGTATAAAACAACGCTCCGGAATACTCCGGAGCGCATATTTTCATTATGTAGGGTTACTCGCCCTTCATTTCCAGCAGCTTTGCTTTACCCTCAAAGGAAGCCTTAGACAGAGCAATGGAGTCAAAGATGGCAGCCTCAATATCATCGGGAGTGCAACCCAGCTCCTTGGTGTCATCGGTGGGAATGAACAGGTCCATACCCATAATGTCAGCCAGACCTACGGGATCAATACCGGACTGTACGTTGCGCTTTGCATACTCTTTGCGCATATGCAGACCAAAGGCCTGGAAAGTCCACTTAGGTACATCCACGATCTTACGATCCTGAATACCATCCATGGCACGGTAAACAATCTTCAGGAACTCTCTCCAGTGCATATTGTAGCAGGAGATACCGTAAGCACGGAAGCCCTGTACCTGCTCTGCAGCGCCAACGATGCACTCACCTACCTGGCGCACAGTCAGCATAGCCGTACCGCCCGGCCGGATACATAGTGAAAGGCAATTTCTCAAACCGCTGCAGCTGCTCGATCAAAATGACCCAAACAGGACGCGACCCGGGCTGTGTACCAAAGATGTAAGGCAGCTCCAGCACGCCAACGCCCATGTTCTCATCAGCATATTTTGCAGCCACTTTCTCCTGATCAATACGAGAGCGGATATAGGGGTGCTTTGCGCAAAGATCCATTTCCGGGTGCGTCTTAGCCAGCCAGGAGAAATAAGAGCCCAGTACAACGCAACGCTTTACGCCGCACTTCTTGGCCATAGCCAGGCAACGATCCACAGGATCAATGTTGTACTTCTTATAAGCGTCATATACGGGAGCGGGGAACTCTACACGCTCGTCCACACCGGCAGCATAAACAAATGCATCCATGCCGGTCATAGCGGCTTCCAGCTGCTCATCGGACAGCTCCAGGAAGTTGCCGAATTCGATCTCCATCTCCTTGGGAATAGGTGCGCCTTCCGGCAGCGGGGGCAGTGCAATGGTCTTTACATGATGCCCTCTGTCGATAAAAATCTGTGCTGCGGCGGAGCCAGCAAACCGGTACCGCCAAAAATCAATACGTTCATGAAAAATCCCTCCGTTAAATTTTTCTGAATAGATTATAACACCGGCTGTTATCAAGTACTAACAAAACTTACACTAACAGCCTTTTTTTGTGTAAATAGGCATTTATTGCAAAAATCTGTACGGCATTGCCTTTTATCTTTCTTCACTTTGAGGGTTACCGGTGAGCAAAGAACGGCAAAAAGGCGAAGCCGAAACTTCGCCCTTACAATTAAACTGCGTGGATCTTGTTGTCCATATCGTCGTGTTTGCCATCCAAGCCGTACTTTTTTATCTCTTCTCTTCTGGAAGAACTTAACGGCAACCTGACCGAATTGTGCATAGGAGAGAACGTCCTCCTCCTGCTCATAATACTCGGCGATGTCTGCCTTAAAGTCGTCGATCTTATCATGAATCAGATCGGCCGGCGACAGGTGATAATTTCTTCGTCACCAACGATCTTCTTCTGGAATTCAGGGTCAATGGGGCACGGCGTCTTGCCGTACTTGCCGGCAACCATGTCCTTAAACTCCTTGGTAACCATTTTGTAGCGCTCGCCGGTAATTACATTGAACACGGACTGCGTGCCCACGATCTGAGAGGTGGGGGTCACCAGCGGCGGATAACCGCTGTCTTTACGCACGCGCGGCACTTCGGCCAGCACTTCCTCCAGTTTGTCCTCCTTGCCGGCTTGTTTCAACTGGCCAAGCAGATTGGAAAGCATACCGCCGGGTACCTGGTACAGCAGAGTGTTGGCGTCCACGCCCAGCATTTTCGGGTTCAGCAGACCATCTGCCAGATATTTCTCTCGCAGGGGGACGAAAAAGTCACGCACCTCGGACAAGGCTTTCAGATCCAAGCCGGTGTCATACGGGGTGCCTTGCAGAGCCGCTACCATAGACTCGGTTGCCGGGTGAGAAGTACCCATAGCCAAGGGACTCATGGCAGTGTCGATAACATCAACGCCCGCTTCAATGCCCTTTAAGTGGACCATAGACGCCAAACCGGAAGTGTAATGGGAATGCAACTGAATGGGAATGTTTACCGTCTCTTTCAGCGCCTTAACCAAATCATAGGTGCCGTAAGGGGTCAGCAAACCGGCCATATCCTTAATGCAGATAGAGTCTGCACCTGCGTCCTCCAGCTCCTTAGCGTAATGACAGTAGTATTCCGTGTCAAACACCGGACCGGTGGTGTAAGAAATTGCTGCCTGTACATGGCCGCCGTATTTCTTGGCTGCGTTAATGGCAGTCTGCAAATTACGCACGTCGTTGAGTGCGTCAAAAATACGCAGAATATCAATACCGTTATCAATACTCTTCTTTACAAAGTAATCCACCAGCTCGTCGGAATAATGCCGATAGCCCAGCATATTCTGCCCGCGGAAGAGCATTTGCAGCTTCGTATTGGGGCACTTTTTTGCGGATCAAGCGCAGTCTGTCCCAGGGATCCTCATCCAAAAAGCGAAGGCAGGCGTCAAAAGTGGCACCGCCCCAGCACTCCAGAGAATGATAACCGATCTTGTCCATCTTCTCTAAAATGCCTTCAAATTCATCCGTGCGCATACGCGTGGCGATCAGGGACTGATGCGCGTCACGCAGCACGGTTTCCGTAATGCCGATTTTAGCCATTCTTGTACCTCTTTTTTATCAGTTGAGAGAAGCAAGGGTCTGACCGGCTTCCACGCTGTCACCCTTGTTTACATTAATGCTGGCGACCGTGCCGTCCTGAGGCGCCACAATCTCGTTTTCCATCTTCATAGCCTCCAGAACAAAGAGTACATCGCCGCTCTTAACGGCGGCGCCGGAAGCCACTTTAATATCCAGAATGGTACCGGGCATGGGAGACTCAACGGTCACAGCGCCGGTGACTGCGGTATCAGCGGCAGGCGCCGGTGCGGCAGCAGGAGCAGGCGCTGCTGCGGGTGCGGGAGCGGCAGCAGGTGCCGGAGCAGCTGCAACAGGCGCAGCTGCGGGAGCGGCGGAAGTCCCCTCCTCTACGGATACATTGTAAGCTGTACCGTTCACGGTAATGGTGTAGTTCTTCATAATATTGAAACCTCCAGATTATTTAACAGAATGTTTTCTCGGCAGCGTATTCTCACGCTTACCGGCCAAAATATCCAGTGCAGCCATTACCTTTGCACGGCTGTCAGCAGGTACGATCACATCGTCAATGGCACCGCTGGCGGCTGCGGTATACGGAGACGCCAGTGTCTCTTTATATTCTTTCACCAGAGAACCACGATTCTCCCCTGCTGCTAAGCGGTCGCTGTACAGGAATGCAACGGCAGCTTCTGCGTCCAGCGGAGAAAGCACAGCAGTATCCCAAGCAAATGTCAAATCCGCATTGGCGCCCTTACCGGCCAGCGCAATATACGCACCGCCAATGCTTTTGCTGGTGATCAATGCGATCTTGGGGCAAGTGGCAGTGGCATAAGCCGTCTCCATACGCGTAGCTGCGGTAAGCATAGCGTTCTCTGCATCTTTTACAAAGCCGTCAGCGTCTGCCACAGTGAGGATAGGCAGATTGTAGGCGTCGCACAGTTTTACGAAAGCCTCTGCCTTATAGGCGCAAGCGGGGCAAACCGCAGAACCGTCAAAGGCCACAAAGCCGACGGTGGTGCCGCCAACGGTTGCCAGTGCGGTTACGCAATGGGTGGCATAGCCGCCCTTCAGTTCTACCACGCTGCCGGCGTCCGCCACAGCACAGATCACATCCATTGCAGACGCACCGGTGTCCACAGCCACAGACGGTGCAGTAAAGTCATACACCGTGCCGGGGACAGGTTGTTGCCCGGCAGCAGAGCCACCACATCTTTGGCGGCAGTCAGTGCGCCGTCCAAATCGTCTGCCAAAATATCCACCGTGCCCTGCTCGTAGCAGGTATCCGCAGTTACATCACTGGGGGTGGTTACATAGAAATCGGCGTCCTTTACGGCAATCACCACATCGGCCATATTGGCCATCAGGGCACTGGCACCCAAACAACTGCCGGCAATAATGGAAATCTGCGCGCAAACGCCGCTCATCGCCGTAGAAGCCTTCACCAGTTCGCCGTAAGCGGACAGTGCTTCAAAGCCCTCGTCCAGCTTTACGCCGTTGGAATCATAAATACCGATCACCGGACAACCGGTCTTGGTCGCCAGGTCATAGATCTTCTTCAATTTTGCGCATTGGGCCACACTGATAGCACCGCCGCTTACATGCACATTCTGTGCAAATGCGTAAACGGGACTGCCATTCACCGTGCCGAAACCGGCAGCAGCCTCCACATCGCCGGACGCGGATTTGGCGTAGCCGTCGATCTCAGTAAAAGCGCCGTCGTCAAACAGGGCAGTCAGCCGATCCACAGCCAGCTTGTCCTTCTCTGCAAGTTCGCTCACTTGTTGTTCCTCCTGTACACTCATTTGCGCTCTCGCTCATTGCAAAAGCGCAGTTCGGCAAATGCCGACAGTATTCTCTGTCCAAACTTACCTACTGTAATTATACCACCGTTGCCCCGGAATAGCAATAGCATATTCCATACAAAAAGCGCAGAAATTCCGCTGTATTTTCAGCAGATTTGGCAAGGAAGATCACTTCTTTGTATCCTCTGTTTGCAGCGCACCGGAGCGCATGAGTTTTTGCACCTCATTGTCTGTCAGCTCGCGCCACTTCCCTACCGGCAGCATACCCAGCTTTAAGGAACCTACGGCAATACGCTTTAAGCGGATCACTTCCAGATCCACTGCCTCGCACATACGGCGGATTTGGCGGTTGCGCCCCTCGTGAAGCACAAATTCCAGCACCGTACGGTTCTCCTCTGCGGTCAGGACGGTCACATCACAAGGGGCGGTCATACGGCCGTCCAGATCAATCCCCTCTCGCAGTTGCAGCAGCGCACTGTCGTCTACCTTGCCGCGAATAGTCACCCGGTATTTTTACTGTACGCATGACGGGGGTGGGTCAGGGCGTTGGCAAACGCACCGTCATTGGTGAGCAGCAGCAAACCCTCTGAGTCTTTGTCTAACCTCCTACCGGATACAGGCGGGCGCAATATCCCGCACCAGATCCATCACCGTTTACGGCCCAATTCGTCGGACACGGTGGTCACATAGCCCGGGCTTGTGCAGTAAATATAGTAATTCCGCTGGGTTTTGCGCACTTTCTTCCCCCGCACGGTTACCAGATCTCTGCGCGGGTCGATCTTGTCGCCGATTTGGGCCACATGGCCATTGACCTTCACCTTACCGGCAGCGATCAGCTCCTCGCTCTTTCGGCGAGAAGCCACGCCGCACTCGGCCAGGTACTTTTGCAGTCGTTCTTCATTCTTCTGTGGCATAAATTTCAATATCCTCCTGTGCCCGCATAGGCACGATTATTTGATTGATACAAGCGTAGCCGATCACATCGCCCTTTTTCACCGGCGCATAAACAAAAGGATAGTAATAGAGGCGCACGGTATAAGTGGCGTTCAGCGACGTTTGGGTGTACCGAAACGCGGCGGTCACATAGGACTCCCTGCCGCCCACGACCGGCACCTGCACATGGCGGTCCAGCTTGTAGGTGGTGTACTGCTTTTTGCAGGCGTCCAGCAGCCGGCGGTGATCCACCCAGTCGTCCGGATCGGATAGGGTTACGCAGATCAGCGTGTTCCCCTGATACTTGACAGCACTCACCAGGCACCGCCCTGCCCGTTCCGTATAGCCGTTTTTACGCCTACGCAACCATCCAGCGAAGTGAGCAGCCGATTGTGATTGTATACCGTTTGCGCTTTGCCGTTGATGGTCACTTTGGCTCTGGGCGCGGCGCAGATTTTGGCAAAGGTCTTATTCTGAAGGGCGTGAGCCGTCAGCAGCGCCATGTCGTAAGCGGTGGAATGATGATCGCCCCGATCCAGCCCGGAGGGGGTCACAAAGCGGGTGTGGTGCATACCCATTTCCTTGGCCGCATTGTTCATTCTGGCTGCAAACGCCTTGGTGCTGCCGGAAAGAAAGACGGCTGCCGCATTGGCAGCATCGTTGCCGCTGACCAACAGCATGCCTACCACCAGATCGTACAAAGTGATCCGATCCCCCACATGCAATCCCAAGGACGAGCCCTCTGTGTCTTTCAGCATAGCGGCTGTTATAGGCACCGTTCGCTGCAAGCCCCCGGCTGCGCAAGCCAGGTAGGCGGTCATAATTTTGGTGGTCGAGGCCATGGGCCGTTCTTCGTAAGCATTTTGTTCATACAGCACCGTGTGTCCGGCAGCGTCCATCACAACAGCGCTTTGGGCGCCGGTGGACGCCAGCGCCGGCATCGGCACCAGCAAAAACAAACATAAGAGAACGGCAAAATACGCTTTTTACATACAAAAGAATCACCCACACAAATATATGCGGGTGATCCGTACATCATTATTCGGCCGCGGGGGTCTCCGCCTCGTCTGCTTTGCCGTCCTTGGCTTTCAGCAGCTCGGTGAGTTTGTCTACCAACTCCGGAATCATAGACACAGCACGATCCGCAGAGGAAGTGTAATTGTTGATCTGCATCATACGGCACTTGCCCTTTTCAATCACGATAAAGGCCACCGGGGTAATGGTGATGCCACCGCCGCCGCCACCGCCGAACAGCTCTTGATTCTGCTGCTTGGTGGGCAGATCCGTACCGCCGCTGGTAAAGCCGTAAGTCACTTTAGATACCGGAATAAGCGTGGTGTCGCCGGTGACCATCGGGTCGCCGATGATGGTAGAAACATCTACCATTTCACGCATTTTTCCAGCGTGTTTTCCATAATCTTGTTTACCGGAGTTTCTTTCATAACACTTTCTCCTTACTTATCCTTAATAAAATTTTCAAAAGACGATACGGCCCGCAGGAGCATTCGCACCAAGACCGACGCTGAGACTGCCGATGAGCTGGACTCGTACTCCGAGCGGGGCGCGATAAATCCGGCTGTATGTAATCATCGTATTGGTCCACCTTCATGCCGTTTAAGATCATGCCCTTAACGGGATAATAGAACGAACAGAGGGTGCCGTACTTCTCAGCTATATCTGCGGCATCAGCGCCGCCGACAATCATTTTAACATATAATGAATAAATATGGAAGCCCCTAAATAAAGTTGTTACCGCAGAAGACGCAGTTTCCACCAAATTGCTGATCAACAGCAAGTAACCGATCACGCCGTCCTTGTCCCAAAGCTGCTGGAAGTAGTTGGGCTTTTGGGGCTTTTCTTCCGCCTTAGCGGGCGCCTTTTCGCTCTCCGACTGTTCTGGCATCGCCTGGGTCGTTTTCTCCTCTTCCGTGGGCGTATTTTCCGGCGTAGGCTCTGTGGTGTCTTTCTTGTTCTCTTTTTTCTCCTTGCCCTTTTTCTTCGCCTGCTCAGCGGATTTTTCCGGGAACAGGATAAAGGAAAGAATCTGGGACAGCACAATGTCTTTCTTAATGAACAACACTTGTACACTGGTATGCCAGCCGCCGTCATAGATCAGGGTCAGAGTGGCAGACATAGACATCAGCAGTGCGATGAGCACCACCAGCACACCCACTATAATCAAAAAGATTTTCAAATCCTCACCTCTCCCGCTCAGATCTCTTTTTCATCGTCATTATTGGCACTTTCCAGTGCGTCTGCCGCTGCAGCCAGCGGGTCGTCCTTGCCGCCCTCTTTCTCAAACAGGGAGGTTTGGCCGTTATCCTTGGCGATCTGCTCCACTTCCTCTGTAGATGGCAGATCCGGCAAATCATCCAGGGAATTCAGGGAAAAGCAGCGCAAAAACCGATCTGTGGTGCCGTACACCAGCGGGCGGCCTGGCAGGTCCAGTCTCCCCTTCTCCTCGATCAAGCCCTTTTGCACCAAACCGGAGATGGGACCGGAGCAATCCACGCCGCGCACCTGCTCCACAAAGGAGCGTGTCACCGCTTTATTATACGCCACAATGGCTAAAACTTCAAATGCGGCCGGGCTGAGAGGCGTATTTTTTTTTGATCTCCAGTAGGGCACGCACGCCGTCCGCATAGGCTTCTCTGGTGCAGATTTGGTACTTGCCGTCTACTCGGATCAGCCGCAGTCCGCTGGCGCTCTCGTCGTATTTGGCCTCCAAATACCCCAGCATTTTGATCACATTTTCAATATCCAGTTCCAGCACATCCGCCAACTTTTCCGGCTCCACCGGATCGCCGGCGGCGAAGAGCATGGCCTCTAACTGGGCAATGGTGTTGTTTTTCTCACTCAACGGTATTTACCTCATTTACGATTTGCACATTCGGGTTATCCATGGTCCCGTCAATGGCGATCTTCTTGGTTTTAGCCAGTTCCAGCACCGCTAAAAAGGTAGCGACCATATCGCTGCGGGTTTGTGCGTCCTGAAAGAGGGACAAAAAGCGCACCTTCTTGCCGTTCCACAGCTTGCGCAGTACCGTCTGTACCTTAGACGCCACATTCACAAACTTGCGGGCCACGATTACCTTGAAGCTGTCCAACGGCGGCGGCAGCTTGCGCTGGGCGCGCCCGGCAGCGTTGATATACGCCTGCAAAAGCTCCTCCCCTTCGTGGAATCGCTCGTAGGCATAGTTTACATATCCCTCCTGGGGTGTGCGCACATAGCGGTCAAAACCGTCTGTGTGGGTGCTTAGTTCCTTCGCCATTAATTTGCAGTCCCGGTATTCAATCAGTTCGCCGGTCAGCTCTTTTTTTAAGGTCTCCGCCTCCTCGTGGCGGGGCAGTAGAGATACGGTCTTGATATAAATCAGGCGGGCAGCCATCTCCAGAAATTCACCGGCGATGTCAAAATCCTCCTCCTGCATTTTTCGCACATAATCCAAATATTGATTTACAAGCTCAATAATAGGAATGTCGTTAATATTCAGTTTATGCTTAGAGATCAAGTGAAGGAGCAAATCCATCGGGCCCTCAAAAATCTCCAGTTTATAACTCGGTTGTTCCATATTACCTCAAAAAGATTAGCGCCGGGATAATGGAAATAAACTTCATCATCGCCGTACTTAAAGTGGAGATCACGCCGTCCAGCGCGCCCACAAACAGCAGGATCATCAGTGCGATCATGATATATTGCTCATAGCGCATATATTTGTTGTATGCCTTATAAGGCAGCACAGCCGCCAGCACTTTGGAACCGTCCAGAGGCGGAATGGGGATCAAATTAAAGACTGCCAGAGACACATTGATCCAGGCCGCAAAATAAAGAAAATACTCTACGGCACCCAAAAAGCCATCGGCACCGGGTGCTTTGCTGTAAATAGCGATATAAATAAAATTGAAGATAAAGCCCATCAGCAGATTAGAAATGGGTCCGGCCAGGGACACCAGCGCCATACCGCTTTTGGGATGCTTAAAACGATTGGGATTTACCGGCACCGGGCGAGCATAACCAATCCCAAAGAGAAAGATCATAATGGTGCCGATGGGGTTTAGGTGCGCCAAAGGATTAAAGGTCAACCGGCCTCATCCTTGGCGGTGGTATCTCCCAACTTATATGCCACCCACCCGTGTGCCAACTCGTGCACAGGCAAACAGCAAAACACCACAAAGCAGCTGGAAAGAATAGAAATCAGCGCCAGCAGGTACTCACCCTGACGCAAATAAGAAAGAATAGAAAGCATAAGCGCACCCTTATATTATAATGATAAGAATAGCATACCATTATCCCTACGCAATAGTCAAGAAAAATTACGCAACGGTGGCGATTAATATACGATCTTTGCCGTAAATGTCCTGCCTAACCTGCACATTTTGCAGGTGGCAAACAGGTTTTGCACCGCCCTGCCCTGCTCGTCGCCGATCTCCAAAAGCAGCTGCGTGCCGCCGGCAAGTGTTGGCACGATCTTTTCAGCAATCAGGCGGTAAAAGTCCAGTCCGTCCGTGCCGCCATCCAGTGCCATCATCGGTTCCTTTAGCACCTCCGGCTGCAAGGTAGGCAGCACAGCAGCAGGAATGTACGGCGGGTTGGATACCAGCACCTGCGGCTTGGGCAGCGCAGTCAAATCGCCGCTGATATCTGCCAGTACCGGGCGCACATTGGCAACAGGCATCGCGTTCTTTTGCAGATAAGCAAAGGCGTCGATCGACTTCTCCACACAGTAGACACTGGCACCGGGACAGGCCTTGGCAATACTGATGCCAAGGCAGCCGCTGCCGGCGCAAAGGTCCCATACAACAGGAGCAGCCCCGGCGTTGACTGTCAATAGCCAACTGCGCCAGTTCTTCCGTTTCCGGCCGTGGGATCAGTACCCCGGGACCCACGGCAAAGGTGCTGTCTAAAAAGTCCCACTCCCCCAGCACATATTGCAACGGCGTGCCGCTTTTCAGTTGCCACAGGCCGTCCGCCAACTTCTTTTGGCTCACCAGGTCGCCCAGGTGGCTGTGGTAGTCCCGGTTGGCGATCTTTGCCAAATGACACACCAGGCACTTGGCCTTGAATTCTTCTTCATCTACGCCGTTGGCGCCTAAAAAATACACACTATAATTATAGGCTTCCTGAACCGTCACTTGATTTCATCATCCTCCGGGTTATCGGTGATTACAGCCTTAAGTGCGGCGATGCCCACCTCCATCATAGAGTCATCCGGCTCCCGCGTGGTCAGTCGCTGCATCCAAAGGCCCGGTGCGCTGACAATCTTGACGAACAAATTATCGTGCTTACCGGCATAGCGGATAAATTCATAGCCAAGCCCCATTAAAATCGGCAAAAACACCAATTTCAGCAGCATCCACAGCACTCGCTGGGTAGCGATCACCGGAAAACACTTGGCTAAAACAGAATAAAAAATCACGCTGAAAATCAGCATTACAAAAATAAACGAAGTGCCGCAACGAGGGTGAAAGCGGGTCATTTTCTTCACATTCTCCACCGTCAGATCCAGCCCGGACTCGTAACAGGCAATGCTTTTGTGCTCTGCACCGTGGTACATAAAAGTGCGGCGAATGTCTTTCATTCGGCTGACAAGCGCAATATACACAACAAAAATGATAAATTTTTGTTACGCCCTCAATGGTACCTTGGGCCGGAGTAAGTGTGCCGTCAAAGTGTTTGTTTAGCACATTAAACAGCAATACCGGCAGATAGAAGAAGATCAAAAATGCCAGTGCAAAGCCCAGCACGGACGCTACACCGGTGAGCACTTTCATCAGTTTGTCGCCCAACTTGTCAGTCATCCAGCGCTCGAACTTGCTCATTTCTTCCTCCTCCACTTCCTCCATACCGGAGACCTCAGCGGAGTACATCAGGGTCTTGTATCCGATCACCATAGATTCAAAAAAAAGTTCACGGCACCGCGTACCAGCGGCCAACCCAGAAACTTATATTTCTCTCGCAGACGGTGGAATTCGTGGTATTCGGTTAATATATCGCCGTCCGGCTTGCGCACGGCAGTAGCCATACCTTTGGGGCCTTGCATCATAATGCCCTCAATCAGTGCCTGACCGCCTACCGATGTTTTATGCGTTTTTTTCTCCTGCATTGGCGTTGTTTCCTCTCAATTCCATACTTTGATCCACTTCTCTGGTCTCTGCCGTTTGGGGCTGCTGAGCCAGGTCCTTTTTGCTGGGGGCACTGTTGATGGGCAGGTAAATGGTCACCAGCGTGCCGGTGCCCTCCTCGCTGTCGATCTCCAGGGTGCCGCCGTGCAGCTCCACCAGTTCATTGGTGACCGCCAGTCCGATCCCGGAGCCACGCACGGACATATTTGCCTTATAGAATTTTTCTTTCACATGGGGCAGATTTTCCTTGGAAATGCCGCACCCCTGATCCGCAACGGCGATTTTCACATAATCCTGACCGCCTTTTTTGGCAAATTCCGCCTTTACAAATATCTTAGCAGGTGCTCTGGAATACTTTAAAGCGTTATCCAAAATGTTCATGAACACTTGCTTTAACCGATTGGCGTCTGCATTGGCTGGAGCCGGCAGATCGGGAATGCTGTATTTTAACTCAATCCCTTCGCGCATGGCGCGCTCACGGAAGGTAAAAACGGTTTCGTCCAACTCGGCAAAGATATCCGTAGGCGCCAGGCGCAGCTTCATGCGCCCGCTTTGCAGACGGCTAAAGTCCAGCAACTCCTCTACAAATCCCTCCAGTCGCCCGGCCTCATGGACGATCACTTGCAGTCCCTTGCGGGTGATCTCGTCCTCATTATATTCTCTGCAAAACGCCAGCGTTTCGCCCCAGCCTTTAATGGAGGTCAGCGGCGTGCGCAGCTCGTGAGAATGGTGGAGATAAAGTCATTTTTCATTTTATCCGTAGCGGAAATATCCTCAGCCATTTGGTTGATGGAGTCCGCCAGATCGCCGATTTCATCATTATATTTCTTCTCAATACGAACGGTGTAGTCCCCTTGCGAGATCTTCTTAGTGGTTTGGTTGATCTCCTGCACCGGGATAATAATGGAACGGATAAAGAACAGGTTGGAGTACAAAATCACCGCAAAGATCAGCACCAACGCCAGAAAAATCAGTAGCACAATGGTACCGATCTGACGGTCGATCATCTCCAAAGAACTGATGACCCGCACGGCACCCATCGGCTCGCCGTCGCCGCTGTAAATAATGCGTGTGACTGCCATGCATTTTTCGCCGTCTTCGGTAATGTGTCCCACATAGCGGGCACGCCCTGTATCAGCAACCAGGGCCTCCTCATAGTCCGGCATACGCACTTTTTTCTACCGCAAAACCGCTGGAGGAGGTCACTACACCGCCGGCATTGTTAATGATCCAAATGGTGGTCTTGTCCCGGTAGCTGAAGCTGTCAATAAAATCCGCAGCCGACGCCTCCAAGGAACTGCCGCTGTCCAGTCGGCCGGAAAAGTAATTGGTCGCCGTGGTGGACGCACCGGAATTTAAGATACTCTCAACTGCATTATAATAGTATGCGCGAATGGTAAAAGCGGAAACCACAAAAACGATCACAAAGAACAGAGCGATCACGCCTAAAATATTGATCACCCACCGCTTTGTGATACCCTGCACCCGCAGTTCTTTCAGTCTCCCCGGCTGTATGCAGTTTTTCAGCCCATTTTTTCTTCCATCGCGCTGTTTGTCCTCGTTGCTTAGTTATTTTTTGGTGACCCACTTGTAACCCAGTCCCCAAATGGTGGTCAGATACACCGGGTTGGAGGGATCGTCCTCCACTTTCATGCGCAGACGGCGAATGTTCACATCCACAATCTTGTCATCACCAAAGTAATTGTTGCCCCATACGGTCTTGAGAATATCCGTGCGGGTCAGCGCAGCGTTGGGGTTCTTAAAGAAATATTCAATAATTTGGAACTCTACCTGGTCAGCTCAATGTTGGTACCGTTCTTGGACAGAGTGCGATTGCGTAGATTGAGCTCAAACTCGTCCAGCACAACCGTGTCCCCGGTGGTGTCGTTCTTGCGAAAGCCCCGGGTCATCTCCACCCGGCGATAAACGGCATCTACCCGCGCCATCAGCTCACTGGGAGAAAAGGGCTTGGTCACATAATCATCGGCGCCGAACATCAACCCGGTGATTTTGTCCATCTCCTGTGTCTTGGCGCTAAGCATAATGATGCCCAAGTCTGAGGATTTGGCGCGTAGCTGCTTGCACACAGCCAAACCGTCCACCTCAGGCATCATAATGTCCAGGATCGCCACATCAAAGCCGCTTTCATCCTTTGCAAACTTTTCCAGCGCCACGGCACCGTTCTCCGCCTGTTCCACAGTATAACCGCTGCGGGTCAGATTGATTACAATAAATTCGCGAATGGACTCCTCGTCCTCTGCAACCAGTACTTTCTTCATACATCCTCCTGTTAAAAGGTAATGATCCAGTCTTTCAGTGTGTCTGCGGTTACGGCAAAATCCGCAGAATTGCCGCACTTTGCCAAATATACATAACCGCCCTCTCGCAAGATTCGGTATAATCCTTATAGTTGCCCGGGTTGGCGTCATACTGTGTTTGAAGCACCGGCAACACTTCAAAGGCCGTCTTTTTGTCCGTCTTGGACTTCACCGTCAATCTGTGGCTCTTGTCAGCATAGCTGACAGTTACGGACTTAAATTGCTTATCCGGCAGCACCATTTGATAGCCGTCCTCCTGTACTGCCAGGGAGTACCCGGTGTGAACCAGCACGGAGCTTTTGTATTTGCACCAGTCTACGCCGCGCACCTGCGTCGGCAGACCTTTCAATTTGGCGTCCGTAGGAATTTCCAGCAAACCGTCGCCGTTCATATCCACACAAGGCACCATCACATCCCGGCCGGTGTCCGCCGTCAGGCTGTGTTGTAGCTGTAAACGGGGAAACGATGGAGTCATAATAATCGCTCCAACAGATCAGCTCTGTGAGCATAGACGCCCCATCTGATTTTACCGCGTCCGCATACACCGCCGGCTTGCCGTCTGCCTTGCCCACCTGTAGCTTGCGGTAAGCGCTCACATGCCCGTCCACGCGGGTCTCGCCTAACAAGGTCTGCTTGTCTCCTTTATAGGAGTACAGCGCCGCGCTGGCGGAAAGGGACTTCATTTGATCCGCCGAGAAGAACAGAACCTCCTGCACGCCGTCATTGTTCAGATCCGCAGGAATATAAGCACTGTACTGCATCGGCTCGGCTAAAGCTGTCAATTTCGACTCCTGGCCCGAACCGGTCATTTTGTACACAGACATCAGGTGGCTGGTAGAGTAACTGATCATATTCCAGGAGATCAGAAATTCTGTTTTGCCGTCGCCGTTCACATCACAAAAATCCACACTGTACACATCCGTGCCTTCGCCTTGAATATTGGCAATTACCTGCCAATTCTCCCCGCTTTGCTCCAACACGGCCATATCAATCTTGCCAAGGGCGTCATTGGCTCATAAAATGCCAATGCCTCCTTTTGACCGTCATTGTCAAAGTCATAGAAAATATAAGAAGTGGTATAATTACCTGCCGCGGGGGATCTTTACAGAATAGCCGCCTTTACAATAGGCGTCCATAGCACTTTGGACGCTGGCGTCCGCCCCGGCAGGCGCCACAGGCGAAAATAAGATCATCTATGGAAGACGCCAAATGAATCCGCCGCAACCGGAAACAGCAGAGCATGCACAACATCGGAATTTAAAATTTTAATTCGCTTTCACCGCGCTGCCTCCCGGCTTCTGATTTACTGGACGATATGCGCCGCCGCATATCTTACCGAACTATTATAACAGAACTTGGTTACAAAATAAATACCAAAATATCAAAAAATGACAAACCGTGACACGAAAGCAACGAACCGTCTGCGCGGTATATAATCTGACTTTTTACGCCTGATCTAACGATCTTTGCGTTTCCTTCATTCCAATCCACCGCCTTATCCCTGAATAATCGACACAGGATCAGATGAAAATGTTCTTTTTCGTCATCATTAAGCAGATGAAATATCACAATTTGCAATATTATTGTGGGACTTTTTTGTCGAATCTATTGACAACTATTCACATTTTTACTACTATGTATGATGAGATTTTGTTTTATATAAATTCAAAAGAAAGGATCGGGAAGAGATGGAATTGATCGAAACAAAAGAACTGTACGAAAATGACGCATTTGTTATTATTGAGGCGGAATTTGAGGACAGCGAAACCAAAAAGCGAATACAGGAAATTGCGCTGGGACTTAAAAACAATCTAGGCGATATTACGAAAATTCGTACCATTCACCGTAAGCAAATTTAATCGAAAAGGACCCGGCGACAATCAAATGCTGTCACCGGGTCCTTTTCTTATTCCTGCTTGCACCGCGTAATTTTTACTTTCCATCCGCAGCGTTATGCGGCAAGGACGGCAAGCCGTTTCCAGCGGCGGGAAGTCCACAGGCGTGCCGGTAAAGGTGCGGTCCGTAATTTCCTTTTCCACATAAAACACGCCGTCGTATTCCGCAACAATCACAAATTCCGTTCCACAGATCGGTGCGTGATCATAGGCAAAATAC
>ENA-OPYV01000164-OPYV01000164.1-human-gut-metagenome-genome-assembly--contig:-NODE-164-length-20810-cov-2.404729_pt1 | contig 20810 bp, 24 predicted proteins | sample MGYA00242474_ERZ504485 | MGnify/ENA primary metagenome ERZ504485 (study PRJEB26092, sample SAMD00036263) | human gut metagenome | host: Homo sapiens | study: EMG produced TPA metagenomics assembly of...
AGCGAAAGCAGCAGGAGCAGAATTCGTAGGAGCAGAAGAATTAATTCCTAAGATCCAGAAAGAAAACTGGTATGACTTCGACGTAGTAGTAGCTACTCCAGACATGATGGGTGTAGTAGGTCGTTTTAGGACGTGACTTAGGACCTAAAGGTTTAATGCCTAACCCTAAAGCCGGAACTGTAACAATGGACGTTGCGAATGCCATTAAAAGAAATCAAAGCAGGTAAGATCGAATATAGATTAGATAAATCCAACATCATTCATGTACCAGTTGGAAAAGCTTCTTTCACAGAAGAACAGTTAGCGGACAACTTCCAGACGTAATCGATGCAATCGTAAAAGCAAAACCTGCAGCAGCAAAAGGTCAGTATTTTAGAAACGTAACAATTACTTCTACAATGGGACCTGGAGTGAAAATTGATACAACAAAATTGCTTAATATTTAACTTAAGCGGGGTCAGTCTCATGTAGTCTGACCCCAGATTTATGCAAAATCCTATGTTGCCATATGGGAATTGCATAAAAATAAAACATTTCAAAAAGTAAAAAACATTTGACATATATATAAATGTCGTGTATTATATGTAAAGTATTACTGCCGAAGACAGCAGGTGCCGCAAGGCGCAACGTAGAACAACCTGCCGAGGAGAGTATTAGTGAATATGCTAATTAACACTCTATGTCTGTGCGGATATAGAGTTTTCTTTTTATATGTGCGGTGGTACACAAAATAAAATCAAGGAGGTGCACCATTTCAATGGCAAAAGTTGAGTAAAACAACCAGTAGTAAACGAAATTAAAAGAATTACTTACAGATGCTCAGTCAGCAGTATTAGTTTCTTACCGCGGAATCACTGTAGAACAGGATACAGCAATGCGTAAAGAATTAAGAGAAGCTGATGTAGAATACAAAGTATATAAGAATACAATGATTCGTTTTGCAATCCAGGGAACAGAATTTGAAGCATTAGCTGATGATTTAAAAGGACCTACAGCAATCGCTGTTTCTAAAACAGATGCTACAGCTCCTGCAAGAATCCTTGCAAAACACGCTAAGAACATCGAAGTATTAGAAATGAAATCTGGTGTTGTAGAAGGAACATTCTATGACAAAGATGGTATCCAGGTTATCGCAAGCATCCCATCAAGAGACGAATTACTTGCGAAAATTCCTTGGAAGCATTCAGTCCCCAATTACAAACTTTGCTCGTGTTATTAAGCAGATCGCTGAAAAAGACGGAGAAGGGGCTGCAGCTGAGTAAGATCAGTTATCAGTAAATTTAAAATATTAGGAGGAAATTATAATGACAACTCAGGAAATTATTGAAGTTATCAAAGGTTTATCAGTATTAGAATTAAAACGATTTAGTAAAAGCTTGTGAAGAAGAATTGGTGTATCTGCAGCAGCAGGTGTTGTAGTAGCAGCAGCTGGAGCTGAAGGTGGAGCAGAAGAAAAAGACGAATTCGACGTAGAATTAACAGAAGTTGGTGGAGCTAAAGTTAAAGTCATCAAAGCTGTTCGTGAAGTAACAGGATTAGGATTAAAAGAAGCTAAAGAATTAGTTGATGGAGCTCCTAAAGTAATTAAAGAAGGTGCATCTAAAGCAGAAGCTGAAGACATCAAAGCTAAATTAGAAGAACAGGGAGCTAAAGTAACTCTTAAATAATTAAGAGATTTACTCCAGTAGATTTTCTATAAAGTATATGAAACTGTCACATTGGTGGAAACTAGTGTGGCAGTTTTTTTACTTTATATGGATCATAAGAAACTTCGATGGAATCCTCTATGAAATAAAATATTTCTAAGCTTTTATAATCGTATATTTGATGATAGAATAGGAGAGTAAAATCATACGAAAGGAGTATTCGACAATTATGAAATTAGTAATTATTGAACCACTAGGTGTGGAAGAAGAGAAATTGATGGAAGTCGCACATAAAGCATTGCCAGATTCTGTCGAGATCGTATCTTACCAGACCAAAGTAACTGACACAGAAAGCCTGATCGAACGTGGAAAGGATGCGGACATTATTATGGTTGCAAACCTGCCATTGAATGCTGAAGTCATCAAAGGTTGCAAAAACCTTAAGATGCTGGCGGTAGCGTTTACAGGGATCGATCATATTGCGATGGATGCATGCAAAGAACAGGGAATCACAGTATGCAACTGTGCAGGCTATTCAAATGCTGCAGTTTCAGACCTTGTCTTTGGACTTTTGATCTCACTATATCGAAATATCATTTCCTGCGATCAGGTAGTCCGAGAAGAAGGAACCAAGGATGGTCTGGTTGGATTTGAATTGGAAGGAAAGAAATTCGGTGTGATCGGAACCGGAGCAATCGGAACCAGAGTTGCGAAGATCGCCCAGGCATTTGGATGTGAAGTTTACGCATATTCAAGGACAGTAAAAGATCTTCCAGGAATTCAATTTGTAGGGTTAGAAGAACTTTTATATAGTTGTGATATCATTTCATTGCATGTACCTTTAAATGAATCAACAAAAGGTTTGATCGGTAAAGATGAAATCGCATTGATGAAACCAGATGCAGTTTGATCAACACGGCAAGAGGTCCGGTTGTTGATAGTGAAGCATTAGCTGAAGCACTCAATAACGGTAAGATTGCAGGAGCAGCCGTTGATGTCTTTGAGAATGAACCGCCGGTATCAAAAGATCATCCACTCTTACATGCAAAGAATCTGATCGCGACACCACACGTTGCATTTGCAACAAAAAGAAGCATTGGTAAAACGTGCGATCATTGATTTTGATAATGTGAAATGTTGGATGGAAGGAAAACCAGTCAATGTAATGAATTAAATTTTATAAATAGTCGAATATACATTAAGAGAAACAAGATAAATGGGGAGAAATAAAGTGAAAAAGTGATGAAAAGATGTGTGTATGTACGCTTTCAGCTCTTATAGGAATGTTATCGATTCAGATTATGCCCGTATCAGCAGCAAGTAAGACTGGCATGGGAAAGATAACGAATAAGATAAACAAAGCAGGGTATAATTTATGGGGCGGATACGATTCACCGGAAGAAGCAGCAACATATGATATTGATTTCTATGATTCTGGCATCAATGTAGGTGTTGCTGTTGGCGGAAATATTTCATTAAAATATAACGATTCTTATGATTATGGAGATAACCTGAAATATAACTGGCAGATCGTCAATGGAAATGATCATATTGCGATGGAGGTATCAGCAGATCAGAAGACTGCAAGGATTACAGGAAGATCCATAGGAGATGCAACAGTCCGATTAAATATCATAACAGATGAAGGAACAGAATATCAAAGTATTGAAACAAAAGAATGCATATCCAGATTTCCAATCCGAGATTAAAGAATAACAAACTTGCAACGGTTCTTTATAACGAAGGGAAAGTTGAATTAGAAGGCAACTCGGCGAATGGACAAGAACGCATTATCTATCGAGCAGATGACAACCATAATTTTTATGTATCGGATGATGGGACATTTTACGGATATGCAAAACAAACCAGAAAGATATACGTATATGTAGATGGAATTTGTCTGGAAGCAGCTGTAAAGTGCACAGATCCACAATATAGAGCCAGTTGTATTCTGAAAAAAGGGCAAAAAGTATCTTACAAAGTATCAGGAGCCAGCGGATATACACCAGTTACATATAAAGTTGGAAATACAAAATATGCATCTGTATCATCAAATGGATTAAACAAGGAAAAAGAAAGAGGAACGTACTCGATCAGTGCTGATAATGCGAGTGTATCTTTTGATATTTATATCTTAAAATCCAAAGTATACAAAGGAGTCAGTAAAGCTCAAGCAATCTGTAAGACAAACCAAGATATAGTCAGGCAAAACGAATGCAGAAAGGTTATGTAGACTGCAGTTCTTTTGTGTGGAAATCTTATAAACCATATGGTGTGAATTTTGGAAGTAAGAGCTATGCACCAACAGCTGCAGATATTGCGAAATGGTGTGGAAAAAAGAAGAAATTATTAAAACTTTCTACATATAACGGAAAATCAGACAGATTACTTCCGGGAGATCTAATCTTTTACCGTAAACGAAGTGGAAAGAATGGAAGATATAAAAATATCGACCATATCGCCCATGTATGTTGGAAATGACACGATCGTACATGCAGATGGAAGCAGTGTGTCTTACAGCTATCCATGGTACCGCAAAGTTGCAGCGATCGCCAGACCAGTAAAATAAAAGAAAAATATAAAGATAAAGAAGTACAAAAGGCAGATAACAAGGATACAAAATTCTTGCTATCTGCTTTTAGGATGGTACAATATTGATGTAACTGAAATGGGAGCTTAAAAGGTGATACCTTAGCTGAGAGGAAACGAGAGTTTCGACCATGGACCTGATACGGATAATGCCGTCGTAGGGATTTGGATGCTATGAATACAAGACGAACTGTAAAGCAGCATCACAGGCTTTTTAAAGTTTGTCTTTTTTTTATCTCAACAAGACAGAAATGATGAATAAAATAAACAAAACCGAATAAGAGTCTCCCAAAATCTTATATTTTTGGAGGTTTTCAATCATGAAGTACACAACACAGATGAACGCAGCAAGACAGGGAATTGTAACGAAAGAGATGGAAGCAGTTGCTGCTTATGAAGGAATTGACGTGAAAGATCTTATGGCAGAAGTCGCAGCTGGAACTATTGTCATCCCTGCAAACAAGAACCACAAGTGTTTAAAACCATTTGGAATCGGGAATTCTTTGAAGACAAAGATCAATGTAAACCTTGGAACATCCAGAGACTGTTTAAACTTAGATGTTGAGATGGAGAAAGTTAATAAAGCCGTAGAGATGGGTGCAGAAGCTATCATGGATCTTTCTTCTTTTGGACATACTCATGTATTTCGTAAGAAACTTGTCGATGAATGTCCAGCGATCCTTGGTACCGTACCTATTTACGATGCGATTGTTTATTACAATAAAGCATTAAAGGATATCACATCTCGTGAATGGATCGATGTTTTTAAGATGCATGCAGAAGATGGTGTAGATTTTATGACGATCCATTGTGGGATCAACCGAAACACAGCGGAACGTTTTTTAAGGCAATGAAACGTAAGATGAACATTGTGTCTCGTGGTGGTTCTCTGATCTTTGCATGGATGGAGCAACAGGCAATGAGAATCCATTCTTCGAATACTATGATGAAATCCTTGATATCTGTAACGAATATGATGTAACGCTAAGCCTTGGCGATGCATGTCGTCCAGGATGCCTTGCTGATGCAAGTGATATTTCACAGATCGAAGAATTAGTAACATTAGGAGAATTAACAGCACGTGCATGGAAGAAGGATGTACAGGTTATGATCGAGGACCTGGACATATGCCAATGGATCAGATTCAGGCGAATATGAAGATCCAGCAGACGATCTGTCATGGAGCACCATTTTATGTTCTTGGACCTCTGGTAACAGATATTGCACCTGGATATGACCATATCACATCTGCAATTGGTGGAGCGATCGCTGCAGCTTCTGGAGCAAGCTTCTTATGTTATGTAACACCAGCAGAACATCTGCGTCTTCCAAATGTCGATGATGTGAAAGAAGGAATCATGGCTTCCAAGATTGCAGCACATGCAGCAGATATTGCCAAAGGTGTAAAAGGCGCTATGGATTGGGATAACCAGATGGCAGCTGCGAGACAGAAACTTGACTGGGAGAAACAGTTCGAACTTGCTCTTGATCCTGAAAAGGCAAGAAGATACCGTGCAGAATCAACACCAGAGAGAGAAGATACATGTACAATGTGTGGAAAGATGTGTTCTGTACGTAATATGAATGCCGTCCTTGCCGGAGAAGATGTGGACGTCATCTAAATAGAATTCAGCATCCAGGCTGGGAATCCTGCCATGCAGGATTCATATCTAAGATCTCCGGCAGAGCCAGATACATATCCTTACGTATCTGAATATATATATGAAAGAAGGTACTTAATATTATGAGTAATGAAAGAAGTGGATTCTCGAGCCGTTTAGGATTCGTTCTTGCAACGGCTGGGTCTGCCGTAGGTCTTGGGAATATCTGGAGATTTCCATATCTTGCAGCCAAGTATGGCGGAGGAACATTTTTATTAACTTATCTGATCCTTACATTAACATTTGGATTTTCGCTGATGATCACAGAAGTTGCCCTTGGAAGAAAGGCAGGAACCAGTGCGATCCGTGCATTCGGACACTTCAGTAAGAAGTATACATTTATCGGATATCTTACAACGATCATTCCGTTTATTATCTTCCCATACTACTGTGTTATCGGTGGATGGGTTACAAAATATGCACTGTTATCAATTCAGGGAGGGATTCATAATGCCGCTTCTGATACATTCTTTACAGGGTTTATCAGCAAGTCAGCAGAACCAATGATCTGTGTTCTTGTATTCCTGATCGCTACAACAGTGGTTGTTGTAGGAGGAGTCAAAGGTGGAGTAGAACGTGTCAGCACGATCATGATGCCAGTTTTGATCGTCTTATTGATCGGAGTCTCTTTATTCTGTATCACAAGACCAGGGGCGATGGCTGGAGTTGTATATTATTTAAACCAAATTTAAAAGGATTTAGTCCAACAACGATCTTAGCTGCACTTGGACAGCTATTTTATTCGATGTCACTTGCTATGGGTATTATGATCACATTCGGATCATATATGCCAAAGAAAGCTGACCTTGAGAAATCAGTCACACAGGTTGAGATTTTTGATACAGGGGTTGCTTTCCTTGCAGGACTGATGATCGTACCAGCTGTGTTTGCATTCTCAAACGGAGATTCATCTATGCTTGCAAAAGGTCCATCTTTGATGTTTGTGATGCTTCCAAAAGTATTTGATAGTATGGCTTTTTCAAGTATTATTGCAGCAGTATTCTTTATTTTAGTGTTACTTGCAGCACTTACCTCTTCCATTTCGCTGCTTGAGACACTCGTAGCAGTTCTGATGGATAAGTTCCATATGAAACGAGGAACTGCATGTATTACGATGTTTATCATTGCTCTGTTACTAGCAGTTCCATCATCTTTAGGATTTGGAGCATGGAGCAATATTACGATTTTAGGATTTGACTTCCTTGATTTCTTTGATTTCATCAGTAACAGTGTATTAATGCCGATCGCAGCATTCTTAACATGTCTATTTGTCGGCTATATCATCAAGCCAAAAAGTAATTGTTGATGAAGTTGAAAGTTCTGGGGAATTTAAGAGAAAATCACTATTCCTTATTATGGTTAAGTATATTGCACCGATCTGCATTGTTGCGATCTTAGTGTTCTCAGTACTTGAAGGATTAGGATTTATTACAGTTTAATACGGAAGATATAGAGACGCACAGATGACTACTTAACATTCTGTGTGTTTCTGTTTTATTAGGAGGAAAGTATGATTACAGCAGTGATTTTTGATATGGACGGTGTGATCGCTGATTCGGAATATTTTAATGTCAAAGCAAAACATCTCATCTTAAAAAAGGCAGGTATTGAAGTTGACTGGCATTATCATGATAAATTCCTTGGGACGACGCATGAATTTATGTGGACGGAGATGAAGAAAGAATTTGAGAGTCTTGATAAAGAAGTTCCATATTATATAGATCAGTGGGTCAAAACCAGAAAAGAGTTGATCGACCAGGAAGGACTAAAGCCGATGCCGGGAGTTGTTGATCTGATCCGTACATTAAAGGAAAAAGGATTTCATCTGGCAGTAGCATCGTCTTCATTGAAAGAAGATATCATGACAAATATGAATACGTTTGGAATTACAGACTGCTTTGAAGCATTTATAAGCGGTTCCGAATGTGAAAACGGAAAGCCGGATCCAGAAATCTTTCAAAAGGCGGCTGAGGCAGTTGGACAGAAGGCGGTAAACTGTATCGTGGTTGAAGATTCAGAAGCAGGAGTAAAGGCAGCCAAATCTGCCAAAATGAAATGCATTGGATATGCACCAGAAGGAGCAATCAAACAAGATCTCCATCAGGCAGATACAGTGGTGAAGGAATTTTCAAATAAACTTATAGAATATATTATGGGAAAATAAGTAAAAAAATTAGACAGCGTTCTTGTGAAAAAGAGTGCTGTCTTATTTTTATAAAAACTTTCTCGTGAAAAGATTTACGAATGTAGAGTCGATCGTGGCAGTTTCTGCCAAAGTCTCTTTTTCTTTTGTCACTATTGAATAGTGACAAAAAAGTGAAAATGAACAATATAATGAAAAAAATGTTCATTTTGCATTGACATAGGAACAAAACAGATATATAATAACATTAGAAAGAACGAAAGAACATTATAGTGAAATAATGTTCATAACCATGCATCAAAGGAGAAGAAAACGTGAAATGTTATAAGCCAGAGAAAGTAAATAAAGATCTGCCAGGAATAATTTTATTAAGTCATGGACCATTTGCAGTTTCATTAGTTGATACAGCGAAGATGCTGTTTGGTGAGAGTGAGAACATTGCAGCATATTCCTTAGAACCAGGAGATGATATTGACAAATATAGAGAGGCATTTGTAGAAACGATCAATGAATTTCCAGAAGGAAGCATGATCTTGGTCGATTTGTTCGGTGGAACTCCTTGTAATCAGGTAATGCGTCATATTCAGGAGACAGAGAAGCCACTGGAAGTTGTTGGAGGAATGAATCTTCCAATGTTAGTGAATGCAGTACTTGCAAGAGAGGAAATGTCAGGAAAAGACTTTAGTTTAGATACAGTAGAGAATGGTAAGAAGGGGATTTTCAGAGTTGATACCGAAGGTTTCCTAAGTGACGATGACGACGAAGATGACGAATAGAGAAACTTTTTGAAATGTTGAAGATTGAAAGGAGAAAAAGCATATGGCAAAGAGTTTAGCAGTAAGAGTGGATGACAGACTGATTCACGGACAAGTAGTAACACAGTGGGTAAAAGTATTTAAGGCACAGAAGATCGTCGTGATCGATAACAACGTGGCGAAAGACAAGATGCAGAAAAATGTATTAAATTCGCAGCACCACCAGAGATCAAAGTAAGTATTTTCTCAGTTGATAAAGCTGTTGAGATTTGGGAGAAGAATCAGTTTGGAAACTTAAATGTGTTCGTACTGTTCAAAGATGTAAAACAGATCAAAGAATTAGCAGATAAAGGTGTGAAATTTGATGAGATCACATTAGGTAATATGTCTATTATCGGAGATCGTAAACAAATCTATAAATCCACAGGATTTACAGAAGAAGAGGCACAGACATTATTTGATCTTGAGAAAGATGGTGTGAAATTATATTTCCAGACACAGCCTACGGATAAAAAGGAATCTCTGGATATGGTCAAAAAGACATTTCCAAATGTTCAATAAATATATGAAAAGCTAAGGAGGATGAAAACATGACAATTAGTTTAACGCAGGCAATATTGCTTGGACTGTTCTGTGGTATTGCAAAATGCTGTATTCCATATACAGCGGGAGCATTTATGTATAATACGGTTATTTTTAATGCAGTGATCGTTGGAGCGGTTCTGGTGATATGTCACAGGCAATGATGATCGGGGCATCATTACAGCTGATTTATTTAGGTGTTATCGCTGCTGGTGGAAACCAGCCTACTGACCCATGCCTTGCAGCTTATGTAGCAATACCAGTTGCAATGGCATCAGGACTTAATACGAATGCAGCAGTTGCACTTGCAGTTCCAGTAGGGCTTTTAGGAGTTCAGATTTCGAATTTGCTTTACCTGGTAGCAGGATTCTTTGCACAAAAAGCAGATGTTTATGCAGAAAAAGGTGATGCAAAGGATGATCGGATGGTCCATCGTTGGTGTAGGATTTATGAGATTGATATGCTTTGCTTCACTGCTCACAGTTGCAGTATACTTCGGAAGTGGTGCACTACAGGGTGTTTTAGATGATATCCCTAAATTCGTAACAAACGGTCTGACAGCCATGGGAGCATGCTTACCAGCGGTAGGTTTTGCAATCATTGCTAACCTGATCTCGAAACCAAAATTTTGTTCCATTTTTCTTTGCAGGATTTTTCATGATCCAGTATACGAAGATCGGAACGATCCCACTGTTAATGATGGGAGCATTTATCACATTCCTTTATGTAACATTTACGAAGAATGAATACACAAGCAATGCGGGATATGATGATGACGAGGATGATGACGAAGATGAAGATGAGGAAGAATTTGCAAATGAAGAAAGAATTCTTTCTAAGAAAGATGTATTCAAATCTTATCTGATCTATTGGTTTACAGCAGAAATCTGTCATAGTTTTGAAAGAATGCAGGCACCAGGATTTTGTGCAGCATTAGTACCGGCATTAAAGAAATTCTATCCAAATAAAGAAGATAAACCACATTATATTGAAGCATTAAAACGTAATATGACATTCTTTAACACAGAAGCCCATTGGGGTGGAGGACCATGTTTAGGACTAACACTTGCTATGGAGGAAAAGAAATCAAGAAATTATGATGCGATTCCAGGTGAAATGATCGTCAACTTAAAAACAGGTTTGATGGGACCTTTAGCAGGTATTGGAGATACGATCTCATGGTTAACATTAATGTATCTGTTTATTGGACTATTCTTACCACTTGCTAAACAGGGAAATCCATTAGGTGGTATTGGACCAATCGTATTATTAACAGTGATCTGTTTTGGAATTGGGTATTTCTTAACATCAAAATGTTATACATTTGGATATTCATTTGCAGAAAATATGCTGAAGTCTGGATTGGTCAATATGATCATCACAGGAGCAAGTATTCTTGGATTATTCATGATGGGTGGACTTGCAGCAACATATGTAACAGTATCAACACCAATCAAATTTGTAACAAGTACATATACAACAACTTTACAGTCTATCCTTAATTCTATCGCACCTGGAATTCTTCCATTGATCGTAGTGCTTTGTATCTGGGGATATTTAGCCAAAGTAAAACGTAATTATTTTGCAGCAACATTAGGAGTTACAATTATTTCTCTGGTACTGGGATGTATTGGAATAATTATTTAAAAGTTGCAAAGCTTTTCAATTGACGTGTCTTGCAAAGCTTTTATATACTATAATTAAGAATGAGTAATGAAGATAGAAAGGGCAGGCAAGTTGAGAGAAGAACGTTTTTATTATTAAAGTAGTTGAAATGCACTATAAACAAGGATTGTCGCAACAAGAGATTGGCAAGAAGTTAAATGTATCAAGAACAACGATATCAAGAGCACTGGCGCAGGCTAAGAAACAGGGATATGTGCAGATTAAGATTAATTATCCAGAAGATTCAGCAATTAATCTTGAAGGACGATTGGAAGAACGCTTTGGTCTGAAGGAAGCTGTGATCGCAAGTTCACTTAATGAGAATGATTTAAAAGAAGAGATCGCATTTTTGCATCAGACTATCTGCTGAGAACTTTAAAAACCATATGACGATCGCTCTTACAAGAGGAGTTACACTACAGAATATGGTAGAATTTCTCGGAAAAGATGTGAGACTTAAATTTTTAAAAACGGATGATGTGAATGTTGTACCATTGATGGCAGCAACGAATATATCGGTTTCAATGGATAAGGGATATCGAATGGCTTATTCAAATTATCTGATCGAAGAAGTAGCGAAGATCATTAATGGAAATAGTTATCAGATGCTTGCACCACAATATGTGACATCTCCAGAAGCTAAAAAAGTTTTCATGGAAGAGAAAAGTATCAAAGAAGTATTCGATCTTGCAAAGAGTGCTGATATTGCAGTAGCTGGTATAGGAACATTAGATCATAACTCAGCTTTGACAAATGCAGAATTTATTCCGATGGAAGAATTTGAGCGATTACAGAAAAAAGGTGGTACAGGAGAAATTCTTTCCCATGTGATAGATAAAGATGGAAAGCTGGTGAAAGATGAATTTGAAGAACATTTGCTAAGCCTTGATCTTGAAGAATTTAAGAAAATACCGATCCGTGTCGGAGTTGCTTATGGTCTTGACAAGAAAGAAGCAATTCTCGGAGTGCTTCGAGGTGGTTATGTGAATGTACTGATCACAGACGAGAAAGTTGCGAATTACCTGATAGAAGAAACAAAATAACTATAAAGATAAAATCCCAGAGAATTTCATTCTTTGGGATTTTTTTGAAGAAAGGCATAATTATGAAGAAGGTAATAAAGAAAAACTGGAAGAAACGAAACAACATGCATTTGAAAAGAAAGTTTTGCAGAGAGAAAAAGCAAAAGGAGCACCAAGAGTTGGTGAATTCTATAAGGAAAATGATATTTTGCTGGAAGATATCGATCTTGGACAGATTCGAATAGACATGAAACGTGAAGGAGAAGATATCACAAATAGTGAGATTGTTGAGATAACCAAGATTATACCAGTCAAAGACCATATGATCGAAATCACGATTATGAAAGAAAAGATCAAGAAGGATCAGATCAGAAAAGAAATGTAATGTTATTTGTTCATGGTGGAGGATTTATCGGCGGTGATGTAAAAACAAAAGGAAATCAATGCCGCTATCTTGCGCAGCAGTCTGGTGCGGTTGTTATCTCACCAGAATATCGTCTGGCACCTGAAACTCCATATCCGGGAGCAGAAGAAGACGTACTTGGAACGATCGACTGGTTAGAAGAAAATGCAGACAGATTCAATATTGATACGGATAAGATGGCGATCATGGGAGAAAGTGCGGGAGGCCATTTAGCGGTTAATGCTTGTCTGAAAGATAAAAAACAAAGGATGAAACTGGTAGTATCTGTGTACGGAGTTATGGATATGAGTGTAGCAGAAGATACACCATATCATTGGGATTACTCATTATACCAGATGGAGGAAGAACAAAAGGATTATATCATGAACCGCCTGTTCCGTTTTAAAGAGTTAAATGATTCTATGAATGATCTGTATTTACAAAATGGAGAATCAACTTTAGATGGAGAAATTTCCCCATTGTTCAGTGAACATCTTGGCTGTTTGCCAAAAGTCTGATGATCGAAGCATGAATTTGATTATTTTAAGATCTGTAATGAAGAATTTGTGAAAAAGTTAGAAGAACAAGGAAAAGATGTTGATGTCATCTATTACGAGGGATTAGACCATGGGTTCTTCGATCGTCTTGGAAGTCTTCCGCAGACCCAAGACTGTATTGATGAGATCGCGGAGTATATCAAAGAAATGTAGAAAACGAAATTCAATTAAAAAGCACTTGAAAAGGCAGATGAGAAACATTTTCAGGTGCTTTTTTTATGTATTTAAAAATAGTTGTTGACATGATAAATTCTGTATGGTAATATAAGAAAATGTCTTAATGTGGGTTTGTCTGCCCACACTCTATGTAAAATTAAGAATAAGATTGTAAGAAAAGATATAGTAAGATAGAGGGTTTCTTACAGTTGATGTAGTATATAAACCAGGTTTAGATCAAGAGGTGAAAAACGTCCATGGAAAAGAACAGAATACAGCCAATAAAATCAGGTACAGGGATGCGAATCAGCTATGCCAGACAGGATGACGTCCTTGAAGTACCAAATCTGATCGAATTCAAAAGGATTCCTATGATTGGTTTTTAAGAGAAGGATTAGCAGAGGTATTTGAAGATATCTCCCCAATCGAAGATACAGCGATCAGTTAAGCTGGAATTTGTTGACTATCAATTATGTAAAGATGACGTCAAATATTCAATTGAAGAATGTAAAGAAAGAGATGCAACATACGCTGCACCTTTAAAAGTGAAAGTAAGACTTCATAATAAAGAGACTGATGAAATCAAGCAGCATGAGATTTTTATGGGCGATCTTCCTTTAATGACAGCAACAGGAACATTTATCATCAACGGAGCTGAACGTGTTATCGTCAGTCAGTTAGTACGTTCCCCTGGAATTTATTATGGAATTGCTCATGACAAGATTGGTAAAGAGTTATACTCTTCCACAGTTATTCCAAACCGTGGTGCTTGGCTTGAATATGAAACAGATTCCAATGATGTATCAATGTACGTGTAGACCGTACAAGAAAAAGTGCCTATCACAGTTTTGATCCGTGCATTAGGTATCGGAACAAATGCAGAGATTAAAGAATTATTTGGTGAAGAACCAAAGATCCTTGCAAGTATTGAAAAAGACCCATCTGATAACTATGAAGATGGTCTATTAGAATTATATAAGAAGATCCGTCCGGGAGAACCATTATCTGTAGATAGTGCGGAAAGCTTGATCAACAGCATGTTCTTCGATCCAAGAAGATATGATCTTGCGAAAGTTGGACGTTACAAATTCAATAAAAAATTAGCATTAAGAAATCGTATCAGTGGATTTATCTTAGCAGAAGATGTTTTAGATCCAACAACTGGAGAAGTATTAGCAGAAGCTGGAACGAATGTGGACATGGAACTTGCAGATAAGATCCAGAACGCAGCCGTAGCAAGTGTTATGATCCAGACAGAAGAAGGTGCTACAAAAATACTTTCTAACATGGAAGTAAATCTTGCTGAATATGTAGATTTCAATCCAGAAGAGATTGGTGTTCATGAAGATGTTTTCTATCCTGTATTAGAGAAGATCTTAGAAGAAGGATATGAAGGAGAAGAATTAAAAGAAGCTCTGAAGAAGAATATTCATGAATTGATTCCAAAACATATTACAAAAGAAGATATCTTAGCATCTATCAACTACAATATCCATTTAGAGTATGGAATTGGACATGATGATGATATTGACCACTTAGGAAACCGTCGTATCCGTGCTGTAGGTGAACTGCTTCAGAACCAGTATCGTATCGGTCTTTCAAGATTGGAAAGAGTTGTTCGTGAAAGAATGACAACTCAGGACATTGAATCTATCTCACCACAGTCATTGATCAATATCAAACCAGTAACAGCAGCAGTGAAAGAGTTCTTTGGAAGTTCTCAGTTATCTCAGTTCATGGACCACAACAACCCACTGTCTGAGTTAACACATAAGAGACGTTTATCTGCATTAGGACCAGGTGGTCTGTCTCGTGATCGTGCCGGATTCGAAGTCCGTGACGTACATTATACACATTACGGAAGAATGTGTCCGATCGAGACACCTGAAGGACCTAACATCGGTCTGATCAACTCTCTTGCTACTTATGCGAGAATTAACGAGTATGGATTTATCGAAGCTCCATATCGTGTACTGGATAAATCAGATCCTGAGAATCCAGTTGTTACAGATAAAGTTGTTTATTTAACAGCTGATGAAGAAGATAATTATGTAGTAGCACAGGCGAACGAACCTGTTGACGAAGATGGACATTTCGTAAATACTCATGTATCCGGTCGTTTCCGTGAGGTACATCAGAATTTGATAAAGTAAACCTTGACTTAATGGACGTATCTCCAAAGATGGTATTCTCAGTAGCTACATCCATGATTCCTTTCCTGGAGAACGATGATGCCCAACCGTGCGCTGATGGGATCCAACATGCAGCGTCAGGCAGTACCACTTCTTTCTACAGAAGCTCCTGTTGTTGGAACAGGTATGGAATCCAAGGCTGCATATGACTCTGGAGTCTGCATCACAGCAAGAAATGGCGGAGTCGTAGAAAGATCTACAAGTACAAAGATCGTAGTTCGTAATGATGACGGTCAGAGAGATGAGTACAATGTTATCAAGTTTGCACGAAGCAACCAGGGTAACTGTATGAATCAGCGTCCGATCGTATTTGTAGGAGACAGAGTAGAAAAGGGAGACATCTTAGCAGACGGTGCTTCAACAAGCAACGGAGAGATGGCTCTTGGTAAGAACCCATTGATCGGTTTCATGACATGGGAAGGATATAACTACGAGGATGCGGTACTGTTAAGTGAGCGTCTGGTACAGGATGACGTTTACACATCTGTTCATATCGAAGAATATGAAGCAGAAGCCAGAGATACTAAGCTTGGTCAGGAAGAGATCACAAGAGATCTTGCAGGATTAAGTGAAGATGTCTTAAAAGACTTAGATGATAACGGTATCATCCGTATCGGTGCAGAAGTACGTGCCGGTGACATCCTGGTAGGAAAAGTTACTCCTAAGGGAGAAACAGAATTAACAGCTGAAGAGAGACTGTTACGTGCGATCTTCGGTGAGAAAGCAAGAGAAGTCCGTGATACATCTTTAAGAGTGCCACATGGTGCTTACGGAGTTGTTATGGATACGAAGATCTTCACAAGAGAGAATGGAGACGAAACTTCCTCCTGGAGTAAACAAGAGCGTTCGTGTATACATTGCTCAGAAGAGAAAGATTTCTGTAGGAGATAAGATGGCTGGTCGACATGGTAACCAAGGGTGTAATTTCCCGTATTCTGCCAGTAGAAGATATGCCATACTTACCAAACGGACGTCCATTAGATATCGTACTGAACCCATTAGGTGTGCCTTCACGTATGAATATCGGACAGGTGTTAGAGATCCATCTGTCCTTAGCAGCAAAAAGTTCTTGGATTTAATGTTGCTACACCAGTATTCAATGGTGCAGACGAGAACGATATCGCAGATACATTAAGAATGGCAAATGACTATGCCAATACATCATGGGAAGAATTTGACGCGAAATGGCGTGATAAAGTTAACGATGATGTAATGGATTACTTATATGAAAACAGAGACCATAGAAAAGAATGGCAGGGTGTACCAATTGATACAACTGGTAAAGTAAGATTAAGAGACGGTCGTACAGGAGAAGAATTTGACAGCCCTGTAACAATCGGATTCATGCATTACCTGAAACTGCATCATCTGGTAGATGACAAGATCCATGCACGTTCTACTGGTCCTTACTCATTAGTAACTCAGCAGCCACTGGGTGGTAAAGCTCAGTTCGGTGGACAGCGTTTCGGAGAGATGGAGGTATGGGCACTAGAAGCTTATGGTGCAGCATACACACTTCAGGAGATCCTGACATTCAAGTCCGATGATGTTGTAGGTCGTGTGAAAGCATACGAAGCGATCATCAAAGGTGATAACATCCCTGAACCAGGTGTTCCAGAATCTTTCAAAGTATTATTAAAAGAATTCCAGTCACTGGCATTAGATGTTAAAATTCTTGACGAGAACGCTGAAGAAGTTGAATTAAGAGAAGATGTTGATGGTGGAGATGCAAATCAGGATCTTGCACCAATGATCGAAGGAGACGGTGTCTTCAACAATTATGAAGAAAGCGAATCTGAACTCGGTGCTTTAGGATATAAACACGGAGACTTATCAGAAGGTGAAGATAACACAATCATGTAGATTGGCGAGCAATTTAGGAAGGAGCAGCCTTAAATGATGGAATCAAGCAATGAATATCAAAGCAATAAAATTTCATTTGATGCAATTAAGATCGGGTTGGCTTCCCCAGAAAAGATCCGTGAGTGGTCTAGAGGAGAAGTAAAGAAACCTGAGACGATTAACTATCGAACATTAAAACCTGAAAAAGACGGGCTTTTCTGTGAGAAGATCTTCGGGCCTACAAAGGACTGGGAGTGTCACTGCGGAAAGTACAAAAAAGTTCGCTATAAAGGTGTTGTCTGCGACCGATGCGGTGTTGAAGTGACAAAAGCAAGTGTCCGTCGTGAAAGAATGGGACATATCGAATTAGCAGCTCCAGTATCTCATATCTGGTATTTTAAAGGAATTCCTAGCCGTATGGGTCTGATTCTTGATATTTCACCAAGAACACTGGAAAAGGTTTTATATTTCGCATGCTATATCGTTTTAGATGCTGGAGATACAGATCTTGCATATAAACAGGTATTAACTGAAAAAGAATATAGAGAAGCGTATGAAAAATACGGAGATACATTCCGCGTAGGAATGGGTGCTGAAGCAGTGAAAGAACTGCTTCAGGCCATTGATCTTGAGGCAGAAGCAAAATCCTTACAGGATGAATTCAAAACTGCTACAGGTCAGAAGAGAGCCAGAATCGTTAAGAGACTGGAAGTTGTAGAGGCATTTTTAAACTCAGACAACAAACCAGAATGGATGATCCTGGATGCAGTTCCAGTTATTCCACCAGATATCCGTCCAATGGTGCAGTTAGATGGTGGACGTTTTGCCACATCTGACTTAAATGACCTTTACAGACGTATCATTAACAGAAATAACCGTCTGAAGAGATTATTAGAGCTTGGAGCTCCAGATATCATCGTAAGAAACGAAAAGAGAATGTTACAGGAAGCAGTTGATGCCCTGATCGATAATGGTAGACGTGGACGTCCAGTCACAGGACCAGGAAACCGTGCATTAAAATCATTATCAGATATGTTAAAAGGTAAACAGGGACGTTTCCGTCAGAACCTGTTAGGAAAACGTGTAGACTATTCTGGACGTTCCGTTATCGTAGTAGGACCAGACTTAAAGATTTATCAGTGTGGTCTTCCAAAAGAAATGGCGATCGAATTATTCAAGCCATTCGTTATGAAAGAATTAGTAGAGCGTAAATTAGCTCACAACATTAAATCAGCTAAGAAAATGGTTGAAAAACTTCAGCCAGAAGTATGGGATGTCTTAGAAGACGTCATTAAAGAACATCCTGTTATGTTAAACCGTGCACCGACACTGCATAGACTGGGAATTCAGGCATTCGAGCCTATCCTGGTAGAGGGTAAAGCGATTCGTCTGCACCCATTGGTATGTACAGCGTATAATGCCGACTTCGACGGTGACCAGATGGCTGTCCATCTTCCATTATCTGTGGAAGCACAGGCAGAGTGTAGATTCCTTCTGTTATCACCAAACAACCTGTTAAAACCATCTGATGGTGGTCCAGTAGCTGTTCCTTCTCAGGATATGGTACTTGGTATCTACTATCTGACATTAGAGAAAGATGGAGACAAAGGTGAAGGTAAATACTTCAAATCTGAGAACGAAGCATACTTAGCTTATGAAAATAAGGTAATCACACTTCATTCTAAGATCAAAGTAAGACGTACAGGTGTGGACAAAGATGGAAATCCTATTTCCCAGATCGTAGATTGTACACTTGGACGTATTCTGTTTAATGAGATCATCTTACAGGATTTAGGATTTGTAGACAGAAGCAAACCAGAAAATGCCTTAGCATATGAGATTGATTTCCATGTAGGAAAGAAACAGTTAAAACAGATCCTTGACAGATGTATCAATATTCATGGAGCAACAAAGACTGCAGAAGTCTTAGATGATATTAAAGCAATCGGATACAAATTCTCTACAAGAGGAGCTTTAACAGTATCCATTTCTGATATGACAGTGCCACCTGAGAAACCTCAGATCTTAGGAGATGCACAGAAACAGGTAGAATTTATCACAGAACAGTATAAACGTGGTCTGATGACTGAAGAAGAGCGTTATAAAGCTGTTGTTAAGACATGGTTCGATGCCGATGACGTTTTAACAGATAAACTGATCAGCGGATTAGACCGATTAAACAACATCTTCATGATGGCCGATTCCGGAGCCCGTGGTTCTAACCAGCAGATCAAACAGTTAGCAGGTATGCGTGGACTGATGGCCGATACATCAGGACGTACAATTGAATTACCAATCAAGTCTAACTTCCGTGAAGGTCTTGACGTACTGGAATACTTTATTTCAGCACATGGTGCTCGTAAAGGTCTGTCTGATACAGCCCTTCGTACAGCCGATTCAGGATACTTAACACGTCGTCTGGTAGACGTATCACAGGATCTGATCATTCGTGAACAGGACTGCTGTGAAGGTACAGGAGAAGAAATTCCAGGAATGTATGTAGAAGCATTCATGGATGGACAGGAAGTTATCGAAAGCTTAGAAGAACGTATCACAGGAAGATACGCAGCAGAAGAGCTTGTGAATAAAGAAACTGGAGAAGTCATTGTAAAAGCAAACCATATGATCACACCAAAACGTGCGAAAGCCGTTTGTGATGCAGGATATACATCTGTTAAGATCCGTACGATGTTAACATGTAAATCCGGAGTTGGAGCTTGTGCTAAGTGTTATGGATCTAACATGGCAACAGGTCAGGCCGTACAGGTTGGAGAAGCTGTCGGAATCATCGCAGCACAGTCAATCGGTGAGCCAGGTACACAGCTTACAATGAGAACATTCCATGCCGGTGGAGTAGCCGGTGATGATATCACACAGGGTCTTCCTCGTGTCGAAGAATTATTTGAAGCACGTAAACCAAAAGGACTTGCGATCATCGCAGAATTTGGTGGAGAAGTGCAGTTAAAAGATACAAAGAAGAAACGTGAAGTCATCATCACAAACAGAGAAACTGGCGATGTGAAGACATATCTGATTCCTTACGGATCTCGTCTGAAAGTACAGGAAGGACAGATCCTTGAAGCCGGAGATGAACTTACAGAAGGTTCTATCAACCCTCATGATTTATTAAGAATCAAGGGAATCCGTGCAGTACAGGATTACATGATCCGCGAAGTACAGAGAGTATACCGTTTACAGGGTGTAGATATCAACGACAAGCACGTTGAGGTTATCGTACGTCAGATGCTTAAGAAAGTACGTATCGAAGACGGTGGAGACACAGGATACTTACCAGGAGCAATGGTTGATGTATTAGAACTTGAGAAGAGAAACAAAGAGATGGAAGAACAGGGTCTTCAGACTGCAATAGCAGATCAGATCATGCTTGGTATCACAAAAGCATCTCTGGCAACAGATTCCTTCTTATCAGCAGCTTCCTTCCAGGAGACAACAAAAGTTCTTACAGATGCAGCAATCAAAGGAAAAGTCGATCCATTAGTAGGATTAAAAGAAAACGTAATCCTTGGTAAATTGATCCCAGCTGGAACAGGTATGAGACGTTACAGAGATGTCAAGATCAGCACAGATGAAAATGAT
>ENA-OPYV01000165-OPYV01000165.1-human-gut-metagenome-genome-assembly--contig:-NODE-165-length-20776-cov-2.415952_pt1 | contig 20776 bp, 31 predicted proteins | sample MGYA00242474_ERZ504485 | MGnify/ENA primary metagenome ERZ504485 (study PRJEB26092, sample SAMD00036263) | human gut metagenome | host: Homo sapiens | study: EMG produced TPA metagenomics assembly of...
ACTTGCAATGATGAGTATTATACCAATAAGGCGCATCAAAATACCTTTTCCTGTGTGATCAAAAAAAAAGCAGTCGAGTCATCGACTGCTTTTTTTGTATTCCGATTTTTTTAGTGCCAGCCGTCGCAGTAGCCTTTTGTTGTGGGCAATGTAGGCGTCGGTCAGGGCGCAGGCCAGGGAATAGCTGTTTACCAGTGGGTGCAGGGTCAGGGCCTGCACGGCTGCGGTGCGGCTTTTCTCCCGAATGGCTTTGGAGGCCAGACGCTCGTAGTTCTTCACCCGGCGGATCAGCTCCAGATTTTGCTCGTCTACGGCGCCGATCCGATGGGGCGTGCAGCCCTTTGGCCCCACCTCACAGGTGACCTCCACTACATCGTCCGGTCGCAGGCCGTCAATGGCGTTGCCGTTTGGCACGCACAGGATCATGGGGCCGGTTTGGCCGCTTTGGGCGTTTTCTATGAATTTCAGCGCCACACCGGCGTAGCCGCTGTCGTCTTCTTCATAAATATCAAAGTGCCAGGGCTGGCTGCGTTTCTCGCCGGTCTCGCTGGCCATATAACTGCCCTCTCGCATACTGTACCATTTATTGAATACCGCCAGGCAGCCTTCAAAGTCGTTTTCAATATCCATTTGGCGCAGCTGGGCGGTCATTTGCCGGTTGATATCCAAAATCTGTTCACCACGGGTCTGGGGCGCTTTCAGAATATTGGCCACCGCCTGTTCCCGGTAGTAGAAGTAGTAGAGATATTCGTTGAGCACCGCGCCCCGATCCCGTCAGCAGTTCTTTGGAGAAGTAGCGCATATCGCTGTTCTTGTAGGCGTCATCGTTCTCGATCAGATCGTGCAGAATCTCTTTGCCGTTTATGGTGATGCTTTTGAAGTAGGACAGGTGGTTGAGCCCGTACACCTCGCCGGTAATGTTCGCCGGGTTCGCCCCGTACAGCAGGGCAAAGGAGCGGAGCATGCCGGAGGGCGCGTCGCAAATGCCGTAGGTAAAATCGTAGCCCATATCCCGCAGGGTTTGGGACACGACCCCGGCCGGATTTGTAAAGTTGAATACCTTTACGCTCGGTTTCGCATATTTCTTAATCAGTTCGCAGTAGGCAGCCAGCGCCGGTACGCTGCGCATGGCAAAGGACAGCCCGGCAGCGCCGGTGGTCTCTTGCCCCAGTACCCCGTGATCCAGGGCAATGCGCTCGTCTTTGGCACGCATTTCATCCTGCCCCACCCGAATGGTGGTGATTACATAGTCCGCGTCCTGTGCTGCTTCCACCGGGTCGCAGTGAGGGAAAAGCGCATTTCCGGGCACAGCAGGCGCGCTACATGCGCCGCCATACCGCCGTAGATGCGCAGCTTTTCCTCGTCATTGTCCATAAAACACAGTTCGTCGATCCCCAGCCGCTTTGCCTTTTGGGCAATGCTTTTTGCCAGGAACATGGAGCGTACACCGCCTCCGCCAAGTACCGTGATCTTCATAGAACTCCTCCTGTATTCCCGCGCGCTCGCGCCAAATTTCCAATCTTATAGTACCCAATTCACCGCCCCTTTGTCAAGATGCAATCTCCGCTCTTCCAAACCCGGGCATACAAAAACGCACAGACAAACTGCCTGTGCGTTTTTTTTGTTCCACTCCTGCAGATTGTGCAGTATTACAGCTTCTCCAGCAAGGGGAGCAGATCCGGTAGGCGGTGGATCTGGTATTCTACGGTGCCGTCGGGTGGGGAGGGGCAGGCGGTTCGGGTTGTACCAGCAGGTGTGCATACCGGCGGTTTTGCCGCCCAGCATATCGGAGGTCAGACTGTCGCCCAGCATCAGGCTCTCGCCGCGCTTTACGCCCGGCAGGCTGGCAAAGCAGGCGTCGAAAAAGCCGGGCTGTGGCTTATTGGCGCCCAGGTACGTCGGAGATAAACACCCGGTCCAGCAGAGGCAAAATGCCGCTGCTTTTCAGCCGCCCTTCCTGTACCCAGCCGGTGCCGTTGGAGGCCAGACACAGGGTATAGCGCCCATGGAGGGCGGAGAGCAGTTCTTCTGCTCCGGGGAGAAAGAAGTGGCGGCTGCTCAGCCGTTCCATATAGTAGTGGTTCACTTCCTCCCGATCCAGGTCGCTGCCCAGGTGAGTCAGCAGCAGGTCAAAGCGGCGATAGCCGATCTCTGATCGTTGAACTTTGCCTTGCTCCAGCAACTTCCACTGGGCGTCGTTGCCGGCACTGTACAGAGCCAAAATCTCATCTGAATAGGGCAGGGTGTAGTGGCGCATGGTTTCTTCCAGTGCCACTTGTTCCGCCTGCTGAAAGCTGAACAGCGTATCGTCTAAATCTAAAAAAATCGTGGTGATCATAGCGAGCTCCTTTGGCTCCAGTATAGCACAGCTGCCGCAGGGTGTGCAAGTCCCAAAAAACGGACGGCCGCTTGTACGCAAGCACATTTTATGATATGCTTTTTACCAAGGAGGTAGAGGAATGGATGCAATCAATTTGATTTTATTTGCGGTGCTTTTTGTGCTGCAGGTGGCGATCCTCATTTTGCTGCTGCGCCGCCGCAGTGGGGATGCAGGGCACCAAACGGAGCTGCTGGCGCGGCAGCTGCAAGCCCAGGACAATGAGCGCCGTGCCCAAATAGAGCGGTTGGAAGCGGCAGTGCAGACCCTGCGGGAGGATAACTACCGTCAGCAGGTGAAGCTGCTGGAGTTGGTCCAGAACCAAAGCGATAGCCAAACCCGGCGGTTGGGAGCCTTTATGGCAGAGATGCAAAAGAGCAATGAGCAAAAACTGGACCAAATGCGTCAAACGGTGGACGAAAAACTCACCGGCACCCTGAACACACGGCTGAATGCCTCGTTCCAGACTGTGTCTCAGCAGCTGGAGAGCGTGTACAAGAGCCTGGGCGAAATGCAAAAGCTGTCCTCCGGGGTAACGGAAAGCGTCAACGGTCTGAATCGGGTGCTTACCAATGTAAAGAGCCGAGGCACCTGGGCGGAGGTGCAGCTGGGCAATATTTTGGATCAGACGGTGCCGGGTATGTATGACACCAATGTGGCCACCAATCCCAAGTATAACGGTCGCGTAGAGTTTGCGGTGCGGATCCCGGCAGCGGACGGTAGCGGTCACGCTTGGCTGCCCATTGATTCCAAATTTCCTATGGAGGATTATGCACGCTTGACCGCAGCGGCTCAGGCCGGGGATCGACAAGGCATGGAAAGCGCCCAAAAGGCGCTGGAGCAGCGGGTGCGTGACGAGGCCAAACTGGTGCGTCAGTACATTTCTGCCCCGGAGACCACACCCTTTGCGGTGCTGTATTTGGCCACCGAGGGGCTGTATGCGCAGATTTTGGGCAGTCGCAGCGGACTGGCGGAGAAGCTGCAGCAGCAGGGCATTTTGCTGGCCGGGCCCACCACGGTGACAGCGCTGCTTAATGCGCTGGCGATGGGCTTTCGCACCCTGGCCATCAACCGCAAGCCACGGAGGTGTGGCAGGTGCTGGGCGCTGCTAAAATGCAGTATGAGAAGTTCGGCGACCTGCTGCAAAAGGCACGCAAAAAGGTGGATGAGGCCGGCAAGGTGCTGGACGAGGCGGATCACCGTAACCACATCATTCAAAAGCACCTGCGCCGGGTGGAGACCCTGGACGACCCGACTGCAGCGGAAGCGGTACCGGAATTATTTGACTGAACAAACCCGATAAAAAGGGCGCCTGCTTACAGCAGACGCCCTTTTGCTTTACGCATACGCTTTGATAATTTCCCGTATCATACGAACATTGTCCTTGGTGTGCAGGGCGTTTGGAGCCTTGTATTCCAGCAAACAGCAGGGAATGTTCAGCTTTTTGTGTACCCAACCGATGGCGTAGCCTTCGTTTGCGGCATAGACGCCGTCTTTCATTTTGTTTAAGTGCAGGGTGCGATTGACGATTTGGCACAGCTTTTTGGTGCCTAAGGTTTCGTTAAGCCAGCCGTGGGCATTGATGTACACATTGGGCTTGCTGCGGAGAATAAAGTCTCGCAGGGCACGGGTCTCTTTGCCCTTAAACGGACCGAAATCCCGGTTTATATCAATATGCGCGGCGGTGCAGCGCCCAAAGGCATTCTTGCCGGTGCGTTGTGCGTTTTTGCCGGCAATGGCACCGTCCGGATTGGCGCAGGGTACAATAACCAATCGGTAATTGCTCAATTCCTCCGGGTGGGCGGCAAAGTGGGCGATCAAGTGGTTGGCCATGACGGTCAGACGCTGCCCGTCTCTGGCATAATCGTCCTCAAAGCCGTGGATGGCAAAGTCAATAAACAGCGTCTTTTTGTACTTGCCGTTTGTCGGGGTGATGATATAGCCTTCCAAATTGCGATTTTGTACGGATTTGCCATAAACCACTTGGGTCACATGGTTGTGGTCTAAGGCCAACTGTGCGGCATTTGCATTCAGCGGTAGTGCCTTGTTTTGTACGCGAACGGTAATTCGTGCCGTAATGCCATTATAGGTGCGTACGGTCAGTTGGGTTTTGCCTTTGGATTTGCCGGTAATATAGCCTTGTTTGTTGACTGTGGCTATGGCAGAATCCCGGGTCTATAAGTGACGGTGTAGGCTGCGGTGCCACGGGCAAATTGCAGCTTTATCTTATGGTTGTTGGCGCCCTTTTGGATAACCATATCGCCGCCTTTGACGGCTAACTTGGTGGGAGCGGCCTTAACCGTAACGGTGCAAGCGGCGGTTTGGCGTCCGTAACGCACGGTCACTTTGGCTGTACCGATTTTCTTGGCGGTAACCACGCCGGATTTGCTAACGGCCAGTACGCTTGTGTCTGCTGAGCGATAGGTGCAGTCGGTAGGGTGGATACGAGAATTATTGAATTGAATACAAGCGGCTTTTTCGCCTAAGCCCAGCGCAACGGCAGTGCGCTTTAATGTTAGATTTTTCTGCAGCATAGGCTGTGCAGGTGTTGCTGAGCAAAAACATAAGCAGCAATAGTGCTGCCGCTATGGAAGTGCGGTGCTTCATAACAGAATCTCCTTCTTTTCTGATTTGGCAGCGACCCGGGTGCCACTACTGTAACAGTGTATCATTTCTTGCAAAGTGTGACAAGTTTATTTGCGTTTTTTGCCGTATTTTGATATTTGCGTTTATACGCTGCGGTTTTGTGTACGGCAAAGTGCTGCAAAACTGTGTCGCAAATGCAAAAAATTGTTTTTGCGTTTATTGCGCCGCTTTAGACTTTGTGGTAAAATAAAGCCGAGGTATTTGATTATGGAGCATCTTTGGAAACAGAATTTGCGGCAGATCGAGCCGTATGTGCCCGGGGAGCAAAGCAGCGACCCGGATCGGATCAAGCTCAATGCCAATGAGAACCCGTATCCACCGGCCCCCGGCGTGGAGGCGGTGCTGCGCAGTTACGATCCGGCAGCGCTGTGCCTGTACCCGGACGCCAACGCCCGGCTGCTTAAGGCGTCCATTGCCCGCCACTACGGCGTGGCGCCGGAGCAGGTGTTTGTGGGCAACGGCTCGGACGATGTGCTGGCACTGGCATTTCAGTCCTTTTTTAACAGCGACAAGCCCATTGCCTTTCCGGATATTACTTACAGCTTTTACCCGGTGTGGTGCCGGCTGTTTCACATTCCTTTTGTGACCCACCCGCTGACGGCGGATTTTCGCATTGATCCGGCGGATTACGCGGCGCTAACGGCGGCGTGGTGCTGCCCAATCCCAATGCCCCCACCTCTATCGGTGACGGACCTGCCCTTTGTGCAGCGCTCTTGGAGGGCAATCGGGATGCTGTGGTGATTATTGATGAGGCCTATGCGGACTTTGGCGGCGTCAGCGCCGTGCCGCTGCTGGCGGACTATCCCAATTTGCTGGTGTGCGGCACATTCTCAAATCCCGCTCTCTGGCCGGGCTGCGGCTGGGCTTTGCCATCGGCAGCCCAGAGCTGATCGGTGTGTTGGAAGCAGTGAAGAATTCCTACAACAGCTACACGGTGGACAATTTGTCTCTGCTGTGCGGTGCGGCTGCTATGGATGATGAGGCATATTTTGCCAAGACCACGGCGGCGGTGATAACCACCCGGGAGCGGGTGCGCCGAGCGCTGGAGCAGATGGGCTTTTCCGTATTGCCCTCCCGCTCCAACTTCCTTTTGCAACGAAGGACGGCGCGTCTATGCGGGAACTGTTCCTCTATTTGAAGCAAAGACATATTTACATTCGCTATTTTGATCTGCCGCGGATTGACAATTATGTGCGTATTACCATCGGTACCGACGCGCAGATGGACGCATTTTTGCAGGGAACGGAGGCTTTTTTGCGTGGAGATAAAAAAAAAAGTTGCGCTGATCTTCTTGTATTTTATCGGTGCCATTCAGCTGGTGGCCGGTGTGTACACCCAGCTGGTGGGGTTGTTTCATTGGGACTTTATGTCCCTGTTCCCGGTGGTGGAGATGGGCACCCAGCAGATCTTGTATTTGAATTTGCTGGCGGTGTTCCTGGTGACCACGCTGATCCATATTGTGGTGGCGGCACTGGTCAATGACGGCAGCTACGGCCCACTTGATGTGCTGCGGGCTTGCCCGCCGCTGACCGTCGTGGTGCCGCTGGTGCTCTTTGGCATTTCCATTTATACCACTCTGGGCGCTACCTCGGCGGGGGAGCGGGTGTTCTGCCTGGCTGTGTCCGCTTTGTATATTCTTGCCTGCTATATCAGCGTGGGCTGCATTGCCGCTGTGCGAGATATGGAAGATTAAACAAAAAACAGACAGAAAAGGACCTCTGTGTTTGGCACACAGAGGTCCTTTTTTTATGCTTTATTTACCGAGAAAGAGTACCAACAGCAGTGCCACTACGGCAATACCGCCCAAGGCGGCAAAAATTTTAACTGCTCGGGAAATGGCGTCGTACACATTGGTGGGCATGATTTGGAAGAAAGCAAAATGCAGCGGCTCTTGTAGCTTTTTGCCTACCAGTCCCGGTAGCGCAGGCCCTGGGTGGACAGGCTGCGTCCCGGTGCAGCGCAATGGTGCGCACACCTCGATCCAGTCCCGGGCCGTACACATGGAACCCGGCACCCTGGGTGTAGCCCACATCAATGCCGCGAATGTCACCGTGGAAGGCGTTGTTGTGGTCGTGGCCGAAGTACAGACCCTTTACCTCGCCCTTTTCGCAGAAGGCGTCAAACTCGCCGCTGTTCTCCTGGGGATCAGCAGGCGACTCTTTCATAAAGCCCTCTTTGTCTACCCGCTTTCTGTTTAGTACAAACCACTCCTTGGCGTGGGGTGCGGAAGCTGTACCGCGCCTTTGGTGGACTTTTTTCACCTGCGTGAGCAGGTCAAACACCTCGCACACGGGAATGTGCTGAATGACAACGGAGGGAATGGTGTGGCCGTATTGCTTTTCATAACTGTCGCGTACGCCCCGATACCAGTCAATCTGGTTTTGGTGCACATGGTCGTAGCCCACTTTCAGGCTGGAATGGCTGTCGATCAGGTAAAGCAGATAGCCGGGCCGGTCGCCGTCGGCGATCTCCAGCACGCAGTTGCCCACACCGTCCACGCCGGGGGTATCCTCCCCGATAAAGCCGGGGATCTCTTTGTAGATTTCAAATTGGGCACGGTTGTCCAGCCCCACCTGCCGATCGTGATTGCCAAAGCAGATGGCAAAGGGCAGATGCCGCTCCACCACCGGGGCGGTCAGCTCTTTCAGTACCCGGCGCACCTGGTTTACATCACCGTGGAACCCGCGCCCCCAGATCTGGTCACCGCTGTATACCACCAGATCCGGCTCCTCTCGATCCAAGGCGGCGTTGATCAGCGCCCAAGGTGTCCGGGCTGACCTTGCGGCCCTCTTGCGTATCTGCAATTTGCAGGATCTTAAAGGTGTCGTTCTTGAATGTCAACTTCATATTTATTCTCCGTTCTCAGGATTTTGCCTTTTTTTCTAATTTTAACACAAGAAAGCCTTGACGGCAACGCTTTTTCAAATTATAATATGAAGTGCTGTTACGGCAAGTACATCCGCCCGTGGCGAAGCTGGATATCGCAGCAGATTCCGATTCTGAAGGCCGGGGGTTCGAATCCCTCCGGGCGGACCATAAACGCGGCAAGCGTCTTTACGATGCTTGCCGCGTTTTATTTTTTGCCACTTTCTGGCGCATATATTGGTAGAAAAGTACACGATAATAGCGCCGACAGGCTGGACGGCTTTGTGAATAGGCGGTTTGATTCTTTTACATTATATATAAGAGAGTTCTTGATTTCATCCGGAAGCTATGTTATACTGAGTGTGAACGAACGGTCAGTAAAGTTAGAAACGGATAATCAGTAAAGTTAGAAACGGATAACTAGAAATTTTGGAAAAACTGACCGGGTGCCGTTCTTGCCGATTTTGCCCCATTTTTGAATTTTGAACGGAGGTAAGAAGATGAAAACAGGAAAGAAACGACTCACAGGTACGCTTTTGGCGCTTTGTGCCGCTTTGTTGGTGCTTTGCATCGTGCTTGCCATAGGATGGAGCAAGACGGCAAAAGCCGACGCAGTATTGCCGGAGGTGCGCAATAATGGCACGGCGGTTCAGTGGAAATACAGAGATGAAACCGATTGGCGCGACCTTGTGGCGCTTACCGAACTTACGGGTGCTGCCGGAGAAAACGGCAGGGACGGAGCCAACGGCGAGAATGGCACCGACGGTAAGAACGGAATAAACGGTGACGAACGGAAAAGATGGTATGAACGGCGTTGACGGTACAGACGGGCAAAACGGTATCGACGGTAAAGACGGCACAGATGGCGTCAACGGCAAGGACGGCAAAAATATAGAAGTGCAGCGAGCCGAAACCCACATACAGTGGCGTTACGAGGGCGGCGAGTGGCAAAATCTTGTTGCGATCGCCGATATAGAAGGCCCTGCCGGACAGAACGGAACGGACGGTGCAAACGGAAAAACGGCGGAATTCCGCGTAAGCGAAAATATCCTGCAATGGCGCTATGTCGGCGATGAAATATGGCTGAACCTGTACGACCTTACCGCATTAAAAGGTGCGGATGGCAGAGACGGCGTTGACGGTAAAGACGGCATAAACGGGCAAGACGGCAGGGACGGCGCCGCCGGTAAGGACGGCACCAACGGGCAAAACGGCTCTGACGGCAAAGACGGTAAAACACCTTTTATCGGCGAAAACGGCAACTGGTGGATCGGAGAAATCGACACCGGCGTAAAAGCCGCAGGCATTGACGGCACAGACGGTGTTGACGGCGACAAGGGCGAAAAGGGCGACCCGGCGAAAAGGCGACAAGGGCGACAAGGGCGACCCCGGTCAGAACGGCGGAAGCTTCGGGTACTTTGCAGCAAACGGCAGAGTATACAGTTGGGGACACCGCTTCCGTTCAATGTAAAAAAAAAAGAAAGCGGAGATTTGATCTCCTATGACGCATCAAGCAAAACAATCACCCTTTCAAAAGGTCACACATACAGTATGGTGTTCAGCGGAACGGTTATGATCAGCGCTAACGGTAACTATAAGCTGTGCGGTGCATCACTCATTGACGGATATAACAGTTCTGAAATGATGCTTGAGACGCGAACCTATGTGAGTATGATAGATGACGGTCAAGGTGCAAGACTTGGTATGTCGTATAACACGATATACCGTTCCGAAGCGGATATTGCTTTGACATTTCAATATACGAATATGCTCTTCCAGAATACCAATTTTACCGAAAGTCAGTACAACATAACCATTATTGCTCTTGACTGAGCCGACCTATACGAAAACGGAGGTAGCAAGAAATGAAAAAACGAATACTCAGTATCCTGCTCGCCCTATGTATGCTGTTCTGCCTTGTGCCGACTACGGCGTTTGCCGCGGACTGCGCGGAGGATCTGGTAGACCCCGTGATCTGGATTCACCTCAGTTCTGATGGCGGCGGCTACTATGACGTTCTAAATGGTACATGGACGGCGGCGGATTTCTTCCAGCCGGGCAAGGCGCCAAAGGGAGCGAAAATCACTGCGGTCACGCCGCCTACTTCTCCCTCCATTCCGGTTAGTGTGAATGTAAACAGCGACGGTACGCTGAACTGCACGAAAACCGAAAACACCACGGAACCAGTACCCAAATCAGAGACCTATACCGTCACCATCACCAGCGATGACTACGCGCCCATTTCCGCTCCGCTGACCGTGCGCCAGTATCTCAATGCAGGCTTTAGGGGACCGGTCTATTTCGATGATGAGTTGCTCTACGGAGATACCTATACTTACACGTGCCGGGTGAATAACCCCGGTGAAACGGCGTCTGGTCCGCGCTGATACAGGACCCCCAGATGTTTGAAATTTATAAAGAGACCACCGACACCACCAGCGAACCGGGGAAGTCTATCTACACCGTCCACATCCGAGCCATCAAGGCAGGCGCACGCATAACTTGTATCGACTTTCTGTATGTTTCCGATACGACAATGGCATCGTCTAAAGTTTCCAGGGGGGCTGTCACCGGCGGTGCTGTCCGTACGCGCCCCCTCACCGTGACGGCTGGCAGCGCAACCATCACCGAGGGCGATGCGCTGCCAACAGACCTTGTGACCTGTACCGGCCTGCTGGACAGCGAAGGACGCAAGGACGACCGGGATACCGTACTGGACAATGCTCTGGGCTACCAACTGCTTGACGCAAACAACGAGGAAGTCACGGCGGCCACGGCACGCAATATGCCCGGAACCTACACTGTTGTTCCCGCTGCCACCCTCAAATCCGGCTGGGGCGAGCGGTATTCGCTTAACAAGGTCAACGGCACGCTGACGGTGGAAAATCAGCCTGACGAGCAGTTTACCCTCGCCCCCGGCGGCAGATACTATTTCGACCTGTCGGCAATGAATATTCCCGGAACGGCAAACAGCGGAAACTCAAATGGTGCGGCTTCTTTGCCGGATACGTCGCTGCACTATGTTCCCTTTTACCTATGCGGGAACAATAGAAGCCTACAAGCTCACGTCTGCGATGGCGACCACCGAGGAATATGCACAGCAGAACAAATACTCTCACAGCCTGTTTGTGGCGGACTATGCCGTAACGCATAAGGTAAACTGGAATAACTTAGATACTGCGAGTCTGATTTTCGGCAAAAATTATGCCAGCGGCGGCGTGGACTATACCCTGCGCGCACCGTCTGTGGGAAGTAGCTATACAGGCTCAGGTGATTCAACACGCGGCACGCCCCTAAGCAACGAATGGGATAGAATACTGGACAAAGACAGCGGATATATCAAAACGGGATCTATATGCATTCGTGGGGGCAGGATACTCATTCCATTTCCGCGTCGTACCGTGCGATTCGCGGGTTCAGTTCGGCCCGCCTCTGGCTCAGCATCAATGCTGCGCTCTCCGACCCGATCGTCGGTTTCCGCCCCGTCCTTGAAGTCCTGAACCCTGGCACACTGGGTTCTGACGGGCTGAAAGCCGTTACCCTTGACCTTGGCGGCGGCAAGCTGGGCGGCAGCTCCGATGCTATTCACATCATCGTGAAAAACGGCAGCGCATTTACCGCCCCTGCGTCCGACGGCCTGACCCGCCCGGACGGAAATACAGGCAGCTACTCATGTGGCTTGGCAGCGACGGCAAGCTCTACGCGCCCGGTGCCAGTGTTCCGGCTGAGGTGACGAAACTGACGGCGCAGTGGACAGTCCCGACCTATGCCGTCACACTGCACCCCAACGGCAGCACCATCAACAGCGGCAATGTCACCGGATACACCTATGGCGTGGGCGCAACACTCCCGACAGCCGACGATATGACCTATACAGGCCACACGTTCAAGGGCTGGTATGACAACGAAAAATCTGACCGGCTCTCCTGTTACGGCAATCGGCGGTACAGGAACGGGCAATAAGGAATACTGGGCAAAGTGGGAGATCAATCAATATACCATCACAGTCAAACCCGAAAACGGCAAAGCGGATATTACCATAACGCAGGACTACGGCACGAATATTACCGCCCCTGCCGACCCGACAAGAGAGGCTACACCTTTATGGGTTGGGATCAGGAAATTCCCAAGACCATGCCTGCCGAGAATATAACGCTCAAAGCACGGTGGAAAGACATTGAAAAGCCCACGGGCGAAATTGTCATAGGCACCAACAAATGGCAGAAATTCCTGAATAAAATCACCTTCGGCCTGTTCTTTAAGGATACGCAGACGGTGACGATAAACGCCGCCGACAACAGCGGAACCGTGTTTGTCTCCTATTTGGTGACCGATCAGGATCTTTCCGAGGCGGAGCTTCAATCTCTTGTATTCAGCGGGTACGAGGAGCCGTTCCGCATAGACCCCAACGGAGAATATATTGTTTATGCAATGCTTGTTGACACGAGCCTGAACATAACATACCTTCGTTCCGACCGCATAACGCTTGACAACGTTCAGCCGGTCATCACCGGCATAGAAAACGGCAAGACCTACTGTGAAGCACAGACGGTCACCGTTGACGAAAAGTATGTGGACACTGTTACCGTAAACGGCACGGCGGTCACGCTTGACGAAAACGGCAGCTTTACCCTCTCTCCGGCGGACGGCGAGCAGAGAATCATCGTCACCCGACAAGGCGGGCAACACCGCCGAAATGACCGTAACGGGTCAACGACGGGCATACCCGGCGGCAAGGCGACCTGCACCGAAAGGGCGGTTTGCGAGGTTTGCGGAAAGGCTTACGGAGAACCTGACCTGAAGAACCACACCGACCTCCAGCATATTCCCGCAAAGGCAGCCACCAAGACCACCACAGCAACCGGGAATACTGGTGTTGTGCGGACTGCGGCAAATATTTTGCCGATGCTGCGGCTACCAAAGAGATCAAGCAGGCCGATACCGTAACGGCCAAACTGTCAGGCGCTGCCAAATCGCCCCAAACCGGTGGGGACAGCGGCGTTGTGACCGTATTGCTGCTAAGCGGCGGTGCGTTCATCTGCTTGGTATCCCGCCGGAAAAAGCGCACCCACACCGTGTAAACCACACAACTCATTGCACAAAAAAGAGCAGACATCATGTCTGCTCTTTTTAACACCCGGCAGGAAAGCCCTTTGCGCTCTTTACAGAGAACGATGGGTATGGTAAAATGCAGGGGAGGTGAGCAAAATGTATGAACCCAGCGAAACACGCTACGAGACAATGCCCTATAACCGGTGCGGCAAAAGCGGTCTGCGGCTGCCGGCGCTGTCTGTGGGGCTGTGGCAGAACTTTGGCGTGAACAACGATTATGATACCATGAAAGAGATCATCCTAACGGCCTTTGACCATGGGGTGACCCATTTTGACCTGGCTAATAATTACGGGCCGGAGCCGGGGCGGGCAGAGATCAACTTTGGCCGCATATTCAAGGAAAATCTGCGCCCTTACAGGGATCAGCTGATCATCAGCACCAAGGCCGGGTATGAGATGTGGCCGGGCCCCTACGGTGGTCGGGGCGGCAGCCGCAAGTACCTGACTGCTTCCCTGGACCAGAGCTTGCAGCGGATGGGGCTGGAGTATGTGGATATTTTTTACCACCACTGCATGACCCCGGACACGCCGCTGAAGGAGACGGCTCTGTGCCTGGCGGATCTGGTGCGCCGGGGCAAGACCCTGTATGTGGGTATGAGCAATTATGACGGCAAGACCATGCACCGTATGTACCACAAGTGCGATGATGTGCAAGCGCCTTTGTCATCAACCAAAAATCGCTATTCCATCTTTGACCGCACGGTGGAGAAAAACAAGCTGCTGAAAGAAGCCCGGGACAAGGGCAAAGGCGTGATCTGCTTTTCGCCGCTGGCCCAGGGGCAACTGTCGGATAAATACGCCAAAGGCATCCCGGAGGCGCCCGCCTGTTTGGCAACGAAAAGCTGCAAGCCCATGTGGGTTATGATCAGCACCGTGCCCAGCAGATTGAAAAGCTCTATCAGCTGGCAAAGACCGGGGCGAGACCCTTCTCAGCTGGCAATCCAGTGGCTGTGGCAGCAAAAGGGGGTCACCTCCGTGCTGGTGGGCGTGCACTCCAAGGCGCAACTGCTGGAGAATTTGGCTGCGCTGGAACAGCCTCCCCTTAGCGAGGCGGACCTGATCCGTATTGACTCTTACAGCAAATAACAGCACTTTATACAGAATAAGTAAAACAAAAGGAACGCGGCTGACAGTCGGGTTCCTTTTCGTTTGACAGTGCCGGCGGAATATGCTACCCTTTTACCAAGAACGGCGGGCGGCAGCCCGTGATTTGGAGAGAAAAGAATGCCCTATATGCAAATGACAGAGGAGCAGTTCAAGGTTCCTGTGCTGAAAAATGTGATCTATGCCCTGCGCCTGGTGTGGCAGACGGACAAGCGCCTGCTCATCGGCTATCTGTTGCAAGAGGGGCTGTATGCGGTGTTTTCCCGCTATTTGCAGAATATTTTGTTCTTAAAGATCCTGCTGGATGTGATCACCGGCAGCGGCGACTTTCGCACTTATGTGGGGGAGCTGGCGGCGTTTGCCCTTTTGGCGCTGGTGGTGAAGGTGGCCCAGTGGGAGGGTATGCGCATGGAGAAGTGCGCGACCAAGCGGGTGCTGAAGTTGCTGAACGACCGGATCTTTGAAAAGGCGCTGTCTGTGGATGTGGCCTGTTATGAGAACCCGGAATTCTACGACAAATATCAGCGGGCAACCATGGTGACCACCAATGGCTTTTTTGACCTGATCTGCTTTGATTTTTCTGCCTTTGTGGCGGATGTGGTGGCGCTGGTGTGCGTGATGGCCACCGTGGCGGCGGTGCACCCGCTGTATCTGCTGTTTTTGGTGCCGGTGTTCTTTGTGTTCGCCGTAGAGGTGTATAAGAGCAAGTGCGTCTATCGGCGGGATATGTCCATGACCGCCAACAAACGAATGCAAGCCTATGTGCAGCGCACGGTGTACCTGCGAGAGTACGCCAAGGATATGCGCACCTCCAATATCTTTGCCGTGATGGTTCGGCGTATGGAGGCGGCCACCAAGGCCAATGTGCGCATTTTGAGAGACTACGGCGTGCGGCTGTTTTTGTACAGCGTAGTCAGCAGCCTGCTTGGTGAGCTGCTGCCGGTGCTGGGCACTTATGCCTTTGCCTGCCACAGCTTTGTGCAGGGCAGCGGGCTGACCGTGTCCGGCTTTAGCGTGGTGCCTCCGGCATTAACGCGGTGCGGGAGTCTACCCTGGACACCACTGAGTGCTTTGACGAAATGACTTTGATGGCGTTGTATTTTCAGAATTTGAGAGAGTTTTTGGACTATCAGCCCCAGGTGGTATCCGGCCCTCTGCCGGTGCCGCCGCTGGAGACGCTGGAATTTTGCCATGTGGACTTTACCTACCCGGGCACCGATCGACGGGTGCTCCACGATGTGAACTTTACCCTGCGGCAGGGCGAGACCCTGGCGGTGGTGGGCATTAACGGCGCCGGCAAATCCACGCTGGTCAAGCTGCTGCTGCGGTTTTACGACCCTACCGGTGGCCAAATTCTCTATAACGGCAAGCCGCTGCCGGAATATGACCTGGAGCAGCTGCGGGCTGCCTTTGGCACCGTGTTCCAGGATTATAAAAACTTTGCCCTGTCCGTCAACGAGAATGTGATCGGCCACGCTTGCACCCCGGCAGAAAAAGCTCTGGCAGAGCAGGCACTGCGCCACAGCGGTGTGTGGGACAAAATTGCCTCGCTGCCCCGGGGGGCGGACACGGTGCTGACCCGAGAGTTTGACGACGCAGGCACCGGGCTGTCCGGCGGCGAAAATCAAAAGGTGTCCACCGCCCGGCTGTTTGCCCGGGACTTCCAGATCGCCGTGCTGGACGAGCCAAGCTCCGCCCTGGATCCGGTGGCGGAGTATAAATGTATGAGAATTTGCTGCAAGTAACAGAGAACAAGACGGTGATCTTTATCTCGCACCGGCTGTCCAGCGCGGTGCTCAGCGACCGCATTTTGGTGCTGGCCGACGGTCAGGTGCAGGAGAGCGGCTCCCACCGGCAGCTGATGGAGCAAAACGGACTGTATGCGGATATGTTCCGCCTGCAAGCCTCCGGTTACAAGCAGGAAGGGGGTGCCGCCGGTGCGCAAGCCTAAGCATGTGGGAGAGCACTCCATGTTCTCCAATTTATTCTACTTTTGCGGCTGCTGTTTGCAGCTCCCCCGGCGCTGGTGATCGGCGAGCTGGCATGGGGCGTGCTGACGGTGCTGCCCGGCCAGCTGGTCAGCGTGCTGGGGGTTAAGTATGTGATCGACATTGTCACCTCCGGTGGGGACTTAAAGCGGCTGTACGCCGTGGTGGCCGGGGTGGTGGCGCTGCTTGCGCTGTGCCGGCTGGCGTCCTATTTGTATCGGGAGTTCTTTTGGAATGTGCAAAGGGAGAAAGCCTATTACCGGCTGAACCGGCGGCTGTATGCCAAGCGGCGGAGCTGGACCTGGCGTCCTATGATGACCCGGAATTTTACAACCGCTTTATTCTCACCATTGAGTCCTCCGGCGACAATATCCAAACCTGCTGGGCCTGGTGCGCCGGTACTTTGGCAACTTGATCTCGTTGATTGCCATTTCCTCTGTGCTGCTGATCCATTCGACCCGCTGTGTTTGGTGATTATTTTGGCATCTATTTTGCTGTTTTTGCCCCTAAGCAAGGCCATTAGCAACTTGCAGGTGCAACGCCAGGTGGAGAACACCCGTTATCATCGGCGGGCAGACTACTTCCAGCGGCTGTTTTACTTGCAGGATTACGCCAAAGAGGTGCGTATGAACGGCATTGCGCCTCTGCTGATGGAGCGCTACGACCAAGCGGCGGAGGATGTGATCGCCTGCCAAAAGAAATACTTCGGCAAGATCACTCGCCGCTATCTGCTCCAGGAGACCGGCGTGCAGGTACTGGGCTTTATGTTTGTGCTGCCCATGTACCTGGGCTACCTGGTGCTGGTGCGCCACCAGATCAGCCCCGGGGATTTTGTGGCCAGCTTTAACGGCGCCTATGCCATCGCCATGAGCCTGAATTTCCTCACCGTGTGGGGCGTTGCCCAGTTTGACGAGCGAGCCAAGCTGATCGAGAAGTACCGGGCCTTTCTCCACGCCGAACCCACCATTCGGGACGGGGCGCAGGCGGCGCCCAAGAGCCAGTCCGGCGAGATCAAGCTGGAACACCTGACCTTTACTTATCCCGGTGGGGCGGCGCCTGTTTGCAGGATATTAACCTGACGATTCACCCGGGGGAGAAGATCGCCCTGGTAGGCTACAACGGCGCCGGTAAGACCACCTTGACTGATTTGCTGCTGCGGCTGTATGAGCCCTCCGGTGGGCGGATCCTGATTGGTGGGCAAGACATTCGGGACTGCACCCTGCAAAGCCATCGGGATCGGTTTGCGGCGGTGTTCCAGGACTTCCAGCTGTTTGCCTGTCGGGTAGGGGAGAATGTGGCGCTCAGTCCGCAGTTTGACCCGGAGCGGGTGCGCCGTGCGCTGGACCACAGCAGCTTTCAGCGACCTTTGCCCCGGGGCGTGGACACCCAGCTGCTGCGGGAGTTTTGACGATGACGGACTGATGCTTTCCGGCGGCGAGAGCCAAAAGGTGGCGGTGGCGCGGGCGTCTACAAGGACTGCCCCTTTGTGATCCTGGATGAGCCCTCTGCCAACTTGGACCCGGTAGCGGAATACCAGCTGAACCGGGCTATGCTGGAGGCTGCCCGGGACAAGACGGTGATCTTTATTTCTCACCGGTTGTCCACCACGGTGCAGGCGGATAAAATTTATGTGATGGAGCAGGGTAGGATCATAGAGAGCGGCTCGCACAGTGAACTGATGGCGGCAGACGGCACCTATGCTTATATGTTCCGCCTGCAAGCGGAGAAGTATAAGAACGCCAAAAGTGAATAACGATAAAAAAGCGAACGATTTTTATATCGTTCGCTTTTGTGTTGCTAAAAGATGTTACCCACCGTTACCTTGCTGTTGTCGTAGATCTCTGCCAGTTCCGTTTGACACTGGCGAATGGTAGGGCGCAGATCGTCGCTTTCGTCCCCAGCCAAGGGTTGCAGGGTACCCAGGGTTACCCCCGCCTCTTGTAAAGCGCGGTGCTCCATGAGCACGCACAGGGTGGGGTAGCGGGCGGTCCAAATGTTTTGCAGTTGGCGGGCCTTGCGTTCTGCCTCCGGGTAATTCTCTTCTGCGGCGGCTGCGTCCATGCTTTGCAGTAGGGTCTCCATATTCTCAAAGGTGGTCTTGACCGTGTGCTGTTCAAAGATACACAGCCCTGCCACCAGCAGCAAAAACAAAATGGCAAACCAAGTGCGCTTCATTTTTTCTCTCCTTTTTTACGGCAAAGACGGTGCCGCTGTCATCTATGGTCACCACCAGCTGTTCACCGGGGCACAGGCTTTCCTTTTGCAGCGCCTTGGCAATGGCCGCCGTGTCCAGCACTTGGTCACCGAAATATTCCGGCACAATGTGGCCGTCGGTGACTACGGGTATGGGAAAGCCGTTGTCCGGCGTCGGTACGCCCAACTGTTTGGGGGTCACCGGGCTTTCCTCCGTACGCAGCCGCACGGACAGGCTGCCGTTGGTCTCCACCACCGCTTCCTCCACGGTGGACAGATCAAATACATCCTTTTGGCGCAGGGCGTCTATCAAATCGTCTACGGTAAAGCGCAGGCGACGCATTTGCTTTTGATCCGGTTTGCCGTGGCGTATGAGAAAGATGGGTCGCCCTTGCAGCAGGTTTCGCAGCCGCAGGCTTTTCATGGACGCCACGGAGGCGAGAATTTCCAGACTTACCAGTAGCAGCATGGGCAAAAAGGCGTTGGCCAGGGGCATGGTGTTGTCTTGTAGGGGAATGGAGGCAATCTGGCTCACCAATATGGTAATGACCAGCTCGTGAGGGTTCAGCTCGCCGATCTGGCGCTTGCCCATGATCCGCATAGCCAGAATGACGGTAAAGTAGATCAGCAGTGCACGAATAAGAGTTACTGTCATTTCAATCACCGGTTGTATTTTGTGAATAAATCCCCCGGTTATGCCAAAATTAGTACGGGTGATAGAAATTGGAAAACCTTAGGCGCCAATATAACGATAATGTACAGAAATTTAAGGCGGACTTTGCGGACTGCTCGGATTTTTTGCTCAAGGAGGCGGAAACCGGCGGTCGCAAGTGCTTTTTTGCCGTGATGGACGGATTGGTGGATTCTTTGCAGCTGGGGCAGATGATTATGGGACCGGTGCTGGGAGCACAGGTGAAGGCCCGCACGCCGGACGAGCAGTTTCGTCAGCTGATGCGCACCTGCGTGCAGTCGGTAGAGCTGAAAGAGGCAGAGACCTCGAGGATGCTTACTATTATTTGATGAGCGGCTTTTGCGTGTTTGTGTTGGACGGCTGTCCCCGGGCTATGGTCATGGGTATTCAGGGCTGGACCAAGCGCAGTACCGACGAGCCGGAGAGCGAAAGCAATGTACGCGGAGCCAAAGAGTGCTTTGTGGAGTCTGTGAACGACAACAAGGCGCTGCTGCGTAAGCGCATGAAAACCCATCACTTAAAGCTGCGCCAAATCCAGCTGGGCACCGCCGCCCCAACCCCGGTGGTACTGGCTTTTTTGGATGACCGTGCCGCGGCGGAATTGGTGAATGCGGTGGAGCAGCGGCTAAAGGACGCGCATTTGAACACGGTGGCGGATTACGGTGAACTGGTGCCCTATTTAGACACAAATATGCGTTCCTTTTTCTCTGCCGTAGGCACCACGGAGCGCCCGGATGTGTTGGCGTCCAAGCTTATGAGGGCCGGGTGGCGGTACTGGTGGAGGGCACGCCCTTTGTGCTTTATGTGCCGTATCTTTTCAGCGATAATTTTCAGTCTTTGGATGATTACGATTATCCGCCGTTTTTCGGTGGCTTTGTGCGGCTGTTGAAGTATTTCAGTTTTGGTATTTCCGTGTTTTTGCCCGGGGTGTATGTGGCGCTGGGCACTTTTCATCAAGAACTGATTCCCACCAACTTGCTGTTTACCATTGCGTCGGCAGAGTTCCGTACCCCGCTGTCCCTGATGAATGAGGCCATTATGACCCTGATCTTTTATGAAATTATGCGGGAGGCGGGGCTGCGGTTGCCCAAGGTCGTCGGCCACGCGGTGTCTATCATCGGCGCCATTGTTATCGGTGAGGCCACCGTGTCTGCCGGGCTGATCGGCGCGCCTATTTTGGTGATTATCGCCATTACCGCCATTGCCTCTTATGTGGCGTTTCCGCTGTATGACAGCGTGTCGGTGCTGCGGCTCTTGTTTATCTTGGCCGGGGGACTCACCGGACTTTACGGTTTGATGCTGGGCATGGCGGCGCTGTTTTGTGAATATTTGCAGTCTCAGCCCCTACGGTGTGCCGTACGCCGCCCCCATCGCACCGCTAAATGTGCGCTCCCTGGGCGATGTGTTTTATCGGGAAAGTTGGACCAAGCTGGCCCGCCGCCGGGTGCGGGTACAGGATCTGCGGGGTGCGCATATTGACCAGTGTGAATAACGGCAAAATTTCTTCGTTCAGTCTGTTTGCCATGCTGTATATCAGCCGCCTGGTGGTGAGCCTGACCCATGTGCAGTCTATTATGGCAGGTAAGTTGTCTACCCAAATGCTGATGAGCGTGGGGGTAGCGCTGGTGCTTTCCCTGTTGTTTGCGGTGCCCGCGCTTCTTTGTGTGCAGCGGGAATGCTCACCGTTGGCGCACAGAACGATGGGCACTTTTTATGCCTGTAATTTTATCTTCTTGGCGGGGATCAATGTGAGCCGCTTTGCCTACTTCGCCTCTGCCCGGTTAAATCCGGAGGCCAAAA
>ENA-OPYV01000166-OPYV01000166.1-human-gut-metagenome-genome-assembly--contig:-NODE-166-length-20670-cov-3.247530_pt1 | contig 20670 bp, 24 predicted proteins | sample MGYA00242474_ERZ504485 | MGnify/ENA primary metagenome ERZ504485 (study PRJEB26092, sample SAMD00036263) | human gut metagenome | host: Homo sapiens | study: EMG produced TPA metagenomics assembly of...
CATTTGTTTTTCTCCTTGATACCTTTTTGGATCAAATCTTTATTTATTGTGCGGTAAAAGGGGAGAGCACATGCATCATGCCCCTCCCCGTCGAATCACTTGGCGGCTTCGACTTCCGCAATGGAGGCCTTGGCGGCTTCGACAACATGCTCGGCGGTGATGCCCAGATCGATCATGTTCTGAGCGCCATCACCCTGCAGGCCGAACTGCTCGATGGACACCGGCTTGCCGTAGGAGCCGAGGTACTTGTACCACGGCATGGCAACGCCAGCCTCGACGGAGACACGAGCCTTGACGGAGGCCGGAAGCACAGCTTCCTTGTACTCGGCGTCCTGCTCCTCGAACCATTCGAGGGACGGAGCGGACACAACGCGAGCCTTAATGCCTTCACCAGCCAGGGTCTTGGCTGCGGAGACGGCCCACTGCACTTCGGAACCGGTGGCCATGATAATGACGTCAGGGGTGCCCTCGGTGTCGACAAGCACGTAAGCGCCCTTCTTGACGCCGTCCTTGGCCTTCTCAGCGGTTTCGGCAAGAACCGGAACGCCCTGGCGGGTCAGCACCATGGCTGCAGGCAGAGTGTTCTTCTTCTCGAAGAAGTAACGGTAGGCTTCGGCGGTCTCGTAAGCGTCGGCCGGGCGGACGACCTCAAGCTGCGGGATGGCACGGAAGGAAGCCAGGTGCTCCACCGGCTGGTGGGTCGGACCATCTTCGCCGACGGCGACGGAGTCGTGGGACCACACATACAGGTTCGGAATCTGCATGAGGGCGGCCAGACGCACAGCGGAACGCTCGTAGTCGGAGAACATGAAGAAGGTGCCACCGAACGGACGGGTATGGGAGCCCAGCAGGATGCCGTTGGTGATGGTACCCATGGTGAACTCGCGCACGCCGAAGTGCAGCTGACGGCCGTACGGGCTGCAGACCGGCCACTGCTTGGTGGCGCACTCGGCAGGAGCGAAGGTGGCAGCGCCCTTAAGATCGGTCTTGTTGGAGCCACCGAGGTCGGCGGAGCCGCCCCAGAGTTCCGGCATGACAGCGGCGATGGCGTTCAGCACGGAACCGGAAGCGCCACGGGTTGCAACGCCCTTGCCGACTTCGAAGGTAGCCTCGAGGTCATCGATGGCCTTGTCGAAGCCCTCCGGCAGTTCGCCGGCCTTGAGGCGGTCATACAGGGCAGCGTTGTCCGGGTTGGCCTTGCGCCATGCGTTGTACTTCTCGTCCCATTCCTTGTGGGCTTCGAGGCCGCGCTCGGCAACCTTGCGTGCGTGAGCCAGAGCCTCTTCGTCGACATGGAAGGACTCTTCCGGATCGTAGCCAAGCAGTTCCTTGAGGCCTGCGACGCTTCGGCGCCCAGCTTGGAGCCGTGAGAGGACGGATCATTGGTCTTGCCCGGGGTCGGCCATGCGATCAGGGTATCGACCTTGATGAGCTTCGGCTGGTTCGGAGCGGCCTCGCGAGCCTTGGCGATGGTGTCGGCCAGACCCTCGACGTCCTCCTTGTAGGAGCCGTCAGGTGGATGAAGCTGAACTCGTCGGTGTACCAGCCGTAGGCTGGAAGCGCTTGAGCACGTCCTCAGCCAGAACCAGATTGGTGTCGCCTTCGATCTGGATGCGGTTGGCATCGAAGATGACGGTCAGGTTGCCCAGCTGCTGGTTGGCAGCGAGGGAGGCAGCTTCGCCAGAGATACCTTCTTCGATATCGCCTTCGCCGCAGATGACCCAGATGTTGTGGTCGAACGGGGATTCGCCTGCCGGAGCTTCCGGATCAAGCAGACCACGCTGGAAACGCTGGCCATAGGCGAAACCAATGGCGGAAGCGAAGCCCTGGCCCAGCGGACCAGTGGTCATTTCGATGCCCGGGGTCAGACCATATTCCGGGTGACCCGGGGTACGGGTGTCAGCACCGCCGCGGAAGTTCTTCAGGTCATCCAGAGTCAGGCCGTAGCCGGAGAAGTACAGCTGGACGTACTGGGTGAGGGAAGCATGACCGCCAGAAAAGGATGAAGCGGTCGCGACCTTCCCAATTGGGATCGTTCGGATCATGCTTGATGAAATGCTGGTACAGAGTGTAGGCGATAGGCGCCAGGGAGACGGGGGAACCCGGGTGGCCGTGTCCCGCACGCTCAACCGCGTCGGCCGACAGGACCTTGGCCATCTTGATGGCGCGCTCGTCCAGCTCGGTCTCCTTGAATTCGGTCATGGATTACTTTCCTTCCAATTGGTCGGGCCGCGTATCCGGCTTGTGCCGAGCGCTCGACGCCCTCACATTGCGTTTTCCATAGTAGCGATGTGAGGTGACGTTTGTGGTGGATTTTTGGCGTGTTTTGGTAGTTTGTGTTCTGTTAACGCTCACAGTTAACATTCTCGTGCGATTGCTCTGTTCGATTGGTGGTATGACGAGCATTTCGGGAGATTGCTATCGGGAAAAACGAGAAACGAGTACTCTGGAAGCGAACGTATTAGCACTCGCGCCTCGCGAGTGCTAATACAATGGGAGAAGTATTTACGGAAGACGGTTTCTCCTAATATCGCAGATATTCCGAAAACCCGGCTCCCCGCTGAATCGTATCGTGTATACATAAAGAGGAGGCACGCATGACGCAGTCAAGACGTATGTTGGTGCTGCGTGCCGTCGTCGAGGACTATATTCGCTCGCAGGAGCCAGTCGGTTCGACCACCTTGACCAAAGATCATGATCTGGGCGTCAGCTCGGCCACCGTCCGTAATGATATGGCCGCCTTGGAAGATGAGGGATATCTTATTCAACCCCATACGTCGGCAGGGCGCATACCAACGGAAAAAGGGTACCGATACTTCGTGGACCGCTTGGCCACAGTGGTGCCGATGTCTGAAGCGCAACGCCGTGGCATCAACAGTTTTCTGTCGGGATCCGTCAATCTGCAGGATACCTTGCAGCGCGCAGCCCGCCTTCTGGCACAGATCACCGGTCAGGTCGCGGTTGTGGCGGCCCCGTCGTTGGCGAAATCGACATTACGGCATATCGAAATCGTTCCCGTATCAATCAACACCCTGTTGGCCGTCGTCATCACTGACACCGGCCGAGTGGCGCAACATATACTCACGTTTCCGAGTTGCCGGACACCACAGTGCTGTCGCATCTGGTCAACGAAATCAACGCGCAGTGTGCCAGCGTTTCTTTGACACGAACCGCGGACTATGTCAGGCAGATGTCATCCCGCAAGGAATACCGCCCCATCAGTAAACTGGCGGAAACGCTTGCTCAAGCTTTCGATGGCATGGCCGACGACGAGCGCGCGAGCGAACTCTATATGGCAGGAACCTCACGACTCGCGCACCAGCGTGCCGTGGCCGATCTTGCACCATTGTTCGATGCGCTGGAAGAGCAAGTCGTGCTCATGAAACTCATGAGCACGTTGAGCGAAACCACGCAATCCGATGGAGTCGGAGTGGCCATCGGCTCCGAAACGCACACGCCCGGTCTGCTGCATGCATCCGTGGTGACCAGCGGGTACGGTCGAACCTCGGCAACCGCTGACGACGTAACAAAAGGCGAGACTGCGGAGGAGCAGGGGAGAGAGACAAGCAATCACACCACTGCAGCGCAGGATTCCACCGAGCCCATCGCCTTCGTCGGATCCATAGGACCGACGCATATGGACTATGCGGCGACCATGGCAGCAGTGCGTGCCGTTGCCAGATATCTGACCGCATTCGTGGCTCACGACGAAACCAAACAACAGCTGACCCCGCCTTATGGCACAATGACACGCGAAAAGCAATAGGGAGAAAGAACAACCGTGACGGACTATTACGAAGTGCTGGGCGTAGACCGCTCCGCAAGCGACGACGAGATCAAAAAAGCTTATCGAAAGATGAGCCGCAAATATCATCCCGATATCGCAGGTCCGGAATTCGAAGACAAATTCAAGGAAGTCAATAACGCCTACGAAGTGTTGTCCGATCCACAGAAGCGTCAGATGTTCGACGCCGGCGTGGACCCGAACGATCCGACGCCGGCGGCATGCATGGCGGATTCAGCGGCGGATTCGGCGACATGGGTGACATTTTCAACATGTTCGCCGGAGGTGCTTTCGGCGGTGGCAACGGCGGTCCGACCCCTCGTACACAGCCGGGACGCGATGCACTGGCCACAGTGACCATCGACTGAAGACTGCGGTGTTCGGCGACACCGCACATGTTGAAATCAAAACGTCGGTCTGTGCCAGGAATGCGCCGGCACCGGATGCCAGAAAGGTACCCAGCCGGCACAGTGCCCCGACTGCCATGGTCAGGGCTACGCACAGCGCGTGGTGCGCACCATGCTTGGCCAGATGATGACCACCGCTCCATGCGAGCGTTGCGAGGGACATGGTACCGTTATCGAAAATCCGTGTCCGTCCTGCCTTGGTCATGGTCGTGTGCGTATCACCCGTAATGTCGGCGTGTCCGTGCCTGCCGGCGTGACGAACAATACCCGTCTGCGTCTCGCTAATCAGGGCGAGGTGGGTGAAAACGGCGGTGTTGCCGGCGACCTGTATGTCGACATCCGCATCGCTCAGGATGACACCTTCACTCGTGACGGTGATGATTTGCACTGCTGGATCCAAGTGCCGATGAGCTGGGCCGTACTGGGGCATGATCTGGAAATCGACACGTTCGATGGCAAGCAGTCTGTGAGAGTGCCTGCAGGAAGCCAGCCTGACGACACTGTGACCTTGAAGAATCTGGGCGTCACGCATCTTAACAACAAGAGCGAACGTGGCGATCTGGTGGCGCATATCGCAGTGAAGATTCCGACAAAGCTCACTGACGACGAGCGTGCCTTGATGGAACGGTTTGCCGAAAAGCATGACACAGATGCCCAACATGTTGCGGTAAGCGCACGCCCGACTTCCGGAACGAAGAAGGGCTTCTTCTCCAAGCTGAAGGATGCACTGCGCTGAATTTCCCTATCCTCATGTCGTACATCCGATGAGAAAACGTTAGATCGCATATCAAATAGCCGGTTGCTTCAAAAACGAAGCAACCGGCTATTTTGTCAATGTTTCTGCTGTAGCAAGCGGATTGCCTCACGCCTACAACAGCCAATCATTAGGCATATCTACGTGTTTATTTGAGCAATGACCGGCACATAGCGCGATACTGGTTCACATAGCCACCGCCGAAGAACACGCAGTGGCCTGCGATGGGGTAGAGCTGCCACAATGTGGTGCGCTCCTGCCATCCTGCTTTCAGCGGATGTACGGACTGGTATCCGTCGAGAATGTCCCGCAAGTACGACATGCCGAATAGGTCAAGCATGGCGAGATCCTCTTCACGATGCCCGCCGTGCGCGGCTGGGTCGATCAGCACCGCTTCCACGGATCCGGAATCGGCCGACCACATGACATTGCCGCTCCACAGATCGCCGTGCACTCGTGCTGGCTTGTCATTGGCCGCCTTGCCCAGTATTTCAGGCAACGCTTCAATGACGGCCTCAGTCAGTTCCATATCGTAATCAGTGAGTTCACGGCGCTTCATACCAAGCTGTACCATCGGACGGAGCCTGCCTTCGGCCAAATATGTCGCCACATCATCCCATTCGCCTGCGTCCATGGGAACGGGATCCTGCAAGGGGCCGAAATAACAAGTTCCCGTATATCCGGCTGGGGCAGATCCAAAGTAATCGGCTCCGGCATCATGCATACGTGCGAGAGCAGCGCCGAAATCATGCGCGGCCTGCAAAGTCGGACCACAGGCGTTCACTCGTTCAATGTTGAGATAATCCTTGCCCCAGTCGTACACGTCTACCACACGTGGCCCGCCTTTGGATTGCGCTTCGCCAAGCCACTGCAGGCCACGGCCCTCGCATTCGAAGAAACCTTCAGGACTGAATGCCCTGCTCTTGCGATATTTGCTCATGCTGCCCGACCTTTCCTTGCATGATCCGCCACATTTGCGAGACCTTATGGAATCGTTAGTGAAGCTCCGATGGGTTTTGGCACCATTGTGTGCATGGTTTGAGACAACTCAAGGATCCATAGCGAAAAATTAGACCCCTCTCGCTAGTCTTGGATGCGGAAAGCAGACGAAACCATTGATACATATAAAGAGGGTTCATGAATTTCTTCCAAGCGATTTTCCTTGGTCTGGTGCAGGCATTGACCGAGTACCTGCCAGTTTCTTCCAGCGCGCATATTCGCATTATCGGCGATTTGATGCTGGGATCCGATCCGGGCGCCGCGTTCACCGCAATCATCCAGATCGGCACCGAGCTTGCCGTGATTTTGTATTTCCGACATGACATCATCCGCATTCTTGGAGCATGGTTCGGCTCCCTGTTCGGCAAAGAAGGCAAGGATTTCAAAAGCCGTATGGGAGCGCACAATCCAGACACGCAGATGGGCTGGTTCATCATCCTCGGCACGATGCCGATTCTGATTGCCGGCCTGCTGTTCAAGCATGCGATCGAAGGGTCACTGCGTAATCTGTGGATCACCGTCACCGTACTTGCATTGTTCGGCGTGCTGCTGTGGGTGGTCGACGCCCGTTCCAAGCAGGTCAAGACCATGAAGGAAATGACCTGGAAGGATGCGCTGATCTTCGGCATCGGCCAGATGCTCGCATTGATTCCCCGGCGTTTCCCGTTCTGGGGGCACCATCACCTTTGGACGCGCCATGGGATACACCCGTGAGGCAGCCGTTCGAGTGAGCTTCCTCATGGCCATTCCTGCCGTGTTCGGCGCAGGCATTCTGGAAGCCGTATCGGCCGTCAAGGACGTTGCCGCGGGGGATGCCGGTATGTTCCCCCGGCTGGGGTCCTACCATCGCCGCAGCCATCGTGGCATTTGTGGTCGGCTACGTGGTGATCATCGGCTTCCTGAAGTTTGTTTCCACCTTCTCGTACAAGGCATTCGCCATCTACCGCATCGGCTTGGCGATCGTCGTGGCATTGCTGCTGATTACCGGCGTGCTTTCGCCGCTGGAAGCCGCAGCTGCAGCGTGAATCTAATTCGATAATCGAATAACAAAAAAAGTCGGGCCGATCATCCTGCGATGGTCGGCCCGACTTATATATTCACTGCTTATCGCCAATCACAACTTAATTGCCACGCAAGAACGATTCAGCCTCACGAATCAGCTCTTCGCAAGCGGGCATGCCATTCGACGCGATACGTTGCGCTTGAGCGTTCAAATCGTAGTCGCGTTCCAGACAGGCAAGATAATCGCCGGCATGCGTCTGCTCGACAATCTCGTCGGCAGCCTTGCGCCATTCGGCGGCTTTTCTGTTCAAATCACCTTCAGTCAGCGGATGCTCAAGTAAAAGAGACAATGCGCGAACCAATTCCAGCGTGCCCTGCAAGCACTCGGTATTCGCACAGTAATGGGGTACGGACACCCACATGGATGTGGTATGAAATCCTGCGTCCGCCGCAAATGCGTCAAGAATGTTGGGGATGCCCACAGGGCCGTTATATTCCTTGTCGGGTTCGCTTTCGCAGTCATTTTTGGAAATGTCAAGCGGCAAAGGCCTGGTGTGGGGGCAATCGTCGAACATGGATCCAAGCGTGACGATACCGCTCACATCGTAGTCTTCTGCGATGCGCAACGTCTGCCTGCAGTATTCCTCCCAACGATAATTTGGCTCGGGGGCGATCTGAGCGAGAAAATGCAGCGAGGGGGAGACTGCAATGTCATAGAACGTGGTCTGTGGCCAGATGATTCGTTTACGACCTTGTACCGAGCAAATCATCGGACGGGCTACCTGATAGTCGTAGAAACCCTCATTGTCGATATGATGCACCTCCTGTGAATCATATCGCGACACAAGATGCCGTATGACGTTCGTCGCAGCCTGGCAGGCGTCATTCCACCCCTCAAACGCGGAGATCATTATTGTCTCGCGTTTTTTTCGTCTCCTCACACATGCTTTAAATGTATAACGAAATCATATTTCCGCAAACACGCTTCCGCCATCGGTGAATGTGACGAGCAGGGCATCCCGATCTAGACAACAGCATCTCAAAATACCCGAATGTCAAGAAAGCTCAAAACCTTTTTCGGTAGATAAAAGCCCTTTGAAAACAGCAAAACACGAACACGACACGCGGACTTGCAAATTTTGAGAATGCGGATATAGTAGATACTCGTGCTCAGGCAGTAGTACTGCGGAGAACATGCGGACATAGCTTAGTTGGTAAAGCGCAACCTTGCCAAGGTTGAGACCGCGGGTTCGAGTCCCGTTGTCCGCTCTAAGGTTCCGATTGATTATCGACCTTTAGGGTGGGTTAGCCAAGCGGTTAGGCAGCGGCCTGCAAAGCCGTATAGACGAGTTCGACTCTCGTACCCACCTCTTGTTGTGCTTGACGTGTGCGAGTGCGACGCATGACCCGGGCGGTTGGCGCAGAGGTAGCGCACTTCCCTGACACGGAAGGGGTCACAAGTTCGAATCTTGTATCGCCCACTGGAACGTGAGTTCCTATATAACCCATCATCGGGTGATTGGCGCAGCGGCTAGCGCACTTCCTTCACACGGAAGGGGTCATAGGTTCGATTCCTATATCACCCACCATCGGGCGGCACGTCGTGCCGCCTTTTTGTTGGTTTCGTTGGGTTTCCGCCGTTTCGTGCGGCATGTCGGAAACGGGTGGCGCGTGGTCCATGCTGTGCGGCGCAAAGCTGAAATCAATCCCCGCGACGAATATAACTTCGAATACAGTTTTAAGTCCGGAATACACACTATCCGGGCTTTTTCCGTGTTCTTTCAAGGTGTACGGCTACAATGGCAGCTTGTGAGTGACGAAGCATTGAATCTCAATCAGCCGGTCAAAGACATGGGGCCGAACGAGTTGAAGGCTTATGCCAGGCTCGGCAAACAGCAGCATGACGAGGCGAATCGTGAGCTGGAACGCCGTTGGCGCAGCTATGATGACATGTTGCCAAACGACCAGTTCGTGTCAATTATCGACAAGACTGAGGGATAAGACCCACTTTACGGTGTATGATTCGTGACCATGCCGGTCTCAATACCGGCTATTTGCAAGGGTAATGACTAGAATGGCGACTATGACTGATCCGATTCCAAGCGCAGGTGAAACGACCATCATTGGCCTTCCTGCAATAACCGTACCGGTGACTTCCACCGGAGACCGTCCTCTGACGAAAGAGGACCTTGAAACCATCATGCGTCTTGCCGATGGCACGGCATTGCTGATCTCGACTAGGGGAGCGGTGTCGGGGTCGCGGTATCTTCTTGACGAGGATGAGATTACCGTCGGCCGTGATCCAAGAGCGGACATTCTTTTGGATGATTCCACGGTTTCCCGCGCCCATGCGGTGTTCCGCAGGTCTGACGGCAGGTATTCCGTTATTGATGCGGGCAGCTTGAACGGCACCTATGTGAACCGCCAGCGTGTTGATCAGCAGGAGCTCAAGAATGGCGATGAGATTATTCTTGGCAAGTTCCGTCTGGTTTATTTCGACAATAAAGCCGTCATTGCCGGTTGATCCACGTTATGCGGGATAGACTGTGTACAACAGCTTCGCGCCCATGAGCTTCGCACGAATGCTCATGGGCGTTATTGTAGATGTCGTAGGAGAGCGTGATGAACGAAGCAGAGCCAACAACGCGGTTGCGTCTGCATGTGTCGACTGCGGTGCAGGGGGAGTTATTCCCCGCGACCGGCACTCAGCCGGTGACGCGCGGCTACAAGGGTACGGTGGCTTCAAAAGTAGCAGGCATCACTTATCGTCAACTTGACTATTGGGCTCGCAGACAAATCGTGGAACCCTCCATCACGCCGTCGCATGGATCCGGTTCGCGCAGGCTGTACTCGTTCAAGGACGTGGTGATCCTTGCTGTGTCGAAAAGACTGCTTGACGCGGGCATCAATCTGCAAAATGTGACGACTGCCATCAGTTTTCTGACGCAGCGTACCGCGGAACAACTTGAGAATATCACGATTATGTGCGACGGTCAGCAAGTGCACGAATGTACGGATAGTGAGCAAATGGTGGCGTTGTTGCAAAGCGGTCGGGCGGTATTCGGCGTATCGGTGGGATCTTTATGGAAGCAGATCAGAGAGACTCTTGCCCACGAGGAATACGTCGATCTGACCACCATGCCTTCCATGATGGGTGGAAACCGACCTGTTGACGATATCACTGCAATGCGCATGAGAAAGACTTCGAGGCGCAACATCAGACACGCGCCGCCGCGTCACTGTAACATACCAGAATGCATGCCGTATGGTTGATGCGGACTAAGACGGATGTACGAGTCGTTGATATGAGATAGATATGTACAGACAGACATACAACAGGGGAGCAATACATGTTTGATATTCTGCCGGCATTGCTGTGGATTGTCGCAGCGGTCATATCGTTGAACATTTGTTCGATTACTGCAATTCGAGGAAATATCTTCTCAAAACCAAGAGTGACGTATATCCGGTACGCTGGTCAATTGTCGGATTGCATTTCACATCGCTGATCATCGGAGCTCTGCCGTATCCGATATATACGATGTTCAAACCCAGCTTTTCCTTGAAATTTCAGCATTTCTACGAACAGGTTGGTTGGCCGTCGGCAGCACTGATGGTTATGCTCATCGCCACGGAACTGGTGTTTATGTATCTGCAGGCCCGAAACGGCATGAAAAGCGAAATGGAAAGAAAACTCAGCCAAGCCATTAAGGACTAGCCAAAAAGACATCCATCGAAGCGAAAACGCAGCCGTGTGGAAAAACGTCCAGCGAAGCGAGGACGCACCATCCATCATGCCGGTGGGTTATGTCGAGCAAAGTCCCGAAAGGGACGTGCTGGCATAACCCACCGATGTTATGTACAGAAAAGAGCGTCAGTCGAAAACTGCTGTAGCTTTTCTGACATAACATACATATCGGACAAAAGTGGGAGCAGGTGCAGGGGGTATTTGAGATGTGCGCGATCTCTCAAAACCCCAGGTATGCAAATGTCATCGCTGGCATGCATACCCAGGGGTTTCTTTGTCTTTATGCACAAGATGATCCGCTCGTGCATCAGCCGTTATCTATCAGGCGAAATAGTCTTCGATGGTTTGCGCAAGCTCACTAACCGAATCGATCACCTTATACGCGCCATGTTCTTTCAGCTCGCCAGGCTCGGCATAACCCCAGCCGCATCCCAAGCAATCCAGACCGCACGCTTTGGCTCCGTCAGCATCGGTCCAACGGTCACCGACATGAGCGCCTTATCGCCAGCGGCTTCGTCAAACCCAATGTGGTCGAACGCCCATTGAATAACCTGATCTTTGTCGAGACGCGAATTATCTTCGCTGGCACCGTAAATGCCGTTGACCATGGTGTCCAAATGGAAATGCTCGCAAATCGGAATGCACTGATACTGCGGCTTGCAGCTTGCGATCGCCAAGTAGTATCCGTCAGCACGCAGTTTGGCCAACTGTTCTGGGATACCGTCATAAATGGTATTGTTCAAACGGCCCGGAACCTTTTGACCCGGATTATTCGGATCATCGAACACCGCTTCCTGCGCATAATACCTGCGGTAGATGGCAATGCCCTCATCGAGTAAGTCGTCCGGAATATTATTGCGCTGCAACGACTCGACAATTGCAGGACCAATGAATCGCTGCAACTCCTCATCATCAGGCACTGGATACCCCAGTTCCTCAAATACCTTCACCACACAACCAATGATGCCCGGATCAGACTTGGTCAATGTGCCGTCAAGGTCAAGCAGAACGACTTTCTTGGGTTGCTTGGTCTTCTCGGACATGAGATTAATGCACTCCTTGTTAAATGCTCGATGCAATGTGAACTGTTCAGATAACAATTATGCCCGGTCTTACTGACCGGGCATGCAGTTCAAGTGTCGTTCAACTACTGGTTACTCGTAGTCTGGAAACCAGCCGTCGCGATGCATCTGCAGACGCTTTTCAAGCAACGTCTTCAGCTCGTCTTCAGTACGGCGTTCCAATAGCATGTCCCAGTGTGTACGGGTCGGCTTGGAAATCTCGTCGGCCTCACGATCCTCGTCGCCTTCACGATGCGCGGTCATGCCGCACCGGCACTCCCATTCCTCCGGAACCTCCGCGCCTTCAGCGAACGGCAGAATCGTGCGGTGTCCCTTTGGGCACACATATGCGACGTCGTTTCGCGCCGCGAAATCCACATTGTCATCAGATTCCAACGACTTTGCGCCGATGCTCATGCCTCGCAGGCTGCGTTCTGCCATATTGCCTTTGCCTCCTTGGATTGTCTGCTCTGTCTAAGCTACAGAACAGTTCGGACGTGTCTTTTATTCCTTATTCGTCTGCTTGATGTTCGATTTTAGTCGACGCCGGAGTATGCGACGATGCCACGATTGATGCGATCGTACGCCTGTTTTGCGACTGGCGCCAACGTTTCGGCACGATCCGCAAGATACGGTCCAGCCACGGCTATCTGCTGAAGCACGTCGGCAAGCCGTTTGCCGTTACGCACGAAATCGCCGCCCGTCAGATCGGTGCCGTACAGCACCTGCGACAGGCTTTCACCTTGCGCCCAATCGTAGACGATATCGGTGATGCCAAAATCGAGTTGGCGAGGCTCCTCAAGCATGTGATCCTCACATAACATGGCAATCGACGCATGGACGCCCTTAAGCTGCGCTGCGCACACGGCGACGTTCCCTTGAATGCCTCCAGGGTAACGACGCGGCTCTCCCCCGCCTCCCCTGCGGGCTTCGAACACCAACGATGCGACGACGCTGGCCAATTCACAGGCGTTCAACCCGTCAAATGCGCCATCGTCAATCGCCTGCGCCAATACTAGATCAAGCTCGCTGTACAAATGCCGCAACAGCTGGCCACGTTCCGTGAGCTGATAATCACCATGGCCCGCGGATTCCCGTACCGGCTGAAGATAGCCGAGATTGGAAAGCACAGCGCAAATATGATCAAACTGACGTGCCACGGAACCGGTTCGCGAATCGTAACGATGCTGTACCCGTTCCAACTCGCGCATCTCACGAGCCCAACGATGTCCCCATTTCAAGTGCTTCTGCACATCAGGGCATTTACGGCATGGATGGTCGCGGTCTTCTTCTCTGAGTTTCTTGATGCGTTTGTCAAGATCCATAACGCCTGGCTGCGTTCCTTCTGCGTACGGAACACCTCATGCTTGAGTTTGCGACGTTTCGTTCTTCTCCAAATCACTCAAACGCATCCGCAAACGCATGAATTTTTTGAAATCGCCGAATTCACACTGGAAAGCCTGCTCGTATCCTTCCAGAGCCTTGCATAAGGTTTCCATCTGTGCTTCAAGCTGCCATGCCGACTCGTTGGCTTCCCATTGCGCAAAGGAGTGGTCAAGCGTAACGCGAGCTGTTTCATAGTCGCTGGAATTCAATAGATTGACAGCCATATTGAAGGTCGGTCTGAAGCTTGAGTGAAGCGGATACACTCGTTTGCTGGACAAGGCGGCCGCAGTGGCGGGAACAAAACCATGGTGGTCCACCACAACGGCATGTCCGATGGTGTCGATGCCACGTCGTCCCGCACGACCGGTCAACTGGGTAAACTCGCCGGGAGTCAACCCAACATGCCCGGTGCCGTCGAATTTCTCAAGCTTTTCAACCACCACACACCGTGCGGGCATGTTAATGCCCAAAGCCAGCGTTTCCGTGGCGAAGACCATTTTAACCAAGCCTTCTTCAAACAAGCGTTCGACAATCTGGCGGAACAATGCGACCATTCCCGCATGATGCGGAGCGAACCCTTCTTCCAGGGCGAAACGAAATTGCGAGAAATGCAGCGCTTTCAAGTCTTCTTGGCTCAACTGGCCTTCGACCATCTCATCGACGATCCGTCTGATTTGTTGCACTTCGTCGCTGGTGGTGAGTTCCAAGCCTGCGTTGATGCATTGGTCAACCGCTTGATCGCAACCGTTTCTTGAAAAAATGAAGTAGATTCCCGGCAGCATGTCAAGAAAATTCAACTCGTCCACAACCGCCCAGCGTCGAGGCGTATGGCGTTCGACCTTATGCGGGCGATCGTCCCATCGTCCACCTTTACCTTTGGCCCTACGCTTATCAGGACGTCGCTCGCCCTTGCGCCGTTCCGCCTGACGATCAAGCTGATCAAGTCTGTTTATCAGCTGCGCATTGAGTTTGACCGTCTGTTCGCCATTGGCGTCACGCCGATATAGGTCGATGAGTTCTGGTTCGGTATGGTCATCTGCCTGTACGAGCACATGCTGCTCCAACGGTACCGGACGCTGTTCCGACATGACCAACGTGGTTTTGCCACGAACAGATTCGATCCATTCGGAAAAATCCTCGACATTGGAAACCGTCGCGGAAAGACCTATGATGTTCACGTTTTTCGGCAAGTGGATAATGACTTCTTCCCAGACCGGCCCTCGGAAACGGTCAGCAAGATAGTGCACTTCGTCAAGGATCACATAACGAAGCGCTTCAAGCGTCACGGAATGCTCATACAGCATATTGCGCAACACTTCCGTGGTCATGACCACAATATCCGCCTCAGAGTTGATGGACGTGTCTCCGGTCAGCAATCCGACCTTATCCGTTCCATACTGGTCGACCAGATCATGGTATTTCTGGTTGCTCAGCGCTTTGATCGGCGTGGTATAAAAGGCTTTGACATTCCGCGTCTGCGCCAGATAGATGGCGAAATCGGCTGCGACAGTCTTGCCTGCTCCCGTAGGAGCTGCCACGAGCACATTATCGCCAGCCTCCAACGCATCGTTGGCTTGCATCTGGAATTCGTCAAGCTCGAATGGCATGGATCTTGCGAATTCGGCCGCAACCGTGCGCTGCTTGGCCTGCGTTTGTTTGAATGCGGCATACCGTTGCGCGGGAGACAACTCCACGGTCTCATTGATTTTCGACGGGTCAATACCGTTATTACGGCGACGATGATGGGTCATGATTCCTTAATATGGTTGGGTCAATCGTTACAATGACGCCATTGTGCCCACTGTTGAGCATGACGGCTTCGCTTCGCTTCATGCCTCTCAATGACTCCGGCATGGGCATCCGCATAACGATCTGCAGCATCCTTTAAAGGTCTGGTAAAGAAAGGCGCTTCATTCTCGTTGTTTTGGGGCAATGGTTTGCCCATCGCCTCGATTCGTTTTGCCGTCCGTTCACCCAGCTTCGCCACGTCCTTGAATGCTCGATAGCCGTGTAAACATGCGTAGACGACTCCGGAAACAACCATTGCAAGCATGAACAGAGCGAGCAACAGCCAAATCCACCAAGGCATAGTCTCTCCCCCGTCAGCCTTCATTCTCACGATCGCCAATGCTCAGCTCATGCTGGGCACGGGCGACAATCATGGTACGCAACGTTTCGGGAGCTACGGCAGTGATATGCCGTGCGTGGGAAATACAGAATGCGACATACCAGGAATCGGACGAGACGATCAGATGCACCTTCTCGCCCTCTCCGCACTTTTCGACTGTTGCTCCCGACAGCCCGTCAATAAATGACAGATCATCCTGATTGGTGACGAACACAGCTGGAGTTCCATTATCGAAGCTCCATTTGCGCAATTCGGATGCGGGAACGTCGGGAATGTCGATTTTCGCGGTAGGTTCAACCAGTTCGGCCTTTTCAATGCGGGAAATGCGAAGCACCTGCCAGATGCGAGGCTTTCCTGTGGCCTTGTTGATCGTGGTGTCTTTCTTCACGTACTTAGCTTTGTCAGCCGGTGCAGCGGCAGCGACGTCAGTCCATACGGCAACGTAGAAGACTCCCTCATCGACGAAGATCTTATCTGGCGCGACAAGCTTACGCTGGGTCCTTCCGGCGCCATCCGTATATTCCATGTCAAGCAGCAAGCTCTTGGAGATCGCGCTCTTCACAATGGAGAAATTACGCGGTTCCATCTCATAACCGGTCAGACTCAGCCAAGGCATGTCCCCCGGCTCAACATGTTGACGAAGACGGCTGTACAACGATTCAGCCTGTTCACGCAACTTGTCCGGCAGCAACGACGAATGCGCAAGATAGCTCACCGATGCGGTAAGCATGCTCAAATACTGCTGGGAGATACCTGCCAAGCGTTCCAGCCCAAGCGAATTCGTGGCGGAAACAATGCCTTCAGCGTCAAGCAACGACCAGTCGATGTCAAAGAACTGGCTTCCTGCCATCTCACCATCGTCGGAAACCGTAGTCAGCGTGTTGATGTCTTTATGAATGACATTGACGAACTTCTTCAGCTCGTCATCGGACTTCGGTTTGCCAATGAAACGTTCCGCAAGTTCCTCAAGCGAATATTCTTCGCCGAGGTGCGCCGAAAGGAACAGCATCAGGCGCAGACGACGGTCGACTTCACTACCCGTCTGGAATGCGGAATTCTTCTTCGGACGCCCCTTGCCCTCCTCTGCATCGTCGTCAGCGCTGTTGCGGTTGATTTCCATGGCTGTGACAGTGGAGCTATCGCCTCCTGTGGATTCGTCGGCAGGCACGAACTGCGTGGCGGCATTCAAACGGCGGTTGAACGCGTCGACAGCCTCCTGAGGACTGACGATGGAAGCACCCGGATGAGAAAGCACGAACATGGCCAGATCATCGGAATCGGTGTAGGCGACGTTCAAATGCTCGCCGTCAACATCTACAGTCGCCGCGAAACGACGCTGGTCAACGACCTTGACCAATTCGTCGGGAATGGATTGCGTTCCCAGACCCGGAGCGATGGAATCAAGACCAAGCCCTGGAGTCGGAGTCTGAGGGACGCGAGGCGCGGTACGGGACGTATGCTGCGTCTCATGTGCGGGAGCTGAGGAAATCGACATGGAACGGGCCAGATAGTTGGCCGCGGCAAGAATCGGCAAATCCTCGTCGCCGAACAGCAGACGAACGCGAGGCTCATCTCCAAGCTGCAGACGATAGGATGCGAAATCCTGGCCTTCCGACTTAGATGAATACTCAGGCTGCCTCGATTCGATGGCGATGCCCATGGCCGCAAGCTTGGCACGGTCACGCTGGAATTGCTTGGCAAAAGCCGCCTTCGCCGCCTGATCAGCCAGCTCCCCATAGGAATCGGCATACGCCTTCACACGCTGGGCAATCTGACGGGAAGTGAGCCATTGCGGGAAAGCTGAGGAAAGCACAGCCAATACATCAAGTTCGTGCTTGCCCCATTGTCGGAGAAACGACGCCTTCCGTTACTGCCCTCTGCCATTAGTCCTCACGTCTCGTTAACGTTTCATCTTAAGTGCCTAGCCGGTTCAGGCTCTGCACACACCTCTCTATGATAGAGGGTTTTCGTTCAGATTGTGTCTATTTTACGAAAAAATACAGTTTTTTTCGTGTTGAGGCTACCCCTCGAATCAGACCCAATCATCAGGCTCAACACCTTGCGGGCCAACGTATTCGCCATTCGGAACATAACTCGGCTCACTTGTGTCGGTCAGCCGCGCGTCACCGAACAGTATCACGTCCCTGCCGAAGGTCCAGTCACCATCGATGTCGACGGAATTGGCCGCGGCAAGCGACGGAACGCCATAAGGGAATCTCGTATCGAAATCATGGATGTTCTTGTAATACCGCGCATCCAAGTGAACATCCGGGAAGACGTAATTGCCATCTTCCATCTCGTACTGGTCCGTCAGATGGAATCGATCGGATCGCATGATAAACAAATCGTCGGTGGTTTTCACCGGCAGGAAACGCATACGGTCAACGCATACGCAGGTAGCCCCGTCGAACAACGTCACCGCCGCTCCCATGGCTGTTTCCAGCTGGATGACCGGCTCGCTCGTCGGATCGGTCGGATCGACGGTCTTGTTATTGCGAATCACCGGAAGAGGAAGCACGCCATCATATGCGGACAGCTTGGCCTTCAGAGCGTCGATACGCACCCAGATGCTGTTCGTGTTAAAATACGGATGCTTTTCGATGTTCTGCGCATCATCCTTATCGTCCGGATGCACCTGGCTCATCTCACGCAACATCAAGCGGCCGGTCGCCTTGTCCCGCACGATATGCCCGCCCTTGCGATCAGCTGGAGTACGTTTTGCGACCTCGATCATGAATGGCGCACCGGTATTTTCGAAGTGCTGCGCCAGCGTGCGCGAAGGACGTGCGCCGAGATTGTCGGAATTCGAGATGAACAGGTATTTGAAGCCCTTCTCCTCGAGGACGTCCAATAGGCCGGATTCCCAAATGGTGGAGAACAGGTCGCCATGGCCTGGCGGGCACCATTCAAGTTCCGGATTTGCCGGGAAGCTGACAGGAAGACCGGTTTCCGCACCGATTTTCGGTTCCTGATGCTGCACGATTTCCAGAGGAATGTCCTCTTGATGGAACTTTTTGTTGGCACGCAGCACCTTCATGGTGTCATTCGACGTGCGGAAGGAGTTCATCAACGTCAATGGCAGTTCCACACCCAGACGAGTGCGTGCAGTCAGCACCTGACCGATGATGATGTCGATGAAGCGCATCTGACGTGCCTTATGGCGACGCACTGGCAGCAAGGACTTGGCGCAATCCAAGCCCATGGACGTGCCGAGGCCACCATTAAGTTTGAGGAACGCGGTTTGGCAAAGCATCGACGGCTTGTCATGGTTGATGGTCTCGTAGACATCATGGAAGCTAGGCACTCCCACCAGAGGCTCAACATCATCCTCACGGATCCATGTGCTTGCTTCCTCACTGCGCCAAACCTCGTACAGTCGTTTGAATTGCGCAATGGCCATATCGGTCATCCCGTTGTCCCGCATCTTTGCGGCGGAATGTTCAAATGCGTCCTCAGTCAATGTCTTTCCCTTTCGTGCGGGCGTCCTGTTCTCATCGTACCTAGGCAATACTACGACAAAATTCCCATGACGGGGGCTTTTGGTGGCAAAAAGGGAAAATTCTTGACAAAAATGACATCCCAAGAACTCTTTTATCATGTTTCGCGAATCGTGCGACACGATGAATTTGAAAAATAGAGCAGGTTGTGCTATGTTTCATGTTCGGTGCTTTTTGCATCGTTCGGACCATAGCGCAGTTTGGTAGCGCACTTGACTGGGGGTCAAGGGGTCGCGGGTTCAAATCCCGCTGGTCCGACCAGAAAAACCCGAATTCATGCGATTTCGGGTTTTCTTTTTAGGATGTCAGTCTTACGCATGCAGGTAAGGGGTGATTGTCTTGAAGTCGATGGCGCCCAGCCACAGTTTGCGACGTTGACGGCTTTGCCCACGTGTTTGACTCATCCGAGCTTGAGGATGAGTGGAAGATACGTCTGTCCCGGGAACTTGGCGTAGCGGCCAGGGAGCGGGCGAAGCATGATGGCATCACCCTTACCGAACTGACGCGCAAGGCGCTTGAATGCGACGATCTGAATGAGACCACGGACACCGTCCGCCCTGGACGAAGACCGAAGAACACCGACGGTCGAGAACAGCTCGGAGACGAATGGAAAATCAAACTCCCCTATGCATCGGCAAGATGGCACGGGAGCGCGCGCCGAGGAAGGCATATCCTTGAGTTCGCTCGCGCGGCGTGCGATCAGCGGATATCTACGTCAACGGGATACTGAGGAACAGCCGCTGTTTTAAGCATGTGACAATGAGTCACGCATGATTGGCGTGCACTGATCTAGCAAATATGGATGGTGCGCACACCCAAGGAATGGTGTGCGGCCACCATCCATAGAAACTTACTTGCGTTTCTTCTTCTCTCGAATATTCACCGAAATCTGAATCGGGGAACCTTCAAAACCGAATTCCTCGCGCAGGCAACGTTCGATGTATCGGCGGTAACCATGCTCAAGGAAGCCGGTAGCGAAAATCACGAAACGCGGTGGACGCGTCGAAGCCTGCGTCGCGAACAAGATACGCGGCTGCTTGCCTCCACGCAGTGGATGCGGATGGGCGGCTTGGATTTACCCAAGAACGCATTGAGCTTACCGGTCGGAATACGCTTGTCCCATGATTCCAGCGCTCCACGCATGGCTCTGGCCAGACGGTTCGTATGCCATCCGGTTTTAGCCGACAGATTCACGCGCTGAGCCCACGTTACACGGTCGAATTCTGTCTTCCACAAGCGTTCCATTCGCTGACGGTCGAAATCATCCATCAAATCCCACTTGTTGAACACCAAAACGATGCATCGACCGGCGTCCACTGCTTGGCTCATCACCTTCAAATCCTGAATCGGAAATCGGTTGGGAAGCATCAAACAGCACCAGCGCAAGTTCCGAACGCTCAATCGCGGCCTGAGTACGCAAGGATGAGAAATATTCGGCACCAGACAGCTTATGCAGGCGACGCTTGATGCCTGCAGTGTCGATGAACAGCCAATCCTCCCCATCAACCGTCACCACTTCATCGACTGGATCGCGAGTGGTACCTGCCAAATCATTGACCACAGTACGTTCCTCGTGAGCCAGCTGATTCAGCAAAGACGACTTGCCGACGTTCGGTCGACCGACCAACGCCACACGGCGCAAATGGGACGGAGTAAGGAAACCGGATGTTTTCTCAGCCTTCTTCAACGAATCCAAGGCAGCGTCAAGCAGTTCGCCAATACCGCGACCGTGCATGGCGGAAATGCCATACGGCTCCCCCAAGCCCATCTTCCAGAATTCAGCGGTCAAATATTCGCTCTCACGATCATCAACCTTGTTCACCGCCAGCGTGACCGGCTTGCCGGAGGCGCGCAGCATCTTGACAATGCGCTCGTCGGTGTTGGTAAGACCAACCCGGCCATCC
>ENA-OPYV01000167-OPYV01000167.1-human-gut-metagenome-genome-assembly--contig:-NODE-167-length-20658-cov-2.487020_pt1 | contig 20658 bp, 23 predicted proteins | sample MGYA00242474_ERZ504485 | MGnify/ENA primary metagenome ERZ504485 (study PRJEB26092, sample SAMD00036263) | human gut metagenome | host: Homo sapiens | study: EMG produced TPA metagenomics assembly of...
TGCCTGCCGTAAGGTGAAGAGGGCGGGGTGGTGGAACTGACGCTGAAATCGCGTGTGCTGGCGCGCGACGTGTTCGTGGAGGTGCCCTTGCAGGGGGCGCGTTTCTCCGACAATTTCTTCGACCTGCTGCCGGGCGAGACGAAGCGCATCACGGTGTCTTCGGCCGACGGTTCTCCGCTGGAGGACGTTTCCGTGGTGATTCACCAGCTGGCCGATGTGAGGGAATAAAATCTGATTACTAATCTTTTATATGTATTGATTATGAAACCATTTTCAAAAATGAATTGTATGGGGCTGGCATTTGCCGGAATGCTGATGGCCTCGTGTGCGGACAGTCTGACGGCGGTGGCCGACTATCAGGTGGTGCCCATGCCGCTGGAGATTACGGCGGCATCGCAGGGTTCGTTCCTGCTGAAGAGCGGGGAAACTATCTGCTATACGGCAGGGAATGAAAAGATGAAGAAGACGCCGAGTTCCTGGCGGCTTTTATCAAGGAACAGACGGGCATCGCGCTGAAGGTGGCGGAAGGTGATGGGGAAGAGGGCATCGTGCTCCGCCTGGGGCTGGAGGCTGATTCTCCGGAAGCGTACCGGCTGAAGGTGGACGACCGCAAGGTGGAGATTTCCGCTCCTTCGGAAGCGGGTGTGTTCTATGGCATCCAGACGCTCCGCAAGTCGGTGTCGGTGCATGAGGGGGCCGGAGCAGTGGAACTGCCGGCAGTGGAAATCAACGACTCGCCGCGCTTCAGCTACCGTGGTATGATGCTCGATGTGGGCCGTCACATGTTCAGCATGGATGAAATCAAGACGACATCGACATGCTGGCCTTGCACAACATCAACCGCTTCCACTGGCATCTGTCGGAAGACCAGGGATGGCGTATCGAAATCAAGAAGTATCCCAAGCTGACGGAAATCGGCTCCAAACGCAGCGAGACGGTGATCGGACGTAACTCGGGTGAGTATGACGGCAAGCCTTACGGCGGTTTCTATACGCAGGAGCAGGCCCGGGAAATCGTGGCCTACGCGGCGGAACGCTATATCACGGTCATTCCGGAAATCGACCTTCCGGGTCACATGCAGGCGGCGCTGGCGGCTTATCCGGAACTGGGATGTACGGGCGGTCCGTATGAAGTATGGCGCATGTGGGGTATTTCCGACAACGTGCTTTGTGCGGGTAACGACCAGACCATCCAGTTCATCAAGGATGTGCTGGCTGAAATCATCGACATCTTCCCGTCGGAATACATCCATGTGGGTGGCGACGAATGTCCGAAGGTGAAGTGGGAGACTTGTCCGAAGTGTCAGGCACGTATCAAGGCGCTGGGCATCAAGGGCGACAGCAAGCACTCGAAGGAGGAATACCTGCAGAGCTACGTGATACACGAGGCCGAGAAGTTCCTCACCGAGAACGGACGCAGCATGATTGGCTGGGATGAAATCCTGGAAGGCGGTCTGGCTCCGAATGCCACGGTGATGTCGTGGAGAGGGGAAGCCGGTGGCATTGAAGCGGCCCGTCAGCAGCACAATGTCATCATGACGCCGAACACGTACCTGTATTTCGACTATTATCAGGCAAAGGATACGGACAGTGAACCGCTGGCCATCGGCGGCTATCTGCCTATGGAACGGGTGTACAGCTACGAACCGATGCCGTCTGCCCTTTCTCCGGAAGAACAGAAGTTCATTACCGGTGTGCAGGCGAATCTCTGGACGGAATATATCCCGACCATGGCACAGGCACAGTACATGGTATTGCCGCGTATGGCTGCGCTTTGTGAAACGCAGTGGAGCGCTCCTGAAAAGAAGCAGGATTATCAGGGATTCCTGAAACGTACGGCTCGTCTGACAAAGATTTATCAGCTGAAGGGATGGAACTACGCGACGCATATCTTCGATGTGAATGTGAACATCGCTCCCAACACGGAAACGGGCAAGCTGGATGTAACGGCAAGCACCATCGACGATGCACCTGTGTACTATACCCTCGACGGTACGGAACCTACCACTGCTTCGTCCAAGTATGAAAACGGACTGACCATTGATGCGGCATGTGTGCTGCGCATGATGGCCGTGCGTCCGGAAGGCAACTCGCGCATTACGCGTGACAGCATTGCGTTCAGCAAGTCTACGGCGAAACCTATCACTATGTTGCAGCCTATCAATAAGCCTTACGAGTTTAAGGGTGCCACTACGCTGGTAGACGGTATGACGGGCGACCGCAACTACAAGACCGGACGCTGGATTGCTTTCTACAAGAATGACATGGAGGCGGTGATCGACTTGAAGGAGGCTACCGAAATCAGTTCCATGACCCTGCGCACTTGCGTGGAAAAGGGCGACTGGACGTTTGATACCAGAGGCATTACCGTAGAGGTGTCGGACGACAACAAGACTTTCAAGAAAGTGGCTTCGGAAGCTTATCCGGCTATGAAGGAAACGGATGCCAACCAGATTTATACCCATACCCTGACGTTGACCCGGTAAAGACCCGTTACGTGAAGGTAACGGCCTTGTCCGAAAAGAATATCCCGGCATGCACGGCGGCAAGGGCAATCCCGGATTCTTGTTTGTAGATGAAATCGTATTGAACTGATGGCGCATAGCCTTCGTGATAAAGGCCTGGTCTCCTGAGGGAAGATCAGGCTTTTTTTATCGGCTTTTTGGGGCCGTTAGTTGAAATACTGTCGGGCGATGTGTATCTTTGCGCAGAAATGTATAATTGTCAAGAAAAAGTTCAACATGAAAAAGAAACTGGTTTTTGCTACTAACAATGCCCATAAACTGGAGGAAATACGTGCCATTCTGGGAGATAAAGTGAAAGTGCTGAGTTTGAAAGATATCCGTTGTGAGGCCGATATTCCGGAAACGGCGGATACGCTGGAGGGAAATGCCGCGCTGAAGGCGGAATATATTCATGCGCATTATGGCATGGATTGCTTTGCCGACGATACCGGTCTGGAGGTGGAAGCGCTGGACGGGGCTCCCGGAGTGTATTCGGCGCGTTATGCGGGCGGTGAAGGTCACGACTCGGAAGCCAACATGAAGAAGCTGCTGGCAGAACTGAAAGGCAAGGAGAACCGGAAGGCGCAGTTCCGCACGGCCATCTGCCTGATAGAAGGAGGAGAAAAGCACTTGTTCGAAGGCATTGTGAAGGGAGAAATCATCCGGGAGAAAAAAGGAAGCTCCGGCTTCGGCTACGACCCGGTGTTCGTGCCGGAAGGCTATGCCGAGACTTTTGCGGAGATGGGGGCTGAAGAAAAGAACAGGATCAGTCACCGGGCAAGAGCCGTACAGAAGTTGTGTGACTATCTGAACAGTAAATAAAGCAGAAAAAGGCTGTGGATTATTTCTACAAATGTGCAGAAATTCCACAGCCTTTTCTTTTTCTTAATCGCGTGTAACTTTCTTGTAATCAATTTTTTAAAAATTAAAGTATAAAAAGGCTGTTTTTGGCGTGTGTTTTGCGAAGTATTCTACGGAATTACAAACAAAAATCGTCAAAATGCAAAGAATCAGACTTTTAGTTTTATTGCTGCTGTGTGTGGTGTGTCAACAGACTTTTGCACAACAGCGTACCATCAGCGGATTGGTTATCTCAGCTGAAGATCACGAGCCGCTTATCGGTGCTACGATTTCCGTACAGGGAAACGAGGCGCATGGGGTAGTGACCGACATTGATGGAAAGTATACATTGGAAGTGGGACCGGATGACAAGATTCTGGTCGTGGCTTACCTGGGTATGAAAACTCAGTTGATAAAGGTTCCTAAGAAAGAACACCTGAACGTGGTGCTCCAGCCTGAAACCATGAACCTGGAAGAGGTGGTGGTGACGGGATACGGTAATTTCACCAAGTCTTCTTTTACGGGGTCTGCCAATACCCTGAAGGGAGACATGATGAAAGACATCCCCGTGATGAGCGTGGAGCAGAAGCTGCAGGGAATGACCATGGGCGTGTCTATTACCAGCAGTTCCGGACAGCCGGGAGCTAATCAGAGCATTCGTATCCGTGGTATGGGCTCGTTCAATGCCTCTCAGGAACCGCTGTTCGTGATCGACGGGGTGCCGGTCACTTCCGGTAGCCTGAGTGCCGGAGGAGCCGATGCGGCCTATATGAACAACTCCAAAACCAATATCATGAGCACGCTGAATCCGGCCGATATTGAAAACATTACGATTATCAAGGATGCGGCGGCAGCCTCTCTGTATGGTTCGCGTGCAGCCAATGGCGTAATCCTGATTACGACCAAGAAAGGAAAGGCGGGCAAGGCACAGGTTTCCTTTAACATGTCGGGAGGTTTCTCGAATGCGGCGGTTGATTTCCGTCCGACACTGAACGGCGACCAGCGCCGTGAACTGTTGTACGAGGGCCTGGTGAACTACGCTACTGACAAGCAGATGGCAGACCCTACCGGCTATGCAGACGGTGAGATTGACAAGTATGCGTCTGTGCCTTCCATGGGCTATACCGACTGGAGAAAGGAACTGCTTCGTACCGCCATCCAGCAGGATTACGAGGCATCTGTATCCGGAGGAAACGAGAAGACCACTTTCTATGCCTCTTTGGGCTATAACAGCCAGGAAGGACTGGCCAAGAACTCCAGCCTGGATCGCTACTCCGCCCGTCTGAACATGACCCAGAAGGTAGGCCGGTACGGTGAGGTAGGCGCCAACATGATGTTTACCCAGATGAACCAGGAGATGAACGAAGAGCGTGGCTCTGCCATCAACCCGTATTTGTGTGTGGCAATGACCATGACTCCTTCCATGCTGGTGAGAGATGAAGCCGGAAATTATGTGGGAGCGTACGACGGTACACAGTTGAACCCGCTGCGTGATATTCTGACGGACTATAACCGCACGCGGATGACGCGTATGTTCTCCACCGGCTATGCGGCTGTAGAACCGATAAAGGGCCTGAAAATAAAGGAAACGTTAAGCTATGATTATACCATCCAGAAGGACTCGCGCTACTACAATCCGTTGAGTTCTGCAGGACCGAAGAGCGGTTCCGATGCACAGTCCTCCAAAGGATTCATCGAATATGGGAAGCTGATTTCTTCTACTTCGGTGAATTACGTGAAGACCTTTGCGCAGAAGCACCACCTGGATGTCTTGGCTGCGTATGAAGTGGAAAGCTACCAGACGGATAAGGCATCCGGCGAACGTTCCAAATTGCCGTCGTATGTAGGGCTTACTGAACCTGATAACGGAGCAGTGTTGAACAGCTTCGTTTCATCAACGCAGGATTATCGTATGCTGTCGTATATTTCACGTTTTGAACTACGATTATGACGACCGTTATTATGTGGCAGGAAGCTTCCGCCGCGACGGTAGTTCCCGTCTTTCACCCGATAACCGCTGGGGAAATTTCTGGTCCGTATCGGGTATGTGGCATGTGAGCAACGAAGCGTTCATGCAGCCTGTGAAGCACATTCTGAGCGATTTGAAGATTCGTGCCTCTTACGGTGTGAACGGTAACCAGCCAGGCTCTCTGTATGGCTATATGGGATTGTATTCTTTGGGACAAAGCTATATGGGAGGTTTGGGTTCTTATGAATCTTCTATCTCCAACCCCAACTTGGGATGGGAAAAGAACTATAACCTGAACGTGGGACTGGACGTGTCGTTCATCAACCGCATTTTCCTGAGCGTGGAATACTATAACCGCGATACGAAGGATTTGCTGTACAGCCTTCCTATCAGTGCCACCACCGGATTTACGAACTACCTGAGCAATGTGGGACAGTTGAACAACCGGGGTGTGGAACTGGAACTGCGTACCATCAACTTCGCCAATGACAACTTTAACTGGACCACGGTCTCAATCTGAGTCACAACAAGAACAAGATTGTGTCACTCAACGGACAGCTGGAGCAGTCAATCGAGGGCACATGGTTCATCCACAAAGTAGGATTGCCCTACTACACCTTCTACGTAAAAGAATACGCCGGGGTAAATCCGGATACAGGTAAGGCCATGTATTACCGTAACCAGGAAATACCTCAGGAAGACGGTTCGGTGATTGTAGACCGGAGCCTGACGGAGAGTGCCAGTGAGGCGCAGGCCATTCCTTATAAGTCGGTTAACCCGAAAGTGTCTGGCGGTCTGACGAACATGCTGAACTACAAATGGCTGGACCTGAGCTTTACGCTGACCTATTCCTTGGGCGGATATTCTTATGATAAAACTGGCACCTATATAGAGAATGGTACCAAGAACATTTATGATTCAAGATATAATCTTCCGGTATATGCCATGGACCGTTGGCAGGAGCCGGGCGACCAGACCAATGTACCGCGCTTTGTGTATGGGGAAGATGCCGGACCTCAGAACTCTTCGCGCTATATTCACAGTACCGATCATCTGCGTCTGAAGAACCTTACGCTGGGATTCACGCTTCCTTCCGAATGGCCCGCAAGGCCCTGATAGACAAAGCCCGCATCTATTTCTCAGGCAGCAACCTGCTGACATGGGCTAAATGGAAACAGTATGACCCCGAAACTCCGGTCAACGGAGAAGTGTTCTGCGAGGCACCTGCATGCGTACCTTCAACTTCGGCTGTACAATTAACTTTCTAAAAACGAATTTGATTATGAAACCACTCTATATTTATTTTCTTGCCGCCTCACTGGCATGTACCTCTTGTTCGGACAGCTGGCTGGACCTGAATCCGTCCACGTCCGTACCCACCGACCAGGCTTTCTCTTCTTTGGAAGATGCCCAAAGCGCATTAAACGGCATTTATAGGCTGGCGTCAGCACATAGTTATTATGGTGACAATTTCTTTTATTTTGGCGATTGCCGGGCTGCGGATGTGCAGGCTCGTATGACGAAAGGAGACGGACGTTAGGGTTTCACCTTATTATGAGTATAAACGTGAAGGCTACTGACAGTTTTAATTCAAGCCTGCCGTGGAATCAGGTCTATAAAGTGATTCGACAAACCAACAATCTGATAGCTGCAACTGAAAGTGGGTTGATAAAAACTACTGATGAGGCTGCTCTGAATGAGATTAAGGCTCAGGCCTTGGCCATGAGAGGGCTTGCTTTATACGATCTTATACGCGTGTTTGCCATGCCTTATTCGTATGATAACGGCCAGTCATTAGGGGTGCCTATCGTTACAACAGCCACTGATCAGTCTTCGAAGCCAGCACGCAATACGGTGGCCGAATGCTATGACCAGATTATTACCGACTTGACCAACTCGCTGGCCGGCCTTAGCAAGGAGAAGAAGGACGGCTGTCTGAACTACTGGGCCGTGCAGGGTATTCTGTCAAGAGTTTATTTGAACAAGCTGGATTATCCGAATGCCTACAAGGCAGCCACAGATGTCATCGAAAACAGTAAAAGCCTGTATCAGTTGTACACCCTTGACGAGTATCCTACTGTCTGGGGAAAAGAATACACCAGCGAATCGCTTTTCGAATTCTACTTCTCGCTGACGGAACCTTCCGGTGGTTCGGGTGGAGAAGGAGCTCCTATGGTCTATGCCAATGAGGAAAAAGTGGACTGGAACAATCTGATACTGTCGGAAGACTACCTGAACTTGCTGAATGAAGACCCGCAGGATGTGCGCCACTGTGTGACAGAAGTATCTGCCATAGCAAATAATGAAGGTCTTCCCGAAGGCGCCCGTGACAAGAAAGTCTATCTGGCGAAGTTCCCCGGCAAGACCGGCGATCCGCGCGACAACAACTTGTGCATCGTGCGTCTGTCAGAGATTTATCTGAATGCAGCGAGGCAGGTCTGAAATAGGGGGCGAGCAGGCGACCAAGGGAATGGAATACCTGAACGACGTGATTACCAACCGTACCACGAATACCGCCATGAAAGTAAATGCCGCTGCCGATTTCACTCTGGAGCGCATTCTGAAAGAAGAAGAAAGGAACTGGTGGGCGAGGGCCTGGCAGTGTACGATTATACGCGTAATAAATTGCCCGTGGTGCGTAAGGGAAGCTGGCACCTGACTTCGCTGGAGACTTCCAATGCTTATACCATCCAGCCGAATGATTCGCGTCTGGCCATCCCCATTCCGCAGACCGAAATAGACGCCAATCCTAATCTGGTGCAGAATCCTTAACAGGAGGCAGCAGTCAGATAATATCCCCCGTCCTTTGGCAGTGGAAATCCGATAATCCGGGAAGTCTTGCAGGACTTTCCGGATTGTTTGTATATGCGCGTCTAATTTCTCATCCGCCTGCGGGTCGTGCGGCCAGCAAGCCGTTTTCAAGTCTTCACGGTTCACACATTCTCCTTTCTTTTCCCATAGCAGATAAAGAAGCTGCAAGTCGAGGCTGGAAATGGCACACTGCATGCCGTCGATCAGCAATATCTGCTGCTTCAGGTCGATGTACAGCCCTTTTTCAGGCTTATTTTGCCGCTTTTTTCAGGTAAAGGTAGACTTGTATACCTGTGGCCGCAAGCAGCAGGCACAGCAGCCCGTAAAAGCCCGCGTGGATATGGCGGAGTAAGGTCAGCCAGTCGTAGTCCGCCCACCCTTGCAGTTGCAGGCTGTGAGTCAGGTCGAGCGAGCAGACCGGAGTCTTATAGGCTGAGGACGTGGGTAAGATGCCTGCCCGTGTGCGGGTGCGGGCCGACTTGTCGGAATAAAACACACCCGCCGTTCCGCTGACATGTTTTTTCTCGAGCTGTTCCTGAAACAACCGGTTCACTTCCTCCACCCTGACAGGCTGTATGTCTGCCAGCAGGTATTCGTTCAGCAGTTTCCGGGCTTTCTCTTCCGGGATGCTGTCCTTGAACAGGTAAGTGGTTTTCCCTTCTGTAGTCTGGAGCGTATAGCTTTTGATTTTCCGGCTGGAGACGGGCGCGAAAAGATAAGCCTTCAGGGCCGGGTCTACGTAGATGTGCGGGTTCCTGCTGAACGCATTCAGACGGTCGTTGTAGTGAAGGCGTTCGGCTTCCTGCAAGGATTGATTGATAAGGGCATGCACCTGCGTCCGGCTATGCCGCAGCGCCGCGTAACTGCCCCCTATGAGTACGATGACAGTGGCGGCTACAGACAGGAACCAGCTTGTTTTCTTTGTCATAACAATATTCTTTAAGAAGCAGGTTTATCTTTCCTTCAGGTACTTTTCTACCTTCTCGAAGAACAGTGAGATGTGCGCCCCGTCTACAAAGGCGTGGCTTACGGTCAGCGCAATGGGCATGACCAGTCTTCCCTCACGTGTCACCGCCTTGCCCGCATTCATCAGCGGATAGTCCAGCGGATGGCCCGGGGCATACTGCGTGTAAGAGATGGAAGTAAAGTACAGCTTGGGCGTGGCACTGAGCAGGATGACGTCAAAATCGCCCTGAGCCGCAATCTCCTTGTCGGTGCCGTACGGGTCTCCGTCCTCCGGGATAGAAGTGATGATGCGCCGGGCTTCCTCGTAGAAAGCCTTGAAATCACTGTTCCAGGGAATGCGAACCGTGTAGAATGTCTTTTCCGGCACGGCGATGGGCGTCGTGATGTCTACCGTATCGTGGTAAACCACCTGCCCCGTGCTTGTCCCACCGGTAACGGAACTCCTTGATTTCATTCGCCGCACGAAGAATGGCGTACAGGTAATACAGAAAGAAGGAACGGCCCTGTGCCTTCGCTTCCGCATACGCCTCCGTGCAGTCCACTTCGCTGGTCATGGCAATCCAGGAATTATGGAAATCGCGGAAGAAAAGATAGTTCTCCTTCCGCTCCCAGGTGTCAATATCGATAAGATGCTTCATGCTTGCTGGAATTTTTGCGCCACCTTCCGGTAGGTAGGCATGTCAATGTGTAACTGTGCGCCCAGGTCAATCATATCGAACAGCAGGCCCTGAATTTCCGACTCATGCCCCCGGGCAATGTCCTTCTGCATGGAAGCCGTGCTGTGCGGGTCGAGCTTGTCAATCACCATCAGGTTGTAGGCCACGGGGTCGCCGGGGTAGGCGATGCCCAGTTTCTCCCCAATCTGCGCACTCTCACGCGACAAGCCGACAAACGTGTCGCGCACCTCACCCTCGTGCTGCACCTCGCCCATCGGCACGTCGTGATAGGCACCCGTGCAGGCCAATGGCCGAGATGAACGACCATTTGATGAACGTATCCCGGTTGATGTCGTCCGACACGTCCACCTTGATGCCGCACTCGCGGAGTTCGCCGGCAATCTTCTCCAGCCGTTCGGGCGCCACCTGCTGCTGCGGACGCGCACCGAACACCAGGCGGAAGATGCTGCCCATCTGACTGATTTCCCCTTCGCCCGATACGAAGCCCACGATGTAGATACACCCGTCGAGCACCTTGACAGAAGGCACCAGGCGGCCGATGCGGGGCCCCGTGCCATACACATTCAGGATAGGGATGACCAGGGTGTCGGGGGTAGCCGCACGCTCCAGCACGGGGCGGATGGAGTCAATGGAATAGCCTTTCACGCACACCAGGATGACATCCGCCTTTCCCTGATATTCTTCTGCGGTGCATGCCTTTACGGGGAGGAAATGCTCCCCCTTCAGGTCCGATTTCAGGTGCAGCCCCTGCCGGCGGATGGCTTCCAGGTGCTTTCCGCGGGCAATGCAGGTCACGTCCTTGCCTGCCAGTGCCAGAAAGCCGGCGATGCATCCTCCTACACCGCCCGTTCCGATGATGAGATAATTCATGGTGAAAAAAGTTATAAAGAAAAACAAGCACGGAGCGTGTAAGCCCGTGCTTGATAAATAAGTTGATTATACGTTGAAACGGAAGTGCATGATGTCGCCGTCTTCCACCACGTATTCCTTGCCTTCCACGTTGAGCTTTCCGGCCTCACGTACGGCAGCTTCCGAGCCATAGTGGATAAAGTCGTCGTACTTGATGACCTCCGCGCGGATAAATCCCTTTCAAAATCCGTGTGGATGACACCGGCACACTGCGGAGCCTTCCATCCCTTGTGGAACGTCCAGGCACGCACCTCCATCTTTCCGGCCGTGAAGTACGTCTCCAGGTTCAGCAGCTTGTAGGCCGCACGTATCAGCCGGCTCACGCCCGACTCTTCCAGCCCCACTTCCTGCAGGAACATCTGGCGGTCTTCGTACGTCTCCAGTTCGGCAATGTCGGCTTCCGTCTTGGCCGCTACAATCAGGATTTCAGCACCTTCCTCTTTCACTGCCTCACGCACCTGCTCCACGTACTTGTTGCCGCTTACGGCACTGGCTTCGTCCACGTTGCACACATACATCACCGGCTTCGAGGTGAGCAGGAACAGTTCGTGTGCTATTTTCTGTTCGTCTTTCGTTTCAAACTGCACGGTACGTGCCGATTTGCCTTGCAACAGCGCCTCACGGTAACGAACCAGCACCTCATACGTTTGCTTGGCCACCTTGTCGCCCCCGGTCTGCGCCTGTTTCTGTACCTTCTGAATGCGGCTTTCAATGGTTTCTAGGTCCTTCAGCTGAAGTTCCGTATCAATGATTTCCTTGTCGCGCACCGGGTCCACACTGCCGTCCACATGCGTCACGTTCTCATCGTCGAAGCAGCGCAGCACGTGCAGAATGGCATCCGTTTCACGAATGTTGGCCAGGAACTTGTTGCCCAGCCCTTCGCCCTTGCTGGCCCCTTTCACCAGTCCGGCAATGTCCACAATTTCCACGGTAGTGGGCACTATACGGTCGGGGTCCACCAGCTCGGCCAGTTTGTTCAGACGGTCATCGGGCACCGTAATCACGCCCACATTGGGCTCGATGGTGCAGAACGGGAAGTTGGCCGCCTGGGCTTTTGCGTTTGATAAGCAGTTGAAAAGTGTCGATTTTCCCACGTTTGGCAAACCGACGATACCACATTGTAATGCCATAATTTATAGTTTGTTTTTAATCTATTTTCAGATGCATAATACTCTAATTCTCTGCAAAGATAGTTATTTTTTAAGTTCCTGCCTATTCTTCTACAGAATGAGCGGCAATTTTGGCAGACTTCGTCGGTGGAAAATAAAAAAGAGGCGCTTCATCACGAAGTGCCTCTTTTGTAAAAGAGAGTTTATGAATTTTCTTATTTAATCATTTGTCCATTGTAACAGTCATTTCAGGAATCAGAATGAAATCATTCTTCTTGGAATTCCATTTGTAGTATTCTGTAGTTACACTCTTGTTGTCGTATGTATAACGGATACACAAATCGTTTTCCCAGCAGTTCTTGTTTACATTCCATTTCTGTGACATATTTTCAGTCATCTGGTTGTTGTCATTGTATTTGTAGTTATACTTCATGTAGTTTGTCAGCATGTTACCGTCTTTCTTGTATACAGTTTCTGCAACTTTCAATCCGTTAACTTCTTGCGCATTGTAAATCAGGTTGTTATTCATTTTAGCAGCATAAGTTGACAAGCTTGCAACAAAAAGTTATAACTAAAACAACTACACACTTTGCTAAATTCATCTTTTTCATATCTTTCTAATTTTAAGGTTTTACTTACGTTTTGTTCTTTTTGACGGTGCAAATGTAGTAAAAGCTTTGATATGTTGTATGCATTCCGGCAAAAAAATGCGACAAATTAGCAAAATGTCACTAATTAAACATTTGTTAACAATTTGGATGACTTAGTGTGCTTCCAGCCAATTGTGTCCCCAACCATGGTCAGCACGCAGTGGAGCTTTCATTTTGTAAGCAGCCTCCATTTCGCTTATCACAATTTGCTGCACTTTTTCTTTTTCTTCCGGCAAGACGCTGAAGTTTAATTCGTCGTGTACCTGGAGAATCATTTTCGAGCGGATACCTTCTTCCTGGAAGCGCTGGTATATGCGTATCATGGCTACCTTAATAATATCGGCGGCACTGCCCTGAATGGGGGCATTGATTGCATTTCGTTCGGCATACCCTCTGACGACTGCATTTTTGGAGTTGATGTCCGGCAGATAGCGTTTGCGTTTGAAGATGGTTTCAATGTATCCTTTTTCGCGTGCTTCCTGAATGCTCTGGTCCATATAGGCCTTTACATTCGGATAGTTTTCAAAGTATCCGTCGATAAGTGCTTTGGCCTCCTTGCGGTCAACGTTCAGACGTTCTGCCAGTCCGAACACTGAAATTCCGTAGATGATACCGAAATTGGCAGTCTTGGCCTTGCTTCTTTGTTCGCGTGTCACCTCCTCCAGTTTTACCTTATATATTTTAGCGGCAGTAGCTGCATGAATGTCCTGGTCTTTTTGGAAAGCTTCAATCATGTGCGGGTCATTGCTCAGATGTGCCATGATGCGCAGCTCAATTTGTGAATAGTCAGCCGAGAAGAATTCGCTTCCTTCGTCGGGGATGAAAGCCTTTCGGATTTCCTTTCCGTCTTCGTTGCGGATAGGAATGTTCTGCAGGTTCGGATTGCTAGAACTCAGTCGTCCGGTAGCTGTGACCGTCTGGTTGAAAGATGTATGGATGCGTCCGGTAGCCGGATTGATAAGTTGGGGTAGGGCATCAATGTAGGTACCTAACAGTTTTTTCAGTCCGCGATGTTCCAGAATCTTTCCTACGATTTCATGCTTTCCTCTTAGACTTTCCAGCACTTCTTCCGAAGTGACATACTGCCCGGTCTTCGTCTTCTTGGCTTTTTCCACGATTTTCAGGCGGTCGAACAACACTTCACCCACTTGTTTGGGAGAGGCAATGTTGAATTCCATTCCGGCCAGCTGGTGTACCTCTTCTTCTATCTGGTTCATCCGGGCCGTAAAATGTCGTGACGTTTCTTTCAGTGCTTCCGTATCAATACGTACTCCGTTTCTTTCCATGTAAGCCAATACCGGCACCAAAGGCATTTCTATCTCTTCGAACAGTTTTTTGACTCCGTTAGTCTCCAGTTCGTTCTCGAGTACCTGTTTCAGTTTGAGGGTTACATCGGCATCCTCACAAGCATATTTGTAAACTGCCTCGGGAGCCAGGTCGCGCATGTTTCCTTGCTTTTTCCCTTTTGCTCCAATCAACTCTTCGATTTTGATGGTTTCGTATTTCAGGTAAATCTCGGCCAGGTAGTCCATGCCGTGACGAAGTTCGGGCTGCAGCACATAATGCGCAATCATGGTATCGAACATCTTTCCCTTCAGGGTCACTCCGTAATTGGCCAGCATGATCAGGTCGTATTTGATATTTTGTCCAATTTTGAGCGAATCTGGATTTTCGAAGGCTGGTTTAAATATATTCACAATTGTAAGGGCTTCTTCACGATTAGCCGGTACCGGTACATAAAAGGCCTGGTTTTCGGCAAAACTGAAGCTCATTCCCACCAGTTCTGCCGTGATGGGGATCGTATTCCGGTGGTTTCCGTGTCTAGACTGAAAAAATTTCTGGACAAGTAATTTTTCGGCCAAAACCGCCATTTTCTCCTTATTATCAACGAGTTGATAGTCGTATGGCAGGTCTTCTAACCTCGTGAGAATTGAATTTTTTTGGCGTCAGCTGTATCTTCCTCCGCAAAAAAGCCAAAGAGATCGGGTTGAGCGGCAGGAGAGGAGGGAGCTTTTTTTTCTGTTTTGATTACCCCGGTCAATCAGGCTTCGGAATTCCAGCATTTCGAACAGACGGCGCAATTCCTCTTCATCGGGCTCTTCTCTTTTCAGTACTTCCATGTCGAGTGCGATGGGCACATCCGTTTTGATGGTAGCCAGAATTTTGAGAACGTGATTTGCTCTTTGTTTTCTTCCACCTTCTTCTTGATGGCACCTTTCAGTTCGTCGGTGTGAGCCAACAGATTCTCGATGCTGCCGAACTGGGCTATCAGTTTCTGTGCCGTTTTCTCTCCCACACCCGGGCATCCTGGAATGTTGTCGGCCGTATCTCCCATAAGTCCGAGCATATCGATGACCTGTAAGGGCGACTGGATGTCGAACTTGGCTTTTACCTCTTCCACCCCCATCACTTCGAAATCTTTGTCGCCGTATTTGGGACGATACATGAACACGTGTTCACTCACTAACTGTCCGTAGTCCTTGTCGGGAGTCATCATGTAGGTATTGATGCCTCTTTTGCCGGCTTCCGTAGCAAGTGTGCCGATTACGTCATCAGCTTCGTATCCGGCAATCTCTAAAATAGGAATATGATAGGCACGTATAATATCCTTTATGACAGGAACCGACTGCCGGATAGCTTCCGGAGTCTCTTCCCGCTGTGCTTTGTATGCTTCATAGGCTTCGTGGCGAAACGTAGGTCCCGACGGGTCGAAGGCAATGCCGATGTGAGTAGGATTCTCTTTCCGTAGCACTTCTTCCAAAGTGTTGACAAATCCTAGGATGGCAGAGGTGTTGAAACCCTTCGAATTGATGCGAGGATTCTTGATAAAGGCGTAATAAGCACGGTAAATCAGTGCATAAGCGTCTAATAGAAATAGCTTCTCCATTCGTGTAAAATTATTTAAGTTTTTCAATGTAAAGTACAAAAAATACGGTATTCAGTCTTTTATTATTACTTTTGTGGGCCTAAATAAATGTACATGAACAAAATTGACTTAATAAAGCAGCCTGTAGAAAAAGAATTAGAGGAATTCAGAGGGCTTTTTGAAAACTCTTTGACGAGTACAGACCCTCTTTTGGGAGAGGTGTTGGCTTACATCAAGAAACGGAGCGGAAAGATGATGCGTCCTATTCTGGTGATGCTGACGGCTAAATTGTTCGGTACATTAAATCAGTCAACCTTTCATGCGGCATTGTCGCTGGAACTGCTCCATACCGCCAGTCTGGTACACGATGATGTGGTAGATGAGAGTGATAAGCGTCGGGGGCAGTCTTCTGTAAACGCAATCTACAATAATAAAGTTCCGTACTGGTAGGCGATTATATGCTGGCCACAAGTCTGAAGCATGCCGCTCTGACTGGTAAGGTGGAACTGGTAGAACTGGTGGCTACTTTAGGACAGGAATTGTCGGAAGGTGAGATTCTGCAGTTAGGCAATATTGGTAAGGAAGATTTCTCAGAGGAGGCATATTTCGATGTCATCCGGAAGAAGACAGCTGCCCTGTTTAAGGCCAGTTCGCAGAGTGGAGCTGTATCAGTAGGAGCCGTGCAGGAAGAGGTAATGAAAGCTGGATTGTTAGGTGAAATGATTGGTATTGCCTTCCAGATAAAGGACGATATCTTTGATTACTTCGAGAGTTCGGAGCTGGGCAAGCCTACAGGAAACGATATGCTGGAAGGAAAGCTCACGCTTCCTGCCTTGTATGTACTGAACCAGACGGGGGATGACAGCTTGAAGCAGACCGCCTTGAAGATACGTTCCTTGGAAGCTTCGAAAGAGGAGATAGCGAACTTTGTAGAAACCGTGAAAGAAAAGGGAGGTATTGAATACGCCACCCGCATGATGTACGAGTTCCGCGATAAGGCGCTGGCCCTGGTTCCCGCTTCGGCCGATTCCAGTCTGAAAGAAGCATTGACGGCTTATATCGATTATGTGATTGAACGAAATAAATGATTCATAAAAAAGCCCCTTTCTTTATCGAAGAAAGGGCTTTTTTTATGTCCTTATATGAGGTTTTTTAGAAGAACTTGGTTTCACTTCCTACAATGTCAGAAAGCAATAAGTTGGCCATGCGGCTTGTACCTAGACGGAACAGCTCGTTGGTCAGCCATTCTTCTCCTAACAGCTCTTTTACGATGGTGTAGTATACTAATGCATCGTGCACGGAGTTAATGCCTCCAGCGGGCTTAAATCCTACTTTACGTCCGGTTTCCAGGAAGTATTCCTTGATGGCCTGGCACATTACGTAAGCAGCTTCCGGTGTAGCAGCCGGACTTTCTTTTCCGGTAGAAGTCTTGATAAAGTCAGCACCTGAATACATAGATAGGATAGAAGCTTTCTTGATATTTGAAGCACTTCCCAATGCGCCGGTTTCCAGGATTACTTTTAAGTGCTTGTCGCCGCATACTTCTTTCAGTTCTTCGATTTCATCGCACATACCTTCGTAGTCACCGCTCAGAAATTTGCCCACAGAAATTACGATATCTATTTCGTCTGCGCCACTATGAATAGCCATGGCCGTCTCGGCAACTTTTACTTCAATGAAGGTCTGTGAAGAGGGGAAACCTCCCGATACGCAGGCAATCTTCACGTCGTCTGCTTCCAGTGTATCGTTGACGATTTCAGCCATGTTGGGATATACACAGATAGCTGCCACGTTTTTCAGGTCAGGGTAGCGGTCGACAAACTCATTGACCTTTTCCGTGAATTTCATCACGCTTGTGTCGCTGTCTGTACATTTCAGCGTAGTCAAGTCAATACAATTGAAAAGAAATTTCTTTACTTCCTTCGTATTGTTTTTCTTCCAGGTGCTTTTCGATGAGTCGGGCTGTTTTTTCCGCGATTTCATCGTCCTTCAGATTCGTTTGATATTTGCTCAACGCATCTTCGTACTTGTTGTACTGGCTCTCTTCTTCGTGCGTATGTTCGCATCCGCACGCATGTTCGTGATTAGGATTCATATACTTTATAGTTTAGGGTTGTTTTTATGTCTTTCCTTATCTCGGTTGGTTTTCTTCTCCAGGTTCTTTCTGAACGCTTCCGTCAGGTCCACACCCGTCTGGTTGGCCAGACAGAGTAACACCCAGAGCACGTCGGCCATTTCATCGCCCAAGTCCGTTTTTTCGCCTGCCTTGAACGACTGGTCGCCGTAGGTGCGTGCCATGATGCGTGCCAGTTCACCCACTTCTTCTGTGAGCACAGCCATATTGGTCAGCTCACTGAAGTACCTTACTCCGTACGTCTTTATCCATTCGTCTACGGTCTTCTGTGCTTCTTCCAGTGTCATGGTTATTCCTTGTTTTTGGTGTCCATGCAGATGGTCACCCGGTCCGTTGTTCAATAATTCCACCTTCATGTCGGCCCCGAACTCACCGGTTTCCACTTCTTTTCCCAGGGCAATGCTCAATTCATTGCAGAAGTATTCGTATAGAGGAACGGCAATTTCATGTCCGGCAGCCCGGATGTAAGAGGGGCGGTTTCCCTTCTTGGTCGAAGCCATCAGTGTGAACTGGCTTACCACCAAGATTTCTCCCTGCACATCCAGAATGGACTTGTTCATTACGCCATTCTCATCGTCAAAAACACGGAGGTTGACAATCTTCTTGCAGAGCCAGTCTGCATCTTCCTGCGAGTCGGCAGCTTCAATGCCGAGCAGAATCATGAAGCCTTCTTTGATGGCCGATTTACAAATTCCGTCAATGGTCACGGATGCGTGTGTCACGCGCTGTATAACTACTCTCATGTGATTCGTCTTGTTTCTACAAAAATAATCAAATTATTTGGATTCCGACAGTGATTCCTTGACGCTTTCGCTGCACTTTCTCCAATCACTTCTGCAATCTCTTCCAAGCTGGCTTGCCGGATGCGGGCCACACTCTTGAATGTTTTCAGCAGGGCTGTTTTCCGCTTGTCGCCGACACCTTTGATATGGTCGAGTGCAGAGGCAATCTGGCTTTTGCTTCTTTTTTCCCGGTGGAAGGTGATGGCAAAGCGGTGCACCTCATCCTGGATATTTTCCAGTAGATGGAAAAGGGGAGTGCCTTGCTTGATGCCGAGCGTCTGCGGTGGAAATCCAAACAGCACTTCGACGTACGGTGACGGTTGTTCTTGGCAAGACCCACAATGGGAATCTGCAAGTGTAGCTCGTCTTCTATCACCTGTTTTACCACTTCCATTTGGCCTTTTCCTCCATCCGTCAGAATCAGGTCGGGCAGTTCACCTTGCTCTTCCAGAATGCGGCTGTAGCGCCGACGTACCACTTCCTGCATGGAGCGTAATCATCTGGTCCCACCACCGTTTTGATAAGGTATTTCCGGTAGTCTTTTTTGCTGGGTTTGGCTTTTCTTGAACACCACGCAGGCAGCCACTGCATCCGCCCCCTGAATGTTGGAGTTATCAAAACACTCAATGTGGTTCGGCATTTTCTCCAGTTGCAGCTGTGCCTGAATCTCTTTCATCAGCCGCACGCTCCGCTGCTCCGGATTCAGTTTCTCGGCCTGATTCAGACGGTCCACTTTATACTGCTTCACGTTCATCAGCGAAAGGTCGAGCAAGTGCTTTTTCTCGCCCTTTTTAGGATCGTGAGCGTCACGCCGTTCATTTCCATGTCCAGTTCAAAAGGCACGATGATTTCCTTCGACGTGCTTTTATAGCGTTCGCGCATTTCCACGATACCCAACTGCAGCAACTCTTCCTTGCTCTCGTTCATGCGCACCTTGTATTCGAAGGTGAAGGCCTGGTTGATGCATCCGTTGGTAATGTGCAGGTAGTTGATGTACGCCGTATTCTCGTCCGTTTCTATGGAGAATACGTCAATGTGATGAAGCACCGAACTCACTACTTCACTCTTAGCGCGATAGCTTTCAATGAGCATGTATTGCTCCTTGAGTTTTTGTGCTTCCTCAAACTTCATCTCTTCTGCCAGGCGTTTTCATTTCCTCCATCAGCGCATTGCTTACCTTTTGGGTATTGCCTTTCAGCAGCTCCCTTGCCTGCGCTATCTGTTGCATGTATTCTTCGTGCGACTGCTTCCCGATGCAGGGTCCTTTACAGTTCTTGATGTGGTATTCCAGGCAGACCTTGAACTTCCCCTGCGCAATGTTTTCGGGCGTCAGTGCCAGGTGCAGGTACGGAGCGGATACAGTTTTTTTATCAGCTCTAGCAAGGCCATCATGGAAGGCACGTGGCTGTACGGGCCGAAGTAATTCGAACCGTCGCGAATAATCTTCCGGGTCTTGTAGATGCGTGGGAAATACTCGTTGCTGATGCAGATGGAAGGGTAGGTCTTGTCGTCCTTCAGCAGCACGTTGTATCTTGGCTTGTATTTCTTGATCAGGTTATTCTCCAGCAGCAGGGCATCCTCTTCCGAGTTCACCACGATGTAGCGGATGTCGGCAATCTTGGAAACCAGCATGCGTGTCTTGGCCGACTGGTGGTCCTTGGAGAAATAAGAATAGACACGGCGCTTCAGATTCTTGGCTTTTCCCACGTAGATGATGACCCCTTCCTTGTTCAGGTATTGGTAGATGCCCGGACCTTCCGGAAGGTTCAATACGATTCCTTTCAGGTATTCACTGGTGTTGCTTGTCTTTTCTGTTTCTTCCATGTCGTAGGGTTCTTGTCAGGGTGAATACAGCCTTCTTTGAGGAGAGGTTTCCTGCAAAGAAGGCTGCATATAATTTCCCCCTTTTTGTAGGGGATTCTTCTCGTGTTATAGTTCTAAAAGGGTAGTGACCTCTACGTCCTTTTCGAAAGCGTTTCTTCCGTTCAGTCCTTTCAGCTCGATGACGAAGTTGACATACGCTTCTCCACGCCGCAGCGTTTTACCAGTCGGTAAGCTGCCGCCATGGTTCCGCCCGTAGCCAGCAAGTCGTCGTGCAGCAATACTACGTCGTCTTTGCTGATGGCATCCTTGTGAAGCTGTATGGTGTCGGTTCCATACTCCTTGGCGTAAGTTTCTTCAATGACTTCAGCCGGCAACTTTCCGGGCTTGCGGGCCATGATGAATCCGGCTCCTAAGCGGGCCGCCAAGGCACCTCCCAAGATGAACCTCTGGACTCGATACCTACCACTTTGGTAATCCCTTTGTCCTTGTACAGCTCATACAATTCGTCTATCATGCCCTGCAAGCCATTCCGCATTTTTGAACAGGGTAGTGACGTCGTAGAACAGAAATTCCGGGCTTGGGGAAATTCCGGGGTATTTGACTCGGAAGGTTTTTCTT
>ENA-OPYV01000168-OPYV01000168.1-human-gut-metagenome-genome-assembly--contig:-NODE-168-length-20635-cov-2.422811_pt1 | contig 20635 bp, 23 predicted proteins | sample MGYA00242474_ERZ504485 | MGnify/ENA primary metagenome ERZ504485 (study PRJEB26092, sample SAMD00036263) | human gut metagenome | host: Homo sapiens | study: EMG produced TPA metagenomics assembly of...
CTGCCGGAAATGTTGGGCGGCAACGGCTATCTCAGCGTATATCTGACCGGCGATCGATTCTGGGCAACAGCCCGGATCCCCAACAAGTCCGGGTTGGTGCACTTTTTTTGACGCTGCCACGGCGCTGATGCAAATGGTACTGTTCTTCCTGCTGGGGCTGCTGGCATTTCCGTCCCAGCTGCCGCGCATTGCGCCCCGAGCGCTGCTGATTGCCTTGTTTCTGACCTTTTTGGCCCGACCGGCAGTGGTGGCGCTGCTGCTTACGCCGTTTCGTGCGCCTCTTCGCCAGCAGCTGCTGGTGAGTTGGTCCGGTCTGCGTGGCGCGGCGTCCATTGTATTCGCCATTATGGCAACCATGCACCCGGCGGTGATGCAAAACGATGTGTTCCATATTGTGTTCTTTATTGTGCTGTTCTCCGTGCTGCTTCAGGGTACCTGTTTGCCTCGAGTGGCGGCAAAACTGGGCATGACCGATGATGGCGCCGATGTAATGAAAACCTTTACCGACTATGTGGATGAGGTGCCGGTGCAGTTCATCCGCTTTTCTCTGCCGGAGGGGCACCCTTGGGCAGGGCAAGCTGTGCGTCAGGTGGTGCTGCCGCCGGAGTCCATTTTAGTATTAGTTCTTCGTGGAGATCGACGGATCGTGCCGGATGGCAGTGTGCAGCTGCAGGCAGGAGATACTTTGATCCTGAGCGGCACGGCTGCGGGAGCGGTAGAGGGCGTGCATTTGTATGAAAAAAAAACGCTGGACGCGGACAGCAGCTGGCTGGATCAGCCCTTATGCCGGATCCACACCGGCGATCGGCTGGTAATCCTGGTGCGCCGGGGTGGGCAGATTTTAATCCCGGACGGCGACACGGTGCTGCGTTTGGGTGATCGGTTGGTGATTAACGATCCGCAATCTAATCATAAGCAGAAAAAGAAGACGGTACAGTCGTTTGACTGTACCGTCTTTTTATGTTTTCTCGGATTTATTCACCGTCTGTGCGCTTGTGCTCTCGATCCACGATGTAGGCGTGTACCTTGTCAGCCAAGTCGCCGTACAGCTTGAACTTGCGCACAAAGACGATCAGCGCCAGCAGCACCAGAATGGGCGGCACGCCAAAGGCGATAAAGCCGATGGCCGTCTTGGTGGCATCGTTAATGTGCGCAGTGACGATCTGCTGGTTGTAGTGCATCAGACCCAGACCGCCAAACAGAATGATGGTCTGAATGGTGTAGGCCATCTTCTGCAAAAAGCCTTTCATAGAGAAGGTGATGCTCTCGTTGCGCTCACCGTTCTTGTATTCGCCGTAGTCCACAATATCTGCCAGGAAGATGGTCTGCGCCACAAACATGGAGCTGATCCCCACGGAGGAGATAATGTAACTGATGTCCAGCGCAATGGTAAGCTTCAGTATCGGGCCGAAGATATACATCAGTATGTAGCCAAAGATGGTCATACACAGAGAGATGATGTATATGGTGCGTTTGGTAAATTTCTTAGACAACAGCGGAATGACCAACAGACCCACGGGCAGAGCCGACGGCACCGATGGTAGAGAACATGGACTGCGCCGTGGGCTTTTCCAATACATCGGTAAAGTAGTACACGGCGGTGCCGCTGGTCAGATACCAGCCGGCGTTGGAGAGCATGGCGAAGATCATAAAGATGACCAGTTGATCGTTATGCGCCACCACTTGGAACATTTTCTTAAAACTGAATTTCTCTTTATTTGCCTTGTAGATTACATGACGCTCTTTGGTGCTCAGCACGCAGATCAGGGAGAAGCATACCAGTGCCACGGCACAGATCAGTGCCCAGCGAGAAAAGCCGGAGGCGCTGTACCCCTTGTCGGTGGTGATACCGTCGGACAGTTTGGGCAGAATCAGCGGGGTCAGAATGGTAATCAGTCCCTGTCCGATACCGCTAAAGGTGCGCGCTACGGTGGCTACCAGGTTCCGATCCTTCGGGTCAGAAGTGAAAGAAGGCACCATGGACCAGTAGGGAATATCTGCCATGGTGTTGGTCATGCCCCACAGAATGTACATAAAGGCAATATACACATAGAGCCGGGTACCGCTCATGCCGAAGCTGGTAAACAGTAGGGTCAGCACAACGGCATTGGACAGCGCGCCGATGATGATCCAAGGGCGGTATTTGCCCATCTTGGTTTTGGTGTTGTCCACAATGGTGCCCATCATCGGGTCGTTAATGCCGTCCCAAATGCGCGCCAGCGGGGTGAGCAGCAGCAAAAAGCCCTCTTTCAGTCCCAGTACGCTTGACAGGTAGTAGGACAGGTACGAGTAGAACATACCGTAGCTTAGGTCCAGTCCCACTGCACCGATGCCGTAACCCAGCTTTTCACGCCAGGTGGTCTTGTATTCATCCATAAGCAGTCTCCTGTTTTGACTCAAAGTTCCCTTTGAGCATTATTTTTACAATTATAGCATATATAGTGCACCCAGCGCAACAAATTTTAAAAAACGCACCAAACCTTGTGGAAAAAGTGGAGTAGTTACAAAAGAGTTACAAATCATTTAAGGGTTGACATATCCTTGGCTGCCCATTATAATAAGTACGAGTGGTGAGAGTTCCACTGAATTCCATCATTTTTCATCACTGTCCCTAACCAAACCTGAGATTTGGGCGGGATTTCCCATAAATGTATTCTGTTTATCTTAGCTGAAAGGAGGCGCCGCTTGTGAATTTAGGTATCTTTGTGGGTACATATATGGACCAGAAGCTGGACAGCAAAGGGCGCCTTTCTGTTCCGGCCAAGTGGCGGGAACGCCTGGGAACGGAATTTTTTATGGTTTGTATGAACCTGCGGGGCAGCACCTGTATCAAATTGTATCCCCAGGATGAGTTTATGCACTGCGTGGAGGCGCTGGACGACGGTACCGCTAACGAAGTGTATGAGAAAAACAAAATTTTCTTCTCCAACGCAGAGGAGTGTACGCTGGACGCACAGGGTCGCTTTACGCTGAATGCCCGGCTGAAAGACTATGCCGGTATGGAAAACGGCTCTACCGTGATTATGCAAGGTCACAAGCGCACCATTGAGATCTGGACCAATGAGGGCTTCAACACCATGTTCAACGGCCTGCGGACGGATACCAACTTCCTGGATCTGATGGATGCCGGTAAAAAAGAGAAGCCGGCTTCGGAAGAGCAGACGGCAGGTGTATAAGATGGAATTTGTGCACAAGAGTGTGCTGTTTGCAGAGACGGTGGCAGCCATGCAGGCCACCCCGGGTAAATGGCTGGTAGACGGTACGGCAGGGGGCGGCGGTCACGCGCGCGCTATTGCAGAAAGCGGCTGCCACTTGCTGGCAGTGGATCAGGACCCGGACGCTATTGCGGTGTTGCACCGACGGCTGGACGATCTGCCTAATGTGACCATTGTACACGACAATTTTGCGAATATTAAAAACATATTGATCGACAGGGGTCTGAGCGGCATAGATGGTATGCTGCTGGATCTGGGAGTCAGCTCTTTTCAGCTGGATACGGCGGAGCGGGGCTTCTCCTTCCATCAAGACGCGCCGCTGGATATGCGTATGAGTAAGACCGGCCGCAGCGCCGCGGATGTGGTCAATACTTATGACGAGGCTGCGCTGGCGGATATTCTCTACCGCTATGGGGAGGAAAAATTCAGCCGCCGCATTGCCGCCAATATTGTAAAAGCCCGGCAGGAAAAGCCCATTGAGACTACATTCCAGCTGGTGGATATTATCAAAGCCAGTATGCCCCAGCGAGCCATGCGCGACGGCCACCCGGCTCGACGCTCCTTTCAGGCGATTCGCATTGAGGTTAACGGTGAACTGGATGTGCTGCAGCAGGCGTTGCACGACGCCTTTGACTGCCTGAACCCCGGTGGTCGGCTGGTAATTATTACCTTTCATTCCTTAGAGGATCGAATGGTGAAGACCGCTTTTGCCCAGTGGAGCAAGGGCTGCACCTGCCCCAAGGAATTCCCGGTGTGCGTGTGCGGTAATAAGCCCAAGGGCAAGGCGCTGAAGTCCGTTGCCCCCTCGGCGGCGGAGCTGGAGGAAAACCCCCGCGCTCGTTCCGCGCGGTTGCGGGTATTTGAAAAATACTAAAGAAGATTGTAAAAAATAAAAGATGTGGAAAGGTCGGTGAGCCGAAATGACAAACAGCAGCGATTTCAGACGGTATGCGTATTCTGCGGATGCTTCCTATGCGCTGGAGGCGTTTAACGCCCACAGAACTGCGGCGGCACCTGCCTATCAGCCGCCTCGGCGGCAAAGAAAGCGGGAGCTGCGGGTGCACGAGAACACCCGCCTGAAAGCGAGCAGCAGCTGCACGCCGAAGGGCGTATGGCTGCCAAGCAGGCGGCAATCCTGGTGGTCAGTGTGCTGGTGACCCTGGGTATGCTGGGCGGCGTGCTCTTTACCTTTGTACAGAAGAATAAACTCAATCATGAAGTGGCAAGCATCAATCGTCAGATCAGCGAAGCACAGAGCGAGAGCACACGGCTGAACAGTCAGCTGGACGCCTTGGTCTCTGTGGAGATGATTGACCAATACGCCGTAGAAAAACTGGGTATGAGCAAAATGCAATCCGGTCAAATGCGCTATGTGGATGTGGACGCTTATATGCAGGCTCGCGCCAAGCGCAAAAGACCCAGCCGTCCCCCGGAGCCTATGCCCATGTGGTGCGGGAATAAGGAAAGAAGCATAAACGTATGATTGAGAGTTGGCAGCATTGGCTTCAACTCTCATAAGTATTTTATTCGGCCTGTCGAATGGGCATAAATCTGCGCTTATTGTGCAGAAAGGAGCATAAAACTGTGGCCATTTTCGGAAGAAAAGTGATGTACAATCGCATTACGATCCTGGGGATCGTTGTGCTGTTTTTGCTTTCTCTCGATGTGGCCCGTATTTTTTTATCTGCAAGTGCTAAAGGGTGACGAATACGCCGCCAAGGCGGAGAGTCAGCAGCTGTCTGATACGGAGATACCGGCCATGCGCGGTACCATTTATGACAGCGACGGTAATATTTTAGCCCAGTCCGCTACGGTATGGACCGTGTATTTGGATCCGCTGAACATTAAGGACAAACAGCGTCCGGTACTGATCGCGGAGCTGACCAAGCTCTTTGACTTGGACGAAGAAGAAGCCAAGGCATTGGAAGAAAAAACCCGACAAAAAAAAAATCATTATGTGATCGTGCGGGAGCAGGTGGAGAATAATATTAAAAAGCAGCTGGCGGATTTTATTGACAAGCAGGCAATGGCCAACTGCATTGGGATGGAGCAGTCCACCAAGCGATATTATCCGTACGGCTCGCTGGCCTCCAGTGTGATCGGCTTTACCGGCGCAGATGATCAGGGCTTGTCCGGCCTGGAGCAGAACTACAATGATCTGCTCACCGGTACGCCGGGACGGCTGATCACGGCTAAGGACGCCAAATCCAATAGTATTTCCGACGATTATTCCACCTCTATTGCTGCGCAGGACGGCGATTCTCTGGTATTGACCATTAACCAAACCATTCAGTATTACCTGGAAAAGGGGCTGCGGGAGACCATGGAGCAGTACCGGAGCAAGGGCGCCTACGGTGTGGTGATGGACTGCAACACCGGCGCGGTGCTGGCAATGAGCTCTATGCCGGATTATGACTGCAACGAGCCGTACAAACTCACTTACGATAAGAACAAAAAAAGCCATTAAGAAAATTAAGGATAAGACCAAAAAGAGTGAGGCAGAGAGCGCTGCCGTACAAAATCAGTGGCGCAATTTTACCGTGTCTGACACCTATGTGCCCGGCTCCGTGTTCAAAACCTTTATTGCCAGCGCTGCGCTGGAGGAAAAGGTGGTGAATTTGAACACCAGCTACACCTGTACCGGTTCCATTCAGGTAGAAGATTACAAAATGAACTGCCACTACCACGCCGGTCACGGCACACAGAATCTGACCCAAGGACTGGAGAACTCCTGTAATCCGTTCTTTATCACCATCGGCCAGCGGCTGGGCGTACACAATTATTTCAAATATTTCCAGGGCTTCGGCTTTACGGATGTTACCGGCATCGACCTGCCCGGCGAGGCCAGCCCCCAATATTATAAAGAGAAGCAGTATGGCATTGTGGAATTGTCCTCCGCTTCCTTTGGCCAGACCAACAGCCTGACCCCCATTCAGGTATGCACCGGGCTGTGCGCCATTGCCAACGGCGGCACGCTGCTGAAGCCTTATGTGGTGTCTGAGGTGCGGGACGCAGACGGTAAAGTGGTACAAAAGAACAGCCGTACCGCTGTGCGCCAAGTGATCAGTGAGGATACCTCCAAAAAGGTCTGTAAGATGATGAAGGCCGTAGTGGATGAGGGCACCGGCAAGAACGGCTATGTGGCCGGTACCGTGTAGGCGGCAAAACCGGTACTTCCACCAAGCTGGGCGAGTCCGCCGCAGGGGAGAAGGACAAATATATTGTCTCCTTTGCTGCCATCGCCCCCTCCGATGACCCGCAAATTGCTATGCTGATTATTGTGGATGAGCCGAATGAGGATCTGGGCGGCGGCGCACTGTGCGCGCCTATCGCTTCTCAGGTAGTGGAACAGGCCATGACGGAACTGGGCGTAGAGCCGGTTTATACCGACAGCGAACTGTCTGTATTGTCTACCGCCGTACCGTCCGTTACGGGCAAAACGGTGGAGAACGCAAAGTCCGCTCTTTCTGAGCAAAAGTACAAGTACAAGGTGGTGGGCAGCGGCAAAACCGTGGTGGCACAAAGTCCCTCCGGCAATGATGTGATTCCGGCCGGCGGCACGGTTTGGCTGTACACGGAGAGCGGTAAGGAAAAGAAGGTAAAGGTGCCTAACTTTACAGGTTGCTCCGTGAGTGAGGCCAAGGCATTGGCGCAGGCTCACAATCTGAATATAGAGATCACCGGCAACGATTTGTCCTCCGGCAATGTAAAAGCCTATCGCCAAAGCGAGAAGCAAGGCTCTATGGTTGCCCAGGGGAAAGTGGTCGTTGTATCGTTCAAAATACAGAGTCCGTTTTAGACTGACAGAAGGGAAGATCGCAATGAAAGTATCCGAATTGCTGCAGGGGATCCCCTGCACCGGCACCTACAACGATGTGGAGGTGCTGGATGTGACCCAGGACTCTCGGCTGGTGGAGCCGGGGTATCTGTTTGTGTGCATCAAGGGCGCCAGCTTTGACGGCCACGCTGTGGCGGCAGAAATGCTGGAAAAGGGCGCCGTTGCCGTGGTTGTGACCACGACCATGGGGCTGCCCAGCCAGGTGATTACCCCCAATACCCGGGATGCCTATGCAACCATTTGTGCCAATTATTACGGCAACCCGGCAGAGAAGTTGCAGCTGATCGGCCTTACCGGCACCAACGGCAAAACCACCACCACATTCCTCATTAAGCAAATTTTGGAGAATGCAGGCAAAAAGGTGGGTCTCATTGGCACGGTGCAGAATATGGTGGGCAGCGAGGTTTACCCGGCCAAGTACACCACACCGGAGTCACACGAGCTGCAAAAGCTGTTTTCTTTGATGGTACAGGCCGGCTGTCAGTATTGTGTGATGGAGGTGTCCTCCCAAGCGCTGGCACAGGGTCGTGTAAAGGGACTTCACTTTGCACTTGCCGCCTCAGTAATCTGACCCAGGATCATTTGGACTATCATAAGACTTGGGAAAATTACTTTAATTCCAGCGTATTTTGTTTGAGAATTGCGACAAAGCCGTCACAAATGCAGACGATCAAAACGGCTTGAAGATTGTGGAGGGTCTGCCCTGTCAGGTGACCACTTATGCGGTGGATACCAACAGCGCCGACTATGTGGCAAAGAACCTGAACTTTAAGCCCAGCGGTGTGGAATATGAGTTGGTGGCGCCGGAAAATATCGGTCGCTGTCACTGCCCCATTCCCGGCCGGTTTTCCGTTTATAATTCGCTGTGCGCCGCTACTTGTGCGCTGGAACTGGGCGTGCCGTTTGGCGATGTGCTCACCTCCATCAGCAAATCAAAAGGGGTAAAGGGCCGCATTGAAGTGGTACCTACCGATACAGACTTTACGGTGATCATCGACTACGCCCACTCACCGGACGGACTGGAAAATATCATTTCTTCTCTGCGGGAGATCGCAACCGGTCGCATTATGACCCTGTTTGGCTGTGGCGGTGATCGGGATAAGACCAAGCGTCCTAAGATGGGACGGATTGCGGCAGAGTTGTCCGATTTTTGTGTGGTGACTTCGGATAATCCTCGTAGCGAGAATCCCCACGCCATTATTGAAGATATTTTAGTGGGTATGCAAGGCATCTCCACGCCCTAATGTGGTTGTAGAAACCGCAAGGAGGCCATTGCCTGGGCACTGCATCACGCGGAGCCGGGAGACATTGTACTGTTGGCGGGCAAAGGGCACGAAACCTACCAAATTCTGCCTACGGGCACCATTCATTTTGACGAAAGAGAAGTCGTGGCAGAGATCCTCGGCGCCGAGAAAGAATGAAAGCATTTACTTTACAGGAAGCGGCGGCAGCCTTAGGCTTGCCCCAAATGCAAGCCCAGGCCACCCTGGCCGATGTTTGCACGGATACAAGAAAAATACAGCCCGGCAGCCTGTTTGTCTGTCTGCGGGGGGAACGGTTTGACGGCCATTCCTTTGCATCTCAGGCGGCAAAGTTAGGTGCGGTGGCGCTCCTGGTGGATCACCCGGTAGACGTGGATGTGCCCCAGCTGGTGGTAACGGATACCGGCAAGGCGCTGCTCCAGTTGGCCGGTTGGTATCGTCGGCGGTTTCAGCTGCCGGTGGTGGGCCTGACCGGCTCCGTGGGCAAAACCACCACCAAGGAGTTTATCGCTCTGGTGTTGAGTGCCAAGTATAATACCTTAAAGACACAGGCAACCTGAACAACGAGATTGGCGTGCCTCAAATGCTGTTCCGCTTGGAGGACAGCCACACGGCGGCGGTCATTGAAATGGGCATGAACCATTTTGGTGAGATCAGCCCGTTTGACCCGGGCGGTGGCGCCCACTGTGGGACTGATCACCAACATAGGCGTGTCCCACATTGAGAACCTGGGTTCCCGGGCGGGAATTTTGCAGGCAAAACTGGAAATACTGGAGGGGATGGCACCTGATGCGCCCCTGATTGTGAATATGGATAATGATATGCTGCGCACGGTCAAGCCGGGGGACCGTCCGCTTTTGACCTTTGCCATTGACGATCAAAGCGCAGATTTTACTGCCACGGATATTGCAGAGCAGGGGAGCACCACCACTTTTACGGTGCACCACAGCACCTTTACCCAGCCGGTAACCATTCCCACTGTGGGTATACATAATGTTTATTACGCCCTGGCGGCTATGGCTGTGGGCTATGTGACCGGGGTGAATCCGGCTGCTGCTGCGTCAGCCCTGGCAAACTATGTGCCTGCCGGTATGCGCCAAAATTTGGTGCAGGTGGGTGGCGTGCAGGTGATTGAGGACTGCTATAATGCCAGCCCGGACTCCATGCGCGCGGCATTGCAAACCTTGGGCAAGCTGCCGGTGCACCGCCGCTATGCGGTGCTGGGAGCCATGCTGGAGCTGGGAGATTACGCCAAGGAGGCACACACCCAAGTGGGCAAGATGGCGGCAGAAAATGGCATAGACGGCGTGCTGGCCTATGGGGCAGACGCTGCCTATATTGTAGAAGCGGCCAAGCAGGCGGGACTGGAAAACGCCCGACTGTTTGACACAAAAGAGGCGCTGGCGCAGTCGCTGGCGCTGCAGGTACAACCCGGTGACGGTGTGCTCTTTAAGGGCAGCCGTGGGATGCACCTGGAGGATGTAATGCACACGGTGTATGAAAGGTGGGAGAAGGCGTAATGTCTATTGTATCTGTTCTGATCAGTTTGGTGGTGGCCTTTGCCGTCACCGCAGGGCTGGGGTTTGTGATCATTCCATGGCTGCGCAAGCTGCACTTCGGTCAAACCATTTTGGACATTGGCCCCGTGTGGCATAAGAAAAAGCAGGGCACGCCCAATATGGGCGGGTTGATGTTTATTATCGGGATCATCGTGGCCTTTATTGTAGGCGCCTTGACCCTGCACTTTTCCGGCGAGTCGCTGGAGAGCGCCTACTCCGAACTGCTCCCCGGGCGGGAGATCATTCTGCTGGTGGCGGGTCTGTGCCTGGCCCTCGGCAACGGGATTGTAGGCTTTACCGACGATTTTATCAAAATCAAGCTGAAGCGCAACGAGGGCCTGTCTGCTAAGCAGAAGTCTCTGGGTCAGCTGATTGTGGCAGTGGGATATGTGGCGACCCTGTGGTTCTCCCACAATACGGTGTGGTACTTGCCTTTTGCCGGTTCCGTGAATTTTGAGCGCAATTTCGGCACCGGACTGCTGTTTTGGGTGCTGTCCATCTTTATCATTTACGGCACGGTAAATTCCGTGAATTTAACCGACGGCATCGACGGCCTATGTTCCTCAGTGACCGCCACCGTAGCCATTGCCTTTATCTATTTTGGTGTGTACTGCGGCTACACGGGTATGTCCATTTTGGCTGCAGCGATTTTGGGCGGCGTGTTGGGTTTCCTGTGCTGGAACTGGAACCCGGCCAAGACCTTTATGGGTGACACCGGCAGCCTGTTCCTGGGTGGTTTGGTTGCAGCTTTAGGCTACTGTATCAAGTGCCCGATTTTGCTGCTGCTTTTCGGTATCGTTTATGTGTGCGAGACCATGAGCGATATTATCCAGATCGGTTACTTTAAGATCACCCACGGCAAGCGTATTTTCAAAATGGCGCCCATTCACCATCACTTTGAGATGTGCGGCTGGAAAGAAAAGAAAATCTGCGTTGTGTTTTCACTGGTAAATGCCGCCGGGTGTATTCTCGCTTTGGTGCTGCTGATTAAGGGCACCTTCGGAAAATAAGATTTGAAGAAAGAACAGAAAGGAGCATTCTGTGGCTTACCACGCAGATAACGCATTGCCTTCCCACAGCGAAGGGGAACGGGTGCTGCCGATGCAAAAAGGCGGCAAACAGCGACTGAAAAAAGTGATATTTGGGTCACCGGCTCCTTTGATGTGCCTTTTTTGGCGCTGTCTTTGCTGCTGCTCACCATCGGGCTTGTGATGCTTTTTTCCGCCTCCTATGCCTATGCTTTTTATAATGATGATGGCAACAGCTATGCATATATCAGCCGCCAGCTGATATTTGCAGTTGTGGGCCTGGTGGCGATGTTTATTCTATCCAAGTTGAATTATAAGGTGATCCAGGCGGCTACTGTGCCGCTGCTGCTGGTCACATTGGCGCTGCTGTGTTTGGTGCTGGTGTACCACACAAATCTGCGGGGCTTTCGCCGTTGGATTCCCCTTGGTCCCATTACTTTTCAGCCGTCGGATCTGGCCAAGTTCACCATCTCGGTGGTGCTGGCCAATTATATCAGTCGGTACTACCACCAAAATGCGCAAGTTTTAAGTACGGCTTTGTGTATCCCATTTTGGTCATAGCTGTGTTTTGCGGGCTGATCTACTTAGAGCATCACATGTCCTGCACCATTTTGATCTTTCTCATCGGTGCGTCGCTGATGTGGGCCGGGGGGCAGCAACTGGAAGTTGTTTGCCATCGGTGTTGGTATTGTGGCAGCTGTGACGGTGCTGGTGGTGGTCAATCCGGAGTTGCTGGAGAATTACGCCGGCGAGCGTATACGCGCCTGGCTGGATAAAAGCTACTCGCCGGATGATCTGCGCTGGCAGACCAACAACTCCCTGTATGCCATTGGCTCCGGCGGTCTGTTTGGCACCGGGCTGGGCAATTCCAAGCAGAAGTACCTGTATGTGTCTGAGCCGCAAAACGACTTTATCTTTTCTATTGTATGTGAGGAACTTGGCTTTGTAGGCGCTGCGTTTTATTATTCTTCTGTTTGGGGCTTTTTGGTGTGGCGCGGTGTTGATATTGCCAAAAAAAAGTGCCCCAATCGGTTCGGCTCCCTGCTGGTGCTGGGTATTATGGCTCAGATCGGGTTTCAGGTGGTGCTGAACATTATGGTGGTTACAGATACCATTCCCAACACGGGTATTGCTCTGCCGTTCTTCAGTTATGGCGGCACAGCACTGATCCTGTTGCTGGGCGAGATCGGCGTGGTGCTCTCCGTATCACGCAAAAACAATCAAAGAGTGGAGGTAAGCGAATGAAGCTCCTGTTTGCCACCGGCGGTACGGCCGGTCATATTAACCCGGCTTTGGCTGTGGCTTCCTACCTAAGAGAAAAATATCCCGAGGCAGAATTTTTGTTTGTCGGCACGGCGGACCACATGGAAAGCGTCTGGTGCCTGCTGCCGGGTTTGATTTTAAGACCATTCAGATCAGCGGCTTTCGCCGTTCCTTTTCACCGGCGGCCATTGCCCACAATGTGCGCACGGTGGCCTGGCTGATGAAAAGCGAAAAGAAATGTAAACAGATCCTCAACGACTTTCAGCCGGATGTGGTGGTGGGCTTTGGCGGTTATGTCAGCGGTCCGGTGCTGCAACAGGCGGTGAAGCTGGGTATTCCTACTTGTATTCACGAGCAAAACGCCTACCCGGGCATTACCAATAAGACCCTGGCCAAAACAGTGGATCGGGTTATGCTGACGGTAGAGGATGCTGCCAAGCACTTAACGCCGAAGAATCCGCCGGTGGTTACCGGTCTGCCGGTGCGTGGTCAACTCCTGTGTGCCGATCGGGCGGCTGCCCGGGCAGGATTGGGCATACCGGACGGTCAAATGTTGGTACTGTCCTTTGGCGGCTCTCTGGGCGCTAAGCCCCTGAATGAGGCCATGCTGCCCATTCTTCTGCGCCATGCAGAGGACGGCAGCTGTTACCATATTCACTCTGTGGGCACCAACGGCGGCGAATATTTAGAGAAGTTTGCGCAGGCGGGCTTTACCGATGGCCGCAAAGGCACGGTGGAAGTGCGCCAGTATATTGACAATATGGATGTATGTATGGCGGCGGCGGATTTGGTGATCGGCCGTGCCGGCGCCTCCTCTCTGTCTGAGATTGAGGCTATGGGCAAGGCATCCATTTTAATTCCCTCGCCCTATGTGGCAGAGAATCACCAGTTCCACAACGCGATGGCGCTGGTAAATCGTAATGCCGCCCGTATTTTGGAGGAGAAGGACTTGTCCGCAGATACTTTGTCTGCCATGATGGACGAGTTGCTTTCCGATAAAGAAAAGCTATTTGAAATTGAGCGTAATGCCAAGGCAATGTCTGTGGCTGACGCTCGCAGCCGCATTGCCGATGTAATCATGGACCTGGCAAAGGCAAAATAGCCCGATACACCCAAAGTCCCCTCCTTGCATAGTATGGCAAGTACGAGGGTGATGGAATGGAACAGTATGTAATCGAGGGTCAGAACAAACTCCGGGGCGTGCTGCCGGTACACGGCGCCAAGAACGCAGCGCTGCCCATTTTAGCCGGTACGCTGCTGGTACCCGGGGTGTGTGAAATACATAATTGCCCGGCGCTGTCCGATGTGGCGGCGGCCGCTGCCATTTTGCAGTCTCTGGGCTGCCGGGTGCAGCAGGAGCCGGGGGTAGTGACCGTAGACGCTACGACGATGAGCGGCACCTGTATTTCCGAAGAAATGATGCGTACCATGCGCTCCAGCATGCTGTTTTTACCGGCGATTCTCAGTCGGGCAGGCAGCGCCACCGTATGTTATCCCGGTGGGTGCGATATTGGACTGCGACCCATTGATCTGCACCTGTCCGCTTTGCGGTTGCTGGGTGCTCGGGTCACGGAGGACGGCTGTTGTATGCACTGCACGGCGCCGGTGGCCTGGTGGGTTGCCCCATACATTTGCCGTTCCCCAGCGTCGGTGCCACAGAGTGCGTGATGCTGGCGGCCTGTACCGCCAAGGGTGTGACTACCTTAATGAACGCAGCGCGGGAGCCGGAGATCGGTGATCTGGCAGACTTCTTAAATGCAGTGGGTGGCAAGGTGCTGGTAGATGGCAACGGTACGGTGACCGTTGAGGGTGTACCGTCGCTCCACGGCACGGCGCATACCGTGATCCCGGATCGGATCGTGGCGTCAACATATATGAGCGCTGCGGCCATTACCGGGAGTAAACTGTTGCTGCGGCAGGTGCGCACGGCGCATTTGGCACCGGTACTGCCGGTGTTTCAGGAGATGGGATGTGACCTGCGCCTGGACGGCACAGATCTGTTGATCACTGCGCCGGAGCGGCTGCGCGCCTTTAAGCGGCTGACCACCATGCCGTATCCGGGATTTCCCACAGACAGCCAGGCAGTGCTTGCCGCCGCAGCTGCCACTGCTCGGGGCACATCTGTGATTTGTGAGAATATATTTGAAAATCGATTTCGTTATACCTGCCAGTTGCAGCGCTTTGGCTGTGACATTGCTGTTAGCGGCAAAACGGAGGTGATTCGCGGTGTGCCTACGCTCCACGGGGCAAAGGCAGAGGCTACGGACTTGCGTGGCGGTGCCGCCTTGGTGGTGGCTGCATTGGCTGCTGCCGGTACTTCCACCATCAGCGAAATTCATCATATTACCCGCGGGTATGAGGACTTGCCGACCGTACTCACTGCGGTAGGGGGCAAATATCAAGAGGACGAACCATGAAACAAAGGACACCAGAACCGCCTGAACAACGGCGCAGCGCTTACTCGGATAATGGGCTGGAGCCGCCGAAGCTGTATCGTCGGGAGCAGCAGCAAGCCGCTTCCCGACAGCAGCGCCAGGCGCCGCCGATGACCCGTCAGGAACGGCGCAAAAAACAGAATAACGCCGCCGGTTAAAGCGCAGCGTACGCCGGGTTTTGGCCGTGATCGGTTTGGTACTGCTGGCGGTAGCATTATAGCGGTGCTGTGCCTGACCGTGTTCTTTAAGATCGAGAGCATTACCGTTACCGGCAGTAAGGTATATGACACGGAAAAGGTGCTCTCCGTTTGTACCATTGAAACAGGGGAAAACCTGTTTTTGGCAGATACGGACAAGGCAGCCCAGCAGTTGCAGCAGGCACTGCCGTATGTGTACAGCGCCAAGATTAAGCGCAAGCTGCCCGGCACCGTTCAGATTCAGGTGACAGACGCCGTACCGGCCTATGCGGTGAAGAACAAGGACAAGACCTATACCTTGATGGACGATCGGTTTAAGGTGTTGGAAGTGGTGCAGAAGAAGCCGAAAGAGAGTATTCTTATTCAAAAGGCCAAATTTAAAAAGTGCCAAGGTGGGACAGACCGCCCAGTTTGCCAACAAGAATGTAGCAGCGTGCTTGACCCAGTTGGCACAGGCCATTCGTGATTATCAGTTCACAGAAGCAACGGCGATTTGCAGCGAGGGACTGAACAGTAACTCTATCGTATATGACGGTCGGATCGTCTTTAAGCTGGGCACTTGTGAGAAGCTGGAAAAGAAGATCCATCAGGGCTTAGCTGCCTGTGCACAGTTGGATCAGGATAACCCTTCTGTGAAAGGAACTCTGCGATTAACAGGTGAAAAGCAATATTACTTTACAGAAGATTAGCTGTAAAGAAAATAGATGTACATATTTTAGACAAGTTTCGCACACTTGTGGAAACTGCACAAAGTCGAACCGGTTGAAAATCGGAAATATTGTCAAAAACTTTGAGAAATATTCAAAAAAAGTGTTGCAAAAAGGATTACAATATTGTTACAATATGATTTGTAAAGTTGTCTGCTGACAAACTGATGGATTTACAAAATAAATGAAGGAGATACATAATCTATGGCTCGTTATGAAATTGATACGGATGACAACAAGGTTGTTCAGATTAAAGTAATCGGTGTTGGCGGCGGCGGCGGTAACGCCGTGAACCGCATGGTAAAATGTAATATTCAGGATGTGGAGTTCGTTGCGATCAACACGGATCGTCCGGCTCTGGCTAAGTCTGCCGCTTCTCATAAGATTGAGATCGGCGAAAAAAGCTACCAAAGGTCGCGGCGCGGCGCTAAGCCGGAGGTTGGCACTCGTGCCGCCGAGGAGAGTCGCGAGGCGATTACTGACGCTGTGACCGGCGCAGAGATGGTATTTATCACTGCCGGTATGGGCGGTGGTACCGGTACCGGCGCTGCTCCCGTTGTAGCGAAAATTGCCAAGGATATGGGTATTCTTACCTTGGCGTTTGTGACCACTCCCTTTGCTTTTGAGGGCAAACGTCGTATGAATCAGGCGAAAGAGGGTATCGAGGATCTGGCTCAGTATGTGGACTCCCTGATGGTCATTCCCAATGAAAACCTGAAGTATGTGACCGATGAGAAGATCACGCTGCTCAACGCTTTGAGATTGCGAATGATGTATTGCGCCAGGCGTGCAGTCCATTTCTGACCTGGTAAATGCTACCGGTCTGGTAAACTCTGACTTTGCCGATGTGACCGAGATCATGAAGGACGCCGGTTATGCCCACATGGGTGTTGGCCGCGCCAAGGGCAAGGACAAGGCCGAGGTGGCTGCCAAGCAGGCCATCACTTCTCCGCTGCTGAACACCTCTATCGAGGGTGCCCGGGGCGTACTGCTGAACATTACCGCTTCTACGGATATCGGTCTGGAAGAGATTGATGCAGCTTCTACCATCGTGACCAATGCGGTTCATCCGGATTGTGAGATCATTTGGGGTGCAACTTTGATGAGGAGTTGGAGGATGAGATGATTATCACTGTCATCGCCACTCGCTTTGGTGACGAGGGTCCCAATCATCAGATCAAGTCCACTACTGCTAACCTGGAGGTTGCACCGCCGGTAACCGAGCCTGTGGCGCCTACCACTGCTGCCCCCTCTGCCGTTTACCAACAGCGACGATGACGCCTTTTGACCAGATTGTGGATTTCTTTAAGAAGTAATCAAGTTTAATACAAAAAGCGCTCCTGTTTTTCGGGAGCGCTTTGTATTTATACAGATCGTTCAAAAGTGGGCAGGATGTTATATTTATCGTCTCTATGGTATAGAAATGTGGAAAATAATGAGAAAGCAAGTGAAAGCCTTTACATTTTGCACATTTTCCACCGAGTTTTTCGCAAATATCGTTCACAAACCAATGGAGACTTCCACAGTTTGAACACAGATTTCCACATCAATTTTCACTTTGTGGTTTTGTAAAGGTGTTGTGCCTTACAAATAGAAAGGACCGATATGCAGAATTTGCATACCGGTCCTTTTGATATTTATGCACCGTTACCATTCACTTTTTGTATAAGAGCGAATGATGTTGGTAATGGGGTTGTCCCTTTTCCAGCCTTTGCCCTTACCGCCCTTGGCCTGGTCCTGGATCTTGCCTGCACGAATGGTGACAAAGTCCGCCTTGTCAATCAGTTTTTCCATTGGCGGAATATCGTCAAAGTCGTAGTCGCCGGTAACAGTGTCCAGCAGGGGGGTAGCCAGGGTGGTGTTGGCGTACTTCTTTACTGCTGTCATGGCCATAATGATCAGTCGATTGTCCTCCGGCAGGGTCAGGGTCTTGGCACCGCGAATGTCCAGTTCATACAGGTAGAACCAGGCTTTTTTGGCGGCAATGTTGCCCTCCGGGTGATGGCAGTGTGTGAATTCAAGGGCAATGTCCGCATCCTTAATGCGGGCGGTCTGCTTCAATCCAGCCATATCCCACAGAAATGGCAGCTCTGCCATACTGTGAATAGTCAGGGTCTTGGTGCGCCGATCGGTGGCGAATTCCGCCTGCCGGTCACCGGCGGTGCTGGCTGCCAGAAAGTATAGCTTGGTGCAGCCCTTGGGCAGCTCCAAAGTCTCGCCGCGAGCCACAAGCAGGTCGTTGCCGTCGCTGATCTGCGGCAGCTTAAATGTAATGCCCTTATAAGTGGGTACCTGCGGTAGCAACTCTGCCGGCAACGAGAACCCGGCGCCTTGCAGGATGCAGTTGCGCATATCCTCGTCGGTCGTTAAGCCCTTGGTGTTCACAGGAAGCTCCATTTTTTGAATTTCTCTCGAGGTAGCTTTTCTGCCTCAAAGGTGAGTAAAAAGGTTTTCACTTCAAAGGGCTTCAAATCAAAGGTCAGTTGACCGTTCTTGATCTCTATCGCTTGAATCGGTCGCTCGTCTGCGGTGCACAGGGTAGCACCGGCGATGGCCCGATAGACGGAGAAGGTTACAGCCTTTTGTGCTTGGCCTGCAGCTTCGCCAATGCGGACGATATAACCGCTGCCATCCTCGCTTTTCTTAAAGGCGCGGAGTAAGGCGTTCTCCGTATTTAATGCAGCCGCGGAAAATGCGCTACCCAGCTTGCCGTCCTTGCGGGCGGAGGTTTGGAATGCGACCAGCGGTTTGCTAAAGGCTTCTGCCGCTGTTTGCGTGCCGGTCTGCCAGCTGCCCTTGTGGCTGTAAATGCCAAAGCCGAAGCGGTTGCGCCCAAGGTCCATCAAATCCTGGCGCGCCTCTTTGATAAAAGCGCCGGCGGGCGTGTGCAGGCATGTGAGCCGCAGGGTGTGATCGTCCGGCTTGTCCCAGCCGTATTTGCTGTCGGAAAAGACGGACACGCCAAAGCCGCCGTCACTACCTGTCAGATCCGCCCACTTTTTGGGCCGGCACTTCATATAGCTTTTCGTTATTATTTTCTCTGTGGATTACACCCAGTCCCAGGTCGTAGTCCGCGCCGTTTGCGGCGGCAACAAAGGGAAATTCAGCCTTGAGCATAGATCGGCGGCTGCACCAATCCACAGCGTTCTCCACCCGAATACAGCTGCTGCCGGCATCCAGGCTGATCACCTGTTCCACTTTAGACACGCCCAGTTGACGGCTGACTTTAATAGCCGCCTTGGCGGGGCCGCTCTCCAGCAGCTCGAACTTCGGTGTGTTGGCATAGAGATAAGGCGCTTTGTCAATATCGGCCTTGCGCATTTCCCACGCCGGGTAGTTTAGTTCGCCGGTGTCGTGGAGCACAGCCAACTTAATGGGTCTTTCCAAAATCTGCGCCCCAGCTCTTTATCATACAAAAAGGCGATATCGCCGTTTTTTGTTCAGCAGCAGACGGTACTTGCGGTTCTCCAGCATGTGCTCGCCGCAACGCAGGTCGGTCTTTACCGGGCAGGGGGCGTTTGCTGCCGTCACATCCAATACCAGGTAGCCATAGGAGGCACGGTGGCCAGCACCGCCATGTGAAATGCCTTGCCTTCTTTGCGGATGACCTGGCTGGGCAGCTCATTACCGTCTCGATCCAGCACCCGCAGGTACTTGCCGTTGTGATTCAGTCGCACATGGGCTTCTACCGATTCTGTTCTGGCAAAGGGCAGGGGGTTGTGCACGATCAGGGCGCAGTCCGTTACCCATTGGGTATCCAGTTGGTTGGCAATGGCACCCACTGCACCGGTGTATTCCCCTTGCAGCTGTACCAGCGAAGTGTGGTAGTCGTTCCACCCGGTGTTATAAATGTCCATATTGGAGGTGCCGGGCAGATCGTCGTGAAACTGGTGCTGGATCAGTCGCTCCCAGGCCTAGTCACCGTTTCCTGCGGGTAGGTATAGACCCCCAGCAGCTCCGCAGTGGAGAGGGTGCTCTCTGCCACATCGGCCAGCACCTCACATTGGCGGTTCAGTCGCTTGCCCATCGCCCGGGCAGTGTAACCGCCGGCACCGTGGCTGGTCATCAGCAGCTCGTTGTTCCACACGGGCAGGCGGTCCTTGTCGCTGTCCGGCAGCGCATCAATGTCCTTGAAGATTTGGTCGGAACGAGCGCTGATCACATCAAAGTCTTTTTGCTCATTTTCTGCCGCGCTGGCGCACACGCTTTGCACGCTCTCCTCTGTGGGAGCGCCGCCAACGTCGCCGGTGCCGTACAGGTGCTGGGCATAGGGGAGACCGCCTTCAAAGGCGTTCTTTGCCACATCGTCAATGACGGACACTTCGCCGCGCAGGTCGCCGCTGAATTTGGAACGGTAAGACCGGGCGTTGGGGCACGCCAGCACACGGCTGCCCGTCCACGCCTTGCCAATAACCCAGGGTAAAGGGCACGCCGTAGGCACTGCCCCAACTGAGCTTTTGGGTAGTAAAGCCCAGCAGCCCGGCATACTTCATCACAGACGGCAGCGCCTGGCCGAAGCCAAAGCAGTCAGGCAGAAAAATGTCCTTAGACTGCACGCCGAACTTTTCCTGAAAATACCGATTGCCAAGGAGAATATTGCGAAAAAGTGCCTCCGGAGAGGGAATATTCACATCGCCGTTCTCATAGCAGGCGCCGGCGGGATACCAATTACCGTTCTTTACAAAATTCTGAATTTCCGCAAAGGCCAAAGGATAATATTCCTCAATCAGCTGATAGCGAAAGGCACCTTCAAAATTGAAGCAGTAGTCGGGATAACGCTCGATCAGATCAAAGTTCTTACGCAAGGTATCCGGCAGGTATTCCTCAATGGTTTTGCGCAGATCCCAGCGCCACACCGTGTCCAGATGGGCGGTGGATACTGCATATACTTTTCTTCTTTTGCATACTTATTTCTCAATAATCTCGTAGGTAAATTCGTACTGCTCTTGCAGAGCCTTTACCTTGTCCTCATTGTCCTCAATAAAGGTGGGGGTGTACACGCTCTTACCATCCTTGGAGTAGTCGGCTACAATTTGATTTCAATGCCTGCCAGCCTCGTCCTCTTTCTCATAACCTCGGCAAATTGATCAAAAACTCTCTGTGTTTGGGAAGCTGACTTCATACTGTTCTC
>ENA-OPYV01000169-OPYV01000169.1-human-gut-metagenome-genome-assembly--contig:-NODE-169-length-20554-cov-3.109904_pt1 | contig 20554 bp, 21 predicted proteins | sample MGYA00242474_ERZ504485 | MGnify/ENA primary metagenome ERZ504485 (study PRJEB26092, sample SAMD00036263) | human gut metagenome | host: Homo sapiens | study: EMG produced TPA metagenomics assembly of...
CATGATCCAGACCGATGCCGCCATCAACCCGGGCAACTCCGGCGGCGCGCTCGTTAACGATAACGGCGAGCTTGTGGGTATCAACTCGCTCATCGAGAGCTACTCGGCTCCAGCTCGGGCGTGGGCTTTGCCATTCCGGTCAACTATGCCAAGAACATTGCCGACCAGATTATCGACGGCAAGACGCCGGTGCATCCGTACATGGGCGCTACGCTTTCGAGCGTCAACGCGCTCAACGCCCGCACCAACAAGCTGAGCACCGATAGCGGCGCGTATGTGGCGAGCGTCGTTGAGGATGGTCCTGCTGCCAAGGCCGGCATTCAGGAGGGCGATGTCATTACCAAGCTGGGCGACGACGAGATCACGAGCGCCGACGGCCTGATCATCGCGCTGCGCAGCCACGAGGTGGGCGAGAAGGTCGAGATTACGCTCATGTGCGGCAAGGAAGAGAAGAAGGTCACCGTCGAGCTGGGCTCCGATGAGAAGCTGCAGAACCAGCAGCAGGACGACAGCGCGACTGACACCGGCAACGGTGGCATTACTGACGAGCAGCTGCGCCAGTATCTGGAGGAGCTGCTTGGACAGCAGGGCCAGGGTCAAGGCCAAGGCTATGGCCAGGGTTTCTAACGAGCCGTATTGCACATATCGAAGCCAGAGGGGCTGTCCCGCCAACGCGGGACAGCCCCCTCTTTTCGCGATGATCCCTTGGGGACGGAGGAAAACGGATCATGTAGAACTGACAAGGGCATGAGTTGATCGCGCGATCCACTCCGGTCTGGCGGCTGCCGATTCGATGCGGTTCGAAAGGGTTATTCGGCACCATGGCGACCGGTGGTACTCTTGTATCCGTTTGAAATCGAGCGAAGGAGTGCCGCTATGGAGCAATCGAGCCTGTTTGGTGACGGTGTGGACATCGATACCGAAACGCCCGCGAGCGCGGATACCGCTGCACCGGCCGATGCCCGTGCCCAGGCGGCGGCGCGTGCGGCCGAGCTGCGCCACGAGCTCGATTACCACGCCTACCGCTACTACATGCTCGATGCGCCCGAGATCACGGATGCCGCCTTCGACAAAATGCTCGTTGAGCTCCAGCAGATCGAGGCGGCCTACCCCGACCTGGTGACGCCCGACAGCTATACCCAGCGCGTGGGCGGCTACGTGAGCGAGCAGTTTACGCCGGTCACGCACATAGCACGCATGTATTCCATGGACGATGCCATGGATCTGGACGAGCTCGACGCGTGGCTCCAGCGCACCGAGGATGCGCTCGGAGCCGGTAGCGTCACCTATACCTGCGAGCTTAAGATCGACGGTCTGGGCGTGGCGCTTACCTACCAAAACGGCACCTTTGTACGCGCTGCCACGCGCGGCGACGGCACCACGGGCGAGGACGTGTCGCTCAACGTGCGCACCATCAAGGATGTGCCTATGCACCTGTCCGAGCCTGCGCTCGCCCACATGGGTGCGACCGCGAGCGCACCATTGAGGTGCGCGGCGAGGTCTACATGCCCAAGGGCAGCTTTGTGCGTCTGAACGACGAGGCCGATGCCGAGGGCCGCGACCCCTTCGCCAACCCGCGCAACGCCGCTGCAGGATCCCTGCGCCAGAAGGATCCCAAGGTCACGGCACGTCGCGACCTGGCCACCTTCATCTACGCCATCGCCGATACCGATCCGCTGCACGTCCACAGCCAGCGCGAATTCCTCGATTGGCTGCGTAGTGCCGGCTTTAGCGTCAACCCCAACGTGGCTCGTTGCGCCACGCCGGCCGAGGTCCACGAGTTCTGCGCCCAGGCCCTCGAGCACCGCGGTGACCTGGATTACGACATCGATGGCGTGGTCGTAAAGGTCGACAGCTTCCAACAGCAGCTCGACCTGGGCTTTACCGCCCGTGCGCCGCGCTGGGCCATCGCCTTTAAGTTCCCGCCCGAGGAAAAGCAGACCGTCCTGCGCGAGATTCGCATCCAGGTGGGTCGCACCGGCGTGCTCACGCCGGTGGCCGAGTTCGACCCGGTGACGGTCGCCGGCTCTACCATCGCGCGCGCCACGCTGCACAACATCGACGAGATCCGCCGCAAGAACGTGCGCGAGGGCGACACTATCATCGTGCACAAGGCGGGCGACGTGATCCCCGAGGTCGTGGGTCCCGTGCTCGACAAGCGCCCTGCCGATTCGGTCGACTGGCACATGCCCGAGGTCTGTCCCGTGTGCGGCAGCCCCGTGGTCCACGAGGACGGCGAGGTCGCTACCGCTGCGTCTCCATCGACTGCCCTGCGCAGCTCAAGGAGCGCCTGCTCCATTGGGTGAGCCGCGGCTGCATGGACGTGGACGGCCTGGGCGACGAGATTGTCGACAAGATGATCGCCGCCGGGCTGATCCACGATGTCGCAGACTTCTACCAGCTCACGGTCGACGACATCGCCGGCCTGGACACGGGGCGCGTGTATGCCATCACTCAGAAGGGTCATAAAAAAGGGAGATATCCAATACGATAAAAACGGTTCTCCAAGGCTAGAGAAAGACGGAAGCTATAAACGCTATAAAACTGAACAGGTTGCTTGCACTGCTGGTGACCCTATTTTTGGTTGGCAATAAGATTGCCAGTAAAGTAATTAGCGAGCTAAATAAATCCAAGACATTACCTCTGTCTCGCGTGTTGTTTGCGTTGGGAATCAGGCTTGTTGGCAAAAGCGTTGCCGAGTTACTCGCGCGTCGGTATTTAACCGTTGATGCGCTTATTCTCGCGACTGATGAAGATATGGCAAATATTGAAGGCGTTGGCCCGGAGATTGCAAGGAGCGTCCGCGGGTTCTGTCTGTAAAGGACAATCTCGATGTACTCGAGAGATTGCGTTTATGCGGCTTTTCGCTTGAGGAAAATTTAATGAGTGAAATGCAGTCTAAGTCGGGGCAAATGGGCATATCCAGCGATCTTGCTTCCTCTCAGCCGTTGAAGGATATGACCTTTGTCCTTACGGGAACCCTCGAGAAACGTTCTCGTTCCGAGGCGGGGGATGCGCTGAAACTCCTGGGTGCAAAGGTGACGGGGTCGGTTTCGAAGAAACCTCCTATGTAGTTGCAGGGGCGAATGCGGGCTCAAAGCTCACTAAGGCCCAAGCACTTGGTGTGCCTGTATTGGACGAAGATCAGCTTGAGGAAATTATCGAAACGGGCGAAGTGCCTGTGGAGTAGGGGGCTGTCATGGCGGCAGACGTACTGTTTTTGGATGTTGAAACTCCAAATGGACACAATGATCGAATTAGCTCAATTGGACTAATTCGATGTGACTGCAATGGTGCCGTCCTTGCAGAGGGTTCCTATTTGGTTGATCCTGAGGAGCCGTTTTCGGAAATTAACATGAGGCTAACGGGCATTTCTCATGCTGATGTTGTCGGTGCTCCTACGTTTCCGGAAATATGGTCACGCTCATTGAAAAGCTTGTTTGACGGAGCCGCTCTGGTTGCCCACAACGCTTCGTTCGATTTGGCGGTTCTGTGGAAGCTATTCGATGCCTATGAACTTGACAGACCCGAGTGGAATTACGCCTGCACTAAAGAGCTTGCCAAGCAGTGGCATCCAGAATACCCAGACTATAAGCTTCCAACGGTTTGCCGATGCTTAAATCTCGAGATGGGGAGCCATCATCGAGCCTTGGACGATGCGGATGCTTGTAGGCGCATCTTCCAATCGCTGATTATGGAAGATAAGAGGCACATCCCCATGTTTGCGCCGTATAGCCTTGGTGTTGGTTGCAGACGACGTTCAAATGAAGGGGCTTCCCGTGCTTTGGCACAGAGAGCGAAGTCGGAAAAAACTGCCGATTACTGCGACTTTCTAAGTTTGTGCGAAATGATAGTCGCCAATGGCAGAGTTGATGCCTTGGAGGCAATGTCGGCACTGCGGTATGTCGAAGAACATGATATGTCGCAAGGCGACCCTTTGCTCGACAAAGTTTGTTCGCTTCTAACTGCCGCTTTGGCGGATGGTGATATAGATGAGCGCGAATCCAATCAATTGGTTGGTTTATTGCGGGGGGTAATCAATCCCTGCTCCGACGCCGTAGCGCATCGACGGGTTCAAATTGAAGGAAAGAAATTCTGCCTTTCTGGTACTTTCTATCATGGTTCAAAAGAGTGTATCAAGCAGTTTATTTTGCAGAACGGCGGTCAGGTGCTGAGTGGAGTGTCAAAGAAATGCGACTACGTAGTTGTTGGCGATGAAGGCAGTGATGCTTGGACTACAAAGAACTACGGAAGCAAGGTAAAGAAGGCCCTGGAGCTCCAGTCCAAGGGCGATGACATTCAGATTGTCAGCGAAGATGCTTTGGGACTTTAGCATAGGTCGTTTTGGTGTAACATAATTGTGTACACAATTATGTTAGGAGTGTGCCATGCCTGTTTGCGTTCCAATTAAAGATATGCGGGACACCGCGAAATTCTCGGAACTCGTTGAAACTACTACTGGTCCAGTGACTGTTACAAAAAACGGCTATAGCAAAATTTTGTTGTACTTCGATCCGAGGACTACGACCTCATGGTTCAGGAACAGGCTAAGGCTCGTCTGATGGCTCGTATAGCTGTGGCCGAACGGGAACGTGCTGCTGGCGCGGCACGTGATGCCTTTGAGGCTCTCGATGACCTTGAGGCAAAATATGGCCTATAACGTTAAGATTCTGCCTACAGCTGAACAAGAAGTTGACGATATCGTTGATTATCTATTGGGGCATGGTATTTTTACTGCCCGGCACTTTCTTGATAAATACCGTAGTCAGCTCCAGCTTCTTCAAAGTGGTGTAGTTGACTACGGCTTATCGAAGTTACCCGAGCTCGCAGTGCTTGGTTACCATGCTTGCCTCATTAATTCTTATGTAATGCTTTATTACTACGATAACGAGGACGTTGTGATTGCCCATGTTTTTCACCAAAGCCAAGATTATGCCGCATTGGTGATATCTAGAAATCGATTTGAGTTGCTGGATGACGATTAGTAAGAACCGCCCGAAAGCATGATGCCTTCCGGGCGGTTCTTACTTTGCTGGGGCAACGGGCACGGTGATCTGCGTCACGTAGGTTGCCGGGTCGTCGCTGATGATGTCATCGATGAGGCGATCTCGCGCGACGGGCCGGCGGGTGCCAGCCCGTGTTCGTGCATATAGCCGAGTATCTGCTCGTAGCGCGAGCCCGCCTGCCCCGTGCGTGCCGCGGAAACTTATGGTCAGGCAGCGCGCGGCGGGTCGCGTCTCAACGTCGCCCAAGTAATCATCGGTGTCATCGAGCAGCAGAAAGACCTCGTCGTAGCCATCAAAATCGCCGGCGGCGAGGCGTTCGGGCGCGATACCCACACCCAGATTGCCCAGATAGGCAAAGGTTTCGTGCTGCCCCTGCTGAAGCTGGCGGATATGCCATCCCAGCGAATAGGCGTCGGTGGGATTGACGCGCTCGTGTAGCGTGGCGCAGCGAAGTTCGGGTTCCTCGATTTCGCTAATGGTGTCGAGATCAGCATTCAAAGCGCCATGAAGCAAGGCAAGTCGCTGGTCAATCTTGCGCGACATGCGCTCCAACTCACGCCGCCTGTGCTCAATTAACTCCTGTTGCTTGGTCAGTTGCCGTTGCATCAAATCCATATCGCGCGTAGTGACAAACTCGCGAATCTGGGTCAGCGGCAGGTCGAGAACGCGCAGGTTGCCGATGGTGTTGAGGGTGGAGAGCTGCCGCGATCCGTAGTAGCGGTACCCACTCGCCGGATCGACATACGCCGGCTCCAATAGCCCCATCTGTTCGTAATGGCGCAGTGTGCCCACGCTCAAATTGAGCAGGCGCGCCACCTCGCCAATGCGGAGCAGGCCCTCGGTGTGTTCGCTTGGCATGTCGGTCACAGGACCGCTCCTTTCGGTAAAAACAGGGGAGGAGCGCCAGGCTCGCGTTGCCCCGCTACGCCACCAGCTTGTCAAAAGTTCCGCGGCGGTTGAGCACGGTAAACGCGACAACGCAAATGACCGCCGACAAAATCGATCCGCACGGCGAGGCGATGCCCATGGGAAACAACGTGTCGGAATAGGCGTTCGACAGCAGCCATGCACCGGGTACGCGAATGAGTACCACAGCCAGCACGTTGTGCGCAAAGCCGATGTAGCTCTTGCCATACGCAGCGAAAAAGCCGCTAAAGCAAATGTGGATGCCGGCAAAGATCGCGTCGAAAATGTAGCTGCGCATATAGCCGGTACCGGCGGCGACTACTGCAGCGTCCTTGGCAAAAAAGCGATACGCCGGCGCCACCAGCCACATCAGCACCGTGATCAGGCAGCCGTACACCACCGAGATGGTCATGGCATCCTTGAGCACCTGCGCGCGCGGTCGCCCTTGCCCGCGCCGGCGTTTTTGCGCCGTGAGCGCGCTGACGGTAGCGCCCATAGAACTCGGCACGATAAACAAAAAGCTGATCATCTTTTCGATCAGGCCCACGGCGGCGGCGTCGACCAGGCCGCGGTGGTTGGCGATGACGGTGATGAACATAAAACGCCACCTGGATGCAGCCGTCCTGCACGGCCACGGGCACGCCGATCTTAAGAATGCTGCCGAGCACCTGCGGCTGGGGGCGCAGGTCGCTGCGCTTACGTGGATGTTTGTGCGACGGCTCTTGAGCCACACGAGCGCGAGGGCCACGCTCGCCGTCTGCGCGGTCACCGTGCCGAGCGCCGCGCCCACGGGGCCGAGCCCCATGTGGCCGATAAACAGAAAATCAAGCGCGATGTTGATGATACATGCCACGCCAATCACGTACATGGGCGAGCGCGAATCGCCCAGCCCGCGAAAGATGGCCGAAAGAATGTTGTATGCGGCGATAAACGGAATGCCCATAAAGCAAATGCGCAGGTAGGCGGCGGTGCCTTCGACCGCCTCGGCCGGCGTGCCAATGAGCGCCACGATCTGCGGGCACAGTGCGAGCAAGATAGCGGCCAGCACCACCGAGACACCCATAAAGAGCGTGATGGTGTTGCCGATGGCGGTCTCGGCGCGGTCAAACCGGCGCGAGCCCACGGCGTGGCCGACGATGACCGTCGTTCCCATGGCCAGACCCACGAGCGTCACGGTAATGATATAGAGCGTCTGCGCGCCGTTGCCCACAGCGGTGATGCCGGCAGCGCCGCTAAACTGCCCCATCATGTACAGGTCGGCCATGCCGTAGAGCATCTGCAAAAAGTAGGAGAGCATATAAGGCAGGGCAAAGACCGCGATGGTCTTAAGGACATTGCCGCGTGTGAGGTCGTGTTCCATGGGCGGGGCACTTTCTGGCTTAGATCGTTTACGTACCAGTGTAGTGAAAACCCTACAACGATTGTAGAGTCAAGATTTGTGTTGGCAGCGGGGGCGAAAAAAGTCACGCTCGCGTTCATTTCCAATTGAATACAGGGGCGCGTCCTGCGAGCTTGGTGCCTGCGCCAACCTTGCAGAAATCGATTTCGGAACACTTGACACCGCCGCACGGCGCGCCATAATACGTGGGTTTGCGAACAACGTTTGATGGGGGATGAACCTGCGTGCGCAATCTCAAGATTCTGTTTTCCTATCTGGGGGCATACCGCCGCGATGCCATACTCGGCGTGCTCTTTGTGACGGCCGAGACGGCGCTCGAGCTGTTTATCCCGGTCATCATGGCAAATATCATCGATGTGGGCGTGCCCGCGGGCGACATCAACTACATGCTGTTGCAGGGCACGTATATGTTGGTGTGCGCCGCATGTTCGCTGGTACTTGGCTTGGGCTATGCGCGCACGTCCGCCCGCGTTGCCTCGGGGCTGGGCGCTAACCTGCGCGAGGCCGAGTATCGCAAGATCCAGACGCTCGCTTTTGGCAATCTGGACAACTACGACGCCAGCTCGCTGGTCACTCGCATGACCACCGACATCACCGTCATCCAAAACGCCATCGGCAACGGGTTTTCGCCCCATGGTGCGCGGCCCCGTGACGCTCATCGTCGGCTTGGTCTATGCGCTGGTGCTGTCGCGTCCGCTCGCCACCGTTTTCGCGATCATCCTGCCGGTGTTGGCGATCGTACTGGGCGTTATCACCTATCGCGTCAGTCCGCTCTACCGCCAGTTGCAGACCTCGATGGACCATCTCAACGGCGTGGTGCAGGAGGACCTCACCGCCGTGCGCGCCGTCAAGGCGTACGTGCGCGCCGAGCACGAGGAGGCCAAGTTCGATGCCGTCAATACCGAGCTTGCGCGCACCGCGACGAAGACCTTTGGCAACGCTGTGCTCAACTTGCCGGTGTTTCAGCTGTCGATGTACGTGGCGGCGCTTTCCATTCTGTGGATCGGCGGTCGCATGATTCTTGCCGGCGAGCTCGGCGTGGGCTCGCTCACGGGCTTCATGAGCTATGTGCTGCTGATCATGAACTCGCTCATGATGATTTCCAACGTGTTTTTGCTGCTCACGCGCGCACTTGCCAGCGTGGAGCGCATCTCGCGGGTGCTCGACGAGCGTTCGCTTATCCAGCGCCCGACGCTGCCACTGCCGTGCATGGGGTGGCCGACGGAAGCATCGAGTTTCGCGACGTGTCGTTTAAGTACCGCGAGGATGCAGCCGAGGATGTGCTCGAACATATCGACCTTCGCATCGAGAGCGGCTCGACGGTGGGCATCCTCGGCGGCACGGGCTCGGGCAAGAGCTCGCTTGTGCAGCTGATCGCGCGCCTGTACGACGCCACCGAAGGCGCCGTGCTCGTGGGCGGGCGCGATGTGCGCGATTACGACCTGGCCGCCTTGCGCGACGCCGTGGGCATCGTGCTACAAAAGAACGTGCTGTTTACGGGTACCGTGCGCGAGAACCTGCAGTGGGGCGCGCCCGATGCCACCGACGAGGAGCTGCTGCGTGCCTGCCGGGCGGCATGCGTGGACGAGTTCCTTGATCGCATCGGCGGGCTGGACGGCGAGTTGGGCCAGGGCGGTGCCGGTGTCTCGGGCGGGCAGAAGCAGCGCCTGTGCATCGCGCGAACGCTGCTCAAGCATCCGCGCGTGCTCATTTTGATGACTCCACCAGCGCGGTCGATATGGCGACCGACGCTAAGATTCGCGAGCATATTGCTCAGATTCCCAATACGACGGTGATTGTCATCGCACAGCGCATTGCGAGCGTCATGGATGCCGATCGCATTGTGGTGTTGGACGACGGTCGTGTCCATGGCGTGGGCACGCACGAGGAACTGCTGGCGGGCGACAACATCTACCAGGAGATTTACGCCTCGCAGATGGAGTTTGCGGGGGATGCGGACGCCGGTGACGGCAGCGACGATGGCTGCGCGAACGATCCGTTTTCTTCCGTCCCCAGCGGATCGACCTTGGAAGGGGGTGAGCGCCATGCCTAAGACATCCGTTCAGGCCCGTCCCACCAATCTGACGCAGACGCTTCGCCGCCTGCTCTCCTACATGGGGCATGCCAAGTTCTCGTTGCTCGCGGTGGGCGTGCTCGCCTCCGTCGCCGCCATCGCGAGCTCGCCGGCACCTACATGGTGCGCCCCATCGTTAACGGTTTGGCCACGGGCGGGGAGGAACTGCTCGCCAAGCAGGTCATCCTGACGGCGATCATCTACGCCGCGGGCGTGCTCTCGGCTCTGGGCTACTCGCAGATTATGGTGCGCGCGGCCCAGCGCGTGGTCTCCGATATTCGTCGCGACCTGTTCGCGCACATCCAGACGCTGCCGCTCGGTTATTTTGACAGCACGCGCTCGGGCGACATCATGAGCTTTTTCACCAACGACGTCGACACCGTCTCCGAGGCGCTCAACAACAGCTTTGCCAACGTGATTCAGGCCGCCATTCAGGTTGTGGGCACCACGGCCATGCTCATCATCCTCAACTGGCAGCTCACGATTATCACGCTCGTGTGCGATGCGGCCATTGTGCTGTATGCGCGCTACTCGGGCGCGCGCTCTAAGCGCTTCTTTGCCGCCCAGCAGGCATCGCTTGGCGACTTGGACGGATATATCGAAGAGATGGTCTCGGGCCAAAAGGTCATCAAGGTCTTTAACCGCGAGGCAGCGAATGTTGCCGGCTTCGCCTGCCGCAACGACGAGCTTCGCCGTACCGGCACCGCCGCCGTGAGCTATGCCAACTCCATGGTGCCCATGACCGTCGTGATTGGCTACGTCAACTATGCCATCGTCGCCGTGGCGGGCGGCATGCTCTGCATCAAGGGACTCGCCGATGTAGGTGCGCTCGCGAGCTATCTGGTCTTTGTACGCCAGGCGGCCATGCCCATCAACCAGTTTACGCAGCTTGGCAACTTCTTGCTCAACGCGTTGGCCGGCGCTGAGCGCCTGTTTGCGGCCATGGATCTTGAGCCCGAGGTGGACGAGGGTTGCGTGCAGCTGGTGCAGACGGGCGACGCTGCGTGGGCATGGAAGATTCCCGAGGGCCAGGGCGTGGGCGCGTACGGGCATCTGCATGATGTGGCTGCCGTTAATGAGTCGGGCCGTGCGGTGGCTGCCGACGGTACCGAGCTCACGTGCGGCTTGGTCCCGCTTGCCGGCGACGTGCGCTTCCATGCCGTGAACTTTTCCTACGTGCCGGGCACCCGTGTGCTCACGGACCTCAACCTGTTTGCCAAGCCGGGGCAAAAGATCGCGTTTGTGGGCTCGACGGGCGCCGGAAAGACGACCATCACCAACCTCATCAACCGCTTCTACGAGGTCGATGACGGCGAGATCACGTACGACGGCATCGACGTCAAGCACATTGCCAAGGCCAGCCTGCGCGGGTCGCTCGGCATTGTGCTGCAGGACACACACCTGTTTAGCGGCACCATTGCGCAGAACATCCGCTTTGGCAAGCTCGACGCGACCGACGAGGAAGTGCGCGCCGCTGCCGAGGCAGCCTGCGCTGACTCGTTTATCCGCCGCCTGCCTAGAGGGTACGACACGCCGGTCACGGCCGACGGCGCCAACCTGTCGCAGGGCCAACGCCAGCTGCTCGCTATCGCGCGCGTTGCCGTGGCCGATCCGCCGGTGCTCATCTTGGACGAGGCCACGAGCTCCATCGACACGCGTACCGAAAAGCTTATCGAGCGCGGTATGGACCGCATCATGCGCGGACGCACCACGTTTATGATCGCGCACCGCCTGTCCACCGTGCGCGATGCCGACGCGATCATGGTCCTCGAGCACGGCCGTATCATCGAGCGTGGCACGCACGAAGAGCTGCTCGCCCAGCACGGCGAATACTGGCAGCTCGCGCATGGCTTAAAAGAGCTGGATTAACCCCGTTCGAGCACGATGCTTTGAGCCCTCCGTGCCCCCTCACCTAGCCTCAAACCATCACAACATTCGACGTTTTTCGCCAAAATCGAGAAAAGCATCGATGTTGTGATGGTTTTTCTGCCACTCGATCGGGTGGAATCGCTTTCTTGTGCACGAAGGTGTGCGGACCCGTGGGCAGGGGAATAAGGTTGGTTATCCGACTCCATTGGAGGGCTCATGGACCTGCCGATCGTCCTGTCCCATAAGACTGCCTGGCTGTACCACAACGTGGCGCGCCCGTCCGAGCCGCTCTCGCGAGCAAGCAGCCTATACGATGAGGACTCGCTTGCTAGCGAGGCGGAGCCAACTGCGGACCTGCCCAAATTGGGGCTCGATGCCAAGGGGCTGAGGGCTTCGACGGCAGTCGGGATCGTTACCGACTATCTGGTTTCGCTTGGTATTCCACGAGAAGAGCTCGGTCATATCGACACGCTCGTCAACTTCGATTTTGAGCGCTCGACGCCGCTGGATTTAGGTGCCACGTGTTTTGGGGGCGCCGGGTACCTCCAGACCATCTTCTTTGAGGTGGCAGAGGGCCTTCTAGTGGTTGATGAGGTCATGTGCTTTGTCCAAGCGGGTTCGTGGATGAGCGAGCCCGAGCAGCTGGAATATGGCTACGAAATCTGCGCCCGATACCATTTGAATCATCTGTCGACGGACGATTATGTCGAGATGGGGCAGAGGTATACCGTTGCCGATTTGATTGCCTATTGCAATGAGAACCGATCTCGTCAGGGGGCCATACGCGCGGCCGCCGTGATCAAGCGCGTGCACGATGGCGCGCGGTCGCCCATGGAGACGGCCACCGCAATCATGGTCGTAGCAAAACGTTCCCAGGGCGGGCTGGGATACGCCAAGATCGAGCTCAACCATAGGGTCGATGTTCCCAACGAGTTCAAGTATCTCGCAAAGGCCGGGTATTTCGAGATCGACGTATATGCGCCTGCGAGCGGTACTGGAATTGAATACAACGGCTCGGACCATCTTGATAAACAGCGCAGCGCGTCGGATGCGGAGCGTATGACCGTGCTGAGCGCGCTGGGCTTTAGGATGATCGTCCTCACCGGGACTCAGTTTGCCCATCAGCTGCAATTGCACCGGGCGATGAACGCCATCGCGCTCGCTATGGGCCTTAAGTGCGACCGAAGCGAAGCGTTCCAGAAAACGTCAGAACGACCTGCGAGAATTCGTGATTCGGCACTGGGACGGCGGTCTTTAGGGGCGCTTTGGTCCTTCTACGGGGCGCTGCGGGCAGGTAGACCATCACAACATTCGACGTTTTTTTTTTGCCAAAAATCGGGGAAAAAGCATCGAATGATGTGATGGATTGTATGCCGAGGATGGGCTTGGGAAGCCGATCTTGCTCGAAGCGGCCTGTCCTGTCGTACGGGTGTCGGCATGATTCTCTCGTGGGGTATTATGTTTTCCGAAGAATAAACGCCGCGCGAGGGGAGGGCTGCGTGGACGGGCACGTGCAACATGACGGCTTTGGTCGCGATATCAACTACCTGCGCATTGCCGTTACCGACAAGTGCAATTTCCGCTGCATTTACTGCATGCCGGCCGATGGCGTGGCGCCCCGCGCGCACGACGAGCTACTCAGTGCCGAGGAAATCGCCCGCTTTGTGCGCTTGGTAGCGGGAGAGGGCATTCGCCGCGTGCGCCTGACGGGTGGCGAGCCGCTGGTCAGCCGTCGTATCATCCCGCTCGTTCGTGACATTCGCGCGATCCCGCAGATCGAGGACATCTCGCTTACCACCAATGGCGCCCTGCTGCCCAAGTTGGCACCGCAGCTCAAAGATGCCGGGCTTAACCGCGTCAACATCTCGCTCGACACACTCGACCCTACGCTCTTTGGAAAGGTCACGCGCCTGGGTCGGCTCGAGCAGACCATGTCTGGCATCGACGCGGCGCTGGCTTGGGGCTTTGAGCCCGTTAAGGTCAACTGCGTTGTTGTGCGCCGGCTCAACCAGGATGTGGCAGCCCTCGCGCGCCTGACGGTCGACCGCCCCATTCACCTGCGCTTTATCGAATACATGCCCATCGGCGATGAGCATACGAGCTCGCATTGCGCTGTGGACCCGCATGCGCCCGCGCTCAATCCGGCGCTGTGGGATGCGAGCGACACCGTGCCGAGCGACGAGCTGCGGGCGCGCATCAATGCCGGGGCCGCCGCGGTGGGACTGGGCGACCTCGAGCCGCTCGGCATCAACGACGCTCCTGCCGGCGCGGGCCCTGCGCGCTACTGGCGCTTTCCGGGTGCGGCGGGAACGGTCGGCTTCATCAGCGCCATGTCCAATCATTTTTGTGCGAACTGCAACCGTCTGCGCCTGACGGCCGATGGCAACGTGCGTCCGTGCCTGTTCAGCGATGCCGAGTATTCGGTGCGTGAGGCGCTGCGCCGTGGTGATGATATGCAGGTACTTTCGATTTGGCGCGATGCTGTGGCCCACAAACCGCAGGAACACGCGATAATTGAGGGCACGCAACGATTTATGTCCCAAATCGGAGGATGATTATATGGCCAAGAGCAGGTACGCCGATGCCACCAAGGCCGCTCGCAGGGCCGCGATGTCTGCCCACAAAGTCACGGCTGCGGCGAATGCTGGCAACGCCGACGCGTCCGCGCAGCCGACTGCCGGTGCTGCCACCGAGCCCGCCCGTGACGCCCGTCGCGACGAGCTCACGCACGTGGACGCCAGAAGGGCGAGTGCGTATGGTGGACGTGTCCGACAAGGCCGAGACCCATCGCATTGCCATCGCCGAGGGCACCATCCTCATGCACCCCGAGACGCAGGCCATGGTGCTGCAGGACCGCGCTAAAAGGGCGATGTGCTTGCTTGTGCGCGCGTGGCGGGCATCATGGCCATCAAGCGCGCGAGCGACCATCATCCCCATGTGCCATCCGCTGCTCATTACCAAGAGCAAGTGCGACATTGCGCCCATCGCTCCCGGTGGGGACGCCAGCCGAGGACGTGCCCGAGGGCTGGGCGCCGGCGCGCGTGGACGGGCAGGTTGGCTTTCACGTACTGGTTACAGCTGGTGTGACGGGCAAGACCGGCATCGAGATGGAGGCCCTGACCGGCGCGAGTGCCGCGTGCCTCACGATCTACGACATGTGCAAGGCGGTCGACCGCGGCATGGAGATCGTCGACGTGCGCCTGCTGCACAAGGAAGGTGGCCGCTCGGGTGTGTGGGATCGTGCAGAGCGTCAGGCCGCTGCTGTTGAGGCTGTGGCCGCTGACGGTGCCGCACCCGCAAGCGCGCCTGTCGCCGTCGCGTCCGCAGCTCCGGCCCCGGCCGTCCCCGCGATCGCGTTTATCGGCTACCAAAACTCGGGCAAGACCACGCTCGTCGAGAAGGTTATCGCCGAGCTCACCCGCCGCGGCCTGCGCGTGGGCTCGCTCAAGCATCACGGGCATCACGGCTTTGATATCGACGTGCCCGCTAAGGATACGTGGCGCCATCACCAGGCCGGATCCAAGCACGTGGGCCTCATCTGTGCCACGCGCTGGGCGGAGTACGCCGACACGCGCGAGGAGGACGAGATGCCCGCGCGCGAGCTGCTGTCGCGCTACAACGATGTCGACGTGGTGATCATTGAGGGCTACAAGACCGAGGGCTTCGACAACATCGTGGTCGCGCGCTCCGGTGTCGACCGTCTGCGCGGCAAGAGCTCACTCGACCTGGTCGATGGCCACACGCTGGCCCTTGCCTGCAATGAGGCCCTTGCACGCCAGGCCTTCGATGCCGGCTTCGCGACCCGAGCCATCAACATCAACGACGCCCGAGCCATCTGCGACCTGATCCAAGATCATCTTTAGGGGTCGACGCTGCGCCGGCCCCAAGCACCCCATCTCGCCCCTCAAAGCCGTCGCTCGCGTACCAAAGTACGCGTCGCTCCTCTTTCGGGGCGACCTGGGGCACTTGGAACCGGCTCGCTGCGCTGCCATAACATGCCAAAAATGGACAGGTTTATTTTGGCAGGTTTTATCTGGGCAAACGTCATTTCCACCACAAAGGGGTCAGGCACCTTTGTGGTGGTTTTTGCTTTGGTAGATGTGTGGGACATGCCTTACAATCTACCAAGTAGTTCATGACGGACGGAAAACGGAGAGAAGGGGCTCGATGCGTCCTTAATGTTTCATGCGGATTGATTGATTCGATAGACGGTGGCGAATGCCCGCCGTCCGCATTCGTATGAAACAAGGAGTCTCCATGCTCGTCTCTCTTTTCTCAAAGCCTCAATCATCGCTTTCCGTGCAGGCCAAGCGCCTGGTGGCGATGCGCTTTCTCATCTACACCGGTTTTCAGACCAGCTACTTTATCGGCGTTATCGGAACACTCACCTATGCGGACGGCGCTTCGGTCATCGCGACATCGCTGGCTGTCCTGTTCATGAACGTTTTTCGTGATCCTGGGATCCTTTGTGGGTGGCGCGGGGCTCGACGCCTGGGGTCCGCGCCGCCATTTCTTGCTGAGCATCGTCGGCGCGCTTGCAACCGGCACGGCAATCATTGCCTTTGGTGGTGCGACCGGCATTGTCCTGCTCGGCGCGGTGCTCTTAGGCTTTACGATGGGATTTGCCCAACCCATCGCCACATCTTATCCGGCCTACCTCACCGACGACCCCGCCGAACTCAAAGACATCAATTCCGCCATCGCCATGTTCTCAAATGTGAGCATTATCGTCGGACCCACGCTGGGCGGCTTTGTCGCGGCGGCTGCGTCGTCGCGCGCGGTGTTCGTGCTCATGATGCTCTTTACCGTGCTGGCGCTCGTCGCCGGTTGGGGCTTTAGGCCGCAGACCAGCCATGTCGCCGGGCATGCGGATGCCGATTCGGCAGAGGAAGGGGAGCGTGCGGGACAAAGCTCCAGCCCCAGCACGTCCGCCCGCGCCACCTTCGCAGCCAGTATCAAGACAGTCTTCACCAACAGCGTCCTCGCGCTACTTTTCTGCATCATTTTTCTTTCGAACTTTGGCTATGGAGCCTTCGATCCGCTCGAGTCGTTTTTCTATCGCGATGTCCTGCACGTCGGCGTTGAGTGGATGGGCTGGCTTTCGTCGGCCTGCGGCGTGGGCGCGGTGCTGGGCGCCGTTCTCGCGCTCCGCTTGCCGCCGCACCTGGCTAACCTTAAGACGCTGCTTGTGGCGCTCATGTCCGTTGGTCTGGGAAGCCTGCTCTATGTGGGGACACCGTACGTGGGCGTGGCTCTTGTCGGCCAGGTTGCACTGGGCATAGCTTGGGGCGTCGTCAATCCGCTCCACAACACCATCGTGCAAACGACGGCCCCGCTCGAGCAGCTCGGTCGCATCAACTCGGTCATGGGTTTGGCAACATGTTTGCCGGCGTGGCTCCGCTGGCGATTGCCCCGTGGCTGGCGGCGACGTTTGGCGTGCAGCAGACGCTCGTTGGTGCGGGCATGGTCGTGACGGCAGTTCCCGCGGCGTTGCTGTTGTTTGGCCGCCGACACTTGGATCGTGCCGCAAGGCAGTAAAAACCATCACAACATTCGATGAAAATCGCGATTTGCCGAAAACGATCGAATGTTGTGATGGTTGCGTCCGAGCCAGGCCATCCTGCGGGTCCGGCCACCACAAAGGGCCAGGCACCTTTGTGGTGGTTTTGCACCAAAGCGCCCCGTGCGCGCCTTGGTATACCATGTACGCCGTTCACGAATACACCCCACACCGCCGCACGACCCAGAAAGGCCCCCATGGACGCCAACTTCAGCCACATCAAAGCCGTGTTCTGCGATATCGACGGCACGCTGCTCACGAGCCAGCACACGGTGTCCCCGCGCACCGTGGCGGCGATCCGCGCCCTGCGCGAGCGTGGCGTGCTCTTTGGCCTGTGCACCGGGCGCGACGCCCACGCGACCGAGGCCATGTACGAGCTCTGGGGCATCGAAGGCCTGGTGGACGTGCTTGTGGGCTGCGGCGGCGCCGAGGTCATCGACCGCGCGCACGACATCAACGAGCTGAGCTATCCGCTGCCGGGCGAGACCATCGCGCGCATCTGCAAGCACATGGCGGACCTTCCGGTAACGCCCGTCTGCCCCCGAGACGGCGTGTTCTACGTGCCCGAGAGCAACGCGTGCGTCGAGCACCTGTCGCGCGTCGACGGCGTGCCCTACCAGGTGGTCGATTTTGCTGAGTTTTTGCGCGAGCCACAGCCCAAGGTGATGTTTACCATGGCGCCCGAGGTAATGCCGCGGGTGATTGAGCGGGCGCGACGTTGCCGACGACACCGTTAAGGCGGCTGCCCTGCAAACCACGCAGCGGCTCTACGAGTTCATGGATCCGCGCGTGTCCAAGACGCGCGGCCTTGTGCGCGTGGCGGAGCTCAACGATATGGAGCTCCAGGACATCTGCGTGTTTGGCGATGCGGACAACGACACCTGCATGGTGGCCGACGCCGGCGTGGGCGTGGCTATGGCAAACGGCAGCGACGCCACCCGTACCGCCGCGGACTTTGTAACCGCGAGCAACGACGAGGACGGCATCGCGATCTTTATCGAGGAACATCTGCTATAACGCCGGGGGGGAGAACCACCGCAAAGGGGGCAGGCTCCTTTGCGGTGGCCTCTGGCGATTTGGGTGAATTGATACCTAAAATCTGCGCGAAAATTCAAATAACGTTGGCTGAACATCATGCTTCTAACCACCGATGAATTAAAGATATTCCCATCAATTTGGTAGTCTATTCCTCACGGTTAATGATTTACCGTTCAGGTCGATTTTCGACCGTTCACAGGACGCATGCTCTTGAGCAAAAATGTTGTGCAAATAAATAAAATGCTAATAAAAAATGATAACTAGCTTAATTACCAGTAGAAATAGATATTTCATAGCGAATAAACGGAGGTAAATCCGAGCAAATGTCAAGAGAATTGAGAACTGGCTACAAAAAATGTCGGTTTTGTTGCCCGGATGTTTAAACAATAGTTACAATAGTATTACTAAGCGAGCGCAATTACAGATTGCGCAGATACGTTTGATAGTGAAAGAGCAAGATCGCGGTCTCTTGGGGAGGAGACATCGATGAAAGCGAATTCAGAAAAAACTAAGCAGAGTAAAAAAGCGACGCGCCGTGTACTGGCAGGCGTTTTTGTGCGGAGTCTCCGTGTTGAGCCTGGTACTGTCGCTCGTCATGCCTCCGATCTCGCAGGCCATTGCCAACGATGCCGAGGCGGGTGCAGCCGAGGAAACTGTGGCGGCGGCTGATTCCTCAACTGAGTCTACTGATGTAGAAAACACCAACAACGTGGATACCGAAAACCAGAATAGTGACGAGATCGAGGGTGGCGAAGCCGACCCTTCAAATGGTGTTGAGCAAGGTCAGCTTGAAGGTAAGCTGCAGGCCGAAGATGGCGAGTTGTCGGATGGCAATGCCGTAATGCTGGCTGCGGAAGGCGGGCAGACTAAAACGGCATCCACTGAAATACGAACAGCTGACGAGTTGAAAAAACTGGCGAATGCAAGCGGTGTTGCTAGCTTCAAGCTTATGAATGATGTCGTGACCAGCGAGACGATCACGCTCAACAACGGCAGCAATATCACGCTGGATCTAAACGGCTGCAAGATTAAGCATGCGAGTCAAGATCAGTCTTTGTTCAATATCACCGGTGGCACGACACTTACAATTGAGGATACTGATCCTGAGAAAGCGAGTGAAAGTGTCAGCGAAGTCAATAAGCTAGATGATCAGGGTCAGGATTTAAATCCCGACAATTATGGTAAAAAAGCAGTGTTGTCTTACGACAATGGCATTCCGTCTAACCTTACCTACTATGTGACCCAATCGTCCCCGAGTGCAACAGACACAACCAAGACAACCGAGACGCTTTACGTACATAGCGTCGATATTAAAGGCGCCATCGTGGCATGCGGTGGCAATGAAAACCTGAAGCTTATCAACATCAATGGTGGTCATTTCAGTCTTGAGAACGGTGTGCTCACACAAGAGAAAGACTGCTATGTCCGAAACCTGGTGTACGCGGAGAATGAGTCGACCGTCAATATGAACGGTGGTTACGTTTGTGGAGGTTATTGTCGGTGGAGTGGTGCCGGCGCAGGAATATCTGTCAAAGAATCGACTCTTAGCATTTCTAACGGCGTAATTGCCGGCAACTGCGCTCCTAGTGGCGGCGGTGTATATGCCGATAAGTCTATAGTCAAAGTGGCCGGTGGCGTAATCTCCGGTAACAGCACGCTTAATAACAATAAAGGATTTGGCGGCGGCATCATGGCCGAAAATGGCGGCAGCGTTACTGTTTCCGGCGGTTACATTACGAACAATCGCTATGCTAACTTCTGCTATAAAGATGGCGATGGTTGTTGTGGCGGCGGCGGACTTGCTGCCACTAAGGGCGCCCTTGTCACCATTTTCGGTGGCCAGATTACTGGCAACTATTCCGAGGAAGCTGGCGGCGGCGTTACGTTACCAATATTTTTCAACAAGATAGTAGGGCATGGCTCGACATTAAAGGAGGAAATATTGCCTCTAACGTGAGCTTCCGATCTGAAGGTGCCGGCATCCGAGTGGGCCAGAGGGTTGACGCGATGATTAACGGCCCTAAAGATAGTAGCGGCACTAAACAAAGTACAGTCTACATCACAAACAATCACTGCATGTCTCGCTTTGACTGGGGTGGCGGCGGCATCTTTGTTCAGGGTGATTCGAATAACGCGGATAACGCAGGCAGGCTGTTTGTATATAACTCGTATATAAGCAGCAATACCGCTGGCGGCTATGGTGGCGGCGTTGCGGTCTGCCCATCGGGTAAGACCTTGGTAACGAACACTGAAGGCACGGCAATCTTTGGCAATTCGTCTGCCGGTAATGAGAATCCTGGCGAAGATCATCCTAATCCTGCTTACAAGCAAGAGGGCAATTCCGGCAATGACAAAGCGCCCCATCTTTCTGCCGGCAACGACGGTAAGGATCAAGACAAAGCCGCCTATTTGAAAGATGTTTTTCGTGACAATGGTCATGCCGATTTCTTCCTCGCAGCGCATGATCACAAAACGCCGATCGCAGTTGTGACTGGTGAGATGCTTGGTGGTGGAGACGCCCGGTACTCGGGAAGCATCGAACTTGAAAAAGCTATCAACATCCCCCGCCAACGGTGTTGTTGGGGTAAAAAATGGCTCTGTTAGACCAAAATTTGACACGATCGGCTGTTCGCCGAACCGGAAAATAATCGGGCTATTCCCGCCCATCGCGGTCCCCGCCCTCCCCGTCAGCCTTCCCGCAG
>ENA-OPYV01000170-OPYV01000170.1-human-gut-metagenome-genome-assembly--contig:-NODE-170-length-20496-cov-1.490844_pt1 | contig 20496 bp, 34 predicted proteins | sample MGYA00242474_ERZ504485 | MGnify/ENA primary metagenome ERZ504485 (study PRJEB26092, sample SAMD00036263) | human gut metagenome | host: Homo sapiens | study: EMG produced TPA metagenomics assembly of...
TACGGCTATTCAGTAGTAGTAAATGAAAATAATACATGACTTATTCTATCAATTTTTTCACAAAGCTTGCAAACTTTCCCCTTCTATGTATAATAATAGTTAGTCAAGACTAACTAGAATAAAAATAAAAAGAAAGGAACATTTCGTGTATGATGCAATTATTTAAATCATCAACAAAAGAAACGATGAACTTCCTAAGATATGTCGGACCAGGTTTACTAGTCACCGTAGGTTTATAGATCCCGGAAACTGGGCAAGTAATATCGCAGCAGGTTCCGGTTATGGATATACGTTATTATGGATGGTCACATTATCAACGATCATGCTCATTATCTTACAGCATAATGCAGCCCACCTAGGAATCGTCACAGGAAAATGTTTATCAGAAGCAACAAGTTTGTATATCAACAAAGGTCTTAAGAATATCATTTTATTAACAGCAGTTGCAGCATCGATCGCAACTGCAATGGCAGAACTTTTAGGTGGTGCAATGGCATTAGAAATGCTGTTTCATATTCCAGTAAAGATTGGTACATTTATCATTTTAGGGATCGTGTTGATCTGTCAGTTTTACAAAATCCTATAGCAGAATCGAGAAAATTGATCATCTTATTTTGTATCATTTGATCGGGGTTTTTCATTCCTGTTTGAAATCTGTATTGCAGATATTGAATGGAAACAGGCACTGATCGGATGGGTAAAGCCAGAAGTTCCAAAAGGTTCCCTTCCAGTTGTCATGAGTGTTCTAGGAGCAGTCGTGATGCCACATAACCTGTTTTTACATTCAGAGGTCATTCAGAGCAGAGAATGGAATCTAAAAGATGAAAATGTGATAGAAACAGCAGTTAAAATACGAGTTTAAAGATACCTTATTTTCCATGATCATAGGATGGGCAATTAACAGTGCAATGATCTTAATGGCAGCAGCTATCCTGTATCATGGAAATGGTCATTCTATTGATGATATTCATTTAGCAGGTTCCATGTTAACACCACTTCTTGGAAATGCAGCATCAATTATTTTTGCACTTGCATTATTACTTGCTGGAATTTCATCAAGTATTACAGCAGGAATGGCCGGTGGAACGATTTTTTCTGGAATTTTTTGATCATCCTTATGATATTCATCATAAAAGATACGAAATTAGGAGTTCTTATTACGATGATTCCGGCAACATTGATGATTTTACTGATAAAATCTCCATTCGATGGATTGATCTATTCCCAGATGTTTTTGGCAGTTCAACTTCCTATTACGATCTTTACTCAGATCTATCTGACATCCTCAAAGAAAGTCATGGGGAAATATGCGAATTCGAAACGATTAAAGATCATACTTTTTATGATTGCACTGATCGTAACATTTCTTAACATATGTCTGTTTGTGACTGGATTTTAAATATAAAAAATGAGATAATAAAGATAAAAAAGAAAGGAGCATCTTATGGAAATTAAATATCTATAATTAAGAATTTTAAATCAATCCGGCATATGGAAATATCAGATATCCAGAATGCTCTGATTCTTGTTGGAAAGAATAATACAGGAAAATCATCCATCCTTCATGCCTTGCGTGCAGTCGAAGGATCTTATGAAATCTCATTGGATGATTTTAACGAAAACAATGCAAAATATAGAGATTGGATTTATATTATCCATTACAGAAGAAGATCTTCATATTTTTCATAAAAATGGTATGGTAAGCCAGTATAAAAAATATGATCTTTGGAAAAAGGATTTTGAGAGCAAACTTCCATCTTACAAAAATGAAGAGATCACCTTTACATTCATTGCCAATAAAGAAGGCAAACAGCGGTTTTACGATGGAAAAAGGAAACATAATAAGTATATTCGGGAAATTTTCCCAACTATTTATTTCATTGGAACGAACCGTAATTTAAAACAGATACAGGATGATCTTTTATGTTACAGGAAGACAGTTTGCTTAAAATCATGCGTACAAACTGCTGTATGTTTGATCCTGTGAAACCATGTACTCATTGTTTTCAGTGTATCGGTCTGATCAATCAGAAGAGTCCAAAAGAGCTGAATGCATTTGAGGCTGCAAAGTTATTTGAATATAAATTGTATGAGATGAACATTGATCAGTTTGAGAAACGTATTAATGAGAGCTTCCATAAGAACGGCGGATTTGAGGATATCATTTTCTCTATGAATTATGATGTTGATCAGATGCTTCAAGTTAATGCAGAGGCTTATAACAAAGAACGTGATATTTCAATTTCTGTGGAACGATTGGGGCGTGGAATGAAAAGTATTTATATGCTTTCTCTTCTGGAAGCTTATGTAATGGATGAGAATAGTCTTTCATCGATCATTCTGGTAGAGGAACCAGAGATGTTTTTGCATCCACAACTGCAAAAGACAGCCAGTGAGATCCTTTATCGTCTGGCACAGAAGAATCAGGTGATCTTTACAACACATTCTCCACATTTATTAGCCAATTTTAGCAGTAGACAATTATGTCAGATCATATTGGATGAAGATTCATATTCTGTTGCAAAGAAGAAACGAACATTAGTTCGGTATTAGACGATCTTGGATATAATGCTTCCGATCTTATGAATGTTGATTTTGTTTTTATCGTAGAAGGAAAACAAGATAAATACCGTTTGCCATTGTTGTTAAATCATTATTATTCTGAAATTTATGATGAAGACGGCAGATTAAATCGTGTAGCGATCTTGACAACAAACAGCTGTACCAATATCAAGACGTATGCCAACTTAAATATATAAATCAGCTTTATATGAAGGATCGTTTTTTTAATGATCCGTGATAGTGATGGTAAGGATCGAGATATGCTTGGAAGACAGCTTTGTAAATATTATGATGAGAGAAATCTTGTGGATGTTGATCATTTACCAAAAGTGACAAGGAAAAAATGTATTGATCTTTAAAATATTATTCTTTTGAAATTATTTTTTAAATCCAGAGATCATGTCAAAAACTTGGAGTTATAGAATCTGAAGATGCTTTTTTATGAGATTTTTATATGATAAATGGAGAGAATATCTGCATAGGATCAAAAGTGGAGTTCATTTGATACAGATGATGGGACGTGATTTTACATCACCGCAAGATATGAAAGAACATATGGAAGAGATCAAAGCCTATATGCGGGGTCATAATCTGTTTGACATTTTTTTATGGAAGATATAAAAAAAGAAGAGAAAGATTTATTAAAGAAATATATTAGATCGCACCAAGAGATGAATTTAGTGATATTCTTGATGCGGCGGATTCGTTTATCTATTTTCAGAAGTAAAGACAAAACAAAAAGATATTCAGAATGAAACAAAATAAAGAAAGTGCGAGATAAATAATATGACAAAGAAACACACAATATTAACAGCGATCAAATTCGAAATACATTCACTCGAACCTTGCAGTTACTGCCTTCGTGCCTACGCAAAGCCATATATCGATGAAGTCGAGATTGCAGAATATACGATCAATCAGCAGGTGGATGATATCCTGATGAGTCTGTATCAGAAACATCCAGATATCCTTTGTTTTTCCTGTTATATCTGGAATATTGAATACATAGAACGTGTGATCAGGGAAATCCATAAACTACTGCCGGATGTTCCAATCTGGCTTGGAGGACCAGAAGTTTCCTATGATTCCAGAGAAGTTTTAAGACGACTTCCACAGGTAACGGGTGTGATGAAAGGGGAAGGAGAAGTTACATTCCTTGAAGTGCTTGATTATTATCATGGAAAGAGAGATGATCTTAGCAAGATTCCTGGACTAACTTATAGAAATGAAGATGAGATCGTAGAAACACCATGGCGTCCAGTGATGGACTTAAGTAAAGTTCCATTTGTATATGAACATATTGAAGATTTTGAACATAAGATCATCTACTATGAATCAAGCAGGGGCTGTCCATTTTCATGTAGTTATTGTTTATCTTCGATCGATAAATGCCTGCGCTTCCGAAATCTTTCTCTTGTCAAAAAGGAATTACAGTTTTTCTTAGATCATAAAGTGCCACAGGTCAAATTTGTCGATCGTACCTTTAACTGTCGACATGATCATGCAATGGAAATCTGGCGTTATATAAAGGAACATGATAACGGCATTACCAATTTCCATTTTGAAGTGGCAGCAGATGTCTTAAAGGATGATGAAATTGAATTGATCTCTGATATGCGTCCGGGACTGATTCAGTTAGAGATTGGCGTTCAGTCAACGAACATCGATACGATCACTGAGATTCACAGGAAAATGGATTTTAAGAAAGTTGCAGATATCGTAACAAGGATCAATGCTGGACATAATATACATCAACATTTGGATCTGATCGCAGGACTGCCCTATGAAGATCTTGAAAGTTTTAAACAGTCATTTCAGGATGTCTATGAAGTACATCCAGAACAATTACAGTTAGGCTTTTTAAAAGTATTAAAAGGTTCTTATATGGAAAAACAAAAAGAGAACTATGGGCTTGTTTATAAAGATACACCGCCTTATGAAGTCCTTTATACAAAATGGCTGCCTTATGAAGATGTACTGGTTTTAAAGAAAGTGGAAGAAATGGTGGAAGTTTATTATAATAGCAGCCAGTTTTCGAACACCTTGCGGTTGTTGGAAAAAGAATTTGACACTGCATTTGCTTTATATGATACACTTGCCAGATTTTTATGAGGAGAAAGGTTATGACAAGGTCAGCCACAGCCGGATTGCCCGATTTGAAATCTTATATGAATTTATACAAACCATTACAGCAGAAGAGAATCTTGTATTATATAAAGAGTTGTTAACGTATGACTTATATCTTCGTGAAAATGTAAAGAAACGTCCGGATTTTGCAGGAGATTATACATTACAAAAGGATGAGCTTCGTTATATCAACGAAGAGATTTTATTAAAAAGATGAACGACTTGCATATTTTGGACAAAAGAATATGCGGAAATTTTTCCCATATGGAACAATTCGATCATGCGGTAAATGAAGATTTTAAAGAAACAAAAACCATCCTATTGTTTGATTATCAGAATCGAGATCCATTGACAAACCAGGCGACAGTTTATCCGATTACAATGAATTTGATAAAAAAATCAATAAAAATATAGTAAGAAAGAGGGTGCAGAAAATAAGATGATCGCAATATATTTAGCACCACTTTATCTGCTGTTAAATGTCTATTTTTTATTCCGAATATTGAAATGGTTAGAGACTTGTCATGTTTATTTTAAAAAGAAATGGATCAAAGCAGTTTTGACCATGATCTATGTATTTCTTGCATTCAGTATTCTGATCGCATTTTTGTTTCCACAAGGAACGATACGGCGAGCTATGAAACTGATCAGTAATTACTGGCTGGGTGTTTTGATGTATTTGGCGCTTACGATCCTTATTGCGGATCTGATCCGCCTGATCTTGATCTATTTGTAAAAGCAGATCAGAAAAAGTTTCGGACACCAAAAGTTTTTAGGATTGTTGGAAGCATTTGTATGATCTTGATCTTATTGATCAGTTTTTTACGGAGTGTGTAATGCAAGGAATATCAGGACAACAAGTTACCATGTAACGATACATAAAAAAGTAGGAAACCATAAAAAAGCTAAAAGATCATTTTACTTGCAGATTTTCATCTTGGATACAATATTGGATGTTCTCAGATGAAACAGATGGTAATGAAAGTAAATCAGCAAAGTCCAGATCTGATCGTGGTTGCAGGAGACATTTTTGATAATGAATATGATGCATTAGATGATCCAGATCAGTTGGTTAAGATATTTCGACAGCTAAAGAGTCAATACGGTGTTTATGCAGTTTATGGAATCATGATATTGATGAAAAGATTCTTGCAGGATTTACATTTGGCAGCGGTCGGGAGAAAAAGGTCAGCGATCCAAGAATGGATGAATTTGTAAAAGGGCAGGAATGAAGTTATTAAGAGATGAATCTGTTTGTATTGATCAAAGCTTCTATCTCTATGGAAGACCAGATGCTGAGAAAGTAGGCCGTGGGATCAGCAGACGTAAGACTCCAAAAGAACTGGTAAATGGAATGGATCTTAAAAAGCCTGTGATCGTACTGGATCATGAGCAAGGCAGTTGGAAGAGTTAAATCAGGCAGGGGTAGATCTTGATCTTTGCGGGCATACGCATGATGGACAGCTGTTCCCTGGGAATATTACAATTCATTTGTTTTGGAAGAATCATATGGATATCGTAAGGTTGGAAATGCGCATCAGATCGTAACTTCAGGTGTCGGTTTATTTGGCCCGAATATGAGTCGGAACGAAAGCGGAGATTGTGGTTGTGAATGTGGATTTTAGATGATCTGACAAAGATGTCAGGTATACTATAATAAACATAATGGAGGAAGACATTTTTTATGAAATATCACGATGGAAAAGATAGATGCAGTTGGGCTAATCCAAAGAATCCGATATACATCGATTATCACGATAAAGAATGGGGAGTGCCTGTCTATGACGACCATAAATTATTTGAAATGCTGATCTTGGAATCGTTTCAGGCAGGATTATCGTGGGAGTGTGTGTTAAATAAACGAGAAGCGTTCAGAGAAGCGTTTGATGATTTTGATGTATATAAAGTCAGTGCATATGATGAAGAGAAACAAGCGCAATTAAAAGAAAATAAAGGGATTATAAGAAACCAAAGAAAAATATCTGCTGCCGTATCAAATGCGACTATTTTTATGAAAATCCAGGAACAATACGGAACCTTTTCTGAATATTTATGGAAGTTTACAGATCATAAGATCATCCATGAGACGGGAAAAACATCTTCAGAATTATCCGACCAGATTTCAAAGGATTTAAAGAAACGTGGAATGAAATTTGTCGGTACAACGATCATTTATTCCTATCTGCAGGCAGTGGGAGTGGTCGAGTCACATGAGGAAGGTTGTTTCCTGCATCATAAAGAATAAAAATTTACAAGTACGTAACACTGCGTACTTGAATTTTTATACAAAAAGGAGTAAGGTAGAAATTACCAGATAAAATTGAGTATTAGAAAGATGATCATGTCATAACAATGTTCAAACAAAGGGAGGAAGCAATCATGAGACGTAAGATTATGACAGCATTTGTATGCGCGATTATGACAATCTCTGTAATACCGGTTTATGCAGATGATACACAGACCGATCAGGCAGTGACAACAGAAGTTTCTACCGAAACAGCAGCAACGGTGCAAGAAACAAAAAGAACGCAAAGTAAAGAACAACTGAAGAAAAAGACAACAAGCAAGAAACATACTAAGACAAAGAAGACAAAATTAAAGAAAAAGGAAGAAAACAAAGTCATTCCAATGCCAACACAAGTGATCAGTAAGAGTTCTTCGGATACGATCGAAGGAAGGATCAAGGATAAACAGGCGAAAGTGAAACAGCTGAAAAAACAAAAAGCAAAGATTGAGGAAGAGATTCGCCTGGAACAGCAAAAGCACGATCTATAAATGAATTTTACAAAAAGTATACAGCAAATTCCAAGGCGGAGATTGCTTTATATGGGCAGGAAATCACTCCTTCTATGAAGATTTCTAAAAAAGATGAGCAGTTAAGAGAAGATTTATATGAGCTTGCAGATTTATTTGGAGATGAGAATCTGAGAACGATCGCAAGCAAATATGTCTTTGGAATCAATCATCCGGACTTTGAGACTTTGCTTGATAAGAATAAAACGATTCAGCTTGATCAGTATTTAAAGAACGAACAGATACTTCCGATCAAACCAATGGAAGAAAAGGTTCAGACGATCAAGAAGCAGATCAAGAAGTTCAAAGGAGAGATCAAAAAAGAGGAACAGACAAGATATTTTAATCCAAATGATGTCAGTGCTCTAAGTCATATCACAGTTTCAGACGCCAAACATATCTTGGAAGGAACTGCTTTGTATGATGATGCGAAAGCTTATGTCAAGGCGGAAGAAAAATATCATGTGAATGCAGTCTTTTTGATGGGAATCGCTGCACATGAAAGTGCATGGGGCACGAGCCGCCGTGCGAGGGAAGATAATAATCTGACTGGATATGGTGTAACATCGGATCATGCAAAGGAATTAACAAATCAACGAAAGAAGCAGGACTTTTAGCAACTGCAGAAACTTTACATGAAAAATACCTGACATCAGGTGGAAGTTACTATGTTGGAACTTCTGCGGCAGCAGTGAACAAACATTACTGTGTTGGCGGAGAATGGGCGGCAGCAGTTGTAAAGAATGCTTATTTATTAATGAATCGTTTATAATTTTCTATTTTTGTATTGATTTTATAGAATCACAATGCTATAATTTACAAGAAATCAAAAAGAAGAAAACGTTGATGAGAAGAGTACTTTGTGGAAAGCTTCCAGAGAGGGATACATTTGCTGAAAGTATCCTAAGCAGACAAACAAAAGGAAGACCACCTCGGAGTGGCTGTAAACCAGCCCGGCTGACACCGTTAATCGTCGATTAAGTGATCTGTTTCTGGAGTTTATGATCAAAGGATATGAAACAGATAACCAGGGTGGAACCGCGATAACTCGTTCCCATGGATTTTTACTAGTCCATGGGATTTTTTATTTCTGTTATAGATTTTATTATAGAAGAAATCTATAGAGAATTGTGACAGGATAAATAAACGTTATATATCAAGAAAGGATGAATAAGAAGATGAAGATTACATTAAAAGATGGATCTGTAAAAGAGTATGAAAACAATATGTCTGTCATTGATATTGCAAAAGATATCAGTGAAGGACTGGCAAGAGTTGCCTGTGCAGGTGAGGTTGATGGAGAAGTTGTTGACCTTAGAACTGTCATTGACAAAGACTGCGAATTAAATATCTTAACATTTGATTCTGATGAAGGAAAACACGCATTCCGTCATACAGCATCCCATATTTTAGCTCAGGCAGTAAACGTTTATATCCAGAAACAAAACTTGCGATCGGACCTTCTATCGACAATGGTTTCTACTATGATATGGAGAAAGATACTCCATTTACACAGGAAGACCTTGAGAAGATTGAAAAAGAAATGAAGAAGATCGTCAAAGGAAAATCTTGAAATCACAAGCTTTACAAAACCTAGAGATGAAGCGATTGCATTTATGAAAGAAAGAAACGAACCTTATAAAGTAGAATTGATTGAAGATCTTCCAGAAGATTCTGTGATCAGCTTCTATCAGCAGGGTGAATTTGTTGATCTTTGTGCAGGACCTCACTTAATGACTACAAAACCAGTGAAAGCATTCAAACTTACAAGTATTGCAGGTGCTTACTGGCGTGGAGATGAGCATAATCAAATGCTTACAAGAATCTATGGTACTGCATTTACAAAGAAAGCAGAATTAGATGCATACCTTACAATGATGGAAGAGGCTAGAAAGCGTGACCATCGTAAACTTGGAAAAGAACTTGGTCTGTTTATGATGAGAGAAGAAGGACCTGGATTCCCATTCTTCCTTCCAAAAGGTATGGTTCTTAAAAAACACATTATTAGACTACTGGCGTGAAATTCATCAGAAAGCAGGATACGTTGAAATCTCAACACCTATCATGTTAAGTCGTCATTTATGGGAAACATCAGGACATTGGGATCATTACAAAGAAAATATGTATACAACAGTTATTGATGATCAGGATTTTGCAATCAAACCTATGAACTGCCCAGGTGGAGTTCTTGTTTATGATTCTGAACCACGTTCATATAGAGATCTTCCATTAAGAATGGGAGAATTAGGTTTAGTACATCGTCATGAAAAATCTGGTCAGTTACATGGATTAATGCGTGTTCGTTGTTTTACACAGGATGATGCACATATCTTTATGACACCAGATCAGATTAAAGATGAGATCAAAGGTGTTGCAGGATTGATCGATCAGGTTTACAATTTTATTTTGGATTTAAGTATCATGTAGAACTTTCTACTCGTCCAGATGACAGCATGGGAAGTGACGAAGATTGGGAACTTGCAACAGATTCTCTTCGTGCAGCTTTAGATGATCTTGGACTTGATTATGTGGTAAATGAAGGAGACGGAGCATTCTACGGACCTAAGATTGATTTCCACTTAGAGGATTCTATCGGAAGAACATGGCAGTGTGGAACGATCCAGCTTGACTTCCAGCTCCCATTACGTTTTGACCTTCACTACACAGGAGCAGATGGAGAGAAACATCGTCCAATCATGATCCACCGTGTTGCATTTGGATCTATCGAGCGTTTTATCGGTATTTTGATTGAGCATTTTGCAGGTGCTTTCCCTACATGGTTAGCTCCAGTACAGGTTGAAGTGATTCCTATCTCTGATAAGCATTTAGATTATGCTAATAAAGTACTTGATACATTAAAGGCAGCAGGAATCCGTGCAGACATCGATACAAGAGCTGAGAAAATGGGATACAAGATCCGTGAAGCGCAGCTTCAGAAGATTCCATATATGTTAGTTGTTGGTGGAAAGAAGAAGAAAACGAAGCTGTATCAGTAAGAAGCCGATTCAAAGGTGATGAAGGACAGATGAAGTTAGATGACTTCTTAGCTGCAATCAAAGAAGAGATTGCTAATAGAGAAAACCGTAAGGTTGAAAAAGAAGATTAACTATCAAATGAAAAGGAGGCACCACATTTGTGGAATGCCTCCTTCCTTTATATCATATCCGTTCTAATAATTCATCAGGTTTCATAGCAGGTACTTTACTTTCGATAAAATCCTTGATATTACGAGTTACAATAAAATCTACTTTCATTCGCTGTGCGCATACCATTTGAATCGCATCTTCATAATCAGAAGTTTTCATATTTCGCCGCTTTTCTTATATCAGAAGACTTTAGATCAGCAATATGAAAAATCATAAACAGCTGTTCAATAATTTGCTGAGTTTTTTTCTGGTGTTAATTCTTTTCTCAAAATATAAACAATATTTGGAATAGACAATGCTGAAATATATCCATCAATTTTTTTCTACTTCACTACTTCAGATTTTTGAAGAGCTTTCTACAAAATCAGTTCTGTCACATAATACATCAAGGATTACATTTGTATCAATCAATATTTTCATATTTTTCTTGCAATCCTTTCTGTGCGGATATCCTTTTCGTTATAATCTTTTTTTAGAATTCCAGTTAAAGAATCAGTCAAGAAAGAAATACCTGTGTCTTTTGAAATTAATCTGGCGACTTCTTTTCCTTTCTTTAAAATAATAATTTCATTTACCTTTCTTGGACAGCTTTTAAATATTTACCAAAGTTATTTTGAATATCAGTTGCTGTTGTTGTAATCATAGTATCACCTCCTATTTCAATAGTTAATACCTAAAATTATTATATGCTATTTTAGGGATTTTATCAATGATATTAGAAAAAATTTGATTCATTTTATAAGTTTATATAAAACAAGATTGTCTATATAACTGCAACATTTTCTCAAATAAACATCTTGAAATATACCCTAACAGGGTATATAATATCAAACGTAAAGGAGGAAATCACATGGAAGAAAAAAAAGAATGTTGTTGTCATCACAAGACAAAAGAACGTTTCAGACAAAGAATATAAAGATCTTATTAATCGTCTAAGCCGTATTAAGGACAAGTTCGTGGAATAAAAAAGATGGTAGAGAATGATACTTATTGTACCGATATTTTAGTTCAGGTATCTGCTGTCAATGCAGCTTTAAATAGTTTCAATAAAGTCCTTCTTGCCAATCATATCAGAACTTGTGTAGCAGAAGATATCCGAGAAGGAAAGGATGAGACGATTGATGAATTAGTAAAAGTTCTACAAAAACTAATGAAATAACAATTTGACAAGCAAAATGAAAGGAAGGGAAACCATGGAACAATATCAAGTGACTGGCATGAGCTGTGCTGCTTGCAGTGCACGCGTGGAGAAAGCGGTTTCCAGTGTAGAAGGAGTCACATCCTGCTCTGTAAGTCTGCTGACAAACTCAATGGGTGTCGAAGGAACTGCAGATTCATCTGTGATCATCAAAGCTGTGGAAGATGCTGGATATGGAGCAAAGAGGAAGGGCGCGCAAACGCAGAGTAATTCTGCAGATGCAGATTTATTAAAAGATAGAGAAACTCCTGTCTTGAAGAAACGCTGATCACATCGTTATGTTTTTTGATTCCTTTGATGTATCTGTCAATGGGACATATGATGTGGAATTGGCCAATTCCTAAGATTTTAGATGGAAACCATGTAGCAATGGGTCTGATCCAGTTGTTATTTACAACAATCATCATGGTGATCAACCAGAAATTCTTTTATAAGTGGATTTAAGAGCTTATTCCATAAAGCACCGAATATGGATACTCTGGTTGCTTTAGGATCAGCAGCTTCTTATGGATACAGTGTTTATATCCTATTTGCAATGACAGATGCTCAGATGCATCAAAACATGGATGCTGTGATGAAATATATGCATGAATTCTACTTTGAATCTGCCGCTATGATCCTGACATTGATCACAGTTGGTAAGATGCTAGAAGCAAGATCCAAAGGAAAAACGACAGATGCTTTAAAGAGTCTTATGAAATTAGCACCAAAGACGGCAGTTGTGATCCGTAATGAACAGGAAATAGAAGTTGGGATCGAACAGGTACATCAAGGAGATATCTTCGTTGTAAAACCTGGAGAAAATATACCGGTAGATGGTATCATCATAGAAGGAAACAGTGCTTTAAATGAATCTGCTTTAACAGGAGAAAGTATCCCTGTGGATAAAAAAGAAGGAGATACCGTATCTGCTGCAACATTAATACATCTGGTTATCTAAAATGTGAAGCTACAAGAGTTGGCGAAGACACAACTCTTTCTCAAATCATTCAGATGGTCAGTGATGCGGCAGCAACCAAAGCACCGATTGCAAAGGTTGCAGATAAAGTATCAGGGATTTTTGTCCCAACTGTTATTTGTATTGCAATCGCAACAATGATCATCTGGCTGCTTGTCGGACAAAGTTTTGGATTTGCACTTGCCAGAGGCATTTCTGTATTAGTTATCAGCTGCCCTTGTGCTTTAGGACTTGCAACACCTGTAGCGATCATGGTTGGAAATGGAATGGGCGCAAAGCATGGAATCATGTTTAAGACAGCCGTATCCTTAGAAGAGACAGGAAAAACACAGATCATAGCTTTAGATAAAACAGGAACGATCACAAGTGGAAAACCTCAGGTTACAGATATGGTACCGGTAGAAGGTATCAGCGAAGAAGAATTACTTTCCATTGCATATGCATTAGAAAAGAAGAGTGAACATCCGCTTGCTCATGCAATTTTACAAAAAGCAGAAGAGGCGCAGATTCATGACAATCTTGAAATTAAAAACTTTTTGGCGGTTGCGGGAAATGGGCTTTCTGGAAAGATTGATAAAGAGACGGTCTATGGTGGAAACCAGAGATTTATTGAGAAATATGCAAAAATTCCATTATCTATGATCAAAAAATCAGAAGAACTTGCTAATCAGGGAAAAACACCATTATTCTTTGCGTGTGATGAACAGCTGATTGGTATCATTGCTGTTGCGGACGTTATCAAAGAAGACAGCCCTCAGGCAGTCAAAGAACTTCAGAACATGGGAATCCGTGTGGTTATGCTAACAGGAGATAATGAACGTACCGCAAAAGCAATCGGTAAACAAGCTGGTGTTGATCATGTGATCGCAGGTGTTCTTCCAGAAGGAAAAGAAAGTGTCATTCGTGACTTGAAAGAAAAAGGAAAAGTTGCAATGGTTGGTGACGGAATCAATGATGCACCAGCGCTTACAAGAGCTGATATGGGAATTGCGATCGGTGCAGGTACAGATATCGCAATTGATGCTGCGGACGTTATTTTAATGAAAAGCCGTTTGAGTGGTGTACCTGCAGCAATCCGTTTGAGTCGTGCGACACTGAAGAACATTCATGAAAATTTTATTTTGGGCATTTATTTTATAACATCATCGGAATTCCATTGGCTGCGGGAGCCTGGTATATGTTACTTGGGTGGAAACTAAATCCAATGTTTGGAGCTGCAGCAATGAGTTTATCAAGTTTCTGTGTTGTTACTAATGCATTAGATTAAATCTCTTTAAAATGCATGATGCCAGCAAAGACCAGAAGATCAAAAACAGTGTAGTACTTGAAGAAATTCAGGTTCAAAATATAACAAAACAGGAGGAAAAAACAATGAAGAAAACAATGAAGATTGAAGGAATGATGTGTGGACACTGCGAGGCTGCTGTGAAGAAAGCCTTAGAATCTTTAGAGGATGTAGAAGAGGCAATTGTAAGTCATGAAGAAGGAACAGCGGTTGTTTCTATGACAAATGAAGTGCCAGATGATGTCTTAACACAGACAGTAGAAGATAAAGATTATAAAAGTGACAGAAATTGAGTAAAAAAACAAAGATTGTTATAATATTTTGACATAATTCAAGAAAATATAACAATAAAAAAAAAATCAATATTGTTATATAAAATAATGATAAATTTACAAGATATATGTAGATTTATCATTATTTTTTTTTATATAAAATCGCTATCTTGTTGAGAAAAATTATCAAAAGTGTGGTACAATATGACTGGTTAGAATCATCTAATCAATTACAACAATAAAAGATAGATAAAGGATATAAAAAAATGACACTAAAAAGAATTACAAATCGGTAAGAGTGCAGTGATCAAAAGCGTTGGCAGTCATGGTGCATTAAGACAACATTTTCTTGATATGGGAATGATCCCTGGTGTTGAAATCACAGTAGTAAAGCTTGCACCAATGGGTGACCCTATGGAAGTACAGATTCATGGGTATGAACTGACTCTTCGATTAGAAGAAAGCCGATCAGATTGAAATTGATCCAATTGTAGAAAGAAGCAGAAGTCATAAGGGTGCGGAATATATGAGAACTTTTGAGCATCCGGGATTAGGGGAAGAAGGTAAATATCATTCCAAAGAAGATGAACATCCACTTCCAGAGGGAACACAATTGACCTATGCATTAGTCGGTAATCAAAACTGTGGAAAAACAACATTATTTAATCAGTTGACTGGTGCCAATCAGCATGTTGGAAATTTTCCAGGTGTAACAGTCGATCGAAAAGATGGTGCGATCAAAGGACATCCTGAAACAAATGTAACGGACCTTCCAGGAATTTATTCGATGTCACCTTATAGTAGTGAGGAGATTGTTTCCAGAAACTTCGTACTAGAAGACAAACCAAAGGCGATCATTAATATTTTAGACGCGACAAATATTGAACGAAATCTTTACCTTACTATGCAGTTATTAGAGATGGACATTCCAATGGTGGTGGCCTTAAATATGATGGATGAAGTTGTTGGGAATCAAGGATCGATCAATGTCAATGAAATGGAATCATTGCTAGGTGTTCCAATTGTTCCGATTTCAGCGGCAAAGAATGAAGGAGTCGATGAAGTTGTAAAACATGCACTTCACATTGCAAAATATCAGGAAAAACCATTGCGGCAGGATTTTTGTGATAAAGAAGATCATAATGGTGCAGTGCATCGTTGTATTCATGCAGTAATACATTTGATTGAAGATCACGCGGAAAAGGCACAGATACCAGTTCGTTTTGCAGCGACAAAAGCTATTGAAGGAGATCCTTTGATCTTAGAACAATTAAAGCTTGATCAAAATGAAATGGAAATGTTAGAGCATATTGTCAAACAGATGGAAACAGAACGAGATTTAGATCGAAGTGCAGCAATCGCAGACATGAGATTTGATTTTATTGAGCGTTTATGTGAACAGACTGTTGTCAAACCAAAAGAAAGTAAAGAACGGATCCGAAGCGAAAAGATCGATCGAGTTCTAACAGGAAAGTATACAGCAATTCCTTGTTTTGTAGGAATCATGGTTTTGGTATTCTATCTTACATTTAATGTGATCGGGGCCTGGCTTCAAGGAATCTTGCAATTAGGAATTGATAAAATCTCAGTAATTGCAGATCAGGCATTAACTGCGGCTCACGTGAATCATGCGATCCATAGTCTAGTGATTGAAGGAATCTTTACTGGTGTAGGAAGTGTACTAAGCTTTTTACCGATCATTGTAACCTTATTTTTCTTCTTATCATTAATGGAGGACAGTGGATACATAGCAAGAGTGGCATTTGTTATGGATAAAATGCTTCGAAAGATTGGATTGTCTGGGCGAAGTATCGTTCCGATGCTGATCGGTTTTGGATGTACAGTGCCTGCGGTTATGGCAACAAGGACTTTAACGAGTGAACGAGACCGTAAGATGACGATTCTTTTAACACCATTTATGAGCTGTACAGCCAAGCTGCCAATTATTCTTTTTTCGTGAATGCATTTTTCCCAAAACGTGGCGGTCTTATTATGGCAGGATTATATTTAGCAGGAATCATGATAGGTATTTGATTGCATTTTATATAAGGGAACGTTATTTAAAGGAGAACCAGTGCCATTTGTTATGGAGTTACCAAATTACAGACTTCCAGGAGTGAAGAATGTAGCACAATTATTATGGGAGAAAGCAAAAGATTTCTTACAAAAAAGCATTTTCTGTGATTTTGGTCGCCACGATCGTTGTATGGTTTTTACAGAGATTTGATCTGCAGTTAAATATGGTAGAAGATTCTGCACATAGCATTTTAGCAATGGTAGCTGGTGTGTTAGTACCAGTTTTTTCACCATTAGGATTGGGAGATTGGAGAATCGTGACATCATTGATCAGTGGATTTATGGCAAAAGAAAGTGTAGTTTCAACATTAGGAGTTTTATTCAATGGAAATATCACAGCGGCGATCACACCATTAGCCGCAAGTTCTTTATTAGTATTTTAGTTTGCTTTATTCTCCATGCGTTGCGGCCATCGCATCTGTAAACGTGAACTAGGAACAAGATGGGCGGTTGGTCTGGCATTATGGCAATGTATGATTGCATGGATTGCAGCATTAATCGTAAGATTCATTGGATTAGTAATTTGAATTACATAAAATAAAAATATCGAGAGAGGCCAGTAAAATACTGGCTTCTCTGTCTTTTATCAGCAATCTATAATTTAAATCGGTATTTTGCGTATAGATTGATTCTTAAGCATATGGCACTTTCAAGGTCTGTTCTTTCCATATTTTTATATCATTATTGTCAAATGTAAAAAAATAAAGGAATATTGAAAATCTTATTCCAATGTTCCTTTATCATTCAGATGTTATTTAGAAACTTAAATGCTTCTTTTTCTTTAACAGATTCGCACCTGTGATGATTAGCATGATTCCAGATGCAAGTCCAATACAAATGGATAAGATTCCAAGCACGATGTTTCCAGCACCGGTACGTTTCATTGTTAAGTAGATTTTCTCCATGTCCATGATGTGACCTCCGTTTGAGAATTATAATTTGTAATGTCTATGATTTACTATATCATTAAAAATTCATACTTCGTCAAATAACAACTTATAAAAAGCAGATTTCTTACCATTGCATCATCAAATGTTACACTATTCATATGGTGGACTTCAATCTGATATAATGCATTGGCTGCAATATGTTCTGCGGCTTGTTCCAGATCTCTGATTCCTGTGGTTTCAGAATACATCTCAATGACAGCATCTAAGGCCTCATCTGTCATAATACATTCATCATCTTTTAATCCCATACGTTTTAATACCTTAGGGAGTGCAAATCTTTGGAAGATCGCTTTCTTCTCTTCCGGTGTGTAATCAGGAATGTCAATGACTGCAAACGTGACATCAATGGTGCACTGATCTGGTCTTTTTCATTTGCAGTGGCAATTGGATATACTCCAACTGTTGGGATCATACATTCCATATAATTATCGGTAAATCCGAGATTATCAAGCAATGTTAGTAAAACATCTGCAGGATTTCCATTTCCCTTTCCTGAATTGGCTTTATCAAGCTCGTTAATGATAAATACAAGATTTGATTCTCCTGCCATGGAAAATGCATCCATGATGATCCCTGGTTTTGCATTTGCATAAATGCGGGAACTTCCCGTTAACTGCTCTGGATCGTTAATGGAACTCATATCAAGAGTTGTCCATGGAAGTTTTAAGATTCTTGCAACCGCATAAGCAATCTGAGATTTTCCTGTTCCAGCAGGTCCAACTAATAATAATCCATAAGCAGGCAGCGTGTGTGTACGATTAATCTGAATGATCGTTTCAATGATTCTTTGTTTCACACGTTCCATACCATAGAGTTCTTCATCAAGAATCCGTCTTGCTTCTTCAGGATCGATCGCTTTAAAAATAATTACTCTTCCATTGGATGTTCATCATGATGGATAATGCACGCTGGGCATGACGTCTCTCTTCTTGTGAAACTTCATGAGATTTTGCAACAGCAAGATTTCTTCTTGCCCATAGACGAATATTATCAGGCAGCGTACTTCCGGCACATGTCATAAAATCTGTGATACTCTGGATGCTGGTAAGTTTCATATCATCACCCATCTCATCAAGATTTTCATCAGTGATCCGTTCATCTGGTGCATCACTTTGGAATAAAACGTTCGATCATAAACTGAAGGAAACCATCTTCTGCAGATAATTTGGTGCCACCGCCAAGAGCAATTTCTCTGATCTTGTATACACAATAACCTTCTACTGTATTCTCCCCAGATAAGCGGACATGAATATGATTCTCTCCAAGCCATCTGACAAGGCTTACAAAACGGGAATCTAATTTTAAGATATCAGATATTACTGTCCCATCTTCTCCCTCAAATTCAAAGGCTGTCTGCTTATCTTGATCAGAAAATACACCACAGGAATGATGCTCCCACTGCTTCTTCTTGTTTGATAAAATCAAGATAGGGCATTCTATCGTAGCATGATCTACATTCGAAGAAAATGTTGTATAAGTACAGACTGCTTCTTCTTTTATTTCTGATGTATCGTTACTAAAATCAAATACTGGCATAATTAAATACTCCTGTTTTCTTTTGTTTAGCATATTTATATTTCATTATATCAGTTTTTTCCTGATTTTTAAAAGTTTTAAACTCTTTATAAAATAGAAAAAGGGATAAATGCTTCTGGATGTTCTTTATGTTTTCCAATATATTTTTCCATCCAGACCATATCATACCAACGTCCGAATTTTATAGCCGCTTTTATAAAATTTTCCAACCATATGATAACCAAGATGTTCATGATACTGAACACTGTTTTTTGTAACATATTCATCTTCGATTTCCGGATCTGTAATGCACGCATCCAAATTGATCACATGTTGTTTTTGAAGGATTTCTTCTAATGCCTCATATAATTTTTTCCCGATTCCCTGTCGTTTTACATCCTTATCTACATAAATGGTTGTTTCTACGGACCAGTCATATGCAGCACGGTTTTTAAAAGATGATGCATATGCATATCCGACAATTTTTCCATGCACATCAACAGCCGCCAGATAAGGATAGCGTTTTAATGTCTGTTTGATCCTTTGACGGAATTCTGTTATCGAAGGTGTTTCATATTCAAATGTGATTGCTGTATGTTCTACATAATAGCGGTAAATTTCCAGTAATTCTTCTGCATCCTGTGGAGTTGCCAATCTGACTTCCATTTTGTCATTCCTTTCAGTTTAATGAAATAGTGGTGCTTTTTCATTTAATTTTGCATTTGAATGTGTTCCCCAGTGATCACTTCATAGCAAATCAGATTTTTTGTGTTTAAATCTTCTTTTGTCATATCAACAGCACTGATCTGGTGATTATCATAGGTTGTATAATAGTAGATTCCTTTTTGCGTATTACAACAAGAAGTATATAAGGTAATCTCATATTTTCCATTGACATCGCAGCATCCTCTTTGCTGATCGACAGATCCAAGAATATGAAAAACTGATTGACACTTTCATTTTCAGAATTTCCAGAGACAGAATGCAATTTGGTAAATGCTACTTTAGCAAAACGTGAGGAAGAAGAAAGATCTCCAGGAAGACCAATCGCACCCATTCCACGACTGTATTGATCTAAATCGATATCTTTTGCAAATAGATTTTCTGGTTGTTTTGGAGAAAGATTCATATATTGATTTAATAAGAACATCTGAATGTTAAATGGAGGATTATTTGTTAATACCCCAACGTTATTTTCATAGATATGCATCCCATCTTCCATTGCTTCGACTGTGATCGCACCAGATTGATCTGCAATGATCCAGTGAGCTGCGCTAATGGAAATTGTTCACTGTAAGGGGTATTGGTAAGATTCACATGAATCAATGCTGTCTTCGCTTCCTCAAGATTTGCACAAGTTCCAAGAATCCAAGGGATAAATTCAAACTGTGCGATATTGTCTTTCCCTTCTTCTATATCATAATATGCTGCATTTCCAACAAAATTAAGCCCAGCCATTGCCAGTCCACATTCATTGAATGCATCATAATACAAAGGGTCATTGTCGACTACATGAGCCATTCCGATCATAGCATAATGACTTTCTATGGCATCGATATGTCTAAAATGAAATGGATAATTTCTTGGAGTGATCACAACCTCATCTCCATAAGA